>ERZ773005.87-NODE-87-length-87606-cov-12.472605_pt1 | contig 87606 bp, 83 predicted proteins | sample MGYA00580666_ERZ773005 | MGnify/ENA primary metagenome ERZ773005 (study PRJEB29015, sample SAMEA2737999) | human oral metagenome | biome: human oral; feature: human-associated habitat; material: dental | place: China | collected 2061 ...
GCAATGGCCACTAGCCCCTCAAGCTAGCGCGTCTACCAATTCCGCCACCAGTGCATAACAAATCGGTATGTCTACGATTATACTAACCTTATGGTGTTTTGTAAACAGAGGCTTTACCCGTCGACCACATAGTTACACCAGCATAGCGATCGTTCATGGTATTTATCGAACCGCGCGGCTCCACAATTGACACACCCTTATTCAGAACATAGCTGCCTACAGATTGATATAGACCAATCGCTGGAGTGTCGTTAAGCCATTGGCTGGTAAATTGTGCATATTTTGCCGATCGCAACGCAGAATTAGTACGCGAACGCCCTCCGACTAAGTCTGTGTCAGCCGTTCGATTTGAATAATTAGCAAAATTATAACCCGAAGCACTAGCCTGTGACGAATGCCAATAAGCAAAGACATCCGGGTCAGAACCAAGCTCTAATTCGTATAACAATGCATCATAGTCGCGCGGCTGCAGCACACTTTGTACGAAACTCGTAGTTGTCGAGCTAGTGTCAATTTCGCGTAGCTGAACATCAACACCAAGCTTAGACCATTGCTGTTTGAGTACATCAACGATTTTCTTGTATTCATCGCGTCCAGACGAGGTTGTCACGGCAATCGCAAGCGGCTTACCATCTTTACCCTTCCATTGGCCTTGATTATAAGTCCAGCCCGCTTCTTTGAGCAAAGATTTAGCCTTAGCTAAATCATAAGGCGGCGCCGATGGCAGACGCTGAGCAATCTGACTTTGCAGAACTGGCGTATCCAATCGCGCGACGTTATCACCAACAGCCGAGCGAATAGCCGATGTGTCAGTAGCATAACGCAAAGCTTTTCGAACTTTAGTATCTTGAAGAATCTGACTTCTACTGTTCATTAACAAATAAACACCTTTATTGAGTAGCCAATGTTTGGTAGTATACTGCGGCGATTTTATGCGATCCGCTGCTGATAGCGATAAACCAGACGCCGCTGATACTTCGCCGCTCTTGACCGCCTTGGCCAAGAGCGACTCATCGCCATAAGCCCGAAGCTCTAGCCGCGATAACGTTGAAACTGTTCCATAGTATTTGCTATTGGGAACCATTCGGACTACATCCGTTGAGCCAGTCGATTCAGTAGTTTGAACACGCTTGATGATGAACGGACCACTGCCAACAGGGTTGCTACTAAAATCTGCTTCGCGCATAGACGACGAACTAACGTTCTGTAATATGTGCTTTGGCACAATTGGGAAAGTCAGCGCATGCGAAAACCCCGCATAGACAGCTGGCAGTACAAATTCTACCGTCGAAGGGTCAATTGCTCGAGCTGAAATATCGAGCCAATTAACTCGCAATGGCGAACGAATCTGCGGATTCTTAATCAAATTAATTGTATAAACAACATCTTCGGCAGTCAGCTTCTGCCCATCATGCCAAACTGCATCACGAAGCTTAACTGTATAAATTTTATCATTTCTAACTGTCATCGACTTAGCAAGATCCGTATGCAAAGCACCCGTGAGATCATAGTTATAAAGCGATGAGAAAAGCAGCTTAGCTGCGGCCTGTTCCGGCTCGCTAGATGCCAGCAGTGGATTAAGCGTGCCCACGTCGCCAATCATACCTTCTACATAAACACCGCCCGGCCTTGCTCCATCATGTTGATTTCCTCGCATATTCCAGGTGTATTGAGCACCCAATCCAGCTATTAGCAGACCTACAGCAACCAACCAAATCATAATCTCCGTCATCACCATACGAATATTATTAATACGACGCAGAATAAAACGGCTAGCATGACGCTGAGTTGCTCCCTCAGCATGCTTGACATGCAATGCTAAACGTTTGTAACGTAGCTTTAGTTTACTCTTGCTTTTCTTGTCCATGTGATCCACCCCGCAAACAATTTATAGATTCGGCAATACTAGCAAAACCACTATGGACAGTACGAATGTTACCGCCAGGAAAATTGTTACTTCAAACAAGTTCTTATCAAGGCCTCGTCGCGTTGTATACAATTCGCCCGAACCGCCAAAGCCTGCACCCAAGCTAGCGCCGCGCTGCTGCAATAAGATTGCAATGATCATCAGCACGGCTGATACGATCATGATAATCTGCAAAATCAACGTAGTATCCATTATATTCTCTCCTCCCGCTCGCTGCGATAACCGAGCTCTAATGCACTACTTACTATATAGTTTACTAAGCTTAGTATCAAGCCTGCAAAAATAGAATTAATAAACGTCATCTTCAACCCAGGTGTCAACATTAACGACAGCCAGACCAAAAAGCCGTTAACTACTATCGTGAAGAAGCCTAACGTCACTAGAATCATCGGCAGAGACAGTATCATAACAACTGGCTTGAGTACCGCATTGACGATCGAGAAGATTAATCCAGCTCCGAAGAATACTATGAAACTAGCGTCAAGCTGAGCGCCACTATACCCAGTGCCGAAGATCCGTACCGCCACCCAAATACCCAGCGAATTCAATATCCAACGGAGAATAAAGGCTGTAAATTGTTTACCCATATTATTGTATTATACCGCATTTAACAAGCTTTTCATAGCTGCGAACTATCACTACGATGGAGCGACGCATAAACTCGAGTACCTAGAGACTCACCTATGGCGCTACGTATGTCCGATTCGTTAGCTCGCCTAATAGCCCGCACGCTACCGAACCGTTTAATTAGTTTGCGTCGCGTAGCCGGCCCGACTCCCGGAATATTATCAAGCTCGCTTTTGGTAGCGCTTTTACGTTTGAGTGTCGTATGATAACTAACGGCGAAACGGTGCGCCTCATCACGTATACGTTGGAATAGTTTGACGACATCTTCATACTCGTTCGGAGCATCGCCACCACGCAAATTACGCGAGTGCGAACCAGCATTAACTCGCCCAACATGCAGGTTGATAATATAAAAGTCACCCGAATCCAACACGCTAACACCTTGATGCGGCTGCGCTATCTGGTCTAATAGTACATCTACTTCATTAGTATGCGAACGATTCTTAGCAACGACAATCTCCTCTTCTCGCTTGGCAATACCAATTACCGGTACCGATATATCAAGAGTTTCTAACTCGTCCAATACTGCGTTGAGTTGTCCCTTGCCACCATCAATTAGCAATAAATCAGGCATGCCCCAATCTTTGCGATTTTTCTCGCTAAATCGTCGACGAATAGTTTCGCGTATGTTTGCGACGTCATCGTTGCGCTGAACATGCATTTTGAATTTACGATAATGCGTACGGTCGCTAGCGCCATTTGTAAAAACCACCATACTCGCTACCGCATTAGTACCATCCATGTGCGAAATATCATAGCCCTCAATTCGCACTGGCGGCGACTGCAAACCCAATAACTCCGCTAATTGTGTCAGTGCTCGATCCTTAGAAATATTTATAAATTCGCGGTCACCGAACATAATACGTCTCTGCAACTCGCGCAAATACGACAGTTTATTACGTAATTGCGCTGCCGCCTCGAACTCTTGGTTGCGTGCTGCACGCTTCATGTCGCGTTCAATTTCTTTAGCAATTTTGACGCGTCCACCTTCAATGTACTTGATGAGTCTACGCAAAGATTTCTTATATTCTTGACTAGTAATATCGGAACTCGGAGCTAAGCCAATCTGTTCTTCGAGGTTTATTCGCTCATGTTTCGGCGGTTTAATATAATACGGGAAAACTTTGCGTAAATAGCGCAGTGCTTTTTTGATCGCGGAACTACTATAAAACGGCCCGATATACGTAGCACTATCATCGCTCGGATTACGCGTAAATCCAACTGTTGGCCATTCGCTTTTCATATCAATCCGCACAAAAGTTTGCGACTTATCGTCGCGCAGCAAAATATTGTAGCGAGGCATGTAGCGCTTAACCATCTCGCTCTCCAAGAAAAGCGCATCAATTTCACTTTCGGTCTCAATCCAATCAGTATCGTAGATTTCAGCGACCAGCGCCTGCGTCTTGGCGTCGAAATCTTTGCCGCTTTGAAAGTATTGCCGCACGCGGTTTTTCAGTACCGCCGCCTTGCCAATATAAATAATCTCGCCGCTTGCCGACTTATGAAAGTAAACGCCGGGACTACGCGGCAAGGTTTTGAGTTTCGATTTAAGCGCTTGGTTCACGCTTATTATTATATCAATACGTAGCCCGGCATAAAATACGCCAGCTAACAGCAGCTAGATTAAACATCCTCTAAATACTTTTCCAAAAACTCGCTCCACTCCGGTGCGTTTTTCTCACGAAAGTAGTGGCGCAAGAAATTGACCATGATTTGATGACGATCTTCAGCTTCTTTTTGTCCTGGCTTTGTTAGCATTAAGCCTTTTAGTTTCAGTAGTTTCTCGAAAAAGTGATTGATAAAGCCATCAGTGTCGTGCGTGTTGCCATCGGCGTTATATTCGTGCGCCGCCAGATCAACGTTCGGCCAGATTTTTGGGTCGAAAATCCGCCCGCCGTGATGACAAGCATACACCAGCGCCCGCTCAATCCCCACCGCGCCAATCGCGTCGCACATGTCAGCGTCCGAAACTAACTGCCCCACCAAACGCTGCGGCAGCTTGCCACTCAGGCGCTTGCTGTAACCAATCACCGCGACGCTCTCCAAAACAGCCTTTTCTAGGTCGCCTACCACGCCGGCCTGCGCCATAATTCGCTTGGCATTTTCTAATTTTTCAGCTTGTTCTCTACCAACCAATTTATAATCGTCAACGTCATGCAGCCAAGCTGTCAGCAAAACTTCTTGCACATCTACAGGCTCGCCGCATTCGCTGGCAAACCGCTCAGCCAACTGCGCTACCCGCTCGACATGATCATCAGCGTGCCCTGACTTGTCGCCGCTAAGCAACTCGCGAACAAGCATTTCAACTTTATCACTCTGGGAAGCCTGCGCTGTATCCATGACTTAGATTATACACTAACTATAGTCTTTAAGTTTACTTGACATTACAATAAATTTATACTATAATACACAGATATGGTCGAGACGGTTACTACTAAACCAAAATCCGGAGAAGCCCCTATTGAGCTTACGCTTATAACTTTTGCTGAACTCACAGCTGGCGCCAGCGACGAACAAACTCAGATCGCTGCCGCTGCTATTGCTAATTTTGTTAATAAACGCAAAGAGGGCGATAAACAAATGCTAAAAGTATCGCCAGCAGATATCGCCCAAAAACGCATTGGCATCATCGCGTTATCGCCACTTGAAACAGTGAAAGAGACAATTGAGCCAACCAAAGTTGATTATTTTTCAAGCCGCCTAGCCGGGTATGTAGGGACGATGGAGCCAATTGAGCACGACCCTGGCAACGGCACTCTTCATATGGCTGAAGTGGGATCACTAAAAGTTGACAGCAGCCTACGCGGCCACGGTGTCGGCACTATATTGTTTGATAAAATTGTTCGCACGGCACAAAGCGAAAGCCTCACGCCATACGCTTTCTGCAACCCAGACAGCCTGCCAATCGCTGAACGTATCGGTGGACGCGAGATCAACTCGCCCGATGAAGTGCCGCCAGAGGCGCTGGCATTATGCCAAGAGTGTCCGTTGTATGGTCAGGGTAGCAAAAAGTATGGTTGTTGTGATACCGTAATGGTATGGGACAAGACGCAAAACACAGACAGCTAGATATTATTGAATTAACCGAGCAGCTGATTGCCATCCCGTCGATATCAGGCAATGAAACCGAGATTCTGCGCTTCGTCGCGTCATGGATGCAATCGGCAGATTTCGATAATGTTATCGCCGAAAAACGTTTTACTGCCGGACTTATTCGCGCTGGCAAACAGCCGGCACAACGCGCCCTTATTCTGTGCGGACATGTTGATACTGTATCGCCAGGCGACGAGTCAGCTTGGCAGCAAAGTCCATGGCAGCCACGCATCGCAGATGACCGGCTTTACGGCCTGGGTACTAGCGACATGAAGGCTGGTGTTGCTTTGCAAATAATTGCCGCTGCCGAGTATGCTAATAATCGCCGCGACGACCTGGATGTGTGGTGTGTTGTTGTCGCCAACGAAGAAGTCGATGGCGCCGGATCAGCCGACTTTACCCAATATTTTTCAACAGAAACTCAATACCAGGAAGCCAGCTGCGCCATTGCCGAACCAACAGACAACCGGATTGAAATCGGACATCGCGGTAATCAGTTTGTCGAGCTGCTGTTTGAACGTAAGTCAGGCCACGCCTCGCAAGAGACTGCCTACCAAGAAAGCTCCTTGCCAGCTGTCATGTCTTTCTTGAATGATTTGCCGAATATTCGCCAGCAATTTCATAACATATACAGACACGATATTTTGGGCGAGCCGAGCTTTACGCCAACCCGCATCGCGCCCGAGGGTTCGTATTCCAACAATAAGACAGCCGGCACTAGCTGCATTGCGATCGACATTCGCACTACGCCGCCGCTTGATGCAAATTTTGATGATTGGATTAATAAATTGACCGCTACTTACGATTGCGCATGGCGATATTCCGCCAATCCCGTGCGGTCTGCCCTGTGTGATGCTAATGCAAAAATATTAACAACTATGCAAAAACTGTTGCCGCAAGCTGAAACAACCGTAAGTTACGGCGCCACCGACCAAGCATTCTTCCAAGCTATCGGTGTGCAAACTATCATCTACGGCCCTGGTGATTTTAGCCAAGCTCACACTGTTGATGAGTCAGTGTCAATAACGCGCATTAAGGAAGTGTACGATATTTACCAAAAGCTCATTCGGGAGATATAGATCTATGAAATATCTACGTTATACAGCAGTTAGTCACCCCATGTTACAATAATTTACATAAACTAAGGAGGTTTTATGAAAGCACCAAAAACATTGCTCGTTGTTGCCGGTTCGCTGGTTGTTGCTGCTGGCGTGTTAATTGCAGTAAGCTGCATACCGTCATCAGCACCAGAGCCAGAATATGTCTGTGCCCAGAATGGTCAGCCAAGTTCCGGCTTCAAAGACACCAAGAAGAATTGCCCGATAACTTCGGAAAGTCTAAAGGCGCACCTAGAATGGGAAAAAGGTCCGTTCGGCAAAGGCAAATACACCATGCGCCAAATCAGCATAGTATTACTGCTTGGAGCTATCGGCTGCGCTATTGCTTCGCCAATTGTTAAGTCGTCGCATAAGAAAAAGTCAAAGAAATAAAACTGGCGAATTTATACTAAAAACTAAGCCGTTTGGATGTTGACGGCTTAGCTTAGCTTAGTTTAGTTTATTTTATCTGTCTAAATAGCTACTCTGCCTCTGCCAGCACTTCTTTCAACAACCGGAATGCCGCCCAAGCTTTCGGCCAGCCAGTGTAAAAGCCAAGCTGAGTGATTACCTCGACCAGCTCGCTGCGCTCAACACCGTTATCAAGTGCTTTTTGCAAGTGCGCTTTGAGTGAGCTGTCTAAAATGCCAGCACCAATCAGCGCCGAAACCGTCGCCAAACTGCGATCACGCGGCGATAATTCTGCTTCGCGCGCCCAGACCTCGCCAAATAGTACGTCGTCGTTCAGTGCAGCAAATTGTGGCGCGAGATCGCCCAAATTATCGCGCCCAGCGGTTACTTTTTGACTCATATTCTAATCTCCATTCCCTATTTCAGCTTGCTATATTCTTCATCAGAAACCGGCTCGCACCATTCGTTTGATGTATCCTCACCTGGTACTTCAACCGCCAGATGCTGGAACCAGCTGTCTGGCGCTGCGCCATGCCAATGCTTTACATTAGTTGGTGCGTTAATGCAATCGCCCGGTTTCATTTCGATGGCGTCCTTGCCCCATTCTTGATAGTAACCGCGCCAGCCACACAAATCAAAATCTGTCCGCCGCCGCTCGTTGCATGGTGGATATGCCAATTATTGCGGCAACCCGGCTCGAACGTGACGTTAAAAATATTAACTTGCTGCTGCGATAACGGCTGCAGATAGCTTTGTCCGGTGAAATACTGCGCATAATCATCATTTGCCTGCCCAATCGGAAACGGCGTCTGAGCAGCGAATTCATCCTTATTCATAATCTTAAAACCCTAATTCCTTTAGCCATGCCTCGACAGTACCCTTCGCGGACTGAGCTCTAACATCAGTACCCATAATCGCCAAGCCGTTAGTATTGACGTTGGCGTCTGACAGCTTTTCTTTGATCGCCTCGTACGAGCCAGCTGCGCCAGAACCGGCGTGGGTATTGAATGGAATGATTGTTTTGCCGGCAAAGTCATACTTCTCTAAAAAAGTATTGATGATCATCGGCGGCTCGCCCCACCAAATCGGATAGCCCAAGAAAATAGTATCATGAGCAGCCAAATCTACCTCGCCTTGGAATGCCGGTCGCGCGTTTTCGGCTTTTTCGCGCTTGGCGATTTCGGCGCATTCTTGATAAGCATCCGGATACGGATTCACCGGCTCCAGCCTTAAAACGTCAATTTTATCACCGAAATAATCTTTGATATAACCGGCAATTACCTCCGTATTGCCAACTTCGGTGTCATCAACACCGTAATTTTCTCCCGCCCGCGAGAAAAATGTTAGTAGCATATTACACCTCCTTACGTAACCATTATAGCACTACGTAATGTGCGGCACGAATCACCGTTCCAGCCACTGCTGCAGCACTGCCGCCTGATTATGCTCAATATCTTTAGCGCTATATAACAGCGTAACAACTGGATGTTCTTGCCACTGTTGTTTAAGAGTGGCGGCTACAGAATTAGCATCCAACTCTTCGGTATAGCGCGACGCGAACTCTGCAAATTTTTCTGGATCATGACCGAACCATTGGCGCAGCTCGTTAGTCGGCGCAATATCTTTTGCCCATTCGTCAAGCTGTGCTCGCTCCTTGCTGATACCACGCGACCACAACCGATCGACTAATACGCGATAACCGTCATTTGCTGTGATTGGTTCGTAAATTCGTTTAATTTTGTACGTTGTCATGACAGCGCCTCCTTAATTATTGTCTTTAGAACAGGGATAACTTCCGCTTCAAACCATGGATTGCGTTTGCGCCAGCCAATATTAAGCGGCGACGGATGAACTAATGGAAAATAATCAGGCAGATACTCGTCGAAGTTAGCTACCGTAGTTGTTAGATTTTGTTTAGCGCGCAAATTCAAGTAATATTTCTGCGCGTACGCTCCCACCAAAATCGTCAAACAAACATTTGGCATTTGCGCCGACAGCCGCGGATGCCAAGTTGGCGCGAAATCTTTGCGCGGTGGCAAATCGCCATGCTTGCCTTTGCCCGGATAATAAAAGTCCATTGGCATCAGCGCGAACAAATTGGGATTATAAAATTGCTCGTCGCTTACGCCCAACCACTGCCGCAATAACCGGCCGCTAGCATCGTTCCACGGTCTTAACGTTTCTTGTGCGATACGCCCTGGTGCCTGCCCGACCAGTACGATTCGCGACTGCGCCGAAGCTGTATAAACCGGCTGCCAACCCTTGATTGTGAAACTAGCATTCATCGGATCGGCTACTACTTTTTGATAAAGAATCGGCTGCTTATACGACATTACACTTTGCAATATACACTACCTCAAGCTTCAGCGCGTCAGAGAGTGACTATAATTTATTTTTTCGTGGCTCCTTTTAAGGCGTCAATCAACTTCTGCTTTGGCTTCATACCGATCAACTCAGCGACCTCTTTGCCGTTGGCAAAAATCTTCATATTTGGAATGCCTTGCACGCGGTACTCCTGCGCTAATTGCGCGTTTTCTTCGCTGGCCTCGGTGTCAACTTTTACAATATCAAAATCTGTTTCTTCAGCAATCTGATGCAAAATTGGCGCCATTGCCCGGCACGGCGGACACCACGGCGCCCAAAAATCAACCAATACCGGACGCTTACTTTTTAGTACCTTTTCTTCAAATTCTTGTTTGGTTGTAATATTAATTAATGCCATAAATTCCTCCTTTTTTACATTGTTGGCATGTTCCAGTGACCACTAACGGACCATCAAAGCTGCAATCGCCAAGCTGGCATTCAATTTGATGGCGCACTGAATCGGGTATCGCAATATCTCGTAGATTATCGCATTCGCTGCAAACAAAGTGGTCATGCGGCTGCGGCGAAAAATCATACCGCAAACAGCCCTGCTGCGATGACGGCGCTAATCCAATTGCACCGTCGTCATACAAACGCTGCGTGATACGGTGCACCGTAGTATCGCTAATTTTCGGATAAGTTTCCCGCAGGCGACTGGCGATTTCAGCATTAGTAGCATGCTGCAACTGGCACAAAATTGACAGTACGTCGTTCGTGTATTTAGTGATCCTTCTACTTATTATTTGTGTCATATCTACTATTGTAAATCATTTACACTAATTATACAAGTATTTACTGTGGGATATTTGAGTATCTATATTTTGTAAATCTTTGTCATTAATGATTACTTAATCTAATTTTGCTCGTCACCAAGATTAATCTTTTTAGCGAGCGTTCGGCTAAATCTCAGGCTACAGAAACGCGTCAAGAATACTAAAAGTTTGTTATGCCAACCAACTACATAAACTGCCTTATTACTCGTAATGGCTTTGTAGCTTTTTGCAGCAACCACTTCAGGTGTATAGACTTTGAGCTTAGTGAACATTGCTGAATGTTTCATTTGAGCATTTTTCTCGAAGCTAGTCGCCACTGGACCTGGACAAATTGCCGCCACAATTACACCAGAACCTTTCAATTCCTCATGTAGCGCCTCCGAAAACGAGCGCACAAACGCTTTAGATGCATAATACATAGCCATGTATGGCCCCGCTTGAAACGAAGCAATAGACGCTATATTGACAATTCGTCCACCGCCACGCCGCACCATATCCTTACCGAACAGATACGATAACTGCATAACTGCCAGCATGTTCACACTAGCCAAATCTTTTTGCCGCTGTAAATCAACGTCAATATAGCGACCAAATGTCCCGAAACCAGCATTGTTGATAAGAATATCAATATTGATACCGTCGCGCTGCACTTCATCGTAAATCTCTTGAGAGCTGTTATTTGTGCTTAGATCTTTGACAATATATTTTACTTTTACACTAAATTCATTTTCTATATCCTGCTTCTGCTGCCGCAAAGTACTCTCGCTACGCGCAACTGCCACGATATTATATCCGTTCTTTGCAAATATTCGTGCGAATTCCCTACCAAGCCCGCTAGTTGTACCAGTTATCAAGACATACATTATATTATCCTCCTAAATACATTTTAGCATTTGCATAATCATAATAGAAAAATCCTAATTGATCTGCTGCGCCACTGAAATCTGAGTTGTCACGAAAACTCCCTCGAAGCTTCATAAACTAACTAGCCTATGCTCACCAAATTGCGGACACGATTTGAAGAGTGACTTAGTCTTTGATAGTAATAGTTAATTTAGCAATCGGTGTAGTTGGCTTCACTAGACTAGCAATCGTGTTGACCGCCGCTTTCGGCGTACCGTTATACTGCCATAGCCCAAAGTGTTTTTCAGGATTAGCCTTGGCTGGATTACTAATGTATGGTGCGCGATCGTTTTGTGCTTGATATAGTATAATCGGTCCTGTATAGTTAGCTTTGTTCTGCCACTTGATAAGTTCCTGTATTGTATTGGCCTGAGTACTCTCCTCTCGACTAGACCTAGCAGTAATCCCGACTTCAGTTGGCCAAATCATCTTATCGTTGTCACCATTTTCGCTCATGATCTGTCTTAATGTTTTTTCATTAGCTCTCGGTGCAACAATGTCTCCGTTCATCATCGCCCAACCATTCCACCCAAACCCTTTGCCCGTCACGCCATACGGGTGATGTGATAACGAATCAAAATGACCTTTTGCGCCAGCGGCATACATTCTTTTTAGAAAATCTTGTGCACTAATATAGTTGCCATCAGCTCGCGTCTCGCCGACCGTCATACCACCTGCCAACACATTAACGCCAGAATTGGCACTATGGGCAGCAGCATAAACCTTCTTGAGTAGATGTGTATAATGTTCAGGGTTTGGTCTATGATCGTTCAAGTTATCTTTCCAAGATTGGTTGCCTGGTTCGTTCCAAAATTCGTAGTCCAAAACACCTCGCTTAGAGTAGCGCGAGACAGTTTCGCCAACAAAATTAGCAAGATTTTTTTCATATTCGGCCTTTGGAGCGAAATTTGTCACCCACAATCCTCTACTGTCCAGCTCCTGCTTTTTAGCTACTGACAAAGTATCGACACCGCTCGCCCACTCTGGTACGCCTACAATCTGAATCATCACCTTCAGACCATACTTATCAGCGAGATCGACGGCTTTATCAACATATCGCCAGTTACAAGCACCACCTTTTTGTGGCTGTACATAATACCACGAAGCAAGCACACGCACCCACTGTAGACCCAGCTTAGCAACACGTTCATAACTTTGCTCGGCCTTAGCGTCATTATCACCCCACGGCGTTGGATTCAATGGCTGTGCGCCAAAACCGTTTGTCCCGCGAAGACTCTCTCTGCCAGATGTAAACGCTACCGTCTCAGTTACATTACCACTGCCGGCTGACTTTTTGGGATCGTACCTATACGAAAGTTTGCCGTTAGCACTATCATACTTAGTTAAGGTCAATACGCCTCTATTATTGTTGACAACTTCAAGCGGACGCTTAGTCAGTTGCGCCAATTTCTGCGCGTTCATAGTTGTACGCCCGACAGTAATCGCTTCGCCGGCAGATAATTTACCAACTGTTACACTACTCTCGGCAGCACCATCAGTTTTGCGTACAATGAGAGAGGCAGATGATTGCTCTTTGCTAGACGAGGTAGAGGTTGAGCCTTTACCTACAGCTGATTGGCGTGCATCTGCTGATGCTGACTTAGACGAAGATTGAACGGCTTTGCGCGAAGATGTGTTTTTCTGCATAGCCACTCGACGCGCCATCAGTCTCCCGCTGTTTGCGCCAGATGTCGATGCTTTACTAAACGCCTCGAAAACACCCGTCGTCAACCACCAAACCAATACTAGAACCGCACACGCTATTAAAACCCGTATAATTACTTTGTATTTTAGTGCTTTCTGTTGATTCCCCATATCCCCTCACAGGCTTATGAATAATATGTTATATATCTAATCACAGGCTACCCAAAAAATCAAACAGGATAACCCATTTATTCGTAGTTATCCTGCTGTATACACAAGCACTGGAGCTTTATTCAGAAGTTTTCTCGTCTTCGGTTCCGTCATTTCCACTGGCAACTTCTACTTGCTCAGCATCCGCAGACTCGGCTTCACCGGCAGCCGCTTCGTTGGCAGCAGCTAGTGCACCCGGCTCGTAAACGCTAGCTATCACTAGATCTTTGACAGTAACGTCATCGTCAGCCGTACCTTCACGACCGTCATCGTGTTCAATCAATTCAACGCCAGCCGGCAACACAATGTCACCAACCGTCACGCGATCTCCTTCTTTAATCAATCCACTAATCGACACCTCTAAGGCCTCCGGCAAGTCCATCGGTAGTGCTTTAACTTCAATCTTTTCCAAAGACTGCAACACTACCAAACCAGCGCGTTCCGCTTCAGATCCGCCGACACCACTCAGACGAATTGGTATTTCAGCAACGACTGGCTCATCAGTGCGAACAGCATGAAATGAGATATGGCGAATAATTTCACTTTTTATCGGGTTAAGTTCAACATTTTTGATCATAGCTATACGACGCTTACTGCCAGCTAGCTGGACTGGAGCATGTTTGCCAGCAGCCCTATAAACGCGTAAGACTTCCCGCGCCTCGGCCTGAATTGGCATAGCTTCCATACCAAAACCATAGACTACGCCCGGTGTGATACCTTGGCGGCGTAATGCTCTGACCTTTTTACCAAACACTTCGCGCTTAGTAATGTTCAAAGTAATCTTCTCTCCCATTTCTCTCTTCCTTTCGTTAGATACCCTTACGGAGGTTGATATTACTTATTTACTGTAACATTTTTGCTCATGTTTAACCAGAATCAATATATCTGCCTAGTAAAGATAGCATGATGTTCGTCATCATCCGACATCCGATGGTTTATCGTGGACTTTCGGTTTTCTATGAAGAAAATAACCAAACCCAGTATTGAAATTTGTGCTATAATCGTCCCTGGATGGAAGCATTCATTAATTTGATCGTAAGTTTGGGTGTACCAATAATTTTGTTGGTAGTTTTTGCCGAATCAGGTCTACTGATTGGCTTTATTTTTCCAGGTGATAGTTTACTGTTCACGGCAGCCTACATGGTACAACAGCATATCTTGCCAATTGACATTCATTGGTTTGCGTTTTTGATCTTCCTGGCAGCAGTGTTGGGTGATAGCGTCGGCTATAGCTTCGGCTATAAAGTCGGGCGCAAATTATTCGAGAAAGAAAACTCACGCTTCTTCAAGAAAAAATACCTAGAGCAAACCGAAAAATTTTATGATAAGCACGGCTCAATTACTATCATACTAGCACGTTTCGTGCCAATAGTCCGCACTTTCGCGCCGATTGTGGCTGGCGCCGGCAAAATGCATTACAAAACATTTTTGATCTTTAACATCATTGGCGGGTTTTTGTGGTCGTCGCTATTTGTCTATCTTGGCTACTATGCCGGCGAATTACTGACTAATGCTGGTATCAATATCGAAGTCGCAGCCCTAATTATTATTTTCCTTTCCGTCTCGCCGATGATTATTCACGCGCTTAAGAAACCATCAAGCCGCGCAGCACTCAAAAAACAACTTCAAGTTTTATCCTCAAAAGTCAAAACTTCTCCTTCCAGGCATAGAAAATAGTATCTAATCATTGCCTTCCACCCAATTTAAGCAACTATCTATTCATAAACAATCACTCTAAGACAGCTTGTTTATTTTAATAGCTTTCGTAGGTATCTTCCCGTCTGGCTTTCCGAATTTTCCGTAATGTCCTCCGGAGCACCCGCAGCGACAACTCTTCCGCCACCTTGCCCGCCTTCTGGACCCATATCTATAATCCAGTCGGCACATTTGATGACTTCCAAATTATGTTCAATAATAATCATACTATTACCGCCATCTACTAATTTTTGCAAAATCTCGAGCAGCTTGCGCACATCAGCGGTATGCAGACCAGTTGTCGGTTCATCCAAAATATAGAGCGTTTTACCAGTGGAGCGCCGCGATAATTCAGTCGCTAATTTGATACGCTGCGCCTCGCCGCCACTAAATGTCGTTGCTGGCTGACCTAGTTTCACGTAGCCTAAACCAACCTCGTTGATTGTCTGAAGTTTGCGATAAATTGCTGGAATATTAGCAAAAAACTCGCAAGCTTGTTCAGCCGTCATTTCTAGCACGTCGCTGATAGTTTTATCTTTATATTTAATTTCTAGCGCTTCGCGATTATAACGTTTACCGTGGCATTCCGGACATTGTATATAAACATCCGGCAAAAAATGCATCTCAATTTTGATAACACCATCGCCTTGACAGTTCTCGCAGCGCCCACCTTTGACATTGAAGCTGAAACGTCCTGCTTTGTAGCCGCGAATATTTGCTTCCGGCGTATTAGCGAACAATTCGCGAATCTGCGTGAAAACGCCGGTATAAGTCGCCGGATTAGACCGCGGCGTGCGACCAATAGGCGATTGATCAATAACAATTGCTTTATCCAATTGTTTGATGCCATCAATTGCATCATGCTCGCCCGGCACCGTCTGTGCTCGGTGCAAACGCGACGTCAATTCATTAGCTAGAATATCATTAACCAACGTTGATTTGCCGCTGCCGCTAACGCCCGTTACCAGCGTCATTACGCCTAGCGGGAACTCAACATCAACGTTTTTGAGATTATTTTCGCGCGCGCCGCGGACAACAAGCTTGCGATCTTTTTCTATAGAACGGCGCTTTCTAGGTATAGGAATTTTCTCAGAGCCAGACAGATACCGCCCAGTAATACTTTCCGGATTCTGCGCCACTTCCGCCGGCGCGCCAGCCGCCACAATTTCACCGCCGTGTATGCCAGCACCCGGGCCAACGTCTACCAAGAAATCCGCCGATTCAATCGTTTCCTCATCATGCTCGACTACCAGCACTGTGTTGCCGAGATCACGCAAATGCTTCAGCGTTTCAATCAAGCGATTGTTATCGCGCTGATGCAGGCCAATTGATGGCTCGTCCAAAACATACAACACGCCCTGCAAACCAGAGCCAATCTGTGTTGCCAAACGAATTCGCTGCGCCTCGCCGCCACTTAGCGTATTAGCCGCTCGCCCCAGTTCCAAATAGTTCAAACCGACATTATTCATGAAGCCCAACCGCGCCGTGATCTCCTTGATTACCAGCTTGACTATTTTCATTTCGTCTTCGTTGAATTTCAGCTGCGCGAATAAATCCAGAGCATTTTCAACGTCAAGGCTACAAATATCCATAATAGATAGATCATTAACAGTCACCGCCAAGACAACCGGCTTAAGGCGCGCACCCTTGCAAGCCGTACACTTGCGTTCGCGCATAAACCGTTCAATATCTTTACGCATAAAATCACTATCGGTCTCGCGATGACGTCGCTCAAGGTTCGGTATAATTCCTTCAAAGGTAGAATCATAGTGCCGTCCGCTGCCCAGCTCAACATGATATTTCTGTTTACCTGTACCATACATTAGTAATTTCTGTACACTATCGTTTAGATCACGCACCGGCACATGCAAACTAAAATCATGCGCTGCCGCCACCGCCTCCAGGCGTTTCATATACCAAGCATCAACGCTAAAGCGATTAAACGGCCTAATTGCGCCTTCGGCGATCGTCAAATTTTTGTTAAATATTAAATCCGGATCGATCTCCATCCGCGTGCCCAGGCCTGTACAGACCGGACAAGCGCCTTGCGGCGCGTTAAAACTAAACAATCGCGGTTCTAGTTCGGGAATATCCTCGCCCGGATGATCAACACAAGCATAACGCTGGCTATACGTCAAAATTTCGCCGCTTTCAGCCTTTAGTACTTGCACCACGCCACCGGCTAAGTCCAACGATTGCTCAACCGACTGCGATACCCGCGAAATCATATCGGCACGCATCACCAAACGATCAACAACTAGTTCAATATCATGCTTATAACTCTTTTGCAGCTCAGGAAATTCGTCTAGCGCATATATCACACCGTCTACTCTCGCCCGCGCAAAGCCGCTACGCATATATTGCTCGGGAATGTGTTGAAACTCACCCTTTTTCTGGCTAACAATCGGTGCCAGAATCATTAATTTCTCGCCCTCTGGCAATTTCATAATTTCATCAATAATTGATTGCGCTGTTCGCCGCTGCACCGGCCTACCACAACGCGTGCCATCTGGTTTGAGGGCCGGACAATGCGGCACGCCAACGCGTGCAAACAGCAAACGCAGGTAGTCGTAAATCTCCGTGACCGTCGCTACAGTTGAGCGCGGATTGCGGCTGGTAGATTTCTGGTCAATCGAAATTGCCGGACTCAACCCCTCGATCGAGTCCACATCCGGTTTATCCATAATACCCAAAAACTGCCGGGCGTAACTCGACAAACTTTCAACATAGCGACGCTGCCCTTCGGCATAAATCGTGTCAAAGACCAAACTCGACTTGCCACTACCACTCAATCCTGTCACCACCACAAACTTATCGCGAGGAATTTCTAAACTGACGTTTTTCAGATTATTCTGGCGAGCACCAACGATTTTGATATTATCCGACATGGCTATCTATTTTATCATTTTTAAGCAAGAAAATCTACTGTCGCTACCGCAACGAGCAACTGGGGCAACTACCTTTCAGTAAAAAATACATCATGCTTATCGTTGCACATACTATAGTATATTTGATATAGTATAGTCAAATGAGCATGATAATGGAATTTTTCAAGAACCTTAGTTTCAAGTTGCGCATTTCACTAATATGCGGTATTGGTGTGCTGACTATTATGTTGCTGCACTTTGGACTCTATGATATGATTATGAATTTTGTACTAGTCGGTGCTATCCCTGGCACGCACATATCTATTCCATATTGGGTAATGTTGCTATTTTATGGCATAATAGCCCTAAATCTAGTCATCGCTATCGAAAACGCGACGCAACGTCCGCTACCGCCAAAAGATAATCTAAACTAGAAAACCTTAAAAGCTAATCATCGCTCGGCAGCACCGACTCTGCCCACAATTGCAACTCTTGCAGTGTAAACTGCCGATCGTTGTCGTTAGCCGTTGGTGCTAGGCGCTGTAAACTTGCCATAAATTGCGGTAGTTGCGCCTGCAAATGCTGAGCCCGCCACGATTCCCATTGTTGCAATTCATCCTGACTAAGAGTTCGCGGAAAGTTACGCGCTTTGTAGTGCAACAGCAGTGGCACTAATCGCTCATCCTGAAACTCCGGATGAAAATCGGCCAGCTCGCGCTCATCAGCATTGCGCACCGCTTCGACGCGAATACGGTCGCGATCATTCAAAAAGCCGTCGTATAATTGCGCTTCTGGGTCGGGCATTTTTTTAAACGCTGGTTTGTTTTCAAAAATACCGCGCAATTTTTCAGCAAAATCCGGATGGCTCAGCAAAATATTCTGATGTTTTTGAACTGTTTTTGCGTCGAGCGAAATCTTCTGCCAACCATCGCCCTGTTCCAATACACCCAGCGGCGCCACCGCCGGACAGCGATTGTATTGCAATTCTTTGACGGGCAAGCTGACGAAATCTTCCGCTTGGCGCTGCTCCCACGTGGCAAAAATCTTAGCCGCCAGATCATCGGCGCTCAAATCAACAAACGGCGTCGGATCATAACGCAAATCATACACAATCACCGCGCCATGACGCCCCGAACTCAGTGGAAACGCCACCGTCGTTTTAGCAAATTCTTTATCGTAGCGACCGCTGGCGTAAACAAACGGTTTTTTATCGTCCAGATTGACCAATGTTTGCACTTGTTTTTTGTCGCGCATTTTCAGCAAATATTCATACAGCTGCGGCTGTTTGTCCTTAACCAATTTCGTTACGTCGATCAGTGCCGTCACATCCGCCAAAGCATCGTGAGCGTTTTCATGCGCAATCCCATTAGCCTGCGTGATCAGCTCCAAGCGGTTAGTCTGCTCGCCCTTATCGTCAAACGGCCACTCAATCCCCTCCGGTCGCAGTGCCCGTGTCAATCGCACCACATCCAGCAAATCCCAGCGACTACGGCCGTCTTTCCAGCTCCATTCGTACGGATCATAAAAATTACGCCACAGCAAATGGCGTATAAATTCGTCATCAAAACGCACGTTGTTAAAGCCAACTGCAATGGTGTCCGGCGTGAAAATCTCCTCGCTCAACATGCGCGCAAATTGCGCTTCCGTATAGCCCTCATCAACCGTTTTCTGCGGTGTGATGCCAGTCACCATCAACGCATCCGGGCTCGGCAGTGTGTCATCATTTAGCGCCACTAATACATTGTACGGCTCACCAATCGGCTCAAGGTTCATATCCGTCCGCTGACCAGCAAACTGCATAATCCGGTCTTGGCGCGCGGTCAAGCCGCTGGTTTCTAGGTCGTAGAAGAAAAATGTTTGTGCCATATAATTTAATTATACCATCCATCCGCCGCAGTGAAACCTAGCACGTTATTGCTCAATCAGCGTAAACGGCGTTGATTCGCCAATCTGCACCAGGCTGTCGCCCTCAGCCCCTTGGCGGGCTAGTTCGTGGCTAATGCCGTAGCGGCGCATGATATCGCGCAACCGATTGACGCTCTCAAACTGGTCAAAGTTGGTTCGCCGCGCGAACTTCTCAATTTTATCGCCAGAAACATGATAAACTTGCTGACTAGCATCATACTGCACTTCCCAATTGTTAGAAATTGCTTCGCTACCAGACAACGTAATCGTCTCTAAAGCAGCACTATCCACATCACCAATGTCATTTTCTTTCTCTGCAGTCCGTGCCGCCGCCACTTGGACGCGCAATGCTCGCAGTACTTCGCGAATACCTTGGTGCGCTGCCGAGGAGATCGCTAAAATTTGCGTATCTTGACCAGCAACCTCACGAACAGCATCAATCTGCATCTGGACTATATCATCGTCCAGCCCCTCGCACTTAGTCAAAGCAATAATTTCTGGGCGCTTCGACAACTCTGTACTATACTTCTCGAGCTCGCGACGAATCGCTTGATAGCGCTCGGCTATATCATCGCTGTAGACATCCACCAAATGCAGCAGCACTGCAGTACGCTCAACATGACGCAAAAAAGCATCACCCAAGCCTTTGCCCTCACTAGCACCTTCAATCAGACCCGGAATGTCGGCGATCAAAATCGATCCGTCATCCATATCCGCCACGCCCAAGTTCGGCGTCAGCGTCGTAAACTCGTAATTAGCAATTTCCGGACGTGCGTTGGACACCACACTCAAGAATGTCGATTTACCGGCATTCGGAAAGCCCACCAAGCCAACATCAGCCAGCAGCTTCAATTCCAGCTCCGCCTCAAAAGATTCGCCTACTTCGCCCAGTTCGGCCATACGCGGCGTCTGGCGAACGCTTGATTTGAAATGAGCATTACCGAAGCCGCCGTCGCCGCCTTTAGCAATTATTATCTCCTGTCCAGACTCGGTCAGATCAGCGATAATAAGGCCGTCGCGCTTAACCAGCGTGCCGACGGGAACCTTGACGACCAAATCTTTGCCAGCGCGGCCGGTCATTTTCTTTTTGGCGCCAGCAGCCCCGTCCTCGGCTTTTAATTCCGGTTTATAGCGAAAGTTCAATAGCGTATTAAGCTGTTCTGTAGCCAAAAACACAACGTTACCGCCACGACCGCCATCGCCGCCGTCCGGGCCGCCTTTATCGACATAGATCTCATGGCGAAAGCTAACCACACCATCGCCGCCGCGGCCGGCGCTAACCAAGACTTTAGCTGTATCAACAAACATATCTACAATTATACCAAAAACGCCTCTGGTTTGACAGAGACGTTAGTTGATTTACTAAGTATGCTTAATGAATATACTTGTAGTAGCCGCTGGTGGCTTCACCCCAGGAAATATTACCATGACCGACGCGGTTAAAACCGCCACCGAATCGATAACCATTCATCTCGCTGATAGTAATAGACACGCCCGGGTTAATACTCTCGACAATCGCCACATGACCATAGCCGCCACCATTCTGCATGATTGCACCCGGTGCTGGCGTGCCATTTACCGCCAACCCGGCAGCAGCAGCCGCGTAAGCCCAAGTACTAGCATTGCCCCAGAAGCTGCCAACTGGGCGACCAAGTTGCATGCGACGTTCATAAGCATACCAAGTACAGTTGCCCCACGCATACTTATTCCCCGCTGAAACAATACCACCATAGCTAGTGCCATATCCACCGGAGGCAGAATTAGAGCCATAGCTGCCACTAGCTGCATTACGGCGACTATTAGTTGCCGCACGACTAGCAGCATAACCAGGGCGCTCATTCTCCGGCAAAACACCGCCAGGAACAATCACATTCTTACCTTCAGTAAGCGAACCAGCAAGCTCAAGATCGTTATAAGATACCATATCAGCCTTATTACCACCATACTTAGCAACAATACTATCTACTGTATCTCCCGCCTTGACAGTATGCTGTACGCCATCAACCGGCAAAATTGTCAAAGTGGTATTCGGCTCCAGCGCGTCAGATGATAGGTTATTTGCCCAAGCAACAGTCTCTTTCTTAAGCCCATATTTGCTAGCTACCGCATCGACCGTATCACCTACCTTAGTGACATAAGTAGTCGCTGCCCGCGAATTAGCCGTTGGCTGAACTATTTGTGGTTTACTGATGGTGTTACTAGAAGTTTGTGACATCACTGTCTCGATAGTCAAAGTCTGGGACAGTGTAGCAACGTTAGCGCTAACCGGCATACTAGTCGTGTCAGCTAACGACGACGCAATACTGGTGGCAACAACCGGATCAACTGTATTAGCCGTTGTTGCCGCAGCAACCGTACCCTTAGCGCTTGACGGAGTAGCGTTAGCCAACGGTGTACTGTTGCTATTATCCTGAACACCGACCGGATGCTGACCGATTGCAATCAAGGTCGCTATAAACAGAAAGACACCGATATACGACACCGCGGACGTCCACGACACGCCGCCACGTTTCTTGGTTTTGCCAGTACGAACCCTCGTAGCCATTTTTGAACTTGGCACGAAGTTAGTTTTTGCTTGATTTGATTGCTTACTAATAACGGCTCTCCTAGAAAATAACTCAATAAGTACGTTGAGGCTGCATATTTTACGCTAGCTAAACCTAGTAAGCCTCACGTATGACTCAAATTATAACAAATCACGAGCGGTAATGTCAATAGTCTATATGATACTACATAATTTCTTACAATATTTGTCAATATTAGTTTTGTGCTCTTTGTCTGTCTTGGCAAAATAGATTAAACCGTCGTCGCCAGCAATAAAGAATAGGTTGTCAGCCGGAGCCGGGTCAGCAACCGCTTTGAGTGACAATTCTCCAGGAGTGGCAATTGGCGTCGGCGGCAAACCAGGTTTCCGACGAGTATTATATGGCGAGTCAATATCGACCGTTGGTTTGACGCCAGCTTTATCGGCAGCATAAACAAATGTAACATCTGAGCCAAGCTGCATATTTTTCTTATAACGCAATAAAAACACTTGAGCAATGCCTCGTTGATACTCGTAACAGCGATTTTTGCGTACGGTAGTCGGCTTGTCTTCACACCCCAGCTCTCGCTCGACAATTGATGCTAACGTCAAACCTTGGTAAAGAGTTAGCCCTTGCGCTTTAAATTTGTTTACTAAATCATCCTTTTGTACAACCTTATACATGTGATCAAAAGCTGTTTGCAAGACTTCTTTCACGGTAGCATCGCTAGATACGCGATAAGTCTCGCCAAAGACATAGCCCTCAAGTGAACCGCCACTTGGGCGATCAGCAAAAAGCGGGCCGCTATATTTTGCTTTGAAAGCCGACGAAATCTCGCTATCAGAGTATCCAGCTTGGCGCAAGACATAGCGTACGCTAGTTTTATCAACACCGCCAGACGATTGCGACGCTTTGTATTTAGAATTTTCTAATGTGCCTCCAGGATAAAAAGTAATCGTTTTGAAATCATGACAGCCTTTGTTCATGTGACTAACAATATCTGCCACTGACTCAGACGGCGCAATCATGCAAGAGCCAGCCTTTATACTAGTCTTACCATTTAAACGTACATAAATCTCGAAAGCTAGCGGGTGGCGGATAAGTTTTTTGCTGGCTAGAGTGCTAGCAATTGTCGAGACCGAAGAGCCATCCTCAATACTCACTGAGACTTTTTTACTATCGGTCGATACCGGTAGGAGTTGGTTTTCATACCACTTAAACATCGCTAATGCAGCAGCCGCCAAAACAATCACAACCACTACCAAGACAATCAGCCAACGACTCAAACGAGGCTTTTTCTGAGATGGTTTCGATGCGAGTTTATCAGTGTCGTCATTCAGCAGCGCAGCTAATTTATCTGATACAGGTTGAGATTGCTGTGACTCTGTATTGCTATTATTATAAGGTTGTTGGCGTGTCGGCGACGACAACCCATCTACAGCTGGACGCGTCGGCGCAGTATTCGCATAAGTTCGGTTTTGAGGTAACTCTGCAGAGCGAGATTCATAATCAGGTATCGACCGTGGCGCTGCATCTGGCGACGAAATTTGCCGATTACCAACTGGCCGCTGTAGATTGTTGTTACGCTTAAAGTCGTCCATGCTGCATCTCCAAGTAATCTTGCAGAATAACACTTGCTGCCATCGAGTCGATATCACCTTTCGCATAGGGACGCTTCTGCGCCGCTAGAATGCTCTCCGCTTTAACACTAGTCAGCGATTCGTCTTGGAATACAATTTTTGACTCAACCTTACCAAGTTTGCTTACAAAATTTTCAACATACTGAGTCTGAGCAGTCGGTTCGCCCTGCTGATTGCGTGGATAACCAACCACTAGCACATCGATTGATTCATGGGCTAGTATTCCGCGAATTACATCAAATTCGGTACCGTCAACTGTAATATAATCACCAGGTACAGCAATTTTAACATCGCTATTCGCTAACGCCACACCAATTCGCCGCTCACCAACATCAAGCGCCAAGTATTTCTTAGCCATCAATCTGGAACTTCACACTTATTTTCTTGGTATCATCCGGTACTTTGTACACCCAAAATGGCGAAAGTTTAACGTCAACAGATTTGATGCCTTCGACAGTTTTAACTCGTTCCTGCACTTCACCAACAGATTGCCCTTTGACATATTCTTTGATAGCACCTTCATCGATTTTCGGACCAACCTTGCCGTTAGCTGAAATAGTCGCATTAACCGTGTCGCCGGAAATAGCGATATTAGTCAACGAAACAGATTTACTGCCAGTGTCATAAATCTTTTGGTTGGATTTGCCATCAATTCGCTGCTGACAATATGCCTTTAGAAAAGTATCAAACTCGCTACGAGCAATACCCCAAAGAGAAAATTTTACCGTACCAGTGAGCACTGCCTGGCCGTCACTAGCTTCGCTATCGACCGCTGGTCTGCGAACTCCAGAAACATCAGTCGAGAATGATTCGTTAACTAGAGTATAATCTTTACCGAACTCAGTTTGTAGAATCGTCCTATTTTGGTTTTTATCGTCTTCGGTGACAAGCTCACGCATCGCTTTGTTTATATCACTTTGCTGCACTACGGTAATTGTTTTATCAGTGCCACCAGACGTCGAACCGCTAATACTAGCCGAAATGCCGCTCGGCGCGCCCTTAACTGTACCGCTAGCGCCATTATAGCTAGCACCGCTACGAACCGCAGTAATCTTCACCTTAGCACCGCGATAGTTGCTAAGCGACATCTTGACACCTGCATCGGTCGTATACTCGGCACCAGAATCAGTCGTCAAAGTTGTACCAGCCGGAATCTCTGTGCCTAGGTCCTCAATATCGCGCGTCGAAAAACTGACGGTACCGGTTGCTTTTTCACCAACATCCTTTTTACCCGTCGCCGCAAAAGATTTTGAAATTGCCTTGTCTTTAGTTTTGGTCGTTAATTTAATCGTACCATCTTGCAGGTTAGTGTTAACTGTGGGGCTTGATTTGATATGTGTATTAACTGCTACACTGCTAGTCTGCGCCGAAATGATAATCTGCGCTCGCGGCGCAAACACAAAAGCCCAAATCAAACCAGCAATCAAGAGAATAACTGCTGCACCGATAATGAAAAATTTCTTACGGAAAGCGTTAAAGTCAGGAATCTTCGGAGTCTTTTTAGGCTTATCATCTGCTTTGCTAGCAGGTTTTTTATCAGACTGGTCTTCAGTGCCTGATGGTGGAGTAGTTTTTCCTTCGTCCTCGACTTTGCTGAGCTTCTCGCTAAGCGAAAGGTTGTTATCGGTATCTGCAGGAGCATCAGCCTGAGACTTTTCATCAGGTGCCTCCGAGCCATCAATTACGTCATCGTCACTATCAACTTCAAGCGCCGGAATCTCTGCTAGCTCCGGACGGCTCTGTAAGTTTTTGGATACCGGTATACCAGCGCTACTAGCTAACGTCGACAAGGCGTCGTTGTTAGTAATAATCACCAACCGTTTATCCACCCGCTCGGCAGCGCGATGCACTAGTTTGAGATTAACGGCGCTCTGAATAGCACCGATTCTCTTCGGCGGCACCAGTGCTACAATGTTTGAATTAGCCGCCTTAATTTTACCGATGATCGACGTGACATCGTCTTCTACATCTATATAAATAACATCTTTTTGCATACTATTTCTCTATCAGATTCGCAAAATCCTGTTAAGTTTGCTGCGAATCGACTGGCCGTCGCCTGCTCCTATCATTGTATCATAACCAACTCGCAATAACCCCATTGCGGTTATGAAAGTATGGTCATTGACTTTCTCAGTTTTATCAGTGATACCAACGACCTGATCGGGACGTATTCGCTGAACAGTTGGGCGCTTAGTGAAGGGCAGCTCGCTATACCAATCACGCTTCTCAAGTGCCGAGACTAGCTGCGATAGACTAGCGCCACCGCCGCACAACAAAATTCGCGGTGGCAGCTGGTCAACCGCGTCAAATTCGCTTAGCGCCAGCTCAACACCGGCCAGCCAAACCTCCAGAGTTTTATCGACAGCTGCTGCTACATCTTTCTTGACTGAAGCTTTGACCTTACTGTCTTCAATATTGACTTTGAGTTTCTCAGCTTGATCATAAGGAATTGACAGTTCATCGGATATTGTCTTAGTGAAGCTACGCCCGCCGATACCGAACATCTTAGTACCCTCGACACCGCCATCGTTAACTACCGCAATATCAGTTGTACCACCGCCGACATCCGCCATAATAGCTGTAAAAGCACTGCTGCTATCGGCTCCCAGCACGCTGCGACTCACTGCAAAAGGCTCAGCCGCCACTGCCAATAGCTCCAAATCAAGCTCTTGCGCCACCCGCTCCAAGGCGCCAATATGCACCATTGGAGCAAATGCCGTATAGATTTGCACCGCTACATCCTTGCCCTGGAAGCCAATCGGATTCGATACTTTATAACCGTCAATATGAATGCTAACTAGCGCTGAGTTGACAAGCTTAACCTCAACATCATCATTGCCAGTCTCGAGAGCTATTTGCTTTTGCGCGCGTTTAGCAGCGCGATCTTGGACTTTTTCGATGATAAATTCCACCTCTTGTTCGTCGAGCGGCCTGTCGGGTTGTGGCCGACGATAGCGAATCGTACTAGTAGTGCCCTTAACTAACTCGCCAGCAATACCAATAATGACGTGTTTAGCCTGCAAGCCTGCCTCGTCTTCAGCCTGCGTTAAAGCCTCTTCGCAATGCTGCACCACGCCAGCAATGTCGGCAATCGCACCGGAATGCATGTCTGACAATTCTTGATGCGCACGACCGACACCGAGAATCTCGATATCGTCGTCATTAACGCGAGCCAGCAGTGCCTTGACATTCTCAGTACCAATATCAAGCGCTACGATATATTCGTCACGCGGTTCATCTTGACCGATTCTTAGGTTAGTAAGCTTGTTGCGCAGTTGCTCTAAAACCATAGATACGTCTATTATATACCATTTTTGCTTATGGCTGCCAATTTTGGTGAAAATTAAGAATAGGTTCTAGATTATTTAAGTTACTGTAGAATAGCCTTAATCCGCCGAATACCCGCCGAGCTAGATTCCTCTTTAGTGATTTTGAAGCGTTTGCCGCCTTCAGCCAAAACGCCAGTGTGCTCGACGTGCGGGCCGCCGCAGACTTCGAAGCTAACTCTGTTTTCGCCTTCGCCGATGGAATAGACTTTGACTTCATCGCCGTAACGTTCGCCAAAGGCGCCGATAGCCCCCATTTTTAGCGCTTCATCGGTTGGATAAACCTGGTAGCTAACTGGCAAATCGGCGTCAATCCAAGCGTTGACTTGATCTTCCACCGCCTGTTTTTCCTCTGACGTTAGCTTATCGTGATTAAAATCAAAACGCAGACGCTCAGCCGTGATATTACTGCCGTGCTGCTGCAAATCTGGCGCTTTTAGGACCTTGCGTAGCGCCGCACCCAACAAGTGCGTTGCCGTGTGGTATTTAAGATGAATCGGCTCCGCGCCCTCCAAGCCGCCGTGGAACTGACCTTTGCGAGCGGTCTTGGAGCGCTGGCGCTGTTCGTCCATCTTGGCATCAAATTCGGCGCGCCAATTTTCCGACAAGTCAATGCCCTGTTTGTAAGCTTCCTCGGTGCTTAATTCCACCGGAAAACCAAAAGTGTCGTACAACGTGAAAAGTTCCTCACCAGTCAAACCATCATCAATATAGCGCTGCATTTGCCTCAATCCCTTGCGCAGCGTCTGGCGAAAAGCCTTTTCCTCTTTGACCAGCAAGACGATAATCTGCTCGCGATTTTCTTTGACCTCTGGAAAATCGGCTTCGTACAAATCGGCAATCACCGGCACTACTTCCTCGAGGAAATTCTGCTCGATCCCTAAGTCAAAGCTATAGCGAATCGCCCGGCGTAGCAAGCGGCGCATGACATAGCCCTGCTCTTTGTTGCTCGGCGCACAGCCGTCAACCTCCAGAAATGTCGCTGCCCGCAGATGATCGGCAATTACCCGCATTGACGCGGTGTGCGTATCGTAATCCTTGCCGCTCAAATCTTCCAGCTTTTCAATAATCGGCCATAGCAAGCTAATTTTGAAAACATCAGGGCTATTAATCGCTGCCGCCGCAATTCTCTCCAGACCGCCGCCGAAATCAACATTCTTGCGCGCTAACGGCTCAAAGCTGCCATCGTCCAACCGGCGGTACTGCATGAACACCTGGTTACCGATTTCCATAAACCGGCCGCTATCGCTAGCCGGATGCGCCTGGCCGAAGCTGGCGTCATGATGCTGCTCGCCAAAATCATAAAACACCTCGCTATCCGGACCGCACGGGTCACCGATTGGCGTGCTATCAATACCGCCGCCGCGGCTCCACCAGTTCTCTTTATCGTTGTAAAAGAAAATCCGCCCGCCTTGCATGCCAAGTTTGTCGCCGTTTTCTGCGCTATCCAGCTCGACGATTTTGGCGTCAATACCCTTCTTGGCGAAAACCTCTTGCCAAATTTGCGCTGCTTCATCATCGCGCGGAATGTTATTTTGCACATCACCAATAAAACAACTGATGTAGATCTTTTGCGGATCTAGCCCAACTTCCTCTGTCAAAAATTCAAAAAACCACTCGATTTGCTGGCGCTTGAAATACTCGCCCATACTCCAGTTGCCTAGCATCTCAAAGAACGTCGTGTGGCGATTATCGCCAACATCCTCAATATCTTGAGCGCGCAGGCAAGTCTGGCTATCAGCTAATTTAGTACCCTGCGGATGATCCTGGCCAAGCAAATATGGCAGCAGCGGCTGCATACCCGAGCCAGTAAACAAGGTCGTCGGGTCGTTATGCAAAATCAGCGGCGCCCGCGCGATAACGGCATGACCATTCTTTTGACAAAATTCGAGATATTTATTGCGGATTTCTTGTGCGTTCATAGGGGTAATTATAGCACGAAAAACATATCTAGCCCATGAGAAACGTCACGCGGTCCAGTTCTCAAACAACAATTCCGCCGCCCAAGCATTCCTCGCCGCGATATACTACCGCCGATTGGCCAGGCGCTACCGCCCGTTCCCCAGACGCCAACTGTAGCGTACCACAGCTATATCTAGCGTCTATCAAGTTGCCGCGATGACGCAGACGCGCTTGTATCTTCTCACCGTCAGCCGGCGCACTGTTAATCCAATGGGGAGAGCTGAGCGAAATCTCTGTCCGCCACATATTCTCGTCATTGATATTGCGACTAACATAAACTTCATTACGCTCCATATCTTTGCCTACGACATAATATGGCAGTCCGCCACCAACATCCAAGCCGTGCCGCTGACCCAATGTATAAAAGATTGCGCCGTCATGCCGACCAAGAGTTCGTCCGGATCCCTTTTCGATGATGTCGCCTGGACGCGTCGCCACATACTCAGACAAAAACTCGCGTATGCCGACATTGCCGACGAAGCACACGCCCATAGATTCTTTTTTGCGCGCCGTCCATAAGCCGCGCTCTTTAGCAATCTGACGTACTTCAGGCTTAGTCAAATCACCCAATGGAAATATAGTTTTTGCCAAAGATTTGGCTGTCACACGATACAAGAAATAAGTCTGGTCTTTGTTGTCGTCGCGAGCACGCAAGAGGCGCGCACAATTGGGCAATGACGGCGCTTTGATGAACCCAGGTGCAAACGCCGGCTCGGTATCTACTGAGTGCTTCACTCTGGCATAATGCCCGGTCGCAATATAATCCGCGCCCGCCGCTATCGACGTCTCCAGAAACAGTTTGAACTTAACCTCTTGGTTACACATGATATCCGGATTTGGTGTCCGGCCAGCTTGGTACTCGGCAATCATGTAGTCCACAACTTTTTGTTTATACTGCTTCTCGAAGTCAAATACTTTGAAATCAATACCTAATTGTACCGCTACTCGCTTGGCATCAGCTAGATCTTCCGCCCACGGACACTGCATACCGGGCAGATCTTGACTCCAGTTTTTCATGTAAACGCCAGTGACGTCGTAGCCTTGATCAAGCAACAACGCCGCCGCCACACTGCTGTCAACGCCGCCGCTCATACCGACGTAAACGTGCTGTTTAGTCATTCTGCTACGATCCCCATGATTTTCACTAGCTCTTGCAACGCTAATTGCCAGCCGACAACCGTCGTCCACCAAGTATCCGACCACTGGTTGTCTACAGCAACTGGATGACTGCGAGCTGAGATACCAGGTACCGCTTTGGCAAATTCGATTGAAACTCGCCGCGAGTGATAAGCACTGGTTACTAAGATCATCGATGATATTCTATTTTGTTTGAGCAATTTGCCAGTCTGCATAGCGTTTTCGGCAGTAGTCTCGCTAGTTTCTTCAACCAAAATTGCATTCGCTGATACACCAGCGGCGATAGCTTGATTTTTCATTGCTTTAGCATTGCTAGGACCAGACTTGTCAGCAGCAGCGCCAGAAAAGACAAGTTTTTTAGCCCAGCCATTTTGGTATAAGCGCACAGCCTCAGCCGTCCGTGCCCTAGTATCACCGCCGCTAACCGCCACAATCGCATCGGCAACCGCACACTGTTGACGCTCGGCACTCGGCGCACTACCACAACCACGCAAATCGTCCTTAGACAAGAATAACGAAATACCAACAATAATTGCTGCAAGAATTATCGCTAGCGTAACAATTGCTATCAAAAATCTTCTCATGCTAGCCTCGCTTTTTCTAGGTTAACCGCCGCGATGATTTCGCGTCCAGCCACCGCGCAAGTTTCCTCGTTCGATAGCCGCCCCAGTGTCAAGCGCAGGCTACCATCTGCCGCCTCAGGCGCCAAGCCAATCGCTTCTAACACATGCGAACGCGTACCAGAATTAGCAGCACAAGCGCTGCCTGTCGCTGCTAGCACCCCCTTTTGCTCAAGGATAAATACCAAACGTTCAGCATCAATACCAGGAAATGATATATGCAAATGGCTAGCCAAGCGACGCTTCTGATCGCCAGAAACAATAGCCCACGGGAAAGCCTGCGTTAATTGGCGCTGCAATTGATCGCGCAATTCGCACAGGCGTTTATTTTCAGAATTACGATGTTGTTGCACCAATTCTAGCGCCGTAGCAAAACCGATTGTCCCTGCTACGTTTTCGGTGCCACTACGCAGACCGCGCTCTTGACCGCCACCGTATACCTGCGGCTTTAGCCGGACTGTCCGATCGCACCACAATAAGCCAACTTGCTTCGGACCGTAGATTTTACCAGCATTCAAAGTCAAAGCATCAACACCCAACCGTGCCACATTAATATCAAGTTGCCCAGCGCCTTGCGAGGCGTCAGTATGCAAGTAGATTAGCGTCTGCTCACCCGCTTCAAAGCGGCGTTGACGCTCGGCGCGCACTACTTGCGCAATCTCGCGCAGCGGCTGAATAGTGCCAAGTTCGTGATTAGCGATAGCGATAGTCACCAATTCAGTATCGGGACGAATTACTGCCTGAATGTCGCGTGCTGCGATACTGCCTTTTCGAGACGGCATCACTAGCGTCGCGTCGCGATTATCTAATGTTTTGAGAATAGCATCATGCTCGATCGCGCTGGACACAATATGTCCGCCCACACTGCCAATCATCAAATTAATCGACTCTGTCGCGCCAGCCGTCATCACTAACTCGCTAGCTTGCCCGCCGATACAGACCGCCAGACGATGCTTAGCTTCGTTGTAAGCGCGCTTAACTGCAACAGCCGGCGCATACGGCGCTGACGGATTATAAAATTGATCGGCAAAATACGGCTGCATCGCCGCCAGAACACGCTCGTCCAACGGCGTAGCAGCAGCATGATCGAGATATATAATAGACTGCTTCACGCTTATATTATACCAACTTTTCGCCAGTCTCGGGGTCGCGCTTGTATACTTGACGGGCAACTTGCTCGTAATACATCTGCGTAGCAATACTAAAGTTGCGTAGCTCATCGCCTTCGAGGTATGAATAGCGCGGGCCTGGCTGAGTCTTGAGAATACCGCGATCAGTTACTTCGTATTTAATGGTGTGAGTTTTAAGCTTGCGTTTAGAATCAATCCATTCCTCGTGCCACATCCAAATTTTTTCGTCAAGACAGAAAAACTCGCGGCGATGACCTTTAGGAATCTCGCCGAAAAGCGCCGAGCCAATTTCGCTCTCTAGTACTAGCAGTTCGCGTTCACTAAGCTTTTTGAGCGGACGTTTCTTACGAAATTTCAATTGCGGCAGACCCAACGACATATCATCACCGACAATCAATTTGATAGTTTTTTTAAGCACACTCTTTACCATAGCTCAAGCCGCGCGTTCAAACTCCTTAAGATATTTCGCATAATCCGCTTCATAACCCGAACGAAGATTTACCACCCCTTGACTCGCCCGAGTAATAACCTCCTCGGGAGTACGCGGTTTGTCCTCTAACTGCTTGGCTGGCGATTCAATATAATCAACCGACAGTGAATCTATAGTCTGCTCAGGTTTTATCGGTTCAGCCTGTCGGCGGGCTAGTTCGCCTAATCGTTGCAATTCAGGGTTACTAGCATAAGTATTATTCTCATAACTAAAACTACCGACATTTTCTGCCGGTGTTATTACGAGTTGCTCATTATTACTCTTTTTCAAATCTTCATTCATAGGCTTACCCCAAAAACTCGCCGCGCGTTGCGAGTCGTAGCGGCCGCAATCTCCTCAACACCAAGACTGCGAGCCTGCGCATGAAACTCTGCTACCTGCCTCACATACGCCGGTATATTCACTCTACCACGAAGTGGCACTGGCGTCAAGAATGGTGCATCCGTTTCTAAAACCATACTCTCGAGCGGTATCAGCCTAAACATTTCTTGCTGCTTTTTGTCCTTAGTAAAAGTGCTTATACCGTTAACGCCAATATACAATCCATAGCTCAACCCTCGTCGCAAATTTTCTTCGGAATCAGTAAAGCTATGCAACACACCGCGCAAACCCGCAAACTCTTCAAAAATCGGCCAAAAATCCGCCCAAACTGCACCCGTTGATGATTTTTCGTCGCGAATATGAAAGCTAATCGGCAAATCGAAGTCTCGCGCAATCGCTAGTTGCTGACGTAAGACTTCCTGCTGAATTTGACGCGGACTATTATCATAAAAATAGTCTAAACCAATCTCGCCAATACCAATAATCTCACCTCTGTTTCGCGCCACTATTTCGCGCAGCTCTTGCGTATCGTTAGCGGCTGCATCGTGCGGATGAATCCCGACAATTGACCAGGCAAAATCGTGCGCCTTAGCGAACTCCAGTGCTTGGCGCGAGCTGCGCAAATCAGTACCAACGCAAAACATTACCACACCAGCCGCTATCGACTTACGATACGCTTCTTCGCTGGCCGCAGTGTCAAAGAACTCGCTATCGTGAATATGGCAATGCGTATCGACGAATTGCATACTCGAGCACTCTACTTCCCGTTTTTCTTAATGCTAGGCGCATGCGGGTCTGGCGTATGCAGATAAATCTTTGGAAATAATGGCGTAGCTTTTTCTGGTACGACGCCAGCAGCAAACGATTTGTGGATAATCTCAGAAGTCACCGGCATAAACGGCGTCAATAGATCGGCAATCTCCTCTAGCGCACCAACTGCATACGACAAAATCTCCGACAAATGTTCAGCGGCGTCGGCGTTCTTTTCGCGTTTCTTGGCGACTTCCCATGGCTTGACATCATCAATATATTGGTTAAGTGCCCGCACTTGCTGCCAGACTTCATCGACTGCCTTATCAAAGTCAAGCGCTTCCATTGCCCGGCGATAAGGTCCCATATCATGACCGGGCCGCGGTATCTCGCCAACCACGCCGGACTGGTAGCGCTGAATCATTGCGATCACGCGCTGAACCAGGTTACCTAGATCGTTACTAAGCTCGCCATTATAAGCCTTCTCGAACTTTTCCCAGGTAAAATCGCCGTCATCCTTAGTCGGAATGTGCCGCGAGAAATAATAACGGAAAGCATCAACGCCATAATCTCGAATGATTTCCATCGGGTCGACAACGTTACCCACAGTTTTACTCATCTTAGCACCGCCCACGTTAACAAACCCATGCACCAGCAAAGTCTTCGGCAAGGGTAGCCCGGCTCCTAGCAGCATCACCGGCCAAATACCAGCGTGAAAACGCAAAATGTCCTTGCCAATTACCTGTACGTCAGCCGGCCAGTATTCATTCCAAGTCGGTTGATCGGGGTAACCCAGCACGGTAATATAATTCGCCAACGCATCCAGCCAAACGTACATCACCTGGCTATCGTCGCCTGGTACCGGCACACCCCAAGTCAAACTCTTGTGCGGCCGGCTAATCGACACGTCATGCAAACCGTCTTTCATCATCTCTAGGAATTCTTTTTTACGAAACTCTGGCACGATTTTCATACGATCTGATTCGATAGCTTGGCGAACTTTGTCGGTGTAAGCGCTTGCTTTCAGATAGTAATTTTCTTCGCTAACTTGTTGATAAGGAGTTTGGTGATCCGGACAAACACCGCCAGTCTCTTGGACTTCCTTATCGGTAAAGAATGCCTCATGCCCCACACAATACCAGCCGTTATAAGTGCTTTTATAAATCAGCCCCGCCTGGTCAAGCTGCTTCCAGATATAGCGCACCGCGCCCATATGATGCGTATCGGAAGTACGGATGAAATCAGTGTACTCGGCGTGTTCAGCATCCATCAGCACCTTGAAGTTTTGGTGCGTTTGATCAACGTATTGCTGCGGCGTCAAGTTTTGCTCAGCAGCTTTGGCGGCAATTTTATTACCGTGCTCGTCCGTTCCAACCTGAAAACGAACGTCTTTACCTTTTTGCTTTTGATAGCGCGACCAAATATCCGCCAACAAATAATCAAGCGCGTTGCCGATGTGCGGCTTGCCATTAACATACGGAATTGCAGTGGTAACGTATAGCTTTTTCCCCATTGCTTTACAGTATATCAGAGGTATTAGAAGTTTACTAGCACATAATTGCCACCACTATCTCATTGAATATTAGTACTCACAATGTAACTACAGCGAACCCAGAGTACTTTGAGCAGATGATTGAGCTCGGCAAGCCGAAGCATTAGTGTACTTGCACTTTAGCTTTTTGACAGCACATTCCACAAGCACCAATCTTTACTGTGTGCGCTTGTTACAAGATCTTCACCACTACCGCGAATCTCCCGCCTGCGTCGCCAGCTGAGTACGAAAAATATTGTGGATTTTCGGCGGTATCAATTGGCGAAATGAGGATGTTGCCAGTAGGCACGCCAGATTGAATTGCCAATGAACGGTTGAAACCTTGCATGTCGAGGTGAAAGCCGTCAGCCGTTTGACGATAAAATCCCCGCCAATCAGGCTCGCTAGCCTGCGGAAAATAATCCATGCGGTAATTATCCTGTTTGACGCTCGGCGACATCCAGATTTGCAAATTATCCGCCTGGCTGCCGTGTGCCAGAAAATAGCGGATCGCCGATGTCATCAATCGCGCGACCGTCGAGTGGCGGCCAAGGTGCGCCAACATCAGCGCTTGGCGTTCCGGGTCATACAGCACCGTAGCGATGCAGTCTGCTACCGGCAAAAACAAACCAACGCCAGTCGTCTCGGTATACAGCGCGTCAGCAAACATCCCTTGGCTGTTATTCTTGATCGTGTCAGCATTATCCACCTTGGCAATATGATCAAATGTCTGCGCTTGGCCGTACTCAATGACTTGATAGACAACATCATCATAGTCGATGCCAATTTGGTGACAAAATGTCCGCCGGTTCGCCACCACGTCAGCCGCGTGCCGCCCGCGCCCGCGATCAAGCATCGTGCCGTCATCTTTCGAAGACACCGCGACCAGCAAGTTAGATGGAAAACAGGTCGGCTGATCAGCGACAATCATAGCGATCGCCATTCTTTCAGCAGCCGCTGCCAATCGTCAATCGCCAGATCTTCAGCGCGAGCATCAGGTGAGATTCCCGCACTTTTTAGCAACTCCTCTGTCGCACTTTTATCAATTCCTAGTCCCCCGCTCAAACTGGAACGCAATTTTTTACGCTTAGCCGAAAAACCAGCTTTGACAATGCGGAAAAAGTCTTTTTGGTCTTGTGGAGCAACTAACGGTTCGGCGCGAGTTCTCAATACTACCACTTGCGAATCAACTTTTGGCGGCGGCGTGAAAAATTGCCGCGGCACTTCAATGTCCAGTTCCGCTTCAGCGAAAATCTGGGCACTCACCGCCAAAATGCTCATCTCCCCAGGCTCGGCCGCAATGCGCTGAGACACTTCTTTTTGCACCAACAGCACCGCCAGGCTCGGTTTATGCTCCGCCGTCATCAGCTTTTCGACGATTTTGCTGGTGATGTAGTACGGCACGTTCGCCACTACTTTATAGCCAGGCGGCAACTGATTTAAATCAAACTGCAAAATATCTTCATGAACGACCGTCAAGTTTTTGCCCGGAAACTGCCCCGGTAATTTGCGCGCCAAATCCCCGTCAAACTCCACCGCCGTCACTGCACTAGCTCGCGCCAGCAAGCGGCTGGTCAGCGTACCGAGGCCTGGTCCAATTTCCAGCACCACATCGTCCGCCGCTAGCTCTGCCGCCGCGGCAATCTCCGCTAGAATTTCCGGGTCTTTCAGCCAATGCTGACCGAGCGATTTTTTTGGACCGCGTGATGTCAGACCAGACCGCTGATGGCCGCGCCGCACCGCGCCGGATCGCTTGGCCGCCAGCTCAATCGCCGCCCTACGCTGCGCCATCTACCGACCGTCTCCATTCGTCCAATCCGTTGCCAAATCAAATCCATGCGGATGCCGCGCCGCAAAACCGCCGGTGTCATAGACTTTGCCCGGACCCATGCTGGTTTCCACCACCGAACAGCGCGGATAATTGCCGTAATTTGCCGCCACCAAAATATAGCCGTCCTTGTCCACCTTGGCGCCGTCCACCCGCACCGTGTAGCCACCACCACCGCAGGCACCAATCACGATATTCATCGACAAATCATAATACGTCTCGCGATGAGTCACCCCCTTTGAGTCGGTGAACATCTGCGCGCCCTTGCCTTTGGTCAGCGGATTCTTTGGTTTATTGCCGATGATTTCGATTTGTTTTTTGGGCTGTTTGGTGATTTCGCTAGAAATTTGCTGCCGTCCTACTTCAACGCCATCATGCGCCTCAATTTTGTAGGTAAGTTTGCGCAAGCCCTTTTCGCCCGCCTGCTTGACTTGGCGGTAACCCATCGGCTGATTATTATCGCGAATTTGCTCTACCGGAAAATCTACGGCTTCCTCGACCGTCGCTGTACGCTGTTTAGCTCGCGTGATTTTCATCAATACGCTTGACCCATCCAAGGCCACATCATCTGGCGGTGTGAAACGAACCTTGTCTTCTCGATATAGAGTTATCCCGGCTGCCCGCGCAATCTGCGCTGGCGTTTGCGCTGCAGTAACTACTCGCGTCCGACGAGCACCCTCGACTACTGTCACCGCTCTGGATCGGTAGATATTTATCTTGAAATCGCTATTGGTAATTTGAGTATTTAACCCAGGCTCGACGATATCGCGTTGTTCATCAAGTTCCACACCAATGCTATCTAACGCTTGGCGCACGGTAAAAGCTTTAGTAATCAAGGACTGCTCACGGCCGTTATCGTAGATATTAATGATACGACTCGTAGACGAACCGTTGGACCGAGCATCATCCGCCGCTGCCGAATTAGTCAAAAAAGGCAAAATACCAGCGCCTGATAGTGCAATGATTGCGCATAAAACATAGTAACGAAGCTGATGGTGATACCTAATTCTCATAATCTGCCAAAATCACACAATATGTTTCCATATTATAACAAGTTTTTGCCAAAAAGTCCAGTCATGACCTTTTCATCTACCACCAACCCTTTGTCTTCCATGCATTGTATGCTCCAGACCAACTACCATAACGCCCTACTGCATAGTTATTAAAGACCTTTATTTGGCAAACTGGGTCGCTCTGCCAATTTGGACAAGCGCTTGATAATTTTGACAAGCTCGTTTGACCCAGCCCATAATAAGTACCATTCGTAGCTGTTGTACGCCAACCTGATTCTTTTGTGAATATAAAGTTTGCGTAGCCATAGTCGCCCGGCGAGATGCCTGCTGCGGCCATCCAGTCTTCGTGGGAACCCGTCGGCAAGCTAACCTTAGTGCCGATAATTTCGACCTGTTTAACTGGCTGTTGAATAACGTTACTATTGATTTCGCGCCGCGACACTTCTATGCCATTCTGAACATTGATTTCGTAAGTAACGGTGCGCTTACCGTTAACGCCCTTGGTTTTGACCTCTTTGTAACCTTTGTCGCGGTTAACGTCTTTAACTTGCTCTGTTTCGAATGGCATGGCTTCATCAACAGTAACAGTCTGCGTGCCGTTGCGATACAGGCGAACACTCATGCCTTTAGTCAGCTTAGTGTCTTTGCTAGGGATAATTACATCTTTGGCGGTCATTTTGATGCGCTTTTCTTTAAGCATATCGCCAACAGTTTTAGCTTGCGTATAAGAAACTGTTTTCTCGCCGTAGAAATCAAAGTTAAACGGCGTCGCCCGTTTAATAGACAACACCTCTGAAGCGTTGTCGCGCATTGGATTGTCGGATTGCGATAGCGTTAGGATATCTTCGCTGCGCACAGGGATCTCCGCCTGCCTGGCTATCTGCTTACCAGTACGATATGAAGTAATAACTTTAGTCAGCTGAGCGCCGTCTTTGATGACAACAGTGCGCGCCCGATATATATTAACGCTGTACGAGTTCGCGACTAACCTAGCATCAATGCTAGGCTCTGTCCGGTCGTTATCGTCTAGCTTGATGGACGCCTCAGCCAGCGCCTCGCGCAGAGTTTGTTTCTTGGTGATAAAACCTTTATCTTGTCCGTCGTCATGTACGGTAATAATATGCTCGCCGGCAGCCAGGTTTCGTTCGTCAGCCTTTGCTTTTGGCATAATGGTCGTATAGACAGAAAAACCAACCAGGGCTACTAAGGCTACTCCGGCAGCGTATAGATGTAATTTTGTTCTCGCAATATATTCCATACTTGAGCGCCTAGAAACGGCGCATGTCTACTATTATAACAAAGTTCGCATAATCATTAAACAGTCACTACAGTTTCTCAAGACGCGCATATTCGATGTTTAATTTTTTAGTAGTACCATTATTAAATTTCACGCTTACTGCTAAACCATCAATATCGACGACCTCGCCATCGCCGAATTGCAGCGAGCGCACTCGATCGCCAATATCGTAATTCATCACCAATTCATCGAATTCATCATAAACCGCCGCATTCTTCGAGCTAGTTGGCAACGCAAAGAGTTCTACTCCCATATCATCAAGGAAACGTGACGGCTGATTATAAGTTCTTAGCCCAAATTGCGCCCGGCTCTGCGCGTACGACAGATAGAGCTCCTCGCGGGCACGCGTCATGCCGACATAGCAAAGGCGCCGTTCTTCCTCGAGGTTGCGCGGACCTTCCTCGAGAGCTCGTTCGCTCGGAAACAGCCCGTCTTCCATACCAACCATAAAGACAACTGGGAATTCTAAGCCCTTGGCGGCATGCAGAGTCATTAGCGTAACTTTCTCGCCATCGTTCTGCTGATCAGCGCTACTCATCAGAGCCACTTCCTCGAGAAAATCTGGCAAAGTCGCAAATGATTTAGCGTCAGCCGCTAATACGCTGATGTTATCATTACGATCTTCAGCTTGCGGTGTACCGTCCATCACATAATCGCGATAACCAATCTTTTCTAGTAACTTTTCGATAATATCGCTCGGATTAGCGCCAGAAATGACAAGTGCTTGCAGCTCGCGCAGAATCCCGCCCAAGTTTTCCAGCGTATTTCTAGCACGCGAAGTCAGCGTACTGGTCTGCTGAACGTTGACCAGCGAGGTAATAATATCCATGCCATTATCGCTTTGCCACAGCAAAAACTTCTCCAGGCTTGTCGCTCCAATACCGCGCGCTGGCACATTAGCAATCCGGCTAAAGCTCATCCGATCGTTCGGCTGATATAATAATCGCAGATAAGCAATAACATCTTTGATCTCTTTGCGATCGTAAAAACGGACGCCGCCTACTAATTGGTAAGGGGTCTTTTGCTGCATAAACGCGCGCTCAAAAGCAAAACTCTGGGCGTTAGTGCGGTACAACACGGCAAAATCGCCGTAACGACGCGCGCCAATTGATACCTGCGCCGCAATACGGTTCGCTACCACATAAGCCTCTTCGGCTTCGTCGCGCGCTGATTGGATTTGTACTGGCGCACCATTGCCCGCCGCCGTCCAAAGCTTCTTGTCGGTACGTTCGACATTTTTAGCGATAACTTTTTGTGCTGCCTCGAGAATAGCGCCAGTTGAACGATAGTTTTGTTCCAGTTTAACAACTTTCGCTCCCGGGAAATCACGCTCAAAATTAAGAATGTTCTTGAAATCCGCCCCGCGCCAACTATAAATTGACTGCCAATCGTCGCCAACTACGCAAATGTTACGCGCTTCGTTGACCAAATATTTAACGATAGCATATTGCGCAGCGTTAGTGTCTTGATACTCATCGATCAGAATATGCTTGAAATGCTGGCGATACTTCTGGCGCACTTCGCTAGCATCGCGAAACAGCCGCACCGTCTCGATCAGCAAATCATCAAAATCTAGCGCACCAGCTTCGCTGCGCAGGCGTTCATACAAATCGTAGATCTTGGCAATGTTCTGCTGTGTAGGGTATTGAGCCGAAGCAGCATAGTCATCAGGTGTTAATAAGTCGTTCTTGGCATTAGAGATCGCAGCGCTAACTGAACGCGGTTTGAGCTTGTCTGGTGCGATTGACAGCTGTTTCATAGACTGCTTGATCAAACCTTGGCGATCATCCTCGTCGTAGATAATGAAATTTGCAGGTACACCAATAGCTTCGCCGTCTCGCCGCAAAATCCGCACACATATACCGTGAAACGTACCCATCCACGGCATAAATTGCCGCGTGTTATGCTGGTTAGTCAATGCCGCCAGGCGCTGGCGCATTTCGCGCGCCGCTTTGTTAGTAAAGGTCACTGCCAAAATCTCATTTGGCCAAACACGCTGTTGTGTCAGTAGATAGGCAATCCTATGTGTCAGTGTCTTGGTCTTGCCGCTACCAGCGCCTGCTAGAATTAGTAGCGGCCCATTAGCATAAACGACCGCTTCTTTTTGCGCATCGTTAAGACTATCAAGTATATCCATCGTAACTTATTATACCGCGTTAGTATCGAGTCAGGAAGAAGTATCCAGCTCCGACCAGCGCGCCCAGTGCTAAGAATACTATAATAATCAAGAACCACTTCAGGCCTGAGTGGCGCGATTTTTTGCGCGATTTATCGTCTTTCACCTCTGTGTAGTATTCCGAAGTATCGTAAATCGCGCCGGATTCAATCTCGTCGATAGTCTGTTCGTGAACAGGAGCTGCTTCCGCCGCCACCTCCTCTTCTGTGTCGGTATCAGCCTCAACCTGCTGCTGGCTCGCAGGCCTATCTGCGCCGTTTGCAGGCAACCCTGACTTAGCTTCCGTAGGCTGCCCAACAGCACTTTCGGTGTCAACAACATGACCTTTAGTTTCGGTAACAGATTCAAGCTTAGCTGGCGCCGGCTCGCTGTTTTTAGACTTATCAGTACTAGTAATAGGCGCCATCTTCCGCTTTTTGATAACGGCTGGAGCGTCCTGAGCCCTAGCATCATCCTCATCATTCTCGGCCGATGCTTCTTCAATAGATTGAATATCGTTAGCTCGCGATTCTGCCTGAGAAAACCCAACTTCATTACTAGCTTCCTGTGCATTACGCTGAAGCGACTCTACAAGTTCAGCCGAAGGTGCTATATCTCGACCATGAGTCCCGCCAATAGCATATGATTTGCTTTTACCATCATCACTATTGTCGTCTGTACCCTTAGGTTCTTTACTCAAATTCTCACTTCCACTCGAAGCGGGAGCAAACACTGATGATTGCGACGATGGCTGGGTACTACTTGGCGATACAGCGTCCGACGCCGATTGTTGCGGTATCGCAACACCATTAGATACCTCCCCAGCCACACCCGAATAGCCTAATCCATTCGACTGGACTTGCTCCGTCCTTACGCCCGGTTGATCTTCTAGGTTAGACTGAGCCGCTCGTCGCGCAGCAGGCATAATAGAATCCACAACCGGAGCGTTAGAGGCTGGCGGCACCGAAACACCTCTGCTAGCTTTATTAACAGGCTTACTCATGTCTGACGATGGGTGCACCATATCCATAAAATGACCGCGATGTTTAATCTTTACGGGAATCTGCGAACCAGTTTGAGCTGGCGCTAGACCGCCTTGATCTGCAACTGGCTGAGCTACCGCTACTGGCGCTGGTGACGGCAAATCTGATGAAATCGCTGGTGTAGATGAAATCGTTTCCGGTGTATTGACTGTCGATGGTGCTGGCGCTGACGCAGGAGTAGCCGCCGTCTGCGGCGGTTGCAACGGATGAATTGATGGCAACGCAACACTAGCAACAGGACCAGGGCCAGGCGCCAGCTTGTTCGGTTCATCTGCCGCTGGTTCGGTATCAATCGGCTTAGACGACACTGGCTGAGCCGGATCTGCGGCAGGTTGGCTCTGACTATTATCTTTTATCAGGCCGCTCTTAGACATAGCCTCGGTAATAGATCGGTCTAGTTCGTCAAAATCAAACTCTGCCATTGTTATTTACCTTTCTTTGCTGAGGTTGAGAATGTCGTCTCGCATTTCTTAATCACATTAGCAAAAGCATAGACATCAAGACTAGACTCACCTATCAGCAATCCGTCTACGCCAGGTATCCGCAAGTAAGTCACCGCATTGTCAGGGTTGACACTGCCGCCATAGAGGACTCTAACTTTTTCAGATGCAACCTTACCGAAGAGATGCTCAACCTGCAAGCGAATATATTTAACGGCGCGCTCAACATCACGTGGTGAAGCAAACTTTCCAGTGCCAATAGACCATACCGGTTCGTATGCTATCACTATCTGGCCAACTTCAACGCTAGTAATATTAGCAAGTCCACCAACTAGTTGGTCGCGAATCACATCAGAAGTCTCCTTATCAGCGCGCTCTTGAGCCGTCTCGCCTATACATAGTACTGGTACGATATTATTACGCACAGCCGCCTGTACTTTACTACGAATATCTTTGCTACGTTCAGCGAAGATATGTCGCCGCTCGCTATGACCGACTAAACCATACTGCACAACACCACGTAGCTGTGCAGCCGATACTTCACCGGTATAAGCACCTCTGTCGCGCCAATAAAAATTCTGCGCCGCCAAGTTAAAATGATGATGCTGCACTTGCATATTGAGAGGCTGGAGTGCTAACATTGTCGGTGCTAAGACCACCTCTGTATGCTTGAGTTTGCCAGCTAGCTTGTCAAGCTTATGGACATACAAACTCGCCTCATTGACAGTGAGGTTCATCTTCCAGTTTGCAATAATAAGTTTCTTGCCCACGTTTTATACTTGCTTATGTTTACCCTTGTGTCTAGTTTACTACAGTTATCAACGTCCGTCCAGTTTTTTACGCGAAAACGCTTCGCTATTTGGCGAAGCGTTTGTCTATTATACTATCGTGCTACTCAACAACACGGACACGCAGTGTATCAGTTCCACCAGCGACACCTGGCTGACGACCACTAACTATTACTGCCGTCAACCGGTTATCATGCCCAAAAGATCCCCAGTCTAATAGTTCTTTAGCCAGTTTCGTACCTATATGCTCACCCTCCTTGCGTACATACGAGCGAGTAGCGTACGATAGCGCCAACTGTTGAGCAACACGTGCATTCGGCGTCACAGCAATGATTGGCAACTCCGGCCGACACGCCGCTATCCGCGCTGCTGTCGCACCAGATTTAGTCTCTGCAATTATCACATCAGCCTTAACTTGATCAGCCACTACCACCGATGCGTTAGCAATCGCATTGCGGCGGCGGTTTTTCTCGCCATACTCAATCGGCATGTCGTTCATTGGCCAGCGCGACTGCGTATAACGCACTGTCTTAGCCATCATTTTCACCGCTTCGACAGGGTAATCACCATTAGCAGTCTCGTCAGAAAGCATCACCACATCAGTACCAAGAATCGCCGCTGTCGCTACGTCACTGACCTCAGCGCGCGTTGGCTCAGGGTTGTCAACCATGCTAGCCAGCATCTGCGTTGCCACGATAGACAATTTACCGTACTTGCGACATAAGCGAATCGCTTCGCGTTCGACAATCGGCACGATCTCTGGACTAGTCTCGACAGCCAAGTCGCCGCGCGCAATCATCACGCCATCTGCCGCCTTGACGATTTCTTTAAGAGCCTCCATTTCAATGGCTGCTTTAGTCTCAACTTTAGCGATAATTTGCGCCGTCGAACCATGACTAAGCATAATTTGGCGCAGATTATTAATGTCATCAGCGCTTTGGATGAAGCTCAACGCCACAAAATCAATATCTTTGTCGGCACCAAATTCCACATCCGCCAAATCCTTCGGCGTCAAAATATCGCCGCCAAAGTCGGTATCTGGCAAATTCAAACCTTTCCGGCTCATCAAGAATCCGTCATTAAGTACGCGGATTTTAATCGCTGTATCGCTGACCCGCTCAATCATTTCGCCGCGAATTTTACCGTCAAATAGATACACTGGCTCACCAACTTTCACCTTGTTAGCCAGATTATATTGAATCGGCAAATTAGCGCTACCATCATGCTCTTCGATCGCATGATCAAGCACTATCTCGTCGCCAGCCTTGACGTCAAGGTGATTGTCTTTGAGTACGCCGAGGCGAATTTTCGGACCTTGCAAGTCCTGCAAAATCGCTACCGTTCGGCCAACTTCGGCGCTAGCGTCGCGAATCCACTTGATCTGGTCAAGTCGCTCTTCGTACGAACCGTGGCTAAAGTTCAAGCGAAAACCATTAGCCCCTGCCTCGATTAGTTGTTTAATTTTCTCTGGTGAATTTGTTGCTGGCCCCAAAGTCGCCAGTATCTTAGTTCTTTTATACGTATTACTCATCAGGAATATTATACGCCAATTTTAACTAACGGTCGAGAGTACGGCAATTTCAACGAATATTCTCATTAAGCGTCATATCAACAAATACTAATCCGGAGTGGAATAAACTTCGAGGTCTATAAAAACAGCCCGCTACCAGAGGTAAACGAGCTGTTTCGTATCCGAGTAAATAATAAATCCTTTGATGGTGACCTTACCGGGAATCGAACCCGGATTGCCAGGATGAAAACCTGGTGTCCTAACCGTTAGACGATAAGGCCATACCCCAGTTATTCTAACAGATTATCGTTATCCATACAAGCACGAGAGAATAAGTCAAGCCTTAGTACCTTGGCGGCAGTTCAGTTGTGACATCAGTGGATATAGAGCTATTCATACTAGCTCGATTATACGCCCAGATGTAAGTGTCCATCCGTGCGTTTATAACTTCGGCTGGAGTAGTGTAACCGTTCTCGTTACCAGTAGTACCATCAGCACCGTGTGTACGACGCAATTGCAGCACACGTGCCGATACCGTACCATTGATCTGCAGCGGTTTATCGCAAACGGTTGATTTCAAACCACTAGTATAATCAGTCCGCGTCAACGCCGACCGAATGCCGCTCTCATCGACCTCGCAGGTCGAAATCACGCCGCCAACACCATTATTAGTACCAGTAGCAATCAGCCAAGCATCGACATTAGTAACATTATCTTTAATAATTATATTACGTGCATAAATAATAGCTTGCGGCAATTGACTAGCGTTAGAGAAATTGCTAGAGTCGTAGCGAATATCATTATCAATAACCACTGTTTTGTTACCGGCATCAATTATAACAGATTTACCGGCCCCAATAGCCCCGCCCGATAGCGTCACTATTGAGCGCGACGAAGATAGTTTGTATGATCCATTCAGCCCGTTTAACGATATGTTTTCACCAGAAAGCGACTGCTGCGAACCGAAGTAACTAGATTTGACGGTATTCTGAGCGCCAATAGTTCCCCATTGACCATATATAGCTTTACTATTAGCAAAAGTTAAGCCATTCAACTGATCACCAGATACCGTACCCAAACGCGATGTCGTGCCCATGCCTGAGAGAGCACCACCTGATGCTGATACTACATTCGACCTACCATAAGATGAGATCTCCGGCGCAAATAGCCCATACTCACCCCAGCTACCAATTGAATGAGGCGAGTTGCCGATATTTAATGTCCGAGCACCACCAGTATAGATACCAGACTTGTATTTCGGGGTAGACAGAACATTTGAGAGATTACTTGATCCTACGCGCACATCACCACCCCAGATTTGTACCATCGGTTTCTTGGATATGCGGTAGCAACGCGGATACGAGACACGGCGCTTTAAGGCATCACTCGTCGTATTCCAATTATACCTATTAACCGTCGCCACGCGACACACTACATCGCCAACTGTATAACGAGCAGCGTCAAGAGCTGAAGTGTCAATTACCTCTGTACTGTCAAATGAGCTGCTTCTAGCGTTAGTCGGCGTACAGTCGCTGATCTTACCAGCTAACTGTGCTTGGGCGTTGAGCCATGCGCAAGTATTCATATTCGCACTATAATTAGTCTCTGCATAATAGCGATCACCATTACTTTTATTGAATACACCTTTTAACATGTCTCCCAGCTGGCTGTCTGACATAGCTGCTGTGGAGCCAGTAAACGCAAACGTAAAGACATCCGCATCGCTATTAGCGCCAGATTCACGACGTCCTCCAGTGTTGTATATGGTACTATCGAGCGTTGTTGCATTACCTTTCTCCATAGCACCAATAGCAGTCGACCCATTAGCAGGACCAACCCCTGGTACGAGATTGAAATCTGAAGCCACACGCGCACAAGCAGGCTCGCTAGTTGTCCATCCTCCTCTAGTGGAATTTGGCCACGACCACCATGTTTGAGTGCATATATAAGAGCCTATCCTACTATTATCGTTTGGCACAAGAACCCTCATACAATCATCGTCTTCTCGTCCGCTCCAGTTTACTAGCTGATCTGGACGTTGCACCAAATTACCAGGCACTGCCCGACATTTGTTGCCATATCTGTCACCAACAGCTCCATATGTAATCAGCGCTCTATGCCCATTATCGCTGCCTCCACAGTGCCGCCAATCTTTACCTGCACAATTAACCACGTCATTAAAGTTTTTGAAATACGCCGACTCTACAACCACTTGTATATCTGAATCTACATGCTGAAAGTTCGAGTACCTAATATTTCGAACATTCGCTATAAATTCAGCGCGTTTACCAGGCAAAACCGTAGGCTGGCCTTCTGCGTGTCCTTGCGCATAAGGTCGAGAGGTGCCATAAGCATTTGAGTTATTATAATTCGCATAGCTCCTGTCTTCAGAGCGATTATACACATAATTTTCTCCCTGGATATTCCACCCTCTTGGAAATCCACCGCGCCGCACCCACAGGGTAATATTATCTGTGCCACAATTTATACTCGCTCCACTATACGTATATGCTGCGCCATTCCTCCAGAGAGCCATACAGCTTTTAGCTCCCAAAGTAATCTTTACTGGTCCGCCACCAGGAGTTCCAACACCTCTGACATCGACCCCCACGTCCAGCTGGTCGTGTTCATCCCATCTAGCGCCAGCCTCTCCCCATCTCTCTCCGTTAATCCACTGATAGGTAGGACCGCCCCCGTCGTAGCGTCCACGGAAAAAGTAATAATTACCGTTACCGTCTACGTGACCATTTGTGACCCAGGTATGTCGACCCTGCCCGTTAAACGAAAATAACGAGTAAACATCAAGTGGCCTGCGATATTCTTGTGTATTCCATGATCCTCGTATGGCAAAGTATATCGATGTAGCATTCCAATCCATCTCTAGTGGGTACTCTGGAGTAAGACCTGTCGTCTGAAAATAACCCGATCCATGGTAAGAAGGCCACCAGACAGCACACGGATCAGCTAAATATCTATAATCGCCACAAGGGTTCCCGCCCCACCCTCTCTGTTCGGCCGTATTACGTCCAGTGTTCCATCCATGCATAGCATGAGAGGTATCACTGCAAAATATCGCTGCAAAAACAAAAGCGACAACTACAACGCCGACAAAACAGCTTAGCCAGCGCAACGTTGATCTACCTGTCATTGTTTATTCCTGGGTAGTGTTTGTTTATTTCTAAGATTGCCTAGCTGCTCTACATTAGTAGATATAATCAACTTACCGCTGGCATATATACCCTTGTCGGACAGGCTCTTCATTTTGTTATATAACTCATTGACTTTTTGGGTATCTCTACCTAAATCATTATTAGTAGCATAATAGAAGTACACGGTCGCCACGCACGTAGCATCATCTAGGTAATGATTCTTCTTTTCTATATCCCTGACAACCTGCCTCAATTTATCTGGCGAATATATACTCTCATTAATCTTGTCTGCCACTTTGTCATCGCACACATTATAGTGTACTACCACCCGCTGATCTGGCACCTTTATTCCACCGTAGGCATAACCCATAATTGCAGCAATCCCGGTCGCTATCAACGCTATTATTACAATAATACCTAAGATTATTCCCGTCTTCCTCTTCATACTAAAAGTATACCATTTATGCTTTCTCGCCGTCTAGTGTTGGTGATAATTTTAATTTTGCGACTGGCAAGCGAAAGCCGAACGTGCTACCCTTATCTAATTCGGATTCAAAAATCATCGTACCGCCATGCCCCTCAATAACCTTTTTTGCCAAAAATAAGCCTATACCGGTACCGTCTGGCCGTTGCCGCCGGGCGTTGTCGCCTCGGAAAAACTTCGTACCAAGCTTTTTCTTGGCAGAAATAGGCACGCCTATTCCTTTATCAATCACCCGCAAAACCGCCTCGCCGTCCTCAACCGATAATCGAACTTTCACTACATTAGCATCCGGCGAATAGTAAATCGCATTATCTATAAAATTCATAATAACTTGGCGAATTTTGGTATCGTCAAGGTAAAGAATCGGAAAGCGCGCTGGCCGCCGATAAGACACTTTAATCTTGTGAGTATTCGCCACCTGGTCAACATTAGCCACTTCTTCGGCAACTAGTTGCGATAAATCAACAGCAGTGCGATTAATAACAAACTTACCAGTTTGCAAACGGCTAACATTCAAGAAATCGCTAACTAGCCGCACCATTCGCTCGCTGCTGCGAAAAGCCTCCTCCAGCAATTGCCGCTGCGTCTGAGTAATTTCGCCGGCATCGCCTTCAAGGACCATACTCAAATAACCTTTTACGCTTGTAAGTGGTGTTCGCAGCTGGTGGCTAGCCATGCTGACGAACTCGTCTTTAGTAGCGTCTAGCGCTTGCAATCTCTTGTTTGATTGGCGTAGCTGGCGTGTTGCCTCGTCTACTTCTTTTTCTAAATTGCCCGCTAGGCGGCGAATCTCATCTAGACGAAACATATTCAGCAGCGCCACCGACAAATTACGCGCCAAAACATCAAACAATTCGAGCTCTTTACTACGAATCTCGCGGCCGTCGCGCCGTTCGCCAACCACCAGATAGCCAATCCTTTGCCCCGCAACACACAGAGGCAAAATCGATGCGATACCATACGAAGCATGCTCATTAATATCAAGAGATTCCAGCGTCTGCGCATCCATCCAAGCCGGCACATTACGCCTGCCAGCAATGTGCGGACGATGATAACTATCGCAAAAAACCACTCCCGCAAAGCGCACTCGCAATACTTCGACGAAAGTCTCTAGATAGCCGCTAAGCAGCGTGTCAATGTCCTTGGCGTCAACCATCTTGCGAGTCAGTACGTCGACAACTTGCTGCGAACGGTACGATGGCCGACGAATTTTGCCAAAAAGCCGCTTCATTAGCTTTATAGTACACGTTTCTAGGCAATAACGCTAGAGCTTTGCTAGTCGAAAATCCAGAATGTGATATCATAAAAGCATGACAACTATCGCTATCATCGAAGACGATCAAGTAATCAACCAAATGTACCGCATGAAGTTTGAAGCGGCCGGTTTTGAAGTAGTCTCTGCTAGCGATGGCGAAGCTGGCGTCAAAGTTGTTCAGCGCGCCAATCCAGACATCATATTGCTTGATCTACAGATGCCAAATATGAACGGTACTGAAGCGTTGCAAAAAATCCGCCATCAGCCCGCCAACGCCAATACACCAGTTATTATTTTGACTAATCTTGGCGAAGAGGAAGCTCCAGCCGAACTGCGACGCTTAGGTATAGACAGCTACATCGTCAAGGCTAACCTAACGCCAAGCCAAGTCGTCGCCCGTGTCAAAGAGACTCTAAATAGTAAATAACAAACAATCACGCTACAGCTTTCCAAGCTGCCGCAAACACGCTTCAATCAAGTGATCAAACAATACCGCGTAAGTTAGCGGTCCAACACCGCCTTTTTTAGGCGTGATCGTGATATCACTACGCTGGCGGACTGCGTCATCGACGTCGCCAACTAGCACGCCGCCTTCACTAGCCGTACCGGCATCGACGACAACAGCGCCTGGCGCTATCATCTCAGCCGTAATCAAATGCGGCACGCCTGTCGCCGTTACAATCACGGCGCATTTTTGCAATTCAGCAGCAGTCGCTGGCTTGGCTTTATCATAAACATGTACGTCTAGACCTCGCTGGCGCCACATTTTCTCGAGCGGTGCGCCAACCAATTTACCGCGACCAACGATTGCAATTTGCTTATCCGACAACTCGACATTATATCCGGCCAACAGCCAATCAATCGCCTGCGCTGTAGCACTAGGATAGATACCGTCCGCACTCAAACCGTCAACATCTTTGTCTGGCGCAATCAATCTGCATAGCTCTTCGGTCTGCGACACGTCGTCGATCGGTAATTGCAGAATTGTACCTTGCACTGTAGTATCGGTGTTAGCCTGCTGAATTGCCGCGGCAATATCAGACTGCGCTACCGCCTGCACGTCAACGTCAATCAAAATATCTGCCGCATAACGCTTTTTCATCCGGACATAGGTTTGGATAGCTTGGCTAGCGTTTTCACTCATTATGATAACTAGCTTCGGTATAATACCATGCTCTTGGCGCAAATTGCGTACCTGGCGCGCTTGTCTCTCCTTGATAAAGCCCTGCAACTCCCGGCCACTCAATTCTTTCATGATATATTATCCTTTCTGTCATCAATAAATGCTGCCCACTGGCGAATTTTACGCAAAATCGTTTTCAGCGGCAGTTCGATCAACATATCTAGCACCATCGAAACGATATTGACTTGAGCGTATTTATCGCTCATCCACCGGCCGGCCACCACAAACGGCAGATACAAAGTATCGCGAACAAATGTGAAACCATTGCTGGCGCTGCGGACAATCTCTAGATCGCGAATCAGCCGGCTCAAACGGAATCCCAAGAAACTCGCCGCCGAGAAAAACACAAAGAAAATCGCAATATGCACTGCCGAAAAACCAATTAGCGTTAATAGCCAAGTCGTTAGCGCAAACACTGCCAGACTTACTACGCCATACATGATCGAAAACATAGGGCCATACGTCGGCCCAGAGAGACGCCTTCGTACTAATGTCGCATCATCTCCATAAATCATTTGATCAGCACGTTTAATCAAAGCCTCGGTGTTAGCATACCCTGGCACTTTCAACGTCAAGCGCAGTAGCACCATATACACCGGTGGGAAAAATAAATTAATCATCAAAACTAACCATTCGATCTGGCCATGCACCCACAGATCATACGGCACCTCAATGGCAATACCTATCAAAAACTTAGTAATCACCAAAAAAATCACGCTGCGCAAAATCGCCCGATTGATTCGCGACATGATACTAGAGTATTCGCGATTAACTTGGTGCTCAAATTCGTCGAGAAACACTTCGCGTTTTTGCAATAGTTTCGGAAAGTCATCCTGCGTTTCTATCATGTGGCGAATAATCCGCAGCGGCGCACCTTGCCTATCGACAATCCGATGCAACTCATCGACAGCAGCACCACGCAGCATTTTATCAATCTTTTGGTTGAAGGCTACAAAATTATCAAGCAGATCAACTGTCACGCCATAACGAGTCAACAAACCAGCTCGCACCGTCGCCACGTCGCTTTTCATTAGCGACTGTTGGATAGCCACATATAACACCGCTCCATATTCGTCAGCCGAAGTCGATCGCAGCGCCGCTCGAGGAATCGCCGACTCAAAATATTCATACGCAAAATTGATAAAAGCGTGGTCATTAGCATGATCAACCAGAACATTTGCTACCAATACCGATAGTGTCTCTAAGACCCAAGCCGACGAACGGTCTAAATTAATAGTACGATTAGCTATCAATTTTTCATATGCCGCATAATGTGCCACTGCCAGCTTTGAAATTTCTTTGATTTGGTCGCGCGAAACGCTGTCGTTAGGCAGATATCCCGCAAAAGTCAACTCTACAACCAGTTCTTCGCCGCTTTTACGCACCAATGCTTCATCGCGCACGATAAACGATTGTTTGAAAAAGCGACGGATAGCGTTCTGCAGAAGTAAGTGCTCCTCGGTATTCTCGGCAGCATTGCGCAATTGCTCGTAAGCTGCAGTTAGCATGCCGCCAGCGCCTACAACGTTGACTTTATCAGCCTTGCCAAGCGTACGCTGGAGTTCGTCAGATTGTTGCTGCGCATAGATAGTACCTGCCTGTAGATGGGCGCCAACTTTGTTTAACTCTGGCATTATTCTGTATATTATCGTCGATTTTCGTGAAATTATCAAGCGTAAGCATCATCAAACCCACTAGTCATTCATTGAGAAAATACAGATAAGCACCTTTACTTTTACCTCTGTATGCACTATAATAAAATGGCATGGGCCAGTAGCTCAGCTGGTTAGAGCACCTGCCTCTTAAGCAGGGTGTCGAGGGTTCGAGCCCCTCCTGGCCCTCCACGAAGCTTCATGAAAAAAACTCATCATTACGATGAGTTTTTTGTTATTTGCTAATCAATGGTACCCCGAGCAGGGTTCGAACCTGCGACCTTAGGCTTAGAAGTCCTCTGCTCTATCCAGCTGAGCTATCGGGGCGGCGATGTTTATGGTGCGGGTGCGGAGAATCGAACTCCGATCCCAAGTTTGGAAAACTTGTATACTAACCGCTGTACTACACCCGCGTGCTATGTATTATATCATCACGTTCGTGTATAATAAAAGCATGGGACGTCTTTTTGATCGTTTTTCGACCAATAGCACGCAGAACGACGCTATGCATTCAAGCGGATTAATCGGCAGGCCGCAAATCGGCGGCAGAGTTATCAAAAGAAGCTTCCGACAAAGACTAGCTATCAGCCGTAAGCACGTTGGTGCATACGACGACGCCGAAGTCAGGCATAGCTATCGCCGTTCCTGGCGAGACCAGCAAATAGCTAATACTAACGACGATGATGACAACAATGATGATAAGCAAAATAACCCAACTCAAGTGCTAAATTCACGAGTCTCTGGCGCCAGCTCTCCAGCGGAAGCTAAACGAATGAGCCAACAAACTAGTTCCGCGCCTTCATCGCGCGCCAACCCTACTACCGAAACAATCAAAACACCACGCGATCGCTACCCATTCAACCGATAGCTATTTATATTTTCAACAAAGCAAAACGCCCGGAACAAATGAAAACCGGGCGTTCTGCTTGGGGCGAAAGATGGGAGTCGAACCCACGGCCTCCGGAGCCACAATCCAGCGCTCTAACCAACTGAGCTACTTCCGCCAAGCACTAATCACTATACCAGATGACTTGCCTTTTGTCACCTATTCCCAGACCGTTTCAATATCAGCGCCGAGCGAATTCAGACGATTGGCTATATCTTCGTAACCGCGATTAATATTGTAAACATCGCGCAGTACTGATTTGCCAGGAGCCGCCAGCATAGCCAGTAGAATCACCACGCTCGGCCGCAACGCTGCTGGCGCCGTGATATCAGCCGGTTTCCAGCGCGTCGGGCCAGAAATATAAACGCGGTGCGGATCAACCATGTTCACTTGAGCATTCATCTTGGTGAGCTCAGTGAAGTAAATTGCTCGGTTTTCATAACTCCAATCGTGGATCAGCGTACGGCCCCTGGCTACCGTGGCGCATAATCCCAAGAACGGCAGATTATCCATATTGATACCCGGGAAAGGCAAAGCGTGAATCTTGTCCTTTGGCGCATGCAACTCGGATTTTTTGAGCGCAATATCAACTAGACGCGTACGGCCGTTGCGTGCCATGTACTCTTCGGAAATATCATATCGCAAGCCCATACCGGCCAAGGTCGCCAGCTCTAGCTCCATGAATTCTATCGGCACGCGCTTGATAGTAATTTCTGAATTAGTCACGATGCCAGCCGCCACGAAACTCATCGCTTCTATCGGATCTTCGCTTGGGAAACATTCAACGTCGCAATCAATTGACTTTTTGCCAGTGATTTTTAGCGTTGTTGTGCCGATACCTTCAATCTTAACCCCTAACTTCTCGAGGAAGAAACAAACATCTTGCACCATGTAGTTCGGACTAGCATTACGAATAATAGTCGTGCCATCATAAAGCGCCGCCGCCATAACAACGTTCTCGGTGACCGTATCGCCGCGCTCGGTCAAAATAATTGCCCGATCGACACACTGCGGCTTGGCTGTCACCATATAATTGTCATTAGTCGCTTCGACATTCAAACCAAATGGCGCTAAACCTGCCATGTGCGGCTCAACTGTCCGCGTACCCAGACTACAGCCGCCAGCAAATGGTATTTTGAATGTTTCGTACTGGTGCAAGAGCGGCCCCAAAAACATAATAATGCTGCGTGTCCGCTTGGCAGCACTAATGTCCATATTATCGAGTTGTAAAGTTTTCGGCGGATCAATCTCTAGATCGTGCTCGCCAATCCAGTGGCATCGCACGCCGATACTCTCAAGCACCTCGATAATGCGATTGACCTCCTCTATCCGTGCCACATGCCGCAGAGTCGTCTTGCCTTTGTTGAGCAAGCTAGCACACAGCAAGCCGACAGCAGCGTTTTTACTGGTTTTTATTTCAATCTCGCCGTGCAATTCTCGCCCGCCGTTGATACGGAAGTTGGTCTTGCCTGAGCTATTGATACGAACAATCTCACTCGACAGCACCTCGCCGATACGCGCGATCATCTCAAGGCTGATATTTTGCTTGCCGTTTTCGATCCGGTTGATTGCCGACTGGCTCGTGCCTAGCTCTTCTGCCAGCTCACTCTGAGTCATATTGCGCGCTTGACGCGTTTCTTGAATGAGCGCGCCGATGTTTTTGAGATACTTCGCCGTTTTCATGGCTACATAATATACCTTATATGATATATTGTCAAGGAATTGCTCGTAGCAAACTACGCAAGCAACATCCATTATTAAAGCATTACAAGTAACCAGTTAAAGTGCTAAAATATAAATAATAAAGAGGAGGAATAACAATGACAGACACTGTAGTTGCCGCTTGCATCGCCGGCGAAGAAGAGCGCCAGCGCGACGGTTTGGAACTAATACCAAGCGAAAATTACGTCAGCAAAAACGTTCGCGAAGCGCTTGGCAGCGTTTTTACTAACAAATATTCTGAAGGTTACCCTGGGAAGCGCTATTACGGCGGCCAAGAATTCACCGACCGCGTCGAACAATTAGCTATTGACCGCGCCAAGAAATTATTCCGCGCCGACCACGCCAACGTTCAGCCGCATTCCGGCGCACCTGCCAACGAAGCAGTTTACAGCGCTTGGTGCCAACCGGGCGATACCATTCTAGCGATGGATTTGAGCCACGGCGGACACCTGACTCACGGCTCACCTGTCACCCGCAGCGCTCACCTTTATAACTTTATTCCTTACAAAATGAAAAATATCGAAACCGGCGAGATTGATTACGAAGAGATCCGCCGCTTAGCACATGAACATCAGCCGCGGATCATTTTGGCTGGTTTCAGCGCCTACCCGCGCGAACTGGATTGGGCAAAATTTGCCGCAATTGGCCGCGAAATTGATGACTGCCTACTAATGGCCGACGTAGCTCACATCGCCGGGCTAATTGCCGGCGGCGTTGCTAAAAATCCGCTTGATTACGGATTCCACGTCATGACTACCACCACTCACAAGACACTACGCGGCCCTAGGGGTGGTTTAATCCTTAGCATGGGCACAGTGACTAGCCCGCTCAAAAAACCCGCCAAAACACTCAAAAACATCCCTACACTGATAGATCGATCGGTATTCCCGGGCATGCAGGGCGGCCCGCACATGAATACTGTTGCCGCTAAAGCGGTAGCTTTCGGCGAAGCGCTACAGCCAGAGTTCCGCGACTATGTGCAAACTATCGTCGATAACGCTGCGCGCTTGGCCGAAGAAATGCAAAAACGAGGCTTCCAATTGATAACAAACGGCACCAGCAATCATTTAATATTAGCCGATATAAATAAGAGTTTCGGTATCGACGGCAAGACTGCCGAAATAGCCATCGACAAAATCGGCTTGACACTCAACGCCAACGCCGTGCCAGACGACCCGCTGCCAATGTTCCGCCCGAGCGGCATTCGCTTAGGCACGCCCGCCATCACCACCCGCGGCTGCCAGCCCGACGACATGGCGCAAATTGCTGAATGGATCAAGCAAGCGATTGACGCCCGCGAGAACGAGAAGAGATTAGGAGCTCTGCGCGAGGAGGTGAGGGAATTCTGTCGAGGGCTAGATCAAATATAACAAGCCTTGATCACAAAATAGACATAATAAATACTCCAGCAGAAGCTGGAGTATTTATGCTATATAATACAGTTACTATACTTTAACAGCCAGTTTGGTCGCCAACCCGACGATCTTTACCAGCGTTTTCTGTGAAGTTAAAATAGAAAATTCTAGCACCATTATCATTACATTGCTTATAGGCTACTGTATTTTCCTTGCTCGGACGAGTTGAGATTGTTGCACCACCAGTGTCGACCGTGATAGCGTTACTATCTATGTGCCATGGATCGTTAACGTTAGCCCCAGTTAAGTCGCTAAGACTTGCTGGATACTTACCCTTATCAGTATAGTAAATCTGAGCCTTGTCAGCAACACTCTTAGCAGTAGATTCCGCGGTCGTCGTACGTGCCCGGTTCTGAATACCATTATAAGCAATGAGTGAAATCACCGTCAAAATCGCGATGATAACAATCACAATCAAAAGCTCTACGAGTGTGAAACCTCGGTTTTTAAGTTGTTTTGTAGTCACAGTTTTTGTGCCCCCTATTTTTAGTTAGTTAATTGTAATTTGATAATACTACACCGGTGAAGAAAGCGCAAGTAGTTTTTTAATAGATGTAGCGATTTTCAACCGGGCGCAAAAATAACGACTCTGTCGGGGTAAATCTATCTATACGAGTATTGTCACCAATTTGCCCAGCATTATTCCAGCCCCAGCAATACGACCGCCCATTCGACACCACAGCACAGCCGCGATTAGCACCGCCAGCAACATTCACTACAGTTTGACCATACGGTATGCCATCGTTACCCACAACAACGGGTGTCGGTATATGTGTATGATTAATTCTGGTACCATTGCCTAACTGGCCGTAGACATTACTACCCCAGCAATACACCTTGGAGTCCTTACTATTGAGAGCGCAAGTATGGTTGATACCCGCTTCAACATGACTCGCAAAGAACTCCCTTCCAGATGACATGCGTGTCAATTGTGGCATAGTGGAGTAATCGCTAACGTGGTAACCTAGCTGCCCATTACTACCACCGCCCCAGCAATATACTTTGCCGCTAGCGATAGCGCATATATGCGTTTGACGCCCCATAAGAGTTGTATGGTATGGATATCCGTCCTGAGAAATAGCTGTGACGTTACTTAGTCCCTTTACTATGGATGGGTAATTCACTACTTGTGTATGTGAAGTAACTCCGCCGTTACCAACCTGACCAGCGTGATTTTGACCCCAACAATAGGCATAACCACCAGCGATAGCGCACATATTAGCAGAACGACTGCCACTAGTAGATAGCCCCGTTGCAATATAGTTACCCGGCAGGCCATCAGGATGCGTGCCCGCTTCTACTAATTTAGGCCACGAATTTGATTCGCCTCTGAATCTATAATCTCCCCAACAATATATCTTACCGCTGGCAATAGCGCATGAAGCATTTTGTGATCCGCCAATAGTCGTCACAGTCTTTCCTGCAAGCAAGCCTCCTACTTTCACAGGTACATTAGAAAACTCATTAGTACCTGATCTACCATTACCTAGCTGACCATTGCCGTTATAGCCCCAGCAATAGACTTCGCCGTCTGCTATTACGCATGTATGATATTGGGCTGTGAAAATATCAGTAATATTTTTGCCTAGAAGCACCCCAATCTGCTTGAGAACTTTCACAGGTACAACAGAGTCCACAGAAGAGCCGCTTTCAATTGTAGCCTGTCTGCAGTTGCCCGATCTACCATTACCTAGCTGACCACAGACATTATTTCCCCAGCAATAAACATCACCTGACAAGATGCCGCAAGTACGTCTAGTACCGCTAACTGACTTTTGAGCCACCAAATTCGTAGGCCAAACAATTGATTTCTTAACTACTACAGAATACGTCCTGATAACAACCCCGCTACTATTCAAGACCTCTGCTTCACCGATAGCTGATATCTGAGCTGCCTGATCCGCGTACCCCTCTAATTTGCCTACCTTGAAGGAGGTTCGTACCTTACTATTGATCAACACATACTTGTTATTAGTATAAACGTTTTGATTACCTCTACAGTCACTGGCGGTAGTTAGTTCTTTCCCGCTGCCAATATCGCCCCACGTCTGAGTGTTACCATACTTGCCTAAGCAGTTATTAGCATAAGCTGTACCAGACTCGCCCGCTTCTTCAGCTAGTTTTATGTAATACCCCTCACTTGTACTAGTATAGAGTGCTGCTACTACGCGATATATACCAAATAGCACAGCCATTACAATGACTGACATGGTTATTGTCAAGACTAATGAGTAACCGTTCTTCATACGCATAGTTAATTTATCCTCGTGATTTGCATAGTACGGCTACGGCTATGATTACCGGGCGGAGGTGTTATTCGCAAAGTCATTTTGACACTCTGAGCTTCTGCAATATGCTCTGTGCCACCAGGAGTGTATTGTTGAGGTATGCGATCGCCGCTACTATTATAATATTCAATAGACAGTGCAGATACATTTTGGGCAAGCTCCTCATCACGAGCCTCGCATGAACTATTTACCGTACCGCTATTGAAAGCATCCATAGGGCAAGACTGTTTTTGAGCAACCTCTTCGTTGTTGCATCGCGGAGTAGTCTTATCGACCAAAATACGACGATACAAAGAACCATCACGAACAAAATACACAGTCATATATCTTATTTTTGGCTGATACATTTTAAGATTAGTACAGTTGAATCCAGAGATCGGGCTGTTTTCGTATACAGGATGACGAGCCACAGCAGAAGACCGTTGATTGCTAGCATAGCTAGTAAGGATTAAACTTGGTAGAGAATAATTCCAACCATATGGAGTAGACTGTGCATTAGTAGACATTCCATACCGGTCAATAAAAGGATTAACACCGCTAGTACCAGTAAAACTAATACTATACCGAATATCTTTTTCAATGATGTCGAAGGCACTCTGCAATGAATTATCAGCCTCAGATTGCCCTTTAGTCTTAAAAGCCTCCTGATAAGATGATGTAAACATAACGCCTATAGTTAGCATAATTATAGATACGACTGTCATAGAAACGACCAGCTCTACAAGAGTAAAACCCCAACTAGCAGTAACATTAGTATGCTGCATACGCCGCATGAGTTGAGCTCCCCCCCTTGTATATAACTATTGATTCTACCTTTATCGGCAAGCCTAGACCACTTGATACACCACAACCATACGGTGCTGTAGCTACGACTCGCTGAGTAACTGCGCCCGGTAGCCCGTCAACAGTGCCAGTAGTGTCCTTCAGTACTTGCTGACCCACACCAGGTCTACCTTTCGAGTCTGGACAATTAAACCACATTGGACGGCTGTCGTTGACATATTTACGCATATTGTCGTAGGCTAGGTTACTCGCTCTACTTTGCTGCAACTGAATAATCGATAAGTTCGTCGCTTGGTACTGGATCTGCATAGCAGCGATTAGCAGCAACGAAGCCACCACCATAGTTACTACGACCTCGACTAAAGTAAATCCCGCTTTCCTGCAATCCATCATTGCTGCCTCAAACTATCTATCCATCGTACCGTATTATGCGCTTGGTTATAATAATACAAAACATATCGCACGCATGGCGCAGTTACACACAACTTACCATTTGAATCGAACGGCTGGTAGATATAGACTCCAGTATTTACATCGTTCGCGCTAAGCCTGCTAGCAGTAGTAGCAGCAAAGAGACTATTGCCTGACCTAGTTGGAGATTCTGATACTGCCGGATTGTCGATCACTTTAGAGAAATCATTAGTTATGGTTTTTGTTGTAGGGTAAGTCATTCCCAGTGTAGTAATATCTTTACCCTGTTTGTAGTATAACTCCAACTTGGAGGCAATCGCTTGGGCGTTAAGCCTCCACGTATTATCTCTCGAAATGGTGCGAGCATTAGCGATAGATATTGTAACGATACTAGCTAGTATACCAACAACCACTACTATAATTGTCACTTCAACTATAGTAAATCCACCCTCTTTGTGTTTCATGATTTAATTGTAGCGCACTATTTATAAAATGGCTATGCTTTTTCGAAACTTTTGTTTGAGATTTCTAGCGGTTCTTGCTCTATCACGATACCGAATTTTTGATTGACGGCAGTGATTATTTCTTGGCGAGCCTGCGCCAAATTGTTATAGCTTCGTGCCGATTCGTTGATTAGAACTAGCGCATTTTTGTCGTGTACGCGCATCCCATGATGCAGAGAGCCTTTGAGCCCGCATTTATCAATCAGCCAGCCAGTCGGAATTTTGTACATGTCGTGCGGCATATTATAGTGCGGCATATCAGGGTATACCCGCTGCAATTCGTCTAATTTGCCAGCCGGAATGATGGCATTTTTGAAAAACGAACCGGTATTAGGCCGTTTTTGAGGGTCGGGTAATTTATCAAAACGAATCTTCATAACAACATCGCGCAAGGTTTGAGGCGAATGCTCACCAATATCATGCTCATCCAAATACCGCTGAATAGCTGCATAGAATGGCGGTTGTAATTCGCGCCGCGATAGCTTGAATTTCACCGAAGTGATAATATAACGCCCCGCCCAGCGCCCGCGAAAAATACTGTGGCGATAAGCAAATTCGCACTCAATATTATCAATAGTTGTAAATTCGTTATCGCGCGTGTCATAAGCATTAACCGAAACAATCGTCGAAGCAACTTCTTGGCCGTAAGCGCCGATGTTCTGAACTGGCGCGGCACCAACTGTACCCGGTATCGCCGACAAGCATTCCACGCCGCTCAAGCCCATCTCGACCGCCCGCCGCACGAAATCATCCCAAGTCTCGCCAGCGCCAACTACAATATTCACTACATCAGCTGCTTCATCTACATCATCAACAATTTCAAAACCAGAAATACGATTGAGAATAACCAAACCGTCAAAACCTTCGTCATGAGCTAGAGTATTGCTGCCTCCGCCTAGGACATACCATTGTAAATTGTGCTCGCGGGCATAACGCACGGCCTCGGCGACGTCGGCGCGAGTTTTGACTTCGACAACCTGCCGTGCCACACCGCCAAGCTGCATTGTCGTAAGATTTTTGAGAGATATATCTTGCTGTATATTCATAGTTAGATTATACAATATGTGATATAGTTAAGGTAATGCACCCGTAGCTCAGCGGATTAGAGTACTTGGCTTCGAACCAAGGGGTCGCAGGTTCGAATCCTGCCGGGCGTACCAAATGTGCCCCGTTAGCTCAACTGGATAGAGCGTTGGTTTCCGGTACCAAAGGTTGCAGGTTCGAATCCTGTGCGGGGTACCACGACGTCCTTATACGAACCCGCAGCATGCAGACCTATTATTTACCTCCTCACCTCGGCATATGACAGAGAGAATCCGAAGATCACAGACTGAGGCAGGAAGCACTGATATGCCAGACCCGGAGACAATTGTAGCCGAGATTGATGAACGACTGCTTTTGGGCGAATCTCACCAGTATTCACTTCAGGAGGTAAAAGCCTATTTTGAAAGCGAACGTTGCAAGCAGATGACGCGTTTGACGTTTAGAATGCCAGGGCCCCTGTGAGTCCGTATGATTTTTTGCCCAAGAATACTGCGTGGGTGGATGACAATTTCGATCCGCTACATGTCAGGCGAGGGCGAAGTTATTATGTTGATGAGTGATCTTTTTGCAAGATTGTAGGTGTTACGGTTGACAGAACAGCTGGTGGTAGTGCTTTACAACAGAACAAACTGAAAGATATCTAAAAAAGAAGGCTCGTCATAGTGACGAGTCTTTAAGTCATAGCAAACGTTTCCGCTTCTTTTCTTGCTTAAGTTTCTTTTTGCGCGCCCTCTTGATATCGGCGCCATGCCAAGCTCGGTGTTTAGCCATAATTCTCCTTTGTTTCGGTTGTGTGTAACTTATAGTACCATGAATTAATTTAAATGGATATAATACTTTCTCGCTTAATATACTATTGACTCTAGATAATTCTTATGATTAAATTAACTTACATAGGTTGTTACAAGGGAGGGTATTATGAGAAATAAGCAATCAAGGCGTAACAGCAAAACTGCGATCTGGTTCGTTGTCGCGTGCGCAATGGTGTCACTGTGTTGGCCAAGCTCCAACGTAAGCCATGCACTAGAACTAAAATACAATCCGTCACCAAATACTAGTCATGCACGAAGAGCAACCGCTAGTACAGCAACCGTTACTATTTCTGGTGCAGCTGAAGTCGGAAAGACGCTCATCGCAAAGCTAGTCGATCCAAAGGGCGTACCAGTCAGCGACAAAACGAGACGATATCAATGGCTCGCAAACGGCACGGAGATTAAAGGAGCCTCATACTTTTCCTACAAGCTCACCTCTGCAGAAGTAGGTAAAAGAATTACTGTCAGAATAACATTCGTTAGGAATAACTTGGCAGCTGAAAGTATTATCAGTCCAGCTACTACACCTGTTGTTTGGAGCAACTCTCCAGGCAACAAAATAGGCAGTATTGATATAAAAGGAATAAACCGCGTCGGACACACTTTCGTTGCCGAGATTACTGACCCAGATGGCGTACCAAACAACGGCATTACATACGAATGGTATGAGTTCTACGGCAAATTTTTAGGCACAGGTAAAACTTTCACACAGAAAAAGGAGCACATCGGCATGCAAGTGCTCGTCCAGGCAAAATACACCGACAAAAAAGCCCACCAAGAGAATATCACTAGCAGCTTTTCTGGATCAGTAGTCAGCGATACTAGCGGCGGTACCGGGAGCGGTATCACTAAGCCTGCAGCAGGAACGCCTAGAATTACTCTCAGCGGCCCAACTAGCATTAGAGAAGGCCAAACCGCTGTTTACACGGCTACACTAGACAAAGTCGCGAGTAAAGACGTCAGTGCTGACATCAAAATCAATTACACATCTAGCGATTCAACAGACGCGCTCATACGCTGGGATAGTCAGCGAGTTGTGATCAAAGCTGGTAGCAAAAGCGCCCAGTTCTATGTCGACACGGTAGCAGATAATAAGCGTGAGGGCAACGAATCTTATAGGATATCTATCAGTAATGCCGTTACTGGTAACGTCAACAATGCAAATGTCAAACCAATTACCTCTAAGGTAACCGCCCAGTCCGTATTTATGCTGTCTTATGTCTACCCACTTGCCAAGGCTGGCGGCACTGAATTTTCTGATTACTGGAAAGCTGTTCATGCCGCTGGCAGCAGTAAGATTCCTTATGTGATGATTATGGCCGATGCTAGTCCAGATGCGATACTTGATCCAGGTTATGTCAGAGTACTCAAGAAAAATGTTGAAATGGGCTTCAAAAACATAGCTTATATACGAACTATCCAGCAAACTCGCCCGATATCCGAAGTTAAAGCTGCCATGGCAAAACTTATCAAGCTCTATGGATCAGACAAAATACAAGGTTTCTACTTCGACGAAATTTCCTCGCGGAATAATGCAGCCGTCTCATATCTCGCCGAGCTATACAATTATGTCAAGACTACTTACGGCCACAAGATCGTCTTTGCTAATCCAGGCACACACATCACTGACTCAATTGCTCCATATGCTGACGTCTTCATGACTAACGAAGGAAGTGCTAACGATTATATTAACAATTATAAGGCTGCAACATCTGAATTCGAGAATAATCCAGCAAACTCGCACCGCATATTCCATACTATATACGGTGCAAACGCAAACAATTATCAACAAATAATTAATTTGTCACGCAGCCGCAATGCAGGTTTTGTATATATCACTACCGATAGTACATACCCAGACGGCAGACCATACAATGACTTGCCTAGCAACTTTCCATGGCTCATCAACACCATAAACAACCTCAAAAGACCAGCCGATCCGAACAGGGGCTCCATTCTGCCAGTGCTATCAGGAGCGACAATTGGTAATTCGTCAGTTACTACAACTATACTTGACCAATAATAACGTTAGTGTGCTACACTATGGTTATGGTTACAAAGGCAAAAAAATCTTCCAAAAAGACCCGCAAACAGCGCGTCAAACACATTACCAAAACTGATACACACTTCATGGTGCGCCGCAGCTTGTTGGTGTACGCTGTGCTAGTTTTCATATTCTTCTGGCTAGCGACGATGAGCACGTATTTAGTAGATCGCATGCTAGTAGAACATAATAATACTGCCTATGCCGACAAAGTACGTAGGATATACAGAAGCCTGAACCTCGATGACTCATACAAAATAGCGAACTATAATAATAGCATTCCAAATGACAAGTCCATATCTATAGCCTACGGTCACAATGCTTCTGTTAGCGAGACGCGCACATCTCTATCCAAAAAAATCAAAGAGGCGGGTTTCGCGCTTATCAGTTCTAGCAACAAGGGAACTATCGTCCAAAACGACACCTTCAAAGACTCCGCCGGACACGTTTTGAGTCTAAGTGTCATGCCGCGCGCATTGCACAATGACCAAATATATGGTACCTCCACCGTAGCAAAACCGTATGCTAATAGAGCTATTAGCGAATTCAACAACGAACAAGCAAGCTATGTTGCTGTTAAAATAAGCCTATAAGCCTCTACTTATCGCTTCTACTCTCTTCTATTGGTCGAATCGTAGCGGAGCTTCTTGAGGCTCAGACTCTTCAAAGATTCGCCGCACTTGATCGGCATCAATATTGACCGAATCACCCGGATTGACCGCGCCGGCTAGCATGAGCTTGGCAACAGTGTTCTCGACTGCTTTTTGAACAACGCGGCGCATCGGACGAGCTCCAAGACGCGGGTCGTAACCCTGCTGGACGAGAATTTGCTTAGCATCATCATCAACTGTGACAGAAACTTTTTGCGGCGCCAGTGTTTTATTAACACCCACCAAAATCAGATCAAGAACCTGCACTAATTCGGCTGGTGTAAATGGACGAAATAGCACAATCTCGTCAAAACGATTGAGAAATTCCGGCCGGAATTGATTAGAGCTAATCAGTTCGTTGATAAATTGCTGCTCAAATTGTTCAAGTTTATAACCTCGTTCAATGTACTCGCGAATTCGATCGGCGCCAGCGTTGCTAGTAGCAATTACGATAGCGTCGCGAAAACTAATTTCGCGGTTTTTGGCGTCGCGCAGTATACCTTCATCTAGCAACTGCAGCAGCGTGGTAAGAACTTCCGGCGCTGCTTTTTCGATTTCATCTAGCAACACCACACTAAACGGTTGCTTCATTACCTGGGCGGTCAAGCTCATCGGATCATCAGCGCCATCGGCAATCAGCCGCGCCACATCCTCGGCGCGGACAAATTCATTCAAATCCAAGCGAATCATTTTGCCCTCGCCGCCAAAATAAACGTCAGCTAGTGCTTTGGACAATTCCGTTTTACCGACGCCGGTTGGTCCGAGAAACAGAAAAGTGCCAATCGGCCGATTCTCGTTACGCACACCAGCACGTGCCCGGCGCAACGCATCACTAACGACGTTAACGGCGCGGACCTGGTTAACCATTCTTTGGTGGATCAAATCCTCCATGTGCAATAACCGCTCGCGATCTTCAGTGCTACTAGCAACACTAACCTTGATATCTAGGGTTTTTTCAATCGCTTGCTGAACAGAATTCATCGTCACCACCCCAGACTCACTGTAACTAGCTGCCGATTCAAGCAACTTAATTGCTCGACCTGGCATTGCTAGATCATGAATATAGCGCTGACTCAAACGGTACGCCTCATTGATTGCTTGTACCATATATATGACATGGCGATTGAATTCAACTGCAATCAATTGCTCTTGTAAAACCTTTTTGGTTTCTTCTTCGTTCGTTTCAGCGACGTTGATTCGATTCAGCGAATTAATAAGCGACGGATTGCGACGGCTAATTTCTAGATAGCGCTGTTCGTCCATGCTCAAGATCAAACGCAATCTACCAGCATCTAGTATCGGCTGCAATACGTTAGTCAAATCGACCGAACCGATGCCTTCCTCAAAAAATAATTGAGCGTCGTCCAGACAAACGATGATATTCTTGGCATTATATGCTTCGCTCAAAACTTGCATGATCAAATTTTCGAGTTCGCCGCGCCCTGGCGCTGCCGCAATCAGCGATGCTGAATCGAGAATAAATACTTGGCGGAAGCGAAGATTTTCTGGCACATTCGCTTCAGCGTCCAGAATACGTTCCGCGAAGGCATGAATCACTGATGTCTTGCCGACACCAGCTTGCCCGATAAGAGCTGCATTCTGCCGTCCACCGGTACCAAATGCTTCGACCAATTGATCAATCACTTGCACATGCGACGGAATATCGATTGATAAACTATTCCTGCTAGCGCCAATTTGCTCGCTGATATTCTGGCCAAAACGCTCCAAATGAGGAATCCATCCGAATGACCAATCACGCGCCAAGCCACCGGTAAGACGCCGCTGGCCAAAACTATTAACGATCTCCATTAGATGTTCTTGCCAGAGTATACCGGTATCTAAATCCTCATCACCCAAATGAGTCTGAGCTATGATCGCTTCATAATTTGGAAAGCTCCGCACTAGGGCTACTGCCAACACCGCACCACTAATACAGCTCAACTGGTTCGCTTGGCGAATATCGTCAGCCCTACTCCACAGTTCATCAATAGAGATTGTTAGCCCATCAGCAATCGTCGCTAGGAACGATGGCGTAATACCAAGCCGCGCCCCCATAAATTGCCCGCTCGGCACCTCGCCAACAATTTTAGCAACCTCTTGAATCGTTGGCGTCTGTGATAATCTACCCAGTACATCGCCTGCTAGCAAGTCATCGACTGAGTCTCCCTTAACAGCCGGCAGATTACTAATTCGCCAATTATAAAATTTAATCGCCATGTAGAGGACTGTCGCCAGCGCACAACATAGCCAACCCACTGGCAAGCGCTCCATAACTAATAACATTATACCAGCAGCAGTTAGTAATGGTGTTAACCATGATAAGCTTTTAACAATCATTGGCGACAACAGCCGCCCAAAACGCGCTTCGCTAGCGCGTCTAGAAGTGTATCTGAAAGCATCTAGAGATGCCACGGCACCCACCCTACAATTGCAAACAAAACCATAACCAGTGGCATTATTGGCACTAGCGGCCAAACTACAATACGCATTAGTCCTACTAGCAGCATAACGCATAACGCTATTAAGCCAACAATTAGCGTAACTGTCCGAATAAATCCACCGATGATTCGCGAAAACAGTCTATCAAAAAACGCACGAATCTGTACGCCAATAGGACCGCGTACTTGACCTGCCGAGATTTGCCGCCACGGCGCAAAAAGCGTCTTCAGCAACAATCCTAACGAGAACGTATCGTAAAGTCGCTCAACTGAGTCCCAAACACTAGCTACCATCCGCCTCCAACCGACACTATACCACCACGAAATCAAGCCTACGACAAACATAACCCTTATTATAATTCAAAAATCTTCCGAGCGCTACTATAATACGCCAAAAACGGGTATAATGAATTTTATTATGCATCAGATTATAACGACATTAATCGGAAAGACCGTTAAAAAAGCTGCTCAAATCCGAGGTGGTAACGGTTCAGCACTGCCTGGCTTGGTCGTTGAGAAAATCGATTCCGAATTTGTAAAGCATACCCTGCAACAATTACCCATGGGCGTAGTTTTGGTCAGCGGTACAAATGGCAAGACTACCACTACTAAAATAGTAGTCGAACTGCTAGAGAGCCAAGGATTAAAAGTTTTTACTAACCGCACTGGCAGCAATTTCACGCGCGGCGTGGCAGCAGCGTTGCTTGGTGAAGTCGATTTACACGGACGACTCAACGCAGATATAGCCGTACTCGAACTTGATGAAGCCTATGCTGTCCGTTTCGTAGAAGCAGTTCGTCCGGCATATTGCTTGCTGCTTAACGTTATGCGCGACCAACTAGATCGCTTTGGCGAAATCGACAACACCGCCAGACTATTGCATGCTGTTGCAAAACATACTACGAAGTGCGTGGTGCTCAACCGCGACGATCCACGTTTGAGTAACCCTGATTTCTTGAGCGACCTCGATATACCGTTACGAAGTTTTGGCGTTCACCCAAAATATTTACAACTTTTTCCATCAGACGATTCCTTACACAGTAACGAACAGAACGCAGCTAGGCTATACGCCGACGACACTAGCTTAGAGAAAGTCAGCGAGCAGAGCACAATCATTGCTTTTGGTGGCAAGGACTATCCGGTCAAACTAAACTTGCGCGGCATCTATAATCTACAAAATGCTACTGGCGCCATTGCTTTAGTCCGCAGTATTGTTGGTGAGAACTTGAACGTCAGTGCTATGCTTGAAGCGCTTTCCAACGTCAAGCCAGCCTTTGGACGCGGCGAACAACTGACTATCTACGGGCAACCTTGTGAGTTAGTACTAGTAAAAAATCCAGCCGGTTTTCGTTTATCACTAACTTCGTTTGACCCGACAGGATACGCCACGATGATCGCTATCAACGACGCTTATGCCGATGGTCGCGACATGAGTTGGCTCTGGGATGTTGATTTCGACAGCTTACATCAACAAGGCGTAGCCACCGTCTCTGGCATTCGCGCTTACGACATGGCGCTGAGACTGCAATACGACGAGGTACCAGTTGATTCTGTAGATATCAATATATCGTCTGCCCTGCGCAGGTTCATATCTAGGCATGCTAGCAAACCGAAACGTATTTATTGCAGCTACACTGCTATGCTTAAACTGCGCCGCCTGCTAGCCAGCTATACAAGCGTGGAGGAAATACGATGAAAAAGCAGCAAGTCATCTCAATTATGCAATTATACCCGCGCGATATGAATATTTATGGTGATTGGGGTAATGTTTTAGCTCTTAAGCGGCGTCTCGAATGGCGCGGTTTTTCCGTCGAACTGATCAAATATAACGTAGGCGACAGTTTCCCGGAAAACATTGACATAATTATTGGCGGCGGCGGGCAAGATTCTGGTCAATTACGTATCTGCGACGATTTGCGAAAAATTGCACCTCGATTAAAACGACTAGCTGATGATGACCTGCCTATGCTAGCTATCTGTGGCCTGTATCAACTATTCGGGCACAACTTTATCACAAAAGACGGCGAAAAAATCCTGGGTATTGGCATTCTAGATCTAAAAACTATAGGCAGCGATGAACGTATTGTCGGCAATATTATTCTCAAGAGTCCAGAATTCGGCGAAATCATAGGTTACGAAAATCATTCTGGATTAACGACGCTCGGGCATAATGCAACAGCGCTCGGCGAAGTTATCAAGGGTATCGGCAATAATAATATCGACAGACAAGAAGGTGTACGTTACCGCAATGTTATCGGCACTTACCTACACGGCCCGCTTCTGCCAAAAAACCCACACATCGCCGATTGGCTAATATCACAAGCCGTCATCCGCAAATATGGCGCCGTCACTCTTGAACCGCTTGACGATAAATACATTGAGTCTGCTCGCAATATCGCCAAGAAACGCCCACGTTAGATTTTAAGCACTGCCAGCTAAATACTGAATGATTAAACGACCAACAGCACCACAAACCACACCACGCGTTGAACGCATTCGCACTTTTGATTTGATGCGCGGACTTTTTTTGATAATCATCTTACTAAACCATCTGTCATATTATCCGAGCGGTCTCGATATCATCACTGGACGAAGCATGATGTACGTTTCAGCCGCCGAAGGATTCTTCTTGATATCCGGCATTGTATTAGGCTTAGTGCGCGGCCGCAAACTACTTGACCAGCCATTCAAAAAAAGCACTAAACTGATCCTCAAACGTGGACTTCGCTTATATATTGAAGCCTGCTTACTAACATTGCTATTCACTGTCATCGGCTGGATGTTTGCCAATAACCCAGGGCTTAAATATGGCATCGCCTCGCCTGACACGCCATTTCTTGCTATCGTTTGGAATACGCTGACACTTAGTTATAGCTACGGTTGGGCAGACTTCTTACGGTACTATGCTGTATTCCTAACAGGCGCACCTATTGTTTTGTGGCTGCTACGACGAGGACTGTGGTATGTTGTTGTAGCTATCAGTATATTAATCTGGAGCCTATACCCATTAACTCCCGGCGGCGAAAACTACATAGAATTATCTTGGCAAGTTATCTTTTATGCGGGTATGATAATCGGCTTTTACTGGCCGGAGTTAACTAACTTCTGGCGAGCACATTTTTCACGACGAACACGAATAATTATCAGCCGGCTATTATTCGCTTCATTCATCACCACTGCTATAGCCAACTTTATACTAGTATTCGGTGCTCTATTCTGGAATGTCGAGCCTCTCAAAAGCATTCACTACGATAGTATAGATTTTTTTGAGAAAGACCGCATGACTTGGAGACGACTGTTATTAGGAACCGTTTGGTTTTGGGGTTTCTTCGTATTTATGCGACGCCACGAGCGTTTGATTACACAAAAGCTAGGCAAGCTACTCACCCCGCTAGGAACAAACTCTCTCTATGTTTATACTATTGAGTCATTTGTAGTTTTCTTTGCTCACCTATTTATCGCACCAGCGCAACCACTGGTACAAATCTTACCATGGTATATTAATTTGGTTATATCAATAGCCGCCATAGCGCTGGTATGGCTGGCTGTGCATAAAAGGTTTTTATTCAAGATTATTCCGCGCTAAGTATTATCAGCCTTGTGTATCATACAATCCCGCTTTGTATCGCGATTCTTTGCCGATTGGATCGTACACCTGAATTGATTTGGTTAATTTCCAAGACGCAACAGGTGGCTGTAAATTATCCTTAGAGTCAGTCAAATACCATACATAGCGATGCTTGCGTGCAAATTCCGAGAGTGAACGAATTTTGCCGGTATCGTCTTCTTCGAGCATACGCTCCGATCCGTAATAATATGTCATACCTTCAGCATTGTAGTACACTGGGTGGCTCGGCGTATTATACACCGCCATTTCATAATACAGCCATTGCGATGCCGCCAGTACCGGTTGGTTACTCTGACCGACTCGTGAGATTTCACTCATCACGTCACCAGTGCGCGTCGACAATTTAGCTACTTTATTATAATTACCAATACTATAGACATGGTAAATGCCTGTTATACAACACACTGCGATTAGCGCAGCCGTGAACATGGCTAGGCGTTTATATCTTTTATAAGTCCATGCAGTTGCCAACGATATCAAGACTAGCGCAGCAACTTGCGCAAACAATATATAGCGGCTAATGAATGAGGGCTTTAGAGGCGGTAGCGAACCAATCGCTAGCAGCAGCAGTGGTACGCATACTAATGAAACTAGCATAGACAAATCACTGCGACGAAACTTCCGTTGCATTTTAGGCAGGCTACGCCACAAACACCACGAAACAAAAGTAATAGTTGCTAATAATAACAGAGCCCACCAGCCTGTAGTCTCATCATCTTCACGGTAAGCCAGAGTATCAGTCGCGTAATTCACCGGTGTAACTGCCGTGACATCTGGAATCCAAAAGCCACTCGCTTGCACAGTAGCAAATTGTTTGACCGCCATCGGTATCCACCAGGCATATAAACTAATCGCTATAGCAAATGTAACAACCCATGGCTTAGAGAAAAACTTCTTAATCCGTCCTGAACGAACTTCAAAATAGCGCCATGCCCAGTGCGCCAGCCAAGCCAACGCTGCAAAATAATGCGTCAGCATGCCTAGCATAACCAGCAAACTATACACACCCCACCAGCAACGGCGATTTTCCTCTTGAGCGCGTAGCAGAAAATATGTCGCCCAAACAACAATAGCCAGCACTAATGTATACATTCTTGCTTCGTTGGACAAACGCACCAATACCGGAGTAAACGCCGCCGCCAGCGTCGCCACAAGACTATACCATTTCGATTCCGTTAAACGTCGCACCAATACGTATACACCAACCAGTGCTATCAATGCGAATAATAAGCTTAACGACCGCAGCGACACTACGCTATGCCCAAATACTATTGTCCATAGCTTCAATAGCCAATAATAAAATGGTGGATGTACATCATTGGCTGTGAAATAGGCTATTTTAGCAAAGTCAAATCGCACTATATAAGCGCTAAACGCCTCATCGAACCAAATCGACCAACGCGCCATATTACCTGCTGTTATTCCCGCAAAAGCCGCCAAGACACTCGCCAGCGTCAGCCATTCGTGACGCCCCACGAACTGTACAATTTTTTGTTGTTTCATCCTATTATTTATTAAAGCACAGAGGCTAGAAAAAACCTACAAAATGATATATAATGTTTCTGTGCACTTATCGGGGTGTGGCGCAGTTGATAGCGCGCGCGGTTTGGGACCGTGAGGTCGAAGGTTTGAGTCCTTTCACCCCGACCATTGAGTCAACACTCAAACCCACGTCATGGAAGCCCCATGACGTGGGTTTTTGCTTGTTTTTGCTGGGTTTTGGGGCAGGAAGGCCATCATCTGGCAGACCCTGCAAGCCTGGCCCTTCTGATGCCGAGACGACGATGTCACTTGGCTGGCTCAATGTGACTTCGTCGTCTCCAGAGGCTTCCAGGCTGTCGCCATCTCCTACCTCCACACCCTCTTTGCTCAGGCACGGCTCTCCTCCTCGCACCCCCAGCACCCCATCAAACGGTGGCTGGTAGCGCACTATCGCAGTGAGCAGCCCGGTCTCGTCGTCTGGTGTGATGTACACCTTGTCGAAGAGCACGTGGTTGAGCATGCGCCGGATGTGCTCAGGAGCCTGCCGGTAGGCGGTGGCCATGTGCTGGGCAATATCTAACGCTTGCCCAACCAAGGCCTGCCGCTCTGTCATCTCACCCTCCAGCCCCGTTATCTGTCGCTCCACGCCGCGCAGCTCACGGCTTATCCTGCTTTGCTCACGCTTGAGGACGTCAAGCGGAATGGCGTCGGCGTAGTGAGCTTGGAGGAGCTTGTCTCGCTCCCGTTTGAGCCGCCGCCGCACGGTCTTCGCTTCCGTCAGCCGCTGAGTCGACTCCGCTACCAGCATGGCGAGCTGCCGCTGCAGGGCAGTTTCGAGGACAGCTCGCTGCCCAGGCCGCAACGCCACTCGGTCATAGAGCCGGACGATCTCATCCTCAATCTGCTCCGCCAACGTTGCCCGAAACAAGCACTGCGGCTGCTTCTTGGAGTGCCGCCCCAAGCAGACGAAGTACTCATAGACCACACCGCGGGGCTTCACATTCGTCACGATGAGACGGGAACCACAGATGCCGCAGTAGATCGTCGACTTCAGGTAGTGGGCGTACTTGACCGTCCGCTCACCGTTGACGCGGGTGGCCAGAAGCGTCTGCACCGACTCGTACGTCGCTCGATCCACCAAGGGCTCATGGCTCCCGGCATAGTGCACCCCCTGGTAGACCACCTCACCGACGTAGAAGGGATTGTGTAGCACCTTGCTGAGTAGCTGCACCGTCACCGGCTTCTCTGGCAGTGAGGCGGTCGGCACGGTGGTCAGGCCGCGCAGCGTCAGCTCTTCGGCCAAGCGCCTGAGTGTCCACTCCCGCTGGCGTAGGCCTTAAAGGCCCAGGCCACCAGCGGCCCACGTACCTCATCCACCACCACGATGCGCGCCTCCTGGCCATTCTTCGTTGTGATGACGTTGCGGTAACCCAGTGGGGCTCGGCCAATACAGCCACCACCCCGCACTTTTTCGGCCATGCCTTTCTTCACCTCATTGGAGAGGTTCTTGGAGTAGAACTCGGCGGTACTGGCCATAATGCCGTGCACCAGCAGCCCACCGGGCGTCTGATCGATATTCTCGCTGGTCGACACCAGCCGAACGCCGAGCTCATCGAAGCGCTTGCCAAGCGTCGTGTCGTCGTAGCGGTTGCGCACCAGGCGGTCGAGCTTGTGGACGATGACGTAGTCGACCGGCCGCCCCGCCCGGGCCTCTTCCTCCAGGTAGGTCAGCATCGCCTGGAGAGCCGAGCGCCGCGTGGTAGTGGCACTGACGCCACCTTCGGTGAACTCCTTGCTGACGATGGCCCCGATGCTCATCGCCTTGCGCTTGTTGGCTGCCCGCTGGGCCGGGATGGAGAACCCCTCCTCACGGCCGCCGCACCGGGCCTGCTCGCGGGTAGAGACGCGCAGGTAGGACACGGCGCGCCGGGGAGTCAGCTCCTGGGCCAGCTGCTCGGCCGAGTTTTGGATGGTGGGAGAAGGGGCGGTAGCGCGCCCTGTTGCTCCATAATTAGGTGATAGCGTATTGCTCATTGTTTACTCCTTTCATAGTAGGTAATGTTGATTCACTTCGCTATTTCTAGTAACGCTCCACATCGAGAAAATGTCCAGTCATCACACCGACATCACCACACATTCACACAAGACGCCGAGAGGAAGGCGCTATAGACAATTGACAGTCGCCGACTCAAAAGATACACTTATAGTATGAAAGAATCCAATAGGTTGCCCCGACACGGCCGACCACCATGTTCCTCGCACCACGGCGAGCGCTATACCGAACAGCCGGAGGTTGGTGCTACGATCGGGCGCCATGCCGCAGATCTCGCATCTCCGGACAGCACAGGAGCGACAAGCACAGCCACAGAAACAACCAAGGACGCTGTCACCACGATGGACGCCGAAGCAACGCCTTCCACCACCCCTGAGGAGTGGGGTAAACTAACCGAGGAATTCACGGTAACTCTGCACGGTAAGGTTATCCACGCTTTAGTGTACTCGCGCCCCTATGACGAGAGATGGACTTTGTTCACAACCGTTGATGCAGAAACCAATCAAGTCATTAACGCCGAAGTCTCTCTAACGTAGCCATCCCATCTTTCTGGTGAGGCCTATGACGTCTCAAGATAATGCAATCGATACCGACCGCCCACCACCTCCTCCCCGTCACATCCCCTGCTGCCATTCTCGAATTCGTCGGATATTCATCTGCATTCGTAACGATTCTTGGCTATTTTGTTGGCCCATTTCCCGAGATCATCCCTTCTCCATGGCGAATCCCCTTAGTGATTGTCGGGCTCTTGGCTGTGTTGGTCGCCGCATCGATCACTTCCGCACGAGCCACAACTCGCTACCTATCGCATTTCGACGTTTCTCTCGCCAAGCATCTCGATGATTTCAAAAGCGATGTTGGCAACGCGCTTGAAGAAGCGACATCCGTGCAAGCGAACGCCGAGGCCATGCGCGCTGCCGCCAAAGAAGTTTCCTCGCTCACACACGACCTTCAGAAGTCAGCATTCAAGATCAGCAATTCCGACAATCCTCGCGAGTACGCTCGCAATCAGATCCACCAAGCACTCACTCGGTTCGCCCGCATCTATAGCCGGTTGAGCGGGCACGAGATGAGAGCTTGTATCAAGATCATCAAGACCGACGACAAAGGCAAACGCGTCGCCGTCACGCTTGCGCGAAGCAACACCACCTTGCTGGACGATGACGAGTACAACCTCATCACGCACAACACCGACTTTAAAGCGATCAGTGCTGGCCAGCTGATGTGGCACTCCTCCTCGGTCTCCACCGAGAACGACTACCAAAACTCCAGCCCGAACCGGCAGTATGAATCTGTTCTCGTCTGGGGATACGCGATATCGGCAGGCCACCGCCTACAGATTCCCTTGTCGGCTTCCTCTGTCTCGACTCAGTCGACGCCGGCGCGATAGATCCAGACAGAGATGCACCTTTCGGCTGGTGGTTCATTGATGCCTTCCGGGCGTTGTGCACGAATACTCCCGACTCTGTTTTGGACATCACGTTGTCAAAGAACGACTAACAGTACTTCATGTACTCACCGCCCCATTCCGTATCGTCTCCCCGATCTGTTGGTTAGTGATGACGGCGAAAAGCGCTGTGGGTAGGCGTTGGTCGCTGGCGATGACGCGGCGCAACTTCTGTCAGCACGTGGCGCTCGGCACCACCCACAGCACGAGCGGGAAGACGCCGCAGGCTCGCTGCTCGGCCCCACTGGCGTAGTAGGCGGCGTAGCGCTGGCAAACGGCCAGGACACGGGCGGGGTTCTCGGTGTCGCGGTCGACCTCGATGAAGTAGTGGTCGTCGTAGTGTGACCATATGAGAAATCATTCGTTGTCTAGGAACCTTACCCAGGGAGGGGTTCTTTTAGATTTGCGAGAATTCTCGCACCTAAACACATCTTCTTTACACACTAATAGCAGCTCAAACCAAAAGCACAAACTTAATTGCTGTTAAACAGGCAAGTTCCTCTTGATTGCGCACGTTTTGTCCACGATATGCATCATGCTATCATAAATATATGAAAAGCAAAAACAAGTCTCGCTCACGCCGTCTCTTATTAGTCAATACTTTTGGTACACTAGGTTACTTATCGCTACTTCTGCAGTGGGCGTGGACTGCTATTATATTGCTATATCCATTACTTCAATCTGGTGCAATCCAGCGAATGCTTACGCCAAATCAGCCGGCTAAGCCTATCGAGGCTCACCCGGAATATTACAGTGACGCTGCTCCGTTTATTGCTGCAATATCTGTTATCATCACGATTGCCGTCATAGTTATATCGGTAGTTACCATACTTGGCTTACCTAAGAAGATCGGCAAAACAGGTGCTAAAATCACTCATTCAACAGCCGACATAATTGTTGCAAAAGCTCCGCCGCTCAAGAAACATACAGCAAAAAAGCGGAAATTAAATTTATCGTACAAACTAATAATAGGTGTCAAATTAGCGCTAACTATTTTGCCAGCTGTATTGTTACTTTTTGCGCCACAGATTGACCGATTACCACATCAAGTAATTATCACTGTCGGTAATTTCTGTCTAACCGTATCAATTATTTATTGGCTCATTCAATATTCCTTAGCAAAAATCTTACACGTATCTATCAAAGAGATTTGGTAAATTAAGCCTTTGGCGGAACGATATCGATCTGTCGCGTTTGCTTGCTGACAGGCAATTCGCTATCTGTGTCGAAAGCATATATTAGCAAAGCGCCAAACGGCATCTCGACGCTGCCGATTTCATCGTCTGGAATCTGATCTAAATATTTCATCAGAGCACGAATCGTATTGCCGTGCGACACTAGCAGTATGTTCTCGCCCTTCTGCAACCGCGGTAGGATCTCGGTTTGAAAGTAAGGAACCGCCCGTGCATAAACGTCTTTGAGGGTCTCGCCGCCAGGCACTGGATAGTCCCAGCCGCGACGAATCCCTTGGAAGGCCTCATCGCCAATCTCGTCCTTCACTTCCCACTTGTTTTTGCCAGTCAAATCGCCGTAATCGCGCTCATTAAGCGGCGCGGCAACAATGCGTTCTAAATCCGGCTGATCGCCCTTGCCGCGCAAAATCCCGTCGCAAGTCTGCTGCGTCCGCTTCAGTTCGCTAGTATAAGCAACGTCAAAGTGTATGTCGCGGACAGCTTCGCCAAGCTGCTCAGCCTCATGTTCGCCTTTCGCTGTTAAATTGACATCAGTCCAACCAGTCCATTTGCCTAGCAAATTCCATTCGCTTTCGGTGTGGCGGCTGATAACTAAGATTCCTTGTTTTTGTACTTCCATAATTCACATTATAACATCTAAAGACTAGCTGGCCGACCGTAAAACTTGAGCAACTTAGCTTTCGCGCTATAATGTATTTATGAACGATCTTACAATTCAATCAATCAAAGCAAGACAAATCATCGATAGCCGCGGCAATCCAACCGTCGAGGCTGATGTCGTATTAAGCGGCGACATTCTCGGCCGCGCTGCTGTACCGAGCGGTGCTAGTACCGGCTCGGCAGAAGCGTTGGAACTGCGCGACGGTGGCAATGATTGGTCGGGCAAAGCAGTGCGCACTGCCGTAAAAAATGTCAACGAAATTATTGCGCCCGCCCTCGTCGGGCACGATGCTAGCGACCAAGCTGCAATCGACCAAACGATGCAGGAACTCGACGGCACCGACAACAAATCAAAGCTTGGTGCCAACGCTATTTTGAGCGTCAGTTTAGCCGCTACCAAAGCTGCCGCTAAAGCCAAACGTCAGCCATTGTGGCGCTACATTGCCGATATGACTAATAGTACTCCAGCCTTGCCGCTGCCAATGATGAACGTCTTGAACGGCGGCGCGCACGCAGCTTTTGCAACCGACATTCAAGAATTCATGATTATCTGCAAAGGCGCCAAGACTTTCGAAGACACTCTCAAAATGGGTACAGAAATTTTCCACGCGCTCGCTAAAGTACTCAAAGCTCATGACTACCCGACAACCGTTGGCGACGAAGGCGGTTATGCGCCGCACGTTCGCGAAGGCAACCGCGAATCGTTCGCATTGCTATCCGAAGCGATTATTAATGCCGGATACAACTTAGGAACAGATGTCGCTTTCGCGATGGATGCCGCTTCTAGCGAATTTTACCGCGACGGCCGCTACGAGCTCAAATGCGAAGGCAAATCGCTATCAAGCAGCGAGATGGTCGATTGGCTAGCAGCGCTAGTCGACGAGTTCCCGATCGTTTCGATCGAGGACGGCCTAGCCGAGAATGATTGGGATGGCTGGAAACTACTCCACGAACGCTTAGGCGACCGCGTCCAGTTAGTAGGCGATGATTTGCTAGTTACCAACACTTCGCTGATTAGGCGCGCCATCGATGAAGAAAGCGCCAACGCACTATTGGTCAAGCCAAACCAAATCGGCTCATTAACCGAGACCATCGAAGCCGTCAAGATGGCACAAAACGCTGGTTGGCGCACCGTCATGAGCCACCGTTCCGGCGAAACCGAAGACACCACAATCAGCCACCTCGCCGTCGGATTAGGCTGCGGCCAAATCAAAACCGGCTCATTATCGCGCACCGATCGAATCGCTAAGTATAACGAGTTATTGCGTATTGCCGAGGGCGACGAATCGCTTGTTCTAGCGCGTCCATTTGGCGAATAACCAGCCGATCAACAGTAAACGCTTCTCGTCTACAGAGAGGCGTTTTTCTTACTAGTTAATTATGTTATACTATTGGCTGAATACTTCTAGAATTAAGGAGGCCTAATTGCTTTCAATTAAGCAAAACAAAAAGCATCGAGGATCATACGCTATCATACTGATCGCCATCTGTTTGGTTGGCGTTGGCTTATACGTTTTGGCGCTAGCCGTTTCGCCGTCGGTGGCACCACTAATTTTCACTAAACCGATCAATGCCAAAGCCCTGCCTAAAGCCAAAAATGGCGAAAACCGAATCGTCATACCACGTATCGGCGTTAATATTCCTTATGGCAAGGGCCGCGTAGCGCTTGACCGAGGTGCCGAGTGGCGGCATCCGGAACGAGGCAACCCAAAGGACGGCGGCAATTTTGTCATTGCGGCTCACCGCTTTAGTATCCAGCCGACACCTATGGGAACAATCGAGAAGTCGCCTTTTTATAATATCGACAAAATGAAACTCGGCGATAATATCGTAGTTGACTACGACGGCGCCCGCTATGCTTACGAAATCACCAAAATTTTCGAAGTCAAACCAAACCAAGTTGAAATCGAAGCGCCAAGCGAAGAAGCTAAATTGACACTCTACAGCTGCGAGCTAGGCGGCTCAGAAGCCGGACGAATAGTTATATCTGGCAAACTGCTCGGACAAGTCGAACAATAAGACATAAGTACCCCGCCGTATAAAAACGGCGGGGTACTTTAGAATTTTACAGAATCTAGGTTTGCAGACTCAAGCTATTTAGCAAATTCAACCGCCCGGGTCTCGCGAATGACGTTGACTTTGATAGTACCTGGATACTGCATCGTTGATTCAATCTTGGTAGCGATATCGCGCGCTAACTTAATAGCACTGAGATCATCGATCTTCTCAGGCTTGACGACAACACGTACTTCGCGGCCGGCACTAATGGCGTAAGCTTTCTCAATTCCTTGGAAGCTAGTCGCTACGTTCTCGAGGTCGCGCATCCGTTCGGCGAAATTCTCGGCCGAGATATTACGTGCACCTGGACGCGCTGCGCTAATCGCATCGCAAATGCGAACGACGATGGCTTCTGGCGTAGTCGCTTCAATATCATCATGATGTGCCTCGATCGCATGGCAGACTCCTTCGCTCAGGCCTGCTTTGCGCGCTAATTCAGCGCCGATATGATGATGTTTGCCCTCAATCTTGTGAGTAACTGCTTTACCAACATCATGGAGCAATGTCGCAATCTTTGACGTACGAACATCGGCGCCAATCTCGCTAGCAATCATGCCAGCCATGTGCGCCATTTCGGTAGAATGTTTGAGTACGTTCTGGCCGTAGCTAGTCCGGAATTTCAACTCGCCAAGTAGCTTCAACAAATCACGCGGAATACCCGTAACGCCAACTTCGCGAGCAGCGTCTTCGCCAGCCCGTTGAGTTTCCTTGTCGATTTGCTTTTCGGCCTTAGCAAAAACCTCTTCAATCCGACCCGGGTGAATTCGCCCGTCTTTCATCAGCATTTCCAGCCCGAGACGCGCCACTTGGCGACGTATCGGATCAAAGCTCGACAGTACCACCATACCCGGCGTATCGTCGACTAAGAAATCCACGCCAGTAACCCGCTGCATTGCCTGAATATTACGCCCTTCTTTACCAATAATACGACCCTTCATGTCATCGTCAGGCAGTTTGACTGCCGTTACAGTGCGCTCGGCCGTTACTTCGCTAGCCATTCGCTCCATCGTTTCGACAAGAATCGTCTGGGCACGTTCCTCGGCATCAGACTCAGCATCCTGCTGCAACTTAGCCACGAGACCTATCAAATCGCTTTTGATATCACGCTCGGTCATTTTCATTAATTTATCAGCGGCATCTTTTTTCTTCAGGCCGGCAATCTTCTCAAGTTTTTCCTGTTGGCGGCTGCGAATCTCACGAATTTCACCTTTAAGTTCCTCGACCTCATCTTCCTGTTTGCGCAATTTTTCGCTGCGTTTATCAAGCTGATCAAGCTTCTTGTCTAGCGACTCCTCGCGATCCGCCAAGCGATTTTCGGTTTTCTGCAATTCTTTGCGGCGTTCCTTTTCGATGCGCAGCGCTTCATCCTTTGCCTTGAGTACGATGTCGCTAGCTTTACGTTCAGCTTGCGCGACAACTTGCTCGGACGTTCGCTTGCTTTTTGCTGTTTGTTGGCGATCGTAAGCAACTTTGCCGCCTACGCCAGCAATAGCACCAACAATCGCGGCAATTATTCCCTCAACCATATTTTTTTCCTTTCTCTCGCGGCTATTAGCGTCGATTTATTAAGTCAAAAAGCCGCAAAATTATCAAAATTTAAACTTATCAATGTCACATGAAGACACTACCATTGTAACGCGTTTGCCGCCAAACACGCAACTACTTTCGCGGTTTGGTAACGCGCGCTTCAGCGCCATACTCTGGCAAAACGATACCGTCGTTATCGTTTTTAGCTAAGCGTTCTAAGCAAATTTCACGCCAGTTATCACCCGTCGCGCCAACAATCGGAACATGCCGCTCATGAGCAATCGTGTTCAACACCGCGACGCCAATCCTCAACCCCGTGAAACTACCCGGTCCGCGGAACACGCCAATACCGGTAATATCAGCAAAGCTCGCGCCATTTTCAACCAGCCGGTCATGCAAGTATGCCAGCATATCGCGTGCCAGGCTACGCCCGGCAGCCCACTCGTAGTCAACCCGCTTTTCATCGTTAATCAGCACCAGCTGCACTGTCATCTCGGCGCTGTTCCATAATAAAATCACTGCAGTCCTTCCATAATTCGACGCGATTTATCGCCGCTGCTTTTTAGAATTAATTTGCGGCTATTGTCGGTTTGCGTTTGAATAATAATTTGCAAAACATCAGCCGGCAACACATCGTTTACTACATCACTCCACTCAATGACCGTGATCGTTTGCGGATCGCACATCGCTTCACTCAGTTCCATTTTCATAATGCCAGCATCTTGCAAACGATAAAAATCATAGTGTACCAAACGTAGTCCATTCGGCGCCTCGTAATTACGACTAATTGTAAATGTCGGGCTCTGTATCTCATCTTCTATCTGTAAACCGCGCGCTAAGCCTTTCGTTAGCGTGGTTTTGCCAGCGCCAATATCACCAATTAGCTCTAGCGTCTCGCCACCAAGTAACAAGCCGCCGATTTTCGCACCGAAATTCACCAGATCATCTACCGTTCGTAGAGTTACCTCGAGATTCATAAAGACTATTATACCAACAAAATTACACAAAAGTACAACGCGCTAGAGATCGTCTTTTATAATTTTATGGTATAATATATTAGATATTCCTTTGGTAATCAAGGAATATACTCACGATTACATGACTCACGATTACATGCAACAACGAAATCCGACCAACTACTATCCTAGCGGCAAATACAACCTACAATGGTGGCGCCAAACTGGTATATTCTATGCTGGCGAGAAAGATGAAACCATTGGTGTCTCTGCAAATAGCTGGGAAGAATATATCGACTTGATGCACGAAATTCCACGCGATTATACCGGACGCGTCATCAGCCCGGAGCTGATGACGGCCTCCGATATATCGCTGGATAGTTTAGCTCTATCAACCACCAAAAAAGTTATCCGCCAACGCGTCAACGATATTGCAGAAATATCAAAATTCACTCCGCATGCTGAAATAATTCTAGGTACACCAGAGTTTTCATCGACAGAAGATTACAATGCATTATTGTCTGTAAAGAACGGGCTCGCTCGTGTTATCGCGCGCAAACAACTTATCACGCCTGCCGAATCTACATCTTTCACGCCAGGTTATTTATCACAAGACTCCACTCATAATGTGATTTGTGCTGATTTATTTAATTATATCGAGGAAAATACTGCGCACGACATTCAAGCGAGTTGCTGTTGGGCTACACCGTTAGTGCCACAGGCTAAATATAATACACTGCCCGATGAAAAGCGCTACCGCAACGCTATGATTTATGTGCTTAACGGAATATTCAATAACACTGAGACCCAAAGTGTAACGATTGTCGATCGAACACCAGATGATACTGATATTATGCCACTGAATTGTCGCGCTACTCGTCGTTTCTAGATGTTAGAATAAGAATGTGGCAATAACTAGTATTTATACGCAAAATTATCAATCGCCTCTAGGTGAAACCGTTATCGCTAGCGATGGCACAGCAATTACCGGCCTATGGCTTGTCGGGCAAAGACACTTTGACATAGAGTTAGAAGGATGTATAACTGACAAAGATTTACCGATTTTCGACGAGGTTTCGCATTGGCTAGATATATATTTCACAGGCAATAACCCTGGAGAAATCCCGGCTGTGCGTATGAATGGTACGCCGTTCCAATTGGAAGTTTGGCAGATTCTCCAAACCATACCATACGGCAAATTAATTACCTACCGGGAAGTCGCTGAACTCATAGCCAAAAAACGCGGCATCACCAAAATGTCGGCACGCGCTGTTGGCAATGCTGTCGGCCGCAACCCTGTCTCGATTCTTGTACCGTGCCACCGCGTCGTCGGTAGCGACGGCAAAATGACTGGTTACGCCGGCGGAATTGAGAGAAAAGTTAAATTACTGAAACTAGAAAATGCGCTTTAATATAAAAGAAGAACGCCAAGTCAGCGCTCTTCTTTTAGACTATGACCTATTATTTTTCGTCGACCACCTCGCCCTCGACCGGCTCGTCTTTATCCGACTTTTTGTCGTCTTTAGACTCGTCGGCTTTTTTATCATCGGCAGCTTGCTGGTACATTTTGGCACCGATTGGCATGATGGCGTCGTTAAGCGCCTTCACGGCTGCTTCTAGCTCATCTTTATCATCAGCATCTTTGTGCTTTTCCGCTTCCTTGATCGCTTCATCAATCGCCTTTTTATCGTCGTCAGAGATCTTGTCCTTAAACTCATCCGGCATTTTCTTGGCCTGGTAGATAGCGTTTTCCAGCTGGTTTTTGGCGTCAACCGTTTCGCGCTTTTTCTTGTCTTCGTCGGCATGCATTTCGGCTTCTTTTTGCGCCTTTTCAATGTCTTCCTTGCTCATGTTACCTGAGTTTTGGATGGTAATCGACTGCTCTTTGCCGGTGCCTTTGTCTTTAGCAGTGACGTTGAGGATACCATTGGCGTCGATATTGAAGGTTACTTCAATCTGCGGCACACCGCGCGGTGCTGGCGCGATACCGTCAAGCACGAAGCGACCCAAGCTCTTATTGTCGTTGGCAAATTCGCGTTCGCCCTGCAAGACGTGAATTTCCACCTGCGGCTGATTGTCAGCAGCGGTCGAGAATACTTCCGATTTGCTGGTCGGCACGGTAGTGTTGCGCTCGATCAGCTTGGTCGAGACACCGCCCATAGTTTCAATGCCGAGGCTCAGCGGCGTCACATCTAGCAGCAACACATCCTTGACGTCGCCAGCAAGTACGCCGCCTTGAATCGCCGCACCGACGGCCACCACTTCGTCTGGGTTGACGCCTTGCATTGGGTCTTTGCCAAACAGCTTCTTCACCCGCTCAACCACGGCTGGCATGCGGGTCATGCCGCCAACCATGACGACATTATTGATGTCAGATTTGCTGAGTTTGGCGTCTTTGAGCGCCTTCTCGACCGGACCGTCCAAACGCGCCAACAAATCTTTCACCAAATCTTCCAACTTCGCCCGCGTCAAGCTCAGCTCAAAGTGCTTCGGGCCGTCAGCGTCAGCGGTGATGAACGGAATATTGACTTCGTATTCAGTGACGGTCGACAGCTCTTTCTTGGCTTTTTCAGCTTCGTCCTTCAGGCGCTGCATGGCTGCATTGTCCTTACGCAAATCGATACCCTCTTTCGACTTGAAGTCGTCAAGGAAGTAGTTAACGATGGCATTGTCAAAGTCCTCGCCGCCCAAGTGAGTATCGCCGTTGGTCGACTTAACCTCAAACACGCCGTCGCCCAATTCCAACACCGACACGTCAAAGGTACCGCCACCAAGGTCAAAGACCACGATAGTCTCGTCATTTTTGCTCTTTTCGAGACCGTACGCCAGAGCGGCTGCCGTTGGCTCGTTGATGATGCGCTTGACTTCCAGACCAGCGATTTTACCGGCGTCTTTGGTGGCTTGGCGCTGCGAATCGTCGAAGTAGGCCGGCACAGTGATGACTGCTTCGGTGACTTTTTCGCCAAGGAACGCCTCAGCATCAGCTTTGATTTTACTGAGGATCATTGCCGAAACTTCTTCCGGCGTGTACTCCTTGCCACCCATTTCCACAGCCACACCAGTACCTTTTTTAACAATCTTGTACGGCATGATATCGAGGTCTTTTTGGACTTCTTTGTCGCTAAACTTGCGACCAATCAGACGTTTGACGCCGTAAATCGTGTTCTTCGGATTAGTCACCCGCTGGCGCTGCGCCACCTGCCCGACCAAGCGCTCGCCTTTTTTATTGATGGCAACCACCGACGGCGTGGTGCGGTTGCCTTCAGCGTTAGTTATGACTTCCGGCTTACCCGCCAGTAGATACGCAAACGCGCTGTTGGTCGTACCGAGGTCGATACCGATAATTTTACCCATTGTTATTCCCCTTTCGTTTAAGATTTTAGGTCAAATTGTCTAGTTCTATTTTAGCACTCTTTGCCGATGAGTGCCAACTATTTCAGTATAAATAATTAGCACTCTGGTGTCAAGAGTGCTAATTAAATTTTTCGTTCACTCATTCTGAAACAAAGTTAATTAACGAAGATTTATACCTTATCACCAGCTGCCGCTAGCGCCACCACCCGAGAATCCTCCACCCGAAAACCCGCCGCCACCAAAACCACCACTGCCAGAGCTACCGCCCGAACCAATACCGCCAATCCACCACCAGCGATTCCGTCGACGTCAACGCCTGCCAGGCCGACTATCTACTTTTATGGACACTATTACTATAATAGCGATTACTACAAAGGAGAATGTACCCGAAACTATAGACTTTATGGTATTATCGTCGTCAAGCTTTTGGTTTTTATTTTCAGCGGCGTCGATGATTCGTTTCACGCCAGCTTCAACGCCGCCAGCATAATCGCCGCTGCGAAACTGCGGTGCAATTGTGTCGCGGATAATCCGGCTAGCCCGTGCGTCGGTCAGAGATCCTTCCATGCCGTTGCCTACTTCAATGCGCATTTTACGGTCGTTTTTGGCAATGAATAACAGCGCGCCGTTGCTCTGCTTCTTGTCGCCGATACCCCACTGGCGCGCCACCTTGAGACTATATTCTTCCAAACTATCGTCATTGCCAAGCGTATCAATCATCAACACGCCAATTTGCAGCGATTTCTTTTGGCGCTCAGCTTTAATCAGATTGGAGATGCGCGAAATATCTTCATTCGACAAAGTTTTCGTCTGATCGACAATCGGCCGATCAAGCGGCGGCGCGACCGGGATCTCCAGCTTAGCAAAAACCGTACCGCTTACTAGCCAGCCGAACAATACTGCCAATGTAGACAATCCGACTAGACCGACCGCCAAGCTTCGCCAACGCATAGCTAATTTTCTTGTTTAGTTGGCGTACCGAAATTAACCGACGGAGCTTTCTTGGCATCAGCGTCCGCTTCAAAGTACGGTCGCTCTTTGAAGCCAAACATACCAGCTAGCAAATTCGCCGGGAAAGATTTAATTTTCGTATTGTACGACCTGGCCGCATCGTTAAAATCATTGCGCGCTACCGTGATGCGATTTTCCGTACCCTCCAGCTGCGATTGCAAGTCTTTGAAGTTTTCCGTTGCTTTGAGCTGCGGATAATTTTCGGCAACCGCTAACAACCGGCTAAGCGACGAGCTGACTTGGCCCTGCGCCTGCTGGAATCTGGCAATGTCTTCGGGATTATTGGCGTCAACCTTGATTTGCGTGACCTTGGAACGCGCCTCAATAACTTTGGTTAGCGTTTCTTGCTCGAAGTTAGCTGCACCTTTGACGGTATTGACCAGATTTGGAATCAAATCGCTGCGCCGCTGGTATTGCGACTCGACCTTGCTCCACGCCGTGTTAACCGACTCGCGGCTCGACACCATGCCGTTATAAGACCCGGCGATCATCATCA
>ERZ773005.88-NODE-88-length-87010-cov-4.220654_pt1 | contig 87010 bp, 98 predicted proteins | sample MGYA00580666_ERZ773005 | MGnify/ENA primary metagenome ERZ773005 (study PRJEB29015, sample SAMEA2737999) | human oral metagenome | biome: human oral; feature: human-associated habitat; material: dental | place: China | collected 2061 ...
CAGTTTCATACTCAACGTGTGCAGTGTTGATAGTGATACCGCGTTCGCGTTCTTCTGGAGCTTTATCGATTGAACCGTAATCTTGAGCTTGCGCGAAACCTTTCTTAGCTAATACAGTTGTAATAGCAGCAGTTAATGTTGTTTTACCGTGGTCAACGTGGCCGATTGTACCAATGTTAACGTGTGGTTTTGAACGGTCAAATTTTTCTTTTGCCATTTAAATGATTCCTCCTATTAATTGAGTTTTGTTAGATTCTATAACAGTATCTACCGATTGTAATTATACCAAAGAACTCTCTTAAAAATCAACTGGTTATGACTGACATAACCAGTCGATAGAGTTCATTTGATAGTTATCAAATGGTGGTTGGATTATTCTCCGTTACCGCCATTTTTCTTAATAATTTCTTCTGCAATGCTCTTAGGAACATCTTCATAGTGGTCAAATGTCATACTGAAAGTACCACGACCTTGTGTTGCAGAACGTAATGTAGTTGCGTAACCAAACATTTCTGATAAAGGAATCATACCTTTAACGATTTGTGCGTTACCACGAACTTCAGAACCTTCTACACGTCCACGACGAGCATTAACGTGTCCCATTACATCTCCGAAGTATTCTTCAGGAACTGTAATTTCAACAGCCATCATAGGTTCTAAGATAGCAGGTTGAGCTTTCTTAGCAGCAGCTTTCAATGCCATAGAAGCGGCAACTTTGAAGGCTGTTTCAGATGAATCGACATCATGGTAGCTTCCATCGTAAAGTTTAGCTTTGATGTCTACTAATGGATAACCAGCTAATACCCCGTTTTCCATAGCGTCTTTCAATCCAGCTTCAACTGCAGGGATGTATTCACGAGGAACTACCCCACCGACAATAGCGTTTTCGAATTCGAATCCAGCACCTTCTTCGTTAGGAGTAAATTCAATCCATACGTGACCGTATTGACCTTTACCACCTGATTGACGAACGAATTTACCTTCAGCTTGTGTAGAAGCACGGAATGTTTCACGGTAAGATACTTGAGGAGCACCTACGTTAGCTTCTACTTTGAACTCACGACGCATACGGTCAACGATGATATCCAAGTGTAACTCACCCATACCAGCGATAACTGTTTCACCAGTTTCTTGGTTAGTGTAAGCACGGAATGTTGGATCTTCTTCTGCAAGTTTTTGTAAAGCAATACCCATTTTATCTTGGTCAGCTTTTGATTTAGGTTCAATAGCAACCTCGATAACTGGATCAGGGAATTCCATTGATTCTAAGATAACTTCAGCTTTTTCATCACATAATGTGTCCCCTGTAGTTGTATCTTTAAGACCAACTGCAGCAGCGATGTCTCCTGAGAATACTTCTGGAATTTCTTGACGAGAGTTCGCGTGCATTTGTAGGATACGTCCTACACGTTCACGTTTACCTTTCGTTGAGTTTTTAACGTATGAACCTGATTGTAAAGTACCAGAGTACACACGGAAGAATGTTAAACGACCTACGAATGGGTCAGTCATAACTTTGAAGGCCAATGCTGAGAATGGTTCTTCATCAGATGAATGACGTTCTACTTCTTGGTCTGTGTTAGGGTCTACCCCTTTAATTGCAGGAACATCTAATGGAGATGGTAAGTAGTCAACTACTGCATCTAACATTAATTGTACCCCTTTGTTTTTGAAGGCAGAACCACATAATACTGGGTAGAATTCTACCGCACATGTAGCTTTACGGATAGCTGCTTTTAATTCAGCTTCTGAAATTTCTTCACCTTCTAAATAGCGTTCCATTAATTCTTCATCAGTTTCAGCAACAGCTTCCACTAATTTTTCACGCCATTCTTCAGCTAAATCTTTTAAATCTTCAGGGATATCTGTTTCTTGGATATCTGTACCTAAGTCATTTGTATAGATTTCAGCTTTCATTTTGATTAAGTCAATGATACCAGAGAAGTCGTCTTCAGCTCCGATTGGTAATTGAATTGGGTGTGCATTTGCTTGTAAACGTTCGTGGATTGTACGTACTGAATATAAGAAGTCAGCACCGATTTTATCCATTTTGTTTGCAAATACGATACGTGGAACTCCGTATGTTGTAGCTTGACGCCATACAGTTTCTGTTTGAGGTTCTACCCCAGATTGAGCATCAAGTACAGCTACCGCACCATCTAATACACGTAGAGAACGTTCTACTTCAACTGTGAAGTCCACGTGCCCTGGAGTGTCGATGATGTTGATACGGTGGCCTTTCCATTGTGCTGTTGTAGCAGCAGATGTAATAGTGATACCACGTTCTTGTTCTTGTTCCATCCAGTCCATTTGTGAAGCTCCTTCGTGAGTTTCACCAATTTTGTGGATTTTACCAGTGTAATAAAGTACACGCTCAGTCGTTGTAGTTTTACCTGCATCGATGTGGGCCATGATACCGATATTACGAGTATTTTCAAGAGAGAATTCTCTTTTTGCCATCTTCGTTCTACACCTCTTTCTATATTTCTAACAATAAGCGAGACCAAAAAGGTTGAAAAACCTTTTTAATCTTACCAACGATAGTGAGCAAACGCTTTGTTCGCTTCAGCCATTTTATGTGTATCTTCACGTTTCTTAACAGAAGCACCAGTGTTGTTCGCAGCATCCATAATTTCTTTAGCTAAACGAACTTCCATTGTGTCTTCACCACGTAGACGTGAGTAGTTTACTAACCAACGTAAACCTAATGTAGTACGACGGTCTGGACGAACTTCCACAGGAACTTGGTAGTTAGAACCCCCTACACGACGAGCTTTAACTTCAAGAACAGGCATAATGTTTTTCATAGCTTGTTCGAAAACTTCCATTGGATCGTTTCCAGTTTTTTCTTTAACGATATCAAATGCGTTATATAAGATTGTTGCAGCTTTACCACGTTTTCCATCTACCATTAAACGGTTGATTAAACGAGTAACTAGTTTTGAATTATAAATTGGATCAGGTAATACATCACGTTTTGCGACAGGACCTTTACGAGGCATTTATAATCCTCCTTTCATTTAATGAGTGTTTTATTTTAAAAATTATTTTTTAGGACGTTTTGTACCGTATTTAGAACGACCTTGCATACGGTTGTTAACTCCTGCAGTGTCTAAAGCACCACGAATGATATGGTAACGTACCCCTGGTAAGTCTTTTACACGTCCACCGCGGATTAATACAACGCTGTGTTCTTGTAAGTTGTGACCAATACCTGGAATGTACGCAGTTACTTCGATTAAGTTAGATAAACGTACACGGGCATATTTACGTAACGCTGAGTTAGGTTTTTTAGGTGTCATAGTACCTACACGAGTACATACACCACGTTTTTGTGGAGAGTTTGTATTCGTTTGTGATTTTTTGAAACTGTTATAGCCTTTACCTAACGCTGGAGAAGCTGATTTCTCAACTGCTGATTTACGAGGTTTACGGACTAATTGGTTAATAGTTGGCATTAAGCTCTTCCTCCTTCCCTAACGGGTTCTTCTTGGTCCACACTTCCGGGCGGACCATTTTTTGTTAAAAATTAAAAGACATCGCTGTCTCATAAAATGGCCTTCTTACCAGTCAGCACGACTGATTTGATTACTTATCAGGAATCAGGTATAAAAGCACCTCTAATAGAATATCATTTCTCCTTCAACTCGTCAAGAATTTTCTTAATAGAAATACTGCCTTTTTATTTGGCGCAATGTATATAGAAGAAACGCACTCCACAAATAAATATCCACCGGCTTAGCCGGTGGATATTTATTCGATTATTTATTGTTGTTAAAGAAAGACATCCACTCTCCGCGTTTTATAATAAGCATCTCTTCGGCCTTCATACAATTGTACTCCGTCTTTTTCAAAAAGTTTAGCTCCTATAATACTCTCCATTGCTATATTAGCTGAATCCTTCTTCAATTTATCCTTAGGACGTGAAACAATCAGGTTCTTTGTTTTTCTGTCACTCCCTTTGAATCGTAAATGCAGTTTCTTCTCAACAAATGTATGATGTGTCATAATTTTTCCTCCTCATTTCTATTCATAATCTAATAAGTCTTACACTTATAAAAACAAATTTAGGAGTTAAATTGCTATGCTCTAAGAGATTTTTTCTGTGAACAATTGTAATTTTGTAATGCTACTTAGGCAGTTTTTTCTTTTTTACTTTTACTTCTACATCATATCCACATCGATAAGCTAAATCCAACAGAGTAAGAATAGTTGGATTATGGTCTCCGCTCTGCAATCTCGAAAGATTTGATGCTTTAAGGTCGACTTCTTTTGCAAAATCTTCTAAGGAAAGTCCTGTCACTGTTTGTAGCTTAGTCATTTGTAATGCAACTCGCTGCTTCATTATTTCCTTTTCTAAATCATACTCAAACGTCGGATATTCTGATGAAAGCTTGCAAAGTTTTGAAGTTAGGTACGTCCCCATCGTCCATCTCCTCCTTAACATTTTTCGAAAGATTTATTAACAATCCCTGTTTTCCTTTATACCATCGTCCCCATTTTTGAATCATTTCTTCTGTTAATCCGTCTTCTTGCAGTATTTTTAATATGGCTGCATACTTTACTTTTTCTTCGTATGAATACTCATCTAGCTGATCTACCATATCTTTTTCGATTTTAAACTTGCGCTTCATCTCTCCCACCTCCACACCTTAAAATTATCATATATGATAATTATCACATATGATAATTTTGCTTTTTTATAGTATTATTTTGCTCAAATAAATATCCACCGGCTTAGCCAGTGGATATTTATTGGTCTAATTAAAAAGAGGCAGGCGAAATCGCCTGCCTCAAAATAGTGACAATTAAGCTTTTCCTGTTGAACCGAAGATGTCCATTGTTTCTTTTGTAATCTTAACGATTGCATCGAAACCAGGTTTGATAATTTTACGTGGGTCATAAACACCAGCGTCTGCATTTAATTTAGCACGAACTGCTGCTGTCCATTGTTGTTGTAATTCAGTATTAACGTTGATTTTAGCATGTCCACGTTCGATTGCTTTTTTGATTTGATATTCTGGAATACCTGATCCACCGTGTAATACTAATGGAGCACCTGTAGCTTCTGAGATTGCTAACATTTCATCGAAACCTAAAACTGGTTCTCCTGAGTAAGTTCCGTGAACTGAACCTAAAGCTGCTGCTAATGCATCAATTTTAGCTTCTTTGACCATACGTACACATTCGTTTAAGTCAGCGTAGTTGATTCCTCCAGTTACGCCATCTTCAGTACCACCTACAGTACCTACTTCAGCTTCAACTGAAACTCCTTTTGGATGTGCATATTCTACAACTTCTTTAGTTAATGCGATGTTTTCATCGATTGGGAAGTGAGAGTGGTCAAACATTACTGAGCTGAATCCAGCGTCGATGTATTGTTTACATACTTCTACTGAAGAACCATGGTCTAAGTGTAATGCTACTGGAACAGTGATGTCCATAGAATCTAATAATGCATTTACCATAGCTGTAACAACTTTAGGTCCACCCATGTATTTTCCAGCACCTTCAGATACACCTAAGATAATTGGTGAGTTAGCTTCTTGCGCTGCAGTTAAAACGGCTTGTGTCCATTCTAAGTTGTTGATGTTGAATTGACCAACAGCGTATTTGCCTTCTTTTGCTTTTTGTAACATTTCAGTCATGCTTACTAAACGACTCATGTTTTAGTTCCTCCTTGATGCTTACAGCATTTATTTTTAACGGTTTTATTATAGCGTATTTCCTTTTATTTTTCCACCTTTTGTTGTTTTTTAACGTTTTCGTAATCTTTCATTATGAAAATAACGCTTTTAATACCAATTCGTAAAAACTAAACAAATTTTTGTATATGCTGATAACCATTCGCTCGTTATTTATCCCAAAACCATCTTTTAAAATTTTTTTATTTTCATTATAATAAAGAAAAACGAGGTGGGATGGTGGATGTTTATGAGAGGTTCTAAAAAGCAAGATAGAATCAAGCGAATGGAATTTTACGGAATTTGTATCTTATCTGTATTTACGATTGCAGCAGGATTTCTTACGCGCCCTTCCGCACAAGAAAGGTTAGAAACTGTTCAAACCGCGAAAACATCCTCTGAACAAAATCAAGAGGCTAACGCTACACCAAATAACCCTCAGTCTCCAACAACGAATAAGCAAGTTGCACGTATTACAGCAAGTGGGGATATGCTCTATCACGATATTGTTTATGGCAGCGCGTTTGACGGGAATTCGTATGATTTCAAAAATGACTATGAACAAATTACGCCACTCGTATCTAGCGCAGACCTTGCGATTGGGGATTTCGAAGGAACTATTAATCCAAACGAACCTCTTGCTGGATATCCACTTTTTAATGCGCCGGAAGAAGTCATTCAAAGCATCAAAGACGCCGGATACGATGTCCTCGACTTAGCGCATAATCATATTCTCGATACAGGCATCGAAGGCTTGAAATACACAGCCAACGCCTTTCGTAAAAACGGTCTTGATATCTTCGGGGTAAAAGTTGACCCGTCAGAAGGAATTCTTGTAAAAGAAGTCAATGGCATTAAAGTCGCCATTCTTGGATTTGCGTATGGTTTCAACGGAATCGAAGCTACACTCACCGACGAAGAATATAATAACCACTTATACGATTTGAATATGCAAAAGGTGAAACAGCTCATTCAACGCGCTGAAGAAATTGCTGACTTTACGATTGTGTTGCCACAAATGGGAGAAGAATATCACCTTCAACCAACACAAGGACAAATCGATACGTATCATCAAATGATTGAATGGGGTGCGGACGTGATTTTTGGTGGACATCCACACGTTATTGAACCAACTGAAACCATCACTAAAGACGGTGAAAAGAAATTTATCATCTACTCGATGGGGAATCTCCTTTCGAACCAACGCGTTGAAACCTTGGAAAATATCTGGACCGAGCGTGGTGTGATTATGGATATCACGATTGAAAAAGAAAACGGTAAGACGACCCTCACAAGCGTTAAGGCTCATCCAACATGGGTTTCACGAACTGAAATCGACCGCAGCTTTATGGAAGGCCCTGCTTACGACTATCAAGTCTTTCTCGCTGAAAACTATATGCCAGGTGGTCCTCTGGAGCATACCGTAGACAAAGAAACGCTCGAGCGAATTCAATCCGCTTATACCGAAGTAAACGAACTATTAAATATTAAATTCTAAATACTCAAAAAGGCGCCTCCTACCTTCTAGGAAGCGCCTTTTACGATTTCAAATTAAGCTACACGTTCTGAAACGTATTTAATAATTTTATTTGGAGTATCGATTTCTTCATAAGTAACTTCTGTTGGAGCCACTTCGATACCGAACTCTTCTAAGCGAACAAGCAGTTCAACGAAAGCTAATGAATCCATTAACCCTTCTTCTTTTAAGTTAATGTCTTTATCTTCGTATACTACTTCATCTTCACAAATTTCTTCTAGAATTTCTAAAATTCTTTCTTCCATATTCTTCTCCTACTTTCTTATATCAATTTACGGGCCCACTCAGACATTTTCCCTGAAAAAATCAAGAACCCAAACATCACTAAGTGCATCGTTATTATCCAGCTAATCACTTTATACCAGGTCTTATTCTTATTTTTCTTATAAAACTTCGATTTTTTCTGATACCACTCGAATGCTGCCATTAAGATTCCATGATAGAATCCATAAGCAATATAGTTCAATGTAATTCCATGCCAGAATCCCATAAAAGTCATGTTAATCATATAGGCAACCATTGCTGTCGTCAAGCGTTTTTTAAAGATTTTTTTTCGCATAAATCTCATAACAATACGAGAGAATACGAAATCCCTCAACCATGTAGATAGCGTAATGTGCCAACGATTCCAGAAATCTTTAATATCCACACTAATAAATGGAACGTTAAAGTTCATTGGAGTTTCAATTCCAAGAATATTACTTGCACCTACTGCCATCAGACTATACCCTGCAAAATCAAAGAATAAATATGCGGTGTATAAATACATATAAATAACGAAGAAAGAAAAGTCTTTATATCGAATGGATGTCATTTGTTGAAACACCATTCCTGAAATTACAAGCTTATAAAATAGTCCAAGAACCAGTCTAAAAAGACCTGTCCCCGCTAATTCTAAATACTCATCCTTTGTTCGTTGCTTTTTCCAATCTTCTAAGAATCTGCGACTGCGATCAATCGGCCCAGAACTTAGCGCAGGGAAAAATAATAGAAAGTGCACATAATCTAGTGGTCCCATTGGCTTTTCGATTAACCCATCATAAATTTCAATAATGATTTGGATTAACTTAAAAGTCATGTAGGAAATACCTAAAAAGCCAAGCCCCGAGATCTTAAATACAGCGAGAACTTTAACTAAAACAAGCGGTAGTCCTGCAAGAAAAATCATAAGAATCATTGTTTTCTTATGCACTTTGAACTTCACACTCAGATGCATCAGTATATAACCTACTAAAACATAACCTATGATAGAGCCAAGATGCATAGGATTTTCTGCGAAAACCAAATAAACCATCAACGTAGAGAATACTAACGATAGATAGTAAGTAGATTTTTGAAAGACATTCATTATGAACGCTATTATAAGAATGAATCCCAGTGTCATAAAGAAGGATAGGCCTTCAAAATAATCCATCGACTACACAAGCTCCTTTAATTGTTTTTTATCAATCTTCCCGTTATTGTTTAACGGCATTTCATCTAAGAAAACGACTTTCTTAGGAATCATATATTCCGGCACATGTTGTGCTAATTCTTTTTTGACTAATTTAACCGTTTCAAAACGTTTTTCAATCGGTTCGTTATAGACTACAAACGACGTAATAGACTTCACTTTACCATCTGCAAAAGAAGGCACGGTAGCCGCTTGACGAATTTTTGGATTTTTCAATAGATTATTATCAATATCTTCTAATTCAATCCTGTGTCCATGCAATTTGATTTGGAAATCAATCCGTCCTTCGCAGAATAATAACTCTCCTTCGAAGTGTCCCACGTCCCCTGTACGGTATGCACGCTCACCATCCACTTCAAAAAAATGCTTCTGATTCATTTCAGGATTTTCGTAGTATCCTTTCGCAACTGTATTGCCGTAGATAATAATCTCTCCGCTATTTTCCCCATCAATCAAAACTGTCGTTCCTGGTTTAACAACTCCTACTGGCAAGTTATCAGGATAACGTTCCACTAATTCTTTTGTAAGTGGCATCCATGTGACCATTACAGTAGATTCTGTCGGTCCATAAGTATTTACGACTTCTGCTTTCGGGAATCGTTCCATTAATTTTTCTACTGTAGAACTGAATAATTTTTCTCCACAGAAAACAAATTGTTCCAGTTCAGGGAGCAAGTCTTCATTAAAACTTGGATCCGCAAGACACATTTCTGCAAAAGATGGCGTCGAAATCCAAACAGTCGCTTTTGATTCTTCTAAAGTTTTGAATAATACTTTAAAATCTTGTAAATGCTGTTTATCGATTTGAATCAACGGAATATGCATATACAACGCTGGCCATAAAGACATCACTGATAAATCAAAAGAAAATGGTGGATGCCCTAAGAAGACTTGAGGTCCTTTTCCATCATAATAAGCTGTATACCAATCTAAGAAGTGGTTTAAGTTTGCATATGTAATAGAGACACCTTTAGGCTTTCCTGTACTTCCGGAGGTAAAGATAATATAAAAAATATCTTCATCCTTCACATAATGTTCCTTAGAAACACGTTCTTTAGTTTGGGTAATGATTTTTTTAGCCTCATCTACTGTCATTATTGGCGTATCTAGTTCAATTGCCTCACTTACCAAAACGATTGGGCTCTTTACTGTTGCAACAATATCTCTAACCCGATCAATCGGAGTGTTGACATCCACAGGGCAGAATGCTCTTCCGGATTTAACACAAGCCAAGAAGTACACGAGCATAAATGGATGCTTATGACCATAAACTACAATCGGAGATTTATCCTCTTTATAAGTTTCATTTAAATAAAACGCCAACTTATCAGAGTACTCCCATACTTGTTTAGCTGTTAGTTCTTCTTCCTGCATTAAATCGTGCTTATAAATCACTTTATCTAGTTGTGTATTTTTTTCTAATTGTTCTAATAAACGTGCCATCTTTTTCTCCCTTGAACACCTTTTCAAATTCTCTTTCTGAAAAACAATTGCCCTTGTTTTCATTACAAAAAGGATTATAGCATACTGGTATATACTTTCATATGAAATTTGGGTAAAAAATATAGATTTTTACTTTTTCTTAATAGCTTGCGCGACTGTATTTTAACTGTTTCATTTTTTCTCAAAAAAACAAACTCTTAGACACGTTGAATCGAAGGTATCTAAGAGCTTGCATGAGTGATTATATTTAGGTAAATGAAAAATTATTTTTCTTCTTTAGCTTTTTTGAACCCAAAGATTGTTCCAAATCCAGCTACAATCGCAACTACTGCAGCCACTAAAGTATTATTTGAAGTTGTACCTGTATTTGGTAGTGTTTCTGCTTGTTCAGATTTTACTTGAGCACCTGGAACTTTTGCTTCTTTAGCGTCAGAGGCAGAAGTTACTTGTCCATTTTGTGCATTAGCCGTACCATTTGCATCAGAGCTTTGTGCATTTCCTGCATTTGTTTGTGTCGTTACAGCTGATGTAGCTACTGTTGTTACAGCTTGTGTTGTTGATGCTTGTGTTGTCGCAACCGTTGTAGCCTCTGTCGTTGGCGCTTGTGTTGTCGCAACCGTTGTAGCCTCTGTCGTTGGCGCTTGTGTTGTTGCAACGGTTGTAGCTTCTGTCGTTGGTGCTTGTGTTGTTGCAGCTGTTGTAGCCTCTGTCGTTGGCGCTTGTGTTGTCACAGCTGTTGTAGCTTCTGTCGTTGGTGCTTGTGTTGTTGTATTAGCTTGAGGATCTAATTTCTTCAACTCTTCTTCAACCTTCGCAACTTCTTTATCAATGTCTTCCATTTCTTTTTGGAAACCAGCTAAATCTGACTCTGCTTGAGCGACTGTGTCATCGTAGTCTGTTTGAGCTTCTTTCACTTTTTCTTCTAATGCAGTGATTTCACTTTGAGGTTTTCCTTCTGCTTTTGCTTGTTCTAACTCTTCTTTTGCTTGTTCTAGTGTTTGAGTTGCTTTATCAACGGCAGCATTCACTTCAGCCACTAATTCTTCAACTTCTTCTTTTTGTTTTTTCAACTCTTCAAGTTTTTGGGCTAATTTTTCTTCAGCAGTCGGATTTTCTTTTTGGGCACCGGCATCACTTTGTGTCGTTTCTGCAGCTTGAGTAGTTTCTTCACTTGCTTCAGCAAAAATGCTAGGCAAATTCGTTACCGCAGCTGTTCCCAATACTCCTGCTGACACAATTCCCGCCAAAATTAATTTTTTCTTACCCATATATATTTCACTCCTTTTATTTTTCAGTCTTTTTGCATTATACATCACTAACTTTTCAAAAACAATGCTTAGAACTTAAGAAAGTTAGTTTTTTCTATGAAAACTACTTCTACTTTATGCAAGATATTCCAATCCTTTTGTAAATCGTTCTTAGGATAACCGTTGTAAAATATAATTTACCTCACAAGAAACACCTACAGACAGGATACTCTCATCGATATCAAATTTTTCATGATGATGTCCAAATGAGGTGTCTTCACTTGAACTAGACCCTAAAAGACCATAGACACCTGGTTTATCAACTAGATAATCTGCAAAATCATCCGCTCCCATTGACATATCGTATTCTTTCAGAACTTGATGAATTCCTTCTAGTTCTGAGACCGCTTTTTGAAATTCCAATGCTAATTCTGGAGTATTAATCACGGGTGCAGCAGCATCATACCAATCAATTTCAAATGCGCAACGATTCATTTCGGCCACACCACGAGCAATACGTGTAACGGCCTCTTTTAAATGAGCTCTTGTTTCATGACTAAATGCACGAATCGTCCCTTCCAGTTCAGCATCATTCGCGACGATATTATAACGAGTTCCTGCGTTTAGTTTTCCAATTCCAACAACAGCACGATCTCCTGGATTTATTTCTCTTGCAACGATTGTTTGAAGTGCTACCACTGTCTCGCTAGCCGTCACCAAAGCATCATGACCTAAATGCGGACGTCCTACATGAGCACTTTTACCAGTAATTTTAATTTTAAAAATATCACATGAAGCATTTACAGGGCCTCCTTGAACGGCAAACGTACCAACTGGTAAACTCGAATTCACATGAATCGCAAAAGACTCATCAATATCATCGATTTGGCCTGACGCCACGAATTGTTTTGCTCCTGCTCCAATTTCTTCAGCAGGTTGAAAGGCGATTTTCACCGTTCCAGAAAAGGTGTCTTTGATGTCGTTCAATAATTTAGCTGTTCCTAGTCCTATTGCCGTATGTGCATCATGTCCACAAGCATGGTTCAATCCTGGTCGTTTTGAAGCATACGGTTTTCCGGTGCAATCAGGAAGTTCTAAAGCATCGATATCGGCACGAAGCAACACTGTTCTTCCTTCTCCTTTACCACCTTTAATAATAGCTAAAGTCCCTGTCTCCCCAACTTTTTCAAACGGTACCCCAAATGAAGTAAGTTCCTTTTGTATGAAAGCTGCGGTCTCAAATTCTTTTAAGCTTGATTCAGGATTTTCATGTAGATGTCTTCTCGTTTTTACGAGATACTCTTGTAATTTAGACGCTTTTTCTTGAATAGCACTCATTTTATTTTCCTTCTTTCATTGAATATTGAATAAAGAGGCATGCTAAGCACGCCTCTCCCTCATTTTATTTTTCGAAATGTAACATATAAGTTACATTTTGCTTTTCTCACAACTTAATAGTTGAGCTCGAAAAGGCAGAAACGACGTCCACTTCGACAAATATCCGCACGACTGCAAGCAGTCCTTTGCGTTATTTGTCTCCAGCGATTCGTTTCTTAACGCTTTTTCTCACATCCTATGTAGTTGAGCTCGCCATCGCAGAAATGGCGTGCGTTTCCTGAAACGTCCGCACGACTCGTTCCGAGTCCCTTACGGCGTTCCAGTCCAACGTTCCATTTCTGAGCGCGATGTCTCACATCCTAGTTGTTTAATTTAGCTTTTTCCCAAACTGGTACGTTCGCACCTTTTGAAACTTCTTCAATTTTCTTAGCAGTTTCTGGTGATTGGTAGTATTCTACGATTTTTTTGTAGACTTCATTGTTTTCGTTACCTTCTTTAACAGCGATTACGTTGTAGTAAGGTTGTGAAGAATCAGTAATTTGTTCGATGAAGATAGAATCTTTTGTTGGTTGGAATCCAGCTTCTACAGCGAAACCATTATTGATTAATGAAGCAGCAACATCATCTAAAGCACGAGCTGTTTGGCCAGCAGGTAATTCTTTGATTTGAATGTTTTTAGGATTTTCAACGATGTCATCTTTTGTTGCTAAAGTGTTGTTAGAATCTTTTAATTTAATAACGCCAGCAGCGTGTAGTAAACGTAATGCACGTGAGTTGTTTGAAGTGTCTTCAGGAATAGCGATTGTATCCCCATCTTTTAATTCACTTACATCTTTAATTTTTTTAGAGTAAATTCCCATTGGAGCAATTACAGTGTAGCCGATTGGTTTGATGTGTGTTCCTTGTTCTTTGTTGAAACGTTCTAGGTAAATGATTGTTTGGAAAGCGTTCAAGTCAACATTTCCATTTTCTAACGCTTGGTTAGGTTGTACGTAGTCAGTAAATTCTACTAATTCTACTTCAATACCTTCTTTTTCTTTCAAGCGAGCGATAACGTCATCCCAAACATCGTGGTTACCAGCGTTAACTCCTAATTTTACTTGTTTCACTTCTTTTTTTGCTTCTGTTGAAGCATTGCTTCCTGAGTTAGATGATTGAGCAGCTCCACATGCTGCTAAAGTTAATGCTGCCGCTGCAGCTACAAATAATTTTTTAATGTTCATTTTATTTTCCCCTTTTGAGTTAGTTTATTTTGTTTTGGGTGCGATTGATCGCATCCTGTGTAGTTGAGTTCAGGCTCGTAGCTTTCGCGTTCCTTTCCGACAATTATCCGCACGTCCTTATCGGACGCTTGCGTTAATTTCGGTAAAGGGTCGAAAGCTGACCACTCGCCCTCGTATCCTGTTGTAGTTGAACTCGCCATCGCAGAAATGGCGTGCGTTTCCCGAAACATCCGCACGGTCTGATAGACCGTTTACGTTGTTCCGGTCCAACGTTCCATTTCTGAACGCGATGTCTCGTATCCTGTTATTTTGTGGCTTTTTTCTCTAAATAGTCACCGATTGCTTGGGTGATAAATACTACGATCAGCATGATAAGTGTCGATACGACGATAACGTCTCCTTGAAATCGACTATATCCTCTGGAAATAGCTACGTTCCCAATCCCACCTGCACCGAATGCTCCAGCCATAGTCGTTAATCCGATTAAACTGATGATTGTTAATGATCCCGCACGAATTAGACTTGGTAGTCCTTCTTTTAAGTACACTCTGAAAATAATTTCAAGTGGAGTACATCCCATCGCAACGCTCGCTTCAATAACCCCTTTATCTACTTCGGTTAATGCTAGTTGCACCTGACGAGAGAAGAATGGTACAGTCGCGACGACTAGAGGGACGATTGCCCCTGGAATACCGATGGTTGTTCCGATAATAAAGCGAGTAAATGGAATTAATAACATCGCTAAAATAATAAATGGTATCGAACGGAAAATATTCACGATTTTATCTAGTATTAAATAGACAAATTTGTTTCCAAGGATATTCCCCTCACGTGTCACTACTAATGTCACACCTAAGGCAATCCCTAAAACCCCAGCAATTAAACCAGAAATTCCTACCATTATTAACGTATCAATCGTTGCTTTTATAATTTCTTCCCAAACTCTGGCATCAATATTTGGAAACCAAGATTTAAAATCTATCAATTCTAATACATTCATTCTAAGCACCTCCCTTTGACTCTTCTAAGACATCAACTGAAACACCTTGTTCTTTGATGTAAGAAAGTGCATTTTCAATCCCAGATTTTTCTCCAGATAGTCCCACTAATAGCGTTCCTACTGGTGTATCTTGAATAATCTCAACATTGGCAAACAAGATATTAGCTGCCACTTGGAATTGAGTCGATAGTTTTGTAATTAATGGCTCTCCAGTTGAAGCTCCTACAAATGAAATTTTCACTAAGTAGTCGCCTTCTTGTAGATTCAATAACTGTTCATGCGAAAGCACCGTTTCAATTCCTTGGTTAATATGAGTTGCTGTATCGATAAAGTCTTTTGTTAAGTCGCGTTCTGGGTTTGTAAAGATTTCAAGAACACTTCCTTTTTCAATCACTTCGCCCTCTTCCATGACCGCTACTTTATTACAAATTTCTTTTACAACTTGCATCTCATGCGTGATGATAACAATTGTAATGCCTAATTGAACATTTACTTTCTGCAATAATTCCAAAATCGAATACGTCGTTTTAGGATCTAGCGCACTCGTTGCTTCATCACAGAGCAATACATCTGGGTCATTGGCTAACGCTCTGGCAATCGCGACACGTTGTTTTTGCCCCCCAGATAGCTGACGAGGATAACTGTTGACCTTATCTTCTAACCCTACTAATTCTAATAGGGATAGTACTTTTTGTTCAATTTCTGATTTGGTTTTTCCTGATTTTTTTAATGGAAAAGCCACATTGTCAAATACCGATAAAGTATTCATCAAATTGAAATGTTGGAAAATCATCCCAATTTTCTTACGAGCTGCACGTAGTCCTTTTGGTTTCAACTTTAGTAAATTAACACCGTTTACCACCACATTCCCTTTGGTAGGTCGTTGGAGAAGATTAATCGTTCGCACTAGAGTACTTTTACCAGCACCACTATATCCGATAATCCCATAAATATCTCCTGGTTCCACATGCAAAGATACATTTTTTACTGCATTGACTACTTTTACACCTTGTTTAAAAGTCACGTCAATGTTCTCAAATTTAATCATGTGTTCTCCTTTCTTTTAAGCAAACAAAAATCGTCCTCCTACTAACATGAGTTAGCAAAAGGACGAGTCAAATTCCCGTGTTACCACCTTTGTTCATAGCATTCTCACAAATCCTATCTCCATCTGTTAAACAGGACACCTGTTTAACGAGAAGCTGTATCGGGCTTTCCCGTAATCGTCTAATGATTCGACAATTAACACTCAAAGGCCATCTTCAAAGTTTCAACCAATATCTCTTTTCACCAAACCGAGACTCTCTACAAAGGATTCACTTCTACTCTCCTTATCACCGTGTGTTATAAACATGAAACTAGGATAGCAACAATTCGTATTCTAGTCAATTATCGCTTTTCTATCACTGGTTATAACTATTAGCTATAACAACAATCTCTTTAGTTTTTCAACTCTTCTTTTTTTAGTACAATAATCCTAACAACACTGAAAGGAGACTATTTATGAACCTCGATTTAATCCCTTATAAAACAATGCCTATTTGGACGGCTAGTACTTTACCAGCACCATTTCAAAAAATGCATAATACAAAAGTTGGAACTTGGGCGCGCTTAACCATTCTAGAAGGAGCCCTTACTTTTTATGAACTCGATGAAGAAGGACAAGTGCTTGCTGAGCATCTGTTTACAAAAGAATCCGACATTCCTTTTGTTGAACCTCAAGCTTGGCACCGGGTCTCCCCTGCTAGCGACGACTTAAGATGCTATTTAACTTTCTATTGTACTCCAGAAGATTATTTTTCTAAGAAATACGACTTAACAAGAACCCATTCGGAAGTCATCGAAGCTGCTCCGAAATTTGAAAAGGGACCGATTCTAGATCTTGGTAGTGGTCAAGGCAGAAACAGTCTCTATTTAGCCAAAAAAGGCTTTGAGGTTACCGCATTAGATATCCAAACCATGAGTTTAGCTCATCTCCAACAAATTGCCGAAGAGGAAGGGCTAGCTATTCACGTGGAGCCTTATAATATTGAAAGTGCGGACATCCCTGGCGGACTTTATAACGCCATCATTTCCACTGTAGTTTTGATGTTTCTAAATCCCGATAGCATTCCAGATGTCATTGAAAATATGCAATCTCATACAGCCCCTGGAGGATATAATCTCATTGTCGCAGCGATGTCTACCGAAGATGCCCCTTGTCCTGTGAATTTCCCAAAGACCTTTGCGGCGGGTGAACTCAAAGAGTATTACAAAGATTGGACCTTCCATAAATATAATGAAGATTTCGGACAATTACATAAATTGGACGAACATGGAAATCGGATTCGGATGCGTTTTGTAACGATGCTTGCTCAAAAGCCAAAATAATATTCTAATCCAAACAAAATAGGCTGGAAAACCAGCCTATTTTTCGTATTATTCAATATAAAGTGTTTTATCTTTTAAGCGGAATTTTGTATCTGCAGTGATTGTTTCACCCGTTAATACAAGAACATCTTCCCCTTTTTTAGTTTCATCAACTACACGCCATTCGCCATCTTTTTTCACGACTAAAACTTTGTAGTTTTGGTTACGATCTTGGTCATTCGTTGGAATTACATAAGCATCTGTTACACCTGTTAATTCAACCGCTTGATCCACATCGCTATCTTTCACAATTAAAAATTTACCATCTAATTTAACAATGTTATACCCATCTTCAATTTCTTTATTCATTTCAGCATTTTTTAATTTTTCAATGCCTTTAGCAATGTTTCCTGCTTTTTTCGCAGCATCTTTTAATTGTTCACTAAGTTTATTCTTCGCATCTTCATCTATTTTTTTTGTTGCTTCTTGTACAGCTTTTGCATTTTCAATTTGCTGTTGTTGTGCTCTATTTCTTTCTTGTTTGGCTTCATATCTTCTATAACGACTGTACGCAACACCTATAATAACGATAATCGAAATGATAATTCCTAACCATTTTCTTCCTTTTGATTCCATGTATCTTTCACTCCTAGTCAAAATATAATATAAGTATAACATGCCTAACTCTTATTAGTAAACTCATTCCTTCAAAAAAACACTTTGCAAAATACAACTTGCAAAGTGTCATCATGAATCGTTTACTGAGTGGGTTCTGTAGAAATCCCACTTGTATCTGGCGTTTGCGGTGTCATCACCTTTGGAACCAAATCAACCGTAAATGTAGTACGGCCATTGCTCCAAGGGACACCATATACTCTACCTGAGTAGACCCAATCTTGCTTACCTTCTTCAAAGGCTTTTGAAGACTCATCTAATTTATCTCTCATATATTGTATAGCCTCTTGGTAAGTTTCAAAATCTTTATTACTATTACCTAACGGAATTAAGCGATAAGCTGTAGTCGTCACTTCAGTCGTTTCCGTAGTAGCAACTGTAGAAGTAGACGTTACAACGTCTCTTTGAACAGTCGTTGACTCGGTTGAAGTGGTCGCGGCGGATTCCTTTGTTTGTGGCAAGGCTTTTTCAGTGGTTGGCGTCTCCGGACTTGCTGCGACAACCGCCTTTGTTTCTTGATTTGGTTTTTCAGGAGCTACTTTCTTTTCCTCTGTGGTCACAGCTTCTGTCGTTGGAACTTCTACCGTTAATGTGGTTGCAGACTCTTCAGACCTCTTTTGAGCCACTTCTTTTTTTTCTGATTTCTCGGAATGATTTGGAGAATATGACGATGTGGCATCTGTCGTTTGCATTTCTACAACTTGAGTGACTTTTGGCAAAGGACTCAAATCTTGAGATAGCGCATAAACTCCAGCAAGCATTGCTAAAGAAAGTCCTAATGTAATCCCTAATTGACTCGCTAGGCCCAACGATTTGAAAGCTTCTTGAATTTTAATAAGAATTGTTTTAATCGTCATTGTTTATTCTCCTTTCCGTTTTTATTTAAACCATTATATCATAAATTTCATCATTTCAGAACGAAAAAACCATGATATCACAAATTACATTATTGTTACAACAATATTTCTAAGTCATTTGTGAAAAAATTTTTCGGAAAAGAATTCGAATTTTTGGCTATTTTTCAGTAGAACCACTTTATTAAAAATCATTAAAAACAGGCAAAAAACCTATTCAATACTATAATAATCCTGCAAAAATCTGAGCCCCTACTAAGGTAATAATCCCTGAGATCACGATGGATAACCCACTCATCGCACCTTCGACTTCCCCTAATTGCATGGCACGTGCTGTCCCAATCGCATGAGAAGACGTTCCGATTGCGATTCCTTTTGCGACAGGATGCGTGATACCTGTTACTTTACAGATGATTTCACAGAACATATTTCCTAGAACCCCAGTAATAATAATTACTGCAACCGTTATCGTCACATATCCACCCGACTCTTGAGATAAGCCCATACCGATGGCTGTGGTAATTGATTTTGGTAATAAAGTTACGTACTCTTCGTGCGTTAATTGGAAAAGCGAAGATAATAGCCAAACGGTGCATAAGCTCGTCAACACCCCTGCAGTAATCCCTGCAAAGATGGCACCTTTATGCTTTTTCAATTGCTCGATTTGTTGATATAACGGAATCGCTAAGCAAACCGTTGCGGGCGTCAATAAATAGCTTAAGTTATCCGCACTCGCATAATAGCTATCATAGTCGATATTAAAGACATTTAATACGATAATTACAAAAATAATCGCTACAAGTAGCGGATTGAAGATTGGCCATTTGTATCGATCACGTAAAAACACGCCTACTTCAAAGCCGATAATACTAATCACGAGCCCAATTGTTGCTGTATTAAGAACGAGTTGATTCACCATCTTGGGCTCCTTTCTCAAGGACAAACTGCGTCACCTTGCCAGAAACAATCATAACAGCAAAGGTCGTAATAATCGTGATGATGGATACTGGCACAATAATACGATGCAATTGATCCCACGACTCGATAATTCCAACGGCAGCTGGAATAAACATTAACGACATAATCTCGATTAAAAACGTTCCTGCTTGATATACTTTTTCAATTTTAACAACACCGGTCATTAATAAAGCCATCATTAAGACAAGTCCATAGATGCTTGCTGGAATCGGAAGAGGGATGTAATATTTCATAATTTCACCGATGCAGGTCACAATCATGATCCAGCCAAACTGCTTAAAATATTTCATTAAATCTCCTTTAGTAAAAACACCCGCTTCAAGCCGTGCTCAAATTGTGTGCAGGTCTCTTTTATCTATACAAATTGAATCTGGAAAAGCGTACTCTTCCAACTTTTTTTCATAGTATAATCAAATGTTTAGAAAGTCAACTACGACCCTGTGAACATTTGTTACTTTTGGTGTTCTCAATTCAGTCGCATTCTTCTTGGATTCATTTTCGAAATTATCATAAAAGATAATTATCATATATGATAATTACCATATTTGGTAATGGCGGTTAAACAAAAAACACCCCGTCTAAGGCAAGCCTTAAACGGGGCACTAATTTGGATATTAGTCTAAGTTTTTCATAGTTGGGAATAATAGGACGTTACGGATTGATTGGCTGTTTGTTAGTAACATGACTAAACGGTCAATTCCGATACCTACCCCACCCGTTGGAGATAAACCATATTCCAACGCTTGGATGAAGTCTTCATCGTGCGGATGTGCTTCGTCGTTCCCAGCAGATTTTTCTTCTACTTGTTTCATGAAACGTTCACGTTGATCGATTGGGTCTGTTAACTCTGTGAAGCCATTTCCGTACTCTTTTGTACAGATGAAGCATTCGAAACGATCTGTGAAGCGTGGATCTTCATCGTTCTTACGCGCTAATGGAGATACTTCCACTGGATGTCCGTAGATGAAGGTTGGTTGGATTAATGTTTCTTCAACGAATGTTTCGAAGAATTCGTTCACAACATGTCCGAATGTCATTGAATCTTCAACTTTCACGCCTTTTTCTTTCGCGATGGCGCGTGCTTCTTCGTCCGTCATCTGTGGCCAGAAGTCAACACCTGTAACTTCTTTAATCGCATCTACCATATGAATTCTCTTCCATGGGGCTTTTAATTCCACTTCATGTTCGCCATAAGGAACTAATGTTGTTCCTAATACTTTCTTGGCAACATCTGAGATGATTCCTTCTGTTAAATCCATGACATCTTTATAGTCTGTGTAAGCTGTATAGATTTCAATTGAAGTAAATTCAGGGTTGTGAGTGGTGTCGATTCCTTCGTTACGGAAGATACGGCCAATCTCATAAACGCGTTCCATACCACCAACGACTAAACGTTTTAAGTGTAACTCTGTAGCAATACGCATGTATAATTCCATGTCTAACGCATTGTGGTGTGTGATAAATGGACGAGCATTTGCCCCACCCGCTAAAGTGTGTAGTACTGGAGTTTCAACTTCTAAGTAATCGCGGTCGTCTAAATAACGACGGATTTCACGGATAATTTTACTACGTGTAACGAAACGGTCGAAGCTTTCGCGGTTACTGATTAAGTCTAAGTAACGTTGACGATATTGTTGTTCTACGTTTGTTAATCCGTGATATTTATCAGGAAGTGGACGAAGCGCTTTTGTTAAATGAACGAATTGCTCCGCTTTAACAGATAACTCACCAGTGTTTGTAACCATGATAGTTCCTACAACACCAACGATGTCTCCTAAATCAGCTTTTGTGAACACTTCGTATGCATCATCTCCAACAGCATCTTTTCGTACGTAAATTTGGATTTGGCCTTTGCCATCTTGAATGTGGGCAAAACCAGCTTTTCCTTTTCCACGTTTTGTCATCATACGTCCAGCAATTTGAACTGTTACAGGCTCTTGTTCAGCAAGAGATTCCTTAGTAGCTCCTTCAAATTGTTTGTGGATTTCTTCAGTTGTATTTTTTTGTTTGAATCCTGTACCGAATGGATCAATTCCTTTTTCGCGTAATTGACTCATTTTTTCACGACGAACTTGTAATTGGTCATTTAATGTTTCTTGTGTTTCTACTTCGAAAGACACGTTTGTTCCTCCTTTGAACTGTCCTTGTTCTTCATAACTCTCCTTATTGTACCAAAAGAAGAGGCTTTATTGAAAGTATTTCAAGGCTTTTTGCTTAAATTTCTGCCAAGCGTTGTTTTTGACGTTCTTCACGTTCTAAATGTTCAACCACGAATTGGTCTAATAACGCTTCTACTGTTTGTAAATTCTCAGCTTCGTTGATGGCTACTTTTGTTTTTGAGGCACGTGGCACTCCTTTTAAGTAATAGCCTGCCAGTTTGCGGAATTCTTTCGTTGCGACCGCTTCGCCTTTAAGGTTCGCAAGTCGTTGTAAGTGTAATTTCGCAATTTCGATTTTCTCTGGAACAGTATTTTCAGGAAGTAATTCGCCTGTTTCTAAATAATGAACCGTTTGGCGAATCATCCAAGGGTTCGCTAAGGCTGCACGTCCAATCATAACGCCGTCTACACCTGCGATATCAATCATGCGTTTGGCATCTTCTGGGCTACGAACGTCCCCATTTCCGATTAAAGGAATGCGCGTTAAGTTCTTCTTCACTTCACCAAGGATTTCCCAGTCAGCTTTCCCATCATACATTTGAACACGAGTACGACCATGCATCGCAACCGCACTTGCACCGGCACGTTCTGCAGCCAGCGCATTCTCCACTGCATATAAATGCTCGTGGTCCCATCCTGTACGCATCTTCACCGTCACAGGTTTGTCCACTGCGTCAACTACTGCTGCAACCATTTCGTACACTTTATTTGGGTCTAGTAACCATTTTGCTCCGGCTTCGGCCTTTATGACTTTATTTACAGGGCATCCCATATTGATATCAATAATCGCCGCTTCTGTGTTTTCAGCCACGTATTTCGCCGCTTCAACTAAAGTATCTTTATTTCCGCCCATGATTTGAACGCTGAGTGGATACTCATTTGGTTCGATATGAAGCATGCTTAATGTTTTCTCATTACGAAATTGAATCCCTTTGTCACTAATCATTTCGCATACCACTAAACCAGCACCGAATTCTTTTACAGTGACACGGAAAGCAGAGTTCGAAATCCCAGCCATCGGGGCCACAACTACACTATTGTCAATTTGAATATCTCCAATTTTAAAACTCATTTTTTTCTCCTTTTTCAATCAGACTTGCATCTTAGCAAATCTTCGTTACGTATTTATAGTGATAATCGTAAAGAAGCCACTGATTAACAAGAACATCCCTTACGATTACCACTATCCATCTAAAAACACGAGCTGCATCACCCATAGTGAGTGCGACTCGTGCGCTATGTTCACTTATTTCTTGCCGGATTATTGTACCATAACCCGCGCCATCTTGCATTTGTTTCCTCTTAGAGAATGATTTTTATTAGAACGAGTACATAGGCGAGGAGAAATCCTCCAGTCAAAGCTAATTGCCAGCCTGTTTCCTCAAATGATTTTTTCTGAATCGTAATCCACGAAAACAAAAGAAAGCTAATCAAAAAGAAGATCCCCGCAATGATTAACCCCAGCGTCATCACACTTAATTCATTGTTAGAAGTTATCACAAATGAAACCATAAGCAACATTGTAATAAATACGAACCCCACGCTGTCCACATAAATCCATTAGCCCACTTACGTAACATCCCTATCATCTTCTCATGATTCTATTGTTGGATTATAAAAGATTTTTTCCTGTTTTTACCCGATGGCTTGTGTGTAAAGTAATGCTTCATACCCTAACCACAAGCTCATAATGAGTAGTTGTCCCCACGTATTTTTAAACGATTTTTCTTCATACGAAATGTACAAGAACAATAAAAGACTGAGAATAACGCTTAGAATTAAAAATGGTAAGACTAATAAAATGAGCCCCATTCCAATTCCCATGCCAACTCTCCTCGTAATAGGGGAAAATAACAGAATCCATTGTGTTAATAACCCAAACCACATCAAGTTATTTGCTGTCTTCTTTAATTTTTCAATTTCCATAATTTGCTTTTCCTTATTTAATAGGTATTGTATTTGACGGTAACTGAATAATGCCGCATACATTTAAAATAACAAAAGTAATCCAGAGAAGAATAAATAGCATTATCCAACCTGTGTGTTTTAATGATTTTTCAGCAATTGAAATCCTTAAAAACTGTAAGAAACTAATGCCTACTAACATCAATCCGATAGGGAACAGGATGAACACGATGAACGCTGCACCATATCCTCCACCATACTCATAATGAGGTAATAAAACCATAATATAAGTAAGCACTTGAGGTGCCATTCCTATCAGAAACAATCTCCAAGCATTTCTTCTCTTCTTATCCATGCATTATCACCTCGATACTATTTTTGACTTTGTTTTAAAATTTGTTTTGCTAGCGATTTAGGGACTAGCGACAACAAACAGGTGACTAACCCAAATAATAAAGTCGCTTCCGCAATAACGAATAAGTCGGGGATAAAGTGTGATGAGATTCCTATTATTAGGGATGCGATTCCGATCGAAATCCCTACTTTAAAAACGGCCTTTGCTTTTATTTGATAATACTCCCCGAGCGATTCAGGCGTTTTTTCTTTGGCCTTGAGGATGGCTACATTCTTTAGAGTTGATTTCCAATAATCTACACTCATTAGAAAAACTCCTCCAAGAGTCCCCAATGAAAAAAGGAGCAGAATACCATTTTCAATAAGACTCTTCCCTTCAAAGTAAGGCATATCTGGATTTTTTTCATGTAAAAATACCATCGTCAGAATCAACCCTATAAAAGAAATCAAAAATATCCATCCTGAACGGTTTCTTTTTTCTTTCTCCATTATAGCCTCCTTTGGTTCAGTATATAGAAAAACGAGCCGAGACCCTAGCCTCGGCTCATTTATTTTAACAATTCTTTATTAATCTAAAATAGTAAATTTCTCAATAAACAACGGACTCACTGAACGGTTTTCGTGAATACGACGAATTGCTTCCGCCATTAATTGGTCCACGCTGATTTGAACAATTTTTCCACCTGTTTTTTCTGCAGGCACTTCGATGGAGTCTGTTACAACTACTTCTTTAATCACTGAGTCGTTAATACGCTCTAGCGCTGGCCCAGATAATACAGCGTGCGTACAGCAAGCATATACTTCTTCCGCACCTGCATCTTTAATCGCTTGTGCTGCAAGAGTAATGGTTCCAGCTGTATCAATCATGTCGTCGATTAATACGGCAACTTTTCCTTTGACTTCCCCGATGATATTCATCACTTCTGCCACGTTTGCTTTTGGACGACGTTTATCCACAATCGCGATAGGAGCATGTAAGAACTCAGCCATTTTACGAGCACGAGTTACCCCACCGTGGTCAGGAGAAACAACAACGATATCTTTGTCTTTGAAGTTATTTTCTAAGAAATGGTTTGCAAGTAGTGGAGCTCCTAATAAGTGATCCACTGGAATATCGAAGAACCCTTGAATTTGAGCAGCATGTAAATCAAGTGTTAACACACGATCTGCTCCCGCTTGAGTAATCATATTTGCAACTAATTTTGCGGTAATTGGTTCACGAGATTGTGCTTTACGGTCTTGACGAGCATATCCGTAGTAAGGAATTACAATATTAATTGTTTTTGCACTTGCACGGCGCAAAGCATCTACCATAATTAATAATTCCATTAAGTTATCATTTACTGGATAAGAAGTTGATTGAACGATGTAAACATGGCATCCACGAACACTTTCATCAATGTTGATTTTAATTTCTCCATCACTGAATTGTGTCACAGACACTTTACCAAGTTCTAAACCTACTTCTTCAGCGATTTTTTCTGCTAAAGGACGATTTGAGCTTAAAGCGAATATTTTTAAATTAGGATCGGAATAATGTTCCACAATGATAACCCCCGAAGTTTATTTTATAGTTCTATAATACAGTTTTTTGCCTAATATTTGAATAATTTTGATAAACTTTTTCAAAAAATTTTTTAATCTTTTTTTCCTGATGGTAATTTTGAAGCGTAATCCTCTTTGTTCACTTGACGACTACGAGCAATGGCTAATGCTCCACTTGGGACATCTTGGGTAATGGTTGAACCTGCAGCAATGAATACATCATCTCCAACTGTTACAGGAGCTACGATATTCGCATTACATCCAATGAATACATGATCTCCAATTGTTGCACGGTGTTTATTTTTTCCGTCGTAATTTACAAACACTGTTCCACAACCTACATTGATGTCTTTTCCAAGATCTGCATCTCCGACATACGTTAAGTGCCCTACTTTCGTATCTGCCCCCAACGTTGAGTTCTTCACTTCTACAAAGTTCCCCACATGAACACGTTCGCCTAATACAGAATTTGGACGTAAGTGTGCAAATGGACCAGCATTGCTATCAACTTTCATATGAGATTCTTCGATGTTCGCTGCCACCAAACGAACGCCGTCTTCAAGAATGCTATCACGAACCACGCTGTGTGCTCCGATGAAACAGTTTGAACCGATGACTGTTTTCCCTTTTAAGACAACACCTGGTTCAATCACAGTGTCCGCACCGATTCGAACAGTTGATTCGATATAAGTTGCTTCCGGGTCAATTAAAGTAACCCCATTACGCATATGTTCTTCGTTGATACGAAGGCGCATGTATTTCTCCGCTTTTGAAAGAGCTACACGGTCGTTGACGCCCATTCCTTCGTCGAAATCTTTCATTGGGTACGCAGAAACGACTTCTCCGCGTTTCTTCAAGATTTCTAATACATCTGGTAAATAGTACTCGCCTTGAGCGTTATCGTTCCCAACTTCGTGTAGAGCACTGAAAAGAGCTACGTTATCAAAGCAGTAAGTACCCGTGTTGATTTCTTTCACTTGTTGTTCTTCAGGAGTTGCATCTTTTTGTTCTACATTTTTAAGAACGGAACCATCAGTATCACGAATTACACGACCGTATCCTGTTGGATCTTCTGCAATTGCTGTAAGGATGGTTGCTTTTGCCCCTGTGCGTTCATGCTCCTCCATTAACGCTGAAAGAGTTTCGCTTGTTAATAATGGAGTATCTCCACAGATGACAATCGTTGTGCCTTCTTTTCCTTGTAAGAGAGATTCCGCTTGTAAAACAGCATGTCCTGTTCCTAATTGTTCTTCTTGTACGGCATAAGAAACACGATCTCCAAGATGGTTTTGTACCATTTCAGCACCATGTCCAACGATAGCTACGATTTCTGTTGCTCCTGTTTTTTCAACTTGGTCGACAACATGCTCTACCATTGGTTTTCCGCAAACGGGATGCATTACTTTGTAAAGGGAAGATTTCATACGAGTTCCTTTACCCGCAGCTAAAATAATTCCGAATTTTTGTTTCATAATAAGCTCCTTGCTCTTTGAATTTCTACCCTCTAATAGTATAGTACAATACTGTTTTTTTCAAGAAAACACTGAAAGAGGGACTTTATATAGTTGAGGTTAATCTCTATGTAGTACTAACGAATATAACTTACCTTTTGTGCTACCGCTTGAAGTCAACAATCCTACTTCCACGAACATCGATAAATAGCGTCGGACGGTGGCGGCACTGAGACCAGTGAGTTCTTGTGCCTGCTGATTACCGATATTTCCATACTGTTCTAAATAAGCCTTTACTTGTTCAAAGACTTCGCGCTCTTTTGGTTTTAACGGTGGCAAGACGAGATACTCAGCACTCATTTCTTCGATGCGGTCTTGCACTTTCACTTCCTCCAATGTTTCCAAAATCACTTTAAGCATAAATTCGACAAAAATCGTCGCATCATTTTCCTTATTACTAATTGCGAGTGCGTCATAGTAGCCTTGTTGATGCGCATGAATCACTGATTCAATCGGAAGCCATTCGAATAACGGATTCCACCGACTTAAGATAAGGCTTTGCCACAAGCGTCCCATGCGACCATTCCCATCTTCAAATGGATGAATGATTTCTAATTCAAAATGAACAAGACACGATTTCACCAAATCAAGCAACAGACTATTCTTAGCCCACGAAAATAACTCTTCCACAAGACCTGGAACAAACTGCGGGCGTGCTCCCACATGAACCACTCGTCCAAGGGCATCATAAACGCCAACATCACTCAAGCGAAACTGCCCGGGATGTTTCACAAGGCCGTGCGTTAACAAGTGGTGCGCCTCCAAGAAATCCTCTACGCTATACGGATCCATCGAAAAGACACGTTCATACGCTTCATACGCATTTTGCACCTCATGTATATCCTTTGGTGGACCGAGCACCCTGCGTCCCTCGATAATATCTGTCACCTGTTCCAGCGTCAGACTATTATTTTCGATTGCAAGGGAAGACTGAATCGAGCGAATTCGATTTTCCTTTCGCAATAATAGCGGACGTTTCTCGATGGAATATTTCGTTAGGAGTTCCGCAATATTGTGCACCAGCCCTAACATCTTTTCTGTAATTTGAAAATTCGCTTGCATCCCTCTCACCTCTCTTTTCTTTATTGTACTGGTACTTTTTTGAAGAATCAAGCGAATTATGAGCGGAATTTAAGCGAAAAAATTACTTTTTCCTATTGATTTATTGTATACACAGAACTATACTACTGTATATACAGTAAATAAAAAGGAGTTTTATTCTGATGAAAAATGTTCGTTTTATGACACTTACCGCACTATTAACCGCGATTGCTATTTTTATTCCTATCGCGATGCCACTGAAATTGGTGATTCCACCAGCTTCATATACCCTCGGAAGTCACGTTGCGATTTTTATTGCAATGTTTATAAATCCTTGGATGGCCATCTTTGTCGTTCTTGGATCCTCATACGGGTTCTTTATCTCTGGCGCTTATCCGCTTGTGATTGTCTTCCGTGCATTGTCACATATTCTCTTTGCGACACTTGGGGCCTTTTTCTTACAAAAGCATCCAAAGACGCTTGAAAACCGTAAAGCATCATGGATTTTCAACTTCGTCCTTGCGCTTATTCACGCAGTCGGTGAAGTATTGGCTTGTGTGCTCTTCTACTCGGTTTCAGGGACAGATCTTCAAAGCATGTTTTACGTCCTCTTCGTCTTAGTCGGATTTGGTACAGTGATTCACAGTATGGTAGACTATGAATTAGCACTAGTGGTGTATAAAGTTTTACAAAAAAGACGCTAAAAGAGGTCTACTATGCCAAAAGAAAGAAAATCTGAGTTATTAAAGCTCTTGAAAGAAGCTCCAAAACCACTCAATGGGCAAAGCTTAGCGGAACATTTCCACGTTACCCGACAAATTATCGTTCAAGACATCGCGCTTCTCCGCGCTGATGGGGTCACGATTCTATCGACGAACCGCGGATATGTCTACAAGGAACAAGAGAGCTCGCCGTACGTTCATCGCCTCTTCAAGGTCAAACACGATACCGAGGCTATCGAAAGTGAACTTCTAGCGATCGTCGATAATGGAGGTCGTGTCCAAAATATTCAAATCGACCATCCAGTCTATGGTGAAATTCAGACTCTTGTGAAACTGACCTGTCGCCGCGACGTCCAACACTTCTTGGAACAAATCCATCAAGAAGACTTCCGCCCTCTGTCATCCTTAACAGACGGCGTACATTATCATCTAGTTGAGGCTGAAAACCAACAAGACCTCGACTATATCGAAGATGCCCTCGATAAATTAGGGTATTTAGTGAAGGAAGATTAAATGAAATGAGCGCCGCTCAATTTGTGTGGCGCTCATTATACTTATGGTCTGTATCTCTTTTCTTTAGACGTATGAACTTTCCCCTGGCGTTTTGCTTCTGCCTCTGTCATTTCTACAACATTCCTTTTGTTTGTGTTTGCTGGCATGTTTTCCTTATAGTACCAATAAACATCTGACTTCCCTTTTTTAGCTACATAGACTGTAATATACTCTTCTTGATTTACCGTCGTTTCAGTCACCACTTCAGTCTGAGCAACAGTAGTTTCAACTTTCTTCTTAGCAAATAATGGTTCCGCATTCCCCGTCGCATAGTCAATTTTGGCATTTGGTGATGTATTCTCTAGAATTACATGAGTTACACCATCTTCATCTGTTTTCTCTTGTTTTGTCCCAAAAGAAATCTTCATCAAAGTTCCATCACTTTTTATTCCCGCATACTGCAATTCAACTTGACGTGGAATCAATTCATCCCCTTGATAGATTGGCGTCACTTTATAATCTAACCAATCATTCGGATGCGCATTAATCCAATCCGCAAGACTATTCTCATAGAATAACATTGCAGTTTGATTTGCGGAATCCGTGTCCGACAGGCTTCCCGTATTTAATAAGGCTGTCATTGGTGTTAAATTACGTAACTCGTTATCAAGACCGCTAAATTGATACCCTACTAAGTGACCACGGTTCATGAGCCACGCTTCTTTCCCACTTCCTGAATCATCAATCAGCATCTTATAATTATGCCAACCAACTGGATCCACACTAATTTTTGGTTCTCTCTTAGCTTTTGGCTTATCTTTAATATTCAGTTGAATATGCGCTGACGTAGAACGCTCCAGTTTATCCAGTTCTCCCAATACCAATTGTTTCTCTTTCTTAAAAGGAAGCAAAGAATCTGGTAATTTAGCAGGTGCCACTGTCGTAGTTTCAACTGTTGTCACTTTCACTACCGTCTCTGTCGTTGACTTCGCATCTTCTTTATGCCCCCCACATGCTGCTAAAGAAACACCAGCCAGAATCAATAACCCCAATTTCCAATTCGAACGAATTTTCACCCTAATTCCCCCTAATATACTTTATTAAAAAAACCCTAATTAGTTTCAGTATAGACCTCCCTCAACTCGAATACAATAGTGGTTTTGACTTATTTTTGAGTTATCCCATTACAAAATATACCTTGCGAAGATGTTTTCTGAATCTATATGAAAAGACCTAGCTTTTTCAGCTAGGTCTTTCTCTTACTGTCTTACTTTTTAAGATTACGCTTCTTCTTTTCCTTTTTTATAGAACAATGTTCCAAGGGCAAGCGCTAAACTTGCGACAAAGAGAGAAGTGTTTGCATCACTTGTTCCAGTAGCTGGAAGTTGATTTGCAACAGCTCCATTGACGGTTTCAGGTTTAGCAACTGGCTTTTCACCTGCTGGAGTCGTTCTACCTGGTTCTCCGGAAGCTACAGCTGGAGGTGTAGAAGGAGTTCTAGGAGTCCCCGGCGTTACTGGCGACGTTGGACTCGTCGGTGTCGTTGGTGTTGTCGGTGCTGTTGGATTCGCTACAGCAACGGCTCCTTTATACACAACTGCGTAAACACTGAAGTGAGTCGTATTAAAGGTTACTTTTCCATCTTTTTGAGTAAACGCTAGAGCTTCCAATCGTTTTTCAGGGGTAATGTAGTAAATCGTTTCTACTTCCGCATCAGCTTTCACTGGAACTGTCACAGCAACTGTTCCATTTGGCTGAACAGAGCCGCCTGCTTTTCCTCCTAAACGAATATCATACGCATCATATTTTTTGCCATCCAATGTTTGATCAAGAACTTTTTGAACTGCTAAGTCTTTCACTGGTTCTAAGGCGGTAGTTGACCCCGAAATCATCACACCTGTAGCCTCGTCTTTCAATTCTCGTTTAGCAACCGTTGAATCAATTGGCGTTAGTGGCTTTACTGGTTTGTCTGGTTCAGGCTGTTGAATTTCATCTGGAGTGACTTCTTTAGTAAAGGTTGATAATTCGTAGAACTCTGCAGGTCCACCTTCCCAAGAAACTTTCACGTCAAGAATTCGTGGATTTTCTCCTGGAAGTGCAAATGTTTGGAAGCTAGATTTTACTTTACCCAGTTCTTTCCACACAGATTCTCCGGCTTCATTCAATGTACGCACTTTGACTTTTACAGTGGTTCCTTCTGGGACATCTGCAATTAACCGAACGTGATTTACAGCTGTTTCTTCTGATAAGTGGTAAACCAGTTCTCCCTTATTCTCTGTTGTCGCATAACTAGTTAATACATTTCCATCCGTTAAATGTTTCTTCAAGTTATCTTTGTCTTCTGTTCCACTTCCTGTCACTGTTGGATTATTTTCAGGATTGATAAACTCACCATCATTGATTTCGATTTCGCTAAAGCCTAAGAAACGTGCATTATAATCCGCTGTAAAGAGCACACGCATAAACTTAGCGGTAACTGGTTTATCTAGAACCCCTTCAATATAACGGTTTCCAGGTTTAGCCGCATCATGTGTCCAACCATCCGTTAGAGAGTTGTCACGAATTTCATTTTCGACCCCGTCACCCACTGTAACCACATCGGTCCAGTTCTTACCGTCTTCACTGACTTGGATCTTACCATCTCGTAAATAATTCCGTTCCGCATCTTGAATGTATGCACGAATCTTCTTCACTTGACGAGTGGTACCGAGTTTCATCACGATTTCACCATTTTTACGTTGGTAATCAGAAAACTCAACGAAATTGTTGTAATCTCCATCAAATAATTGACTTATATTGTGAATGCGACGTACGTCATTTGCTCCATAATATTGGTGGATGCCCATTGTGGTTGATTGAAGTTCTGTTGGTTCCACTTCTTTTGTCTTCACAATTAACTTACCCGCAGGAAGCGCTTGGTCTTTATCCGTCTTGTTCACGAGACGAACATAACGAACGAAGGTATGTTCTGGCAGTTCGTCTGCACGATACCATTCGACTTCATTAGCAGAGTACTCTAGTGTTAATCCTGTTTCTCCTGCATCTTCCAGAGTAATCGAAGAAGCTTCATGTAGGCGGTCTAATTTCATTCCAAGATATCCATTTGCTGGAATATTGGTTCCTTGAGGTAATGTCATTTCATAACGTCCACGGCTATCAGCGACTGGCGTTTCCTTTAAGCTATCCACACTTGTAACTGTCAAATCCGTATTTGGAGTGAAAACATCTACCGTGAAATCCGCGATTCTCCACCATTTATTCAAGGTTTGTGTATTGCGAACACGTACAAATTGTGCTGTAAATTCTTTGATAATATCACTCGTTCTTTCTCCAGCTAATGTTTGAAGCGTCGTCCAATTAGTTCCGTCTGTCGAATATTCGATGACACCCGCTGCTAATTTGTCGCGCTCTCCTTGAACAAGGTGTACCCGTTTAATAGCTTTTGCAGCCCCTAAATCCATTTGTACCCAAGCATTTTCAGGGGTGACATTGGTTTGGTTTGCATGTGCCATCATAGATTCTGTTGTCGCATTTCCATCTTGCATTTGAACGACACTAGTTCCATATTTATACACTAGATTAGAACTTAAAGTGATATTTGCTTTTACCTTCTTGCTTCCCGTTTCTAGTGGGCGATTGACAGCAATTTCGCGCATGGCAAGCCAAGCATTATCCTTTTTAGCAGTTGCACGCATCCGAACGGCTTGTGCAGTAATATCCAGATTATTGAATTCAAGGGTACGCTCTCTACCTGTATAGGCAGGAGTCGTGAGCGCTACCCAATCCCCTTGCTCATTTTGATATTCTACAACGGCATTGCCGAATGTGTAGTTATCGGCTGTCTTAGTTCCTGTGGCAAATCCGAGCGTATGAATCTTAATCGCTTTGTTGAAACGTAACCCAACATAGTCATCTCGTTCAATTACGGTTGTCGTCTTCACGATTACATGTGTATCGTAGTCCCCGTCTGTGACTTCAGCAAGTCCGCCTTCAGCACCCGCACGGTTTGTAATAAATGTAGTTACCAGTTTGTCTGGACGAAGCATCGTCTGAATATGCGTTGCTAAATATTCTTTGAGATTATTAATAAACGGACGAATATGTTGAACTCCAAATTCAGCACGTTCATAGTGATCTATATAGAAGAATGCATAACTAATGGATTGGTCATAATGCTTCAATCCTGCGTAGTAGTTATCCCACACTTTCGCATCATTCTTTTCTGCCAGTCCTTCTGTTGCTGTTAAGAGGGCTTCGAGCGCATTCATTTGGTCTACTGTATTGTCCAACCAATAGTGAATTTGGTGAATGAGTTTCTTATCCCCTTTTTCTTTTAGAAGAATTGCGTCAGCTTTCAATTGGGCAAAGATTTCTTTTAATTCTTTTCTTTCTGCATCTAAGTTTTGACCTGACTTCAATTTGTTATAAAAGGCGGTCAATTTAGGTGCAAGCTCTACTGACTCTTCTAATTTTGTAACATGAGGAGGTCTGTTTTGGTTTCGCATATGTTTTCCAAGTTCTCGAAAGGCTTTGGAAACTTCACTGTCTTTAAAATTACCATTGACCACATAGTTAAAGGCGGTGTCATTAATTTGTTCTGCTTCTTGTGCACTTCTCCATTGCTTCCAGCCATATTGAGCCATATCAAAGAGTGCTACTTTGGAAGCTTCTGATTGTTGCATTGGATTCAGCATAATTCCATTCGAAAGTGACAAATCAACATTTGGATGCAAGAATTTTTCTCCGCCACCAAGAATTAAGTGTTGTTTTGTATTGTCATTACATGGCCAGTTAATCCAGAAGTGAATTGGACGATATTTCTTTCCACCTTCTGTCAAATTCCGTTTCAAGTTCGTTAAGAAAGTTTGATCCACAGCTCCCCATACTTTCCCACCTGTCAATGTTAAATGGACTGTTTCTGGAAGGTGTTCGTTTAGTGTACGAAGTTCATCCTCTGTCCCTTGTCCCATATACCAAGCAGGCACAAAAATCATATCTTTACGAAGACCGCTATATGTTTTTTGTTTTTCCGTTAACCAATCTGTCAAATCACGCATTAAACGGATATAGCTATTGTATCCACCGACTGGCCAAGCCGCATCATCGGCAAGCACCCCAAATTCACGAACCCCTGCATCGAGTAATTGTGTAAATTTATTTTTGATGACAGAAAGATCTTCTTTGTATTTCTCGTCGTTTTCAAAGCGCATCTTGTTATGCATGAATGGATGGATTGTCCATACATAGCGTGTCTTCGTTTCATTTCCGACACGAGCTAAGTCACGAATTTCTGCTAGTTTTTCCTCTGGGTATAAATCACGCCACTTTTTGTTGTGATATGGATCGTCTTTTGGTGCGAAGTAGTATTGCGTTAATTTTAATTCGCCACCATATTTCATTAAATCTTCGCGGTTTTCCTTCGTCCAAGGATTGCCATAATATCCTTCAATAAACCCACGATTCTTCACTTCGGCATAGTCTTCTACCGTCACATCACGAAGAACAGGAGTTGGTGAATCTTTGAGCATGTGTTTCAAGGTTGTAAGGCCAAAGAACACCGCGTCTGTGTCTTTTCCAACAATGGATATTTTATTGTTTTTGACTTGTAAAACATAGGCGTCAATTTTATTATATAAATCTTTTGAAACATCTTTAACTTCTTTTTCAGCTAGTGAAGATTCCCCATGAACCCCTAGGAAAATATTCGTAGAGCCTTCTGCTTCTTTTGTACTTGTTGTATAAGAAACTTGATTCGCTTGTAAAATTTCTTTTGCACGATTACGTGTATAGATATCTAAACTATCGCTAAATACCAGATTTACTTTCCCTTCTAGTGCAGTTACCCCTTCTCCATAAGTGACCTTTTGTGGTGTTGGGAATACAGTATATTCCTTTTTCGTCACTTCTTTTTTTGCCGCATCGATTTCTGCTTTCGTTGCTGGCTTATCTGCTGTAAATTGGTCGGCTTTCTCCACCGTTCCATTTACTTCACGTGGCTTCGTTGTTGCTTCTGTTGCTGTATTCGGTGTCGTTGTCGTTGGAGCTTCTGTAGCAGTTACCTCTTCCGTTGGTTTAGCCTGCGTTGCAACGGTTGTCGCTTCTGCTTCAGTTGGCTTAGCTGTTTCTTCTTTTGAGGGTTGAGTTTTCCCGGTCTCAGATGCGGCCGTTCCTTCTTTTGGAGTAGCGGCAGCTTCCTCTTCCGCTTTGTTTGCTTGCCCCTCTTTTTCTGCCTTTTCAATCGCTTTTAATACTTCGTCCGGCAATTGGTTTAAGGAAGGTGCCTCACTAATAGCCCCATTTTCGGTGCTTGGTTCCCCTTCGACCTCAACTCCTAAAGCAACCGGAGATGCAAAAAAAGTAGCCCCAATCATTACTGAAGCGACTCCTACTGAAAATTTGCGAATACTATACTTACATTGTTTATCAAAAAATCTCTTACCCATAAGATTTTCGACTTCCTTTCGTTTTATTTTTAGTAAGCGTTTGCAACAAAACCTAAAACAATCCCTAACCTTATTGTTTACCGATTTATATGCACCTTTAATATAGCAAAACCAACTGGTAGTTACAAGTTGAATTTGTGATTTTATTAAGAAAATATTCGATAAAAAAAGTAACCATGAATAGGCTTCCTCTACTATGATTACTTTTTCTTCTTTTCATTTTATTTTACGCCACTTAACCATTTCCTTGCCCACTCAAGAATGGGTAATTCGCGGTTTGCGAGAAGGACTCCCCATGGTTTAGAAGCACACTTTTGATACTCAGAAACGGCCTCTTCTATTGTCATCTTTAATGTCGACAATTGAAATTCCTCTTGTTCTTCTGGAGTCATCTCGGTTTCTCCGAAAGACTTGATCTGGCAAAGATAATAATGATTTAAATTATGACGATGAATCTGATTATAGTAGTCGCTGACTAAACCAATTTTACAAAGGACCTCTACCTTGACCCCCAGTTCTTCCTTTAGTTCCCGGTGGATGGCTTCTTCTGTGGATTCCCCTTCTTCAACTCCGCCGCCAGCTGTTTCAATAAAAACGCCAGTCCCGAAGATATCATCGCGGTGTAGCCGCACAAAGTAAAAATATCCCTCTTCATCTATCACAATGGCTCGCACAATTTTTCGATCATGCGTAATCGTCGTCTTCTCCCACTGCGTATCTTCTAATGTTAATGCTAATTCCTTCACTGCCAAACTCACTTTCTATAGTATTCCTCTACGTAAATATCATTAATAACACAAATAGTACAAGCAATCCAACACCTAGGATTAACTCAACTTGCCCAATACGAAATGCATCTGTATCCTTTTGGCTCCCCGCCTTCTTCCGTGCTTTGAAATCATTGATGAGCCCATACTGCTTTTTGAACACGATGAGATATCCAAAAACAGCAAACGTTATCCCGATAACAAATAGGATAATTTTTAACATGTGCATAAGTCTCACCTCATCATTAATCGTAGTTCTATTATACCATCTATTGAAAAAGGCTGTTATCTTATTTTCTCTCTAATGTTTAGGGCTAACTTTTATCAAAGCAGATAAACTAATGTCTGAACTTTTAAAAAATCTTAAAAAATGATACACTAACGCTATAAATTCATATTTTAGGAGTGTAACGATGAAAAACAAAATCTTATTAGGCTCTGTTACTGTTCTTTCTGCACTTGTGTTTGCAGCATGCGGTAACTCTACTAAAGAAACAAAAGAAACGACGACCGTACAAACAACGGAAGCTGTTAAAGAAACAACCACGCAAGCAACCACTCAAGCGCCGACAACAACTGGAGCTTCTTCAGAAGAAAAAGAAATCTCACTCAACGACACTCAACGTGTTGGACGAGACGACGCTGGATACGTCAATGTTCCTAAAGATTGGGTCAACTTTAAAGATGTGAATGGTGGCCCACAATTCCAGTACTCAGCACTCGATGGGTACAACATTATTACATTAAATGGATTCACTCAAGATCAAGCAAAACCTGGTGAAGGAGAAACTTGGGGAGCAGAGATGATTGCCAATCGTCTAGCGGCTAACTGGAGTGGTCAACAAAATGTTGATAAAATCCAAGGTACTAAAACAAAAGTATCCGGAATGGATGCTTACCTCTTACAACTCTTAATGAAAGATGGAAAATACTACTTTACTTGGATTTTTGAAAAAGGGGATAAAGTCTATACCGCTTCTTTTGAAGGAGACAAAAAGACGATTGTAACGATGATTTCACTTATCGAACAAACTTGGGGTCTAGATCCTAAGAATCCTGGAAAATAATCACTAACAACCTAAAAGAGACTAGTCCACGCGATTAGTCTCTTTTGTTATCCCCTATCTATCCTCATCCTTTGTAAAATGTTTTTTATTTAAATTCAATCCGTACCGTGATATAATACGAATATAATAAATATGTTGAGGAGAACAACTATCTTGAAAAACAAAATTTTATTAGGTTCCGTAACGCTTCTATCTGCGTTAATGGTAGCGGCTTGCGGGAACGGCGAAAAGAATGCAACGGAGACAACCTCAGCGCCAACAACCCAAGCAAATACAACGGCAACTGTAACGACTACAACAACTGCTGGGGCTTCATCTAACGTAAAAGAAATCTCACTTGCAGACACTCAACGAATCGGGAATGCAGATACTGGTTATCTCAATATTCCTAAAGACTGGACCAAGAATAGCGAAACTAAAGTACAATATGTTTCACCAGATCAATATAATGCTGTGGCACTATACAATTTCACTAAAGATAAAGTAGAACTTGGAAGCGGTGAAACATTCGGTGCTGAGTTAATGGCAAATCGTACATACGCTAAGTTAAAAAATTCAAAAGAGGTCGACCAAATAAAAGGTGTAAAAGCAAAATTCGCTGGCGAGGAGGCTTTCTTACTTAAAGTCCTATTTACAGACGGTAAATACTACCTCTGTTGGTTTTTCCAAAAAGGTGAGATAATATACGCTATCGAAGTCGAAGGTTCTGAGGATATGCTTAATGCTTTAAGACCTGTGATCGAACAGACATGGAGCTTAGAGGCGAAAACTCCCGGACAATAATCAAAAATCTGAACTAAATGAAGGAGATTAATTATTATGAAAAACAAAATTTTATTAGGTTCTATAACGCTTCTGTCCTCATTATTGGTAGCGGCTTGCGGGAACAACGAAAAGAAAGCAATAGATACTGTTGCAACACCAACTACTGAAGTCGCTAAAGAAACTACGGCTACACCTACTACAACTGCTCCAACAACAACTGCTGGTGCTTCTTCTACTACTAAAGAAGTTTCACTTTCGGATACTCAACGCGTTGGCCGTGAATCGTCTGGTTATGTCAATGTTCCTAAAGATTGGGTCGCATACCAAGATAAAAATACTGGTTCTCAATTCCAGTTTTCTTCACCAGATAAATACAATGTATTATCAATGAACTCGTACACTAAAGACTCTGTCAAACTTGCTAACGGAGAAACCTTTGGCGCAGAGTTAATTGCGAATCGTTTGTATGACCACTGGCAAAATGACAAACAACAGACTAGTCTACAAGGCTCAAGAGCTAAATTTGCTGGAGAGGGTGCCTACTTAATGAAAATCGCATTCTCTGATGGTAAATACATGTACGAATGGGTCGTTCAAAAAGGCGAGAAAGTATACGCGCTTGCAATAGAAGGTACAGCCGATACGATTAATAGCTTAAGACCAATTTTAGAACAATCATTTGGCTTAGATCCAAAAACTCCTGGAAAATAATCACTACTTGCATATTAAAAGAGACTGATTCGCGTAATCAGGCTCTTTCTTTATTGTTATGCTCTTGTAGTCCACTCTTCGCGTAAAATTCCATATTTTACGCTGTCATAATACTGTCCTTGATAGTAACGGACTTTACGGATTTGACCTTCTTTTAGGAACCCTAATTTTTCAGCAACGGCCATCATCGCGCTGTTCCCACTCCAAGTCGTCAGGCCAATATGTTCGAGCGCATCGATTTCTTGGAAAATAGCATCCACCCACTTCGTCAGCGCGTTTGTTGCAATTCCCTCGCCCCACAACTGGTCGTCATAAATCACAATCCCGATTTCTAGCCAGCGAGTAGCTTCATCCACCCATGATTTTGAAACCATTCCTACAGGCAGACCTCCAGAGACAATACATCGGCAATCTTCGCTCATTAAAAAGTTCGCAACCAAGCTCGCTTCAAAACTTTTGGCATCGTCAAACTTGCGATAATCATTAAAATACGGTGCGTTCCACTTCGTCCACTCTGGTTGATCCGTAGAAAAACCAATCTTCCAAATTGTTTGCAGAAAGCTTTTGTTAAATGGCTCTAGTTGAACTTCGGTCGTTTTCTTTAAGCTTGCCACTGATTCATGCCACCTTCAACATTCGTCACGTCAAAGCCTTTTTCTTCCAAAAATTGACAAGCCCTTGCTGAACGCATGCCCCCTTGGCAGATGACGTAGTATTTTTGCTCTGGATTTAATGTTGCATACTCTTGTTCCAACGTACTTAGAGGTAAGTTCTTTGCTGTTGGAATATGTCCGTCTTGAAATTCTCCCTTTTCTCGTACATCTAACACCGTGATTTCACTTGTTTGGTATAATTCTTTAAACTCATTTGCAGCGATTTTTTTCATGTTTCTCCTTCACCTTTCTCCTATTCAAAATAAATTTTAATTCTTCTCTACCCTTCTAAACTCACAGCCCAGAAGGTGGTCATTTACCATCCCTACCGATTGCATAAATGCATAAATAATAGTAGAGCCAATAAATTTAAAGCCTCTTTTCTTCAAATCTTTACTGATTTTATCCGAAAGCTCCGTTTTTGCGGGGACTTCTGTTATGGATTTCCAAGAATTGATGATTGGAGTATGATTGACAAATCCCCATAAATAGTCGCTAAATGACCCAAACTCTTCACATATCTTAAAGTAAGCTTTGGCGTTGTTCGCAACAGATTTTACTTTCAATCGATTTCGGATGATTTCTTTATTTTGAAGGAGCTCAGCTTCCTTGTCTTCATCATAGTTCACCACAATGTCTGGATCAAAGTTATCAAAGGCTTTACACAACCCTTCCATTTTTTGAAGGATCGTAGACCAACTGAGCCCCGCCTGCATCCCTTCTAAACAAAGCATTTTAAATAATTCCTTATCGTCAAAGATAGGGATTCCCCACTTTTCATCATGGTATTTTTGTTCAAGTAGACTATGGTTAGCCCAATCACATCTTTTTATTTCCATATTTACTCCTTTTCCATAAGAGTTTTAGTCCTCAGGTTCGGATTCCCTATACAGTAGCGATTTTATCCAATACCCCAAATTTATTAGAATTCATCTCATTATGGCATTTCTATTCCCATTTGTCAGTAAATACATCTTGGAAGATGCCGTCATTGTTTTAGAAAAATGAAAGCAGACTCCCCTTCCACATTTGAGTCTGCTTCATTATTCTCACTTCTGTAATTTTATTATTCATAGATAAAACGAATCACTTGCTCGTCCACATCCACTTGAGCTTCAATCCCAAAAGGAATAATACAACGAGGTGTCGCATGCCCAACATTGATATTGTAGACAATGGGTAGCTGCTTCTCCCCTAATTCTTCCAGAAGAATCTCTTTATACTCATCATAGTAAGTTTCATTTTGTGGTTTTCCAACAAGCACACCAGAAACCACATCAAAAAGACCGTAACGTTCTAGCGTTTGAATCATCTTTTGGAAGCGTTCAGGAATCGGTTGTTCTTCACTCGTCTCCAGCAGAAGAATTTTCCCTTTCCATTCTTCTAAAGTAGGAAATAATTGATACTGGTGTACGAGGCGAACCGTATCCTCATATCTTGATTTTTCAAGACATTCCGACATGGATTCCAAGCATCCTCCTAGAATTTGTCCTGTAAACTGAGCAGCCCCTGAAAGCAACTCAAACCCGTGATTTGGAAAACTTGGCATCGAAACCCCTAATCCCTTTTCACTAAAATCTTCTCTCTCCTGATACCAAATGTCACTTGGGCGAATTTCTTTAATTCTTCCCGATGTCAGTAATTCCTCAAAATACGATTTTGTATACGAAAGCATTTCCTTCGAAAGTTCACACACATCTGGCAAAAACGCTTGCCCATAGAAACTGCGAATGCCCACCTTATGCAACATCAAATGATTGATGGTCGTATCTGAAAAACCTAGAAAAATCTTTTGCTTGGCAACCTTTTTAAGCGCGTCTTGTTCAAATAAATAAGGGAGTAATCTGTACGTATCATCTCCACCAATGGCACATAAAATCAACTCTATCGAATCATCCTGAAAAGCGGTTAGTAAGTCTTTTGCTCTACATTCTGGATGTTGCTTTATAAACTCAAGCCCTTTTAATGCATGAGGTAAAAACACAACTTCTACCCCATATTCTTCTAAACGTTTTTTCCCAAGATTGAGTTCATGTTGAATGAAACTCTCTCCTAAAATGCCGCTAGACAAACTGACGATACCAATCTTCTTTACTTTCATCGAACTCTCCTCTATTTCCTATTTTCTGTGTTCTTCCACTTCTTTCCCTAAATATTTAATATAGATTTGACACGGATTCCATTCATCCCACAATGTCGGGAAGCATTCTAACTCCTTATACCCCATCGCCTTATAAAAAAGATTCGTGCGATCATACTGTTCGTAATTCCCCATTTTCACAGTCTTCACTTGGGAATAAGTGTACCCTAATTTCCTGGCTAATTGTTCATACGCCTCATTCAATTTTTGGCCGATTCCTTTGCGGTGAAATTCCTTTTTGACTCCCATCACAAAAATATCTGCACAATCCTCACTTGTTGCATTCAACACAACATATCCTGCGAGTTTATCCTCTACAAAACAAGCGAGAAACGGTTTGTCCATCGCATCATCGACATATTCCTGCGTGCTTTCTGGCATTCCAAACCATTCTGGAAGATCATATAAAACTTCTTTTGAAATCGATTCTTTTTCCTCTTTATCTATAATTTCTCTAATAATCATGTTCATCTTTAGTGTCCTACTTTCTTTAAAAAGTCTCGCGCTAATGCGATTTGTCGTTCTCTTTCCCATTGATATAACTATTTTGTTCCCCCTCATTCCAAGAATACTCTTCTGGCTTCATTGTCTTCGCCTCAAATCCCTTTAAACTGTATTGTCATTATACCAAATAACTTGAGAAGGTTATATTCCCATTCAAACATTTTTTCCAACATGTCCAAAACACCTACAGCACTTTGAAACTGCTATAAGTGCTATCGTTACTTTATGGATTCAAAGGAATGCCTGCTAATCATCCAAAATAGTGACGTTCTCCTCCAAGCATTATTTCTTTTTCTTTGGTTTCGGAGTGGGCCGTTCATCATAGATAGCTTTAAACAAATTCGTTAAGAACTCCTTATCCTCTACATTTTCCACCAGAAGCATTTCTTTTGCCCCTTCATAAGGTTTTTCAAATGAAGCATCAGGCATGCTTTCTCAGGCAGCTGTCACATTTTTGATTAGGAATCGATCATCATAAATGCCACCGACAACCTTTTCCCGATAATACAAAATATATTCCCCCATCATTGCTCGATAGTGGATATCCTCTAAATCTGATAATTGTTCTAAAATATAGGCTAGATATTCCTTGCTAGAAGCCATCCTTTCACCTTCCCCCGGTACTTCCTGATTGCATTACCAAGATAAATACATCCTTTTTACTTCATCTCTACCCATTTATTGTTATCCATAATGAATGGTTTAGCTAACCCTTCTCCGGTATAGTCTTGGTATTTTGTTGAAAGATACTTGTAAACATCTTCTTTGGAAGCAAATTTAATCGCCTGATATGGCTCCTCAAACGTCAGCTTCTCAACAAAAAGGAACCCGTCACTCGTTGGCACTAATACACCGACATGCCCAATGAAGAGAGCCTCGCCATCCAGATTATCATGAATCACTACGGAAAGCATTCGAGCGTTCTCATTAAATTTGAACTGAGAGAGGAATTGCTCCATTTTTGAAGCATGCACTTTCACATCGGTTGTGGCTTCTGTTTTTACTCTCGAGAATAATCGATTTAACGCTTCTTTATCCTCAGAGCTAAATAATTTTCCTTTGTCAATGGCATCATTATCAATGAAAAGGAGCGTATCATCTTTTTCAATCGGAGGAATCTCAATGCTATTTTTCAATAAAGCATAGGTATTAATGCGGCAGTTCGTTCCGACAAAATCACCCATCTTCGCATTCCAGAGATTACTGATTTTCTCTACGTCATACTCTGTTTTGGTGAAAGACTCAAAATCTCCTTGAAGACCCGTCTCACCCACAATTTCATTGTACTCCTTCACCAATTTTAAGAATGATTCTACACTCTCTTTATCGATATATGCAGAGAGTAACGCCTTCACTTCATCAATACTGCTCTGGTTCGACATATTCGTATAGGATGCGACCCATTGCGGCGTTTCTTCCTTTGTGCTTGCGACAGTTGTCGATGAATCAGTTGTTTCCGCCACACTTTTCGACTCGGATCTTACTAATGTCTGTGCACATCCAGCTAATGTCACTAGCGTTGCCGCACAGAAACCTATTTTGATTGTTCTAGAAAAATTTTTCATTGATATTTCCTCTCACTTTCCTTCTAATCCTATTTTTATTTCATCATTCTCTTACCAAGCATAATTAGGTTCCTCGCAAGCCGCCATTGCTTCGAGCAGCTCTTCTGGCGTCACCTTTTTTAAACCACCATACACAGGATCTTGTTCATGTGTCATGGAGTCTAAATAATAAATCGCTGAAATGTCTTTCCCGTCTGGGGTCAATTCATATCCAATTCCAATCACATTATGCTCCCCATTTTTTCCAGGATAAATTTTGGAAAGGGTAAAAGTGTAATACATTGGATAGCCATCATCAATATTTTTGCGAACGCGCTCCTTGAAGACACTCATCTCTTCAGAATTTGGACTTGCATTCGTGACAGAAGCTAGACGATATCCGGCCTGCCCTTCCTTAGGCACCGAATAGCCAAATAAATGCTGATTCAACACACGAATGGCATCTTTATTATGCGTTCCAAAAGGTACATAAGTTCCCATCTCCTGTGCCAGTTGTCGCTGAGAAACGAATTTCCCCTGAGTGGAAAGGATCATACTTACTGTGGCAGGCGCACAGAAATACCATTCTTCTTGAATTTGCGGAGTGACAGCTAAAATCTTCTTACGACGTTGCGACGTTGGAGGCACAGCCTCGGTTGTAGTTTCGTTTTGTGTTTCTTGGGTAGTGACACTCGTTATTGTTTCTTGCGTAGTCACTGGCATGGCAGTCGTTGTTTCACTCGTTTGCGACTGCTCTGCCTCTTGCTTTGAAGTTGAGGTTTCGATAGAAGTATCTAAGGTCGTTGTCTTGATTTGTTCGTTAGGAGACTGGCAAGACGATAATAGCAACACATTCATACATAGCAGCAAAATAAGACTCTTTTTCATCCTAATGCCTCCATTCTCTCTTCTTAAGGATGACAACTATATCACTTTGCTTTGGACCAACATTCTCTCATCTAAACCATATATTTACTGGAGTCTACGATTCTTTTATACATGCCATTGTTCTTTAGGATGAATTCTCCATACTCCTTTTCCACATAGAAACCGCACTGACTTTTGAATGCGGTTCCATTTTTCTCACTTATAATCTATCCTATTCTCTTGAAAAATACAACCAAACTTCTGTGAAGATTAGAAGTTTTCGCATGAAAATTTTCACCTACATCTATGTACTTGAGGAAGCTTTATATTGAAAGCCGCCCAAACAAAAAACGAGCACCCGAAGATGCCCGTTTGGTTTTAGAATAAATCAATAATCAACTTGAAGTTTAGGATGGTTAGGATAACCGCTACCGCATATCCAAGGAAGGTATTCCATTTGGCATTGGTAAATTCTCCCATGAGTGATTTTTTTGAAGTGAAGTAAATCAATGGGAAAATGGAAAATGGTAACGCCACTGATAAGAATACTTGTGAGTAGACCAAGAGTTGGTCCAATGTTTTTTCCTGTGCTCCAAAGAGAATCGCCACTACAATCACAGGTAACAACGCAAATAATCGTGTTACGAGTCGGATAATCCATTGTGGTAATTTCATATGCAAGAAGCCTTCCATCACGATTTGTCCGGTCAACGTTCCAGTAATAGTTGAATTTTGACCACTAGCTAATAGAGCGACCGCAAACAGTGTCGAAAGAGTGGAACTTGCGACTGCCCCTGCAATTTTGGAGTCTTGCAACGCATTGTACATTTGCGAGAAAGCTGAGATTTCAGAAGCATGTCCAAAGAACAATGCGGCTCCTAAAATTAATAACAGCGAGTTCACGATGAATGCTAAACTTAACTGAATGTTCGAATCCCATGTCATAAAACGGACGGCTTTACGAATATCGTTTGGATCATTGTAATCGACTTTTCTTGTTTGAGACAGTGATGAATGTAAGTACAGATTATGCGGCATCACAGTTGCTCCGACAATCCCGAGTGCTAATGTTAATATACTCTCGTGCCCTGGTGCTGTCTTATCAAACAACTGCGCTGTCGGTAAGAATCCTTGGAAAATTCCAGAGATACTTGGGTCTGCTAGCGCTACAAGATACACGAAAATCAAAAGAATCGTAAAAATCAAGGTCGATACAATCGCTTCGATTTTCTTGAAGCCCATCTTCATAATTCCTAACAGTAAAAATACGTCTAGAACGGTAATAAAGATGGCTCCCATAATTGGAATGCCAAACAAGAGATTCAATGCAATGGCCGACCCTAGCACTTCTGCTAAGTCAGTAGCCATCAGCGCTAACTCGACAATCACCCATAAAATATGACGCAACCATTTAGGTGCATGATGAGCCGTCGCTTGTGCTAAGTCCATTCGTGCTACAATTCCTAGTTTCCCGGACATTTGTTGCAACTGCATCGCAATTAATGATGAAACAAGAATAACAAAGAGCAATGTATATTTATAAGAAGCTCCTCCAACCACACTCGTTATCCAGTTTCCTGGATCCATGTACCCTACCGCTACAAGAGCACCTGGTCCCAAGAAAGCTCGTAAATTTTGCCAAAAATGATTATTATTAGGAGTTTCTATCGATTGATTCACTTCTGAAAGTGATACTTTTTTACGTGTAGACATCTTGTTCTCCCCTTTCTACTGTAAATAATTTTCATATTATGTAAATTGTCTGAAAACAAATCATGTTCAATAAAAACAGTGCCTATTATAACACTCTGGCGACCATCGCGCAATGTGAGATGTTACAGTTCATCAAACTGCTGTCTTTCCTCCTAGCAAATAAACTGAAATCAGGAAACAAAAAATGGAAATAAACTCTAAAAGCTTACTTCCATTTTAAGACATTTATATTATTTGCACCGTGCTCTGCTTAAAACGATTGTCGTCTGACAAGAGTTGTAGAAACCTCTACAGATTTTCTTTTATCTCCATTGATAATCGCAAGAACTCCATCAATCATTTCTTTTGCTAACTGACTATAATCTGGAGAAATAGTTGATAATGCAGGTGTATAATATTGTGCTATTGGAATGTTGTCAAACCCTACAATAGCTAATTGGTCAGGAATTGAGATTCCTTTTTCGTAACACGCACGAATAATCCCTTGGACTTTTTCATCCCCAGAGACAAATATAATATCCGGTATATTCGTACCTGTTAAATTATCCATCGCATAATGATACACAGATTCAATCGTAGCTAATCCATAAACAACTTCTAAAGCAATTTCATACTTTTTCTCTTTTACAAAAGTACGAGCACCCTTCTCACGATCTTTATTGACAAGTGACTCTCCACCCATTAGTAGCCACATGTCACGAAGCCCTTTATCAGCAATGGCTCCCATCAAATCGTGCATTGCTTGGAAATCATTATTCGAAACATAAATAACACCTTCTGTCTGTGATTTCCCAAACACAATAAAAGGCATATTATTTTTCTTTAAATATTGAATTCTACTATCATCTTTACCTTCATAAAAGACAATAACTCCATCGACTAAACTTCCAGTACTTGAAATAATAGAATCCTTAATTGAATCCCCTTCACCAAAATACTCAACTATTGCATTGACTCGCATTTCTTTACAAGTTTGTAAAACCTTATCCAATAGTGTCTGGAACCAGATTAATGGGAAGGACTCCATCTTCTTGACTGAAATGAGAATATTCGTTGTTTCTTTCTTAGTCAGATTTTGTGCATACGCATTTGGAATATAAGACAGTTCATCAATTACCTTCATCACAGACTGGTAAGTTTCTGATCTAACTCCATCACCACCATTGATAACACGGGAAACAGTCTTAGGAGAGACCCCTGAAATGCGCGCAATATCATAAATAGTAGCCTTTCTCTTAAACTTTTCCATCCTTACTCCTTATAAATTTATTTTTTCGATAACTATACTAATTGTCATTATTGATGCATTCTGTTCACTCGAAATCTTAAGAGTTCACTTTTATATCCAAGCAATTCAAAATATCTGATAATCATCGCTTGAATAAACGTGTAAGATATTGGAATACCGCATAATTCTATCAAATATAATTCCGTAAGACAATTCATTTCTTTTAGTTCTTGATCTATTTGATTGATGTAACTTTCTAAAATTGGTACTAGCATTTCTTTGAAAATTACTTTTTTTATTATTTGATCCATTGGAAGATGAAATGCCCATACCCATTCGCATAACTCATGAAATGTATAAATATGACATTCTTTTTCTAGGCATTTTCTATTATAATATCGAATGCTTCCATTATCAAAATTTATCTTACATACTTTCATCCAATAAAAACTCCTCTATAAAGCCTACATTAGGAAGTTGTCCTTCGTCTTTTCCCTAGAAAATCCTTGTCTATCTAAAAAAGAGCAAGGAAATCCCTGCTCTTTGATCCGTATCTAACTAATCTCTTCAACATAAATGACACCTGGAAGATTAGAAAGTTCTTCCATAAGTCGAAGATGTTCAAAGCTGCCAGCTAATTCTAACGTTACAAAAGAAGCAATTTTCTTCTCTGGTACATCGAAATACTGGATTCGACTTTGGTTCACTTCACCGAATGCAGTCCTTGAGTCAGTAATTCTAATTCGATTTTCTGCACAATAGACTAATACACGATTATAGGCTTCCGTAGAATTGACTACAATATAGAGTTCAATTACTCGAGAGCGTTTTTGTAGATACATCTTTAACGGTTGGAACATGGATATCACGCCCCAAATAGAAACGGCTGCTAAAATTGCTCCCTGATAAAAGCCGACTCCAATTGCGAGTCCTATTCCTGCAGAGCCCCAAATACCAGCGGCTGTGGTTAGTCCTGTAACCTTTTTCTTTTCTGTGACAAGGATTGTCCCTGCCCCTAAAAAACCGACTCCCGAAACAACCTGCGCTCCTAATCTGGTCGGATCTCCTGTCCCAAACTTATAAGAAACAAATTCATTAGTCATCATGATTAAACATGCCGCAACACAAACGACACTATGCGTTCTAATTCCTGCTGGTTGCGATTTACTACCTCGCTCCATGCCGATAACCATTCCGGCTATCAAAGACAATGCAATTCGGATAAAAATATCTGTATTCGTTAATTCAATACCTGATGTAACCATAATTATTTTCTAGTTGTTTTGCCACGTCTTTGTGTGAAGTAAAGTACTGTTGAAGAAATAATCATCAATACAATTGTATATACAAAGACAAGTGCTTGTGCATTTGATGTTGCTGTTTCATCCCCAGCTGAACGGATAGTAATACCTAAAGGTTGAGCTAATGGATGATATAAGAATACAGATAAGTCGAAGTCTGTTAATAGAGAGTTAAAGTTAAGAGCAATAACTGAAAGTACTACCGGTAAAATAAACGGAATAATAACCTTCATCATCGTATAGAATGATGATGCCCCCATACTACGAGCTGCATCTTCCATCTCGTCATCAACGCTAAACAAAATAGCACGAACCATACGATAAGAGAATGGAATTTTTACAATAATATAGGCAATTAGTAAGATTACAAATGTTCCCACAAGAATTTGATTAAATACAAGTGGTTGTGGTTGGTTAAATGTAAATAGTAAACTGATTGCTAATAAAGTACTTGGTAATAGCCATGGTAATAACGCACCATATTCAAAGAATGAGTCAAAGCGAGCTTTATGTTTACGAACCACACGTGCAAATACAACGGCAAGAACTGTCGCAGTGATAGCAGCAAGAATAGCATATACAAAGCTGACTAAGAATGGTGAGAACGCAACACTATTACTGAAGAATTGGTGATAGTTTTCTAGAGTAAAGTTAGCTAATGACAAGTTACCTGTTTGAATCGCCACTGGATCAGTGAATGAGTACAAGACAATGAAAATCAAAGGTAACATGAATACTACGAATAAAGCGTATGCCACGATATGCGCAATGATATTCCATGGTTTTGAAGTAATCTTTTGTTTTTTCAAAGGTGCTTTTGTTTTAGAAATTGAAATATAATTTCCACCTTTTTCAATCTTATTCATGATACTTAATAAGATTGTTGTTGCAATCCCTAGGACAATCGCAAGTAATGCAGCAAGGTCACGAGAGTTCCCCATCCCTGCAAATGTGATAATCATCGGGTTAATTGTTTGGAATTGTTTACCCCCTACAATCATTGGAGCTGCAACTGCTGATAGCCCACTTAAGAAGATCATAATTGTTAGGGCAAATAATGTTGGCGTTAATGTTGGTAAAACAATTTTTCTGAATACTGTAAATGGTTTTGCCCCCATATTACGCGCTGCTTCAATAGTATGATAATCGACACCACGAATGGTATTTGTTAAGAACAATGTATGGTTGGCTGTACCTGAGAAGGTCATAATGAATAATACCGCACCATATCCCACAAACCAGTTTGGATCAAGGTTTGGTAGGAAATTTTGAAGAATTCTTGTAATCATTCCATAAGGGCCGTATACGAATTTATACCCTGTTGCAAGAACCACACCACCATAAATTAAAGATGTCATATATCCAAGTTTTAAGATCTTGGCACCTTTAATATCGAAGTATTCTGTGAACAACACACAAAGAAGACCGACTACGTTAACTGTAATAATTAACGAGAATGCTAGTTTAAAACTGTTCATAATACTTTGAATTGCACGTGGTGATTTAAGTACACGATTAACAGCATCTAGCGAGAATTGTCCATCTTTGACAAATACATTCACAACCAAATCAAAGTTTGGATAAATAATAAACGTTACGAGGAACCAGATTAGCCCTATACGAATGAGCCAATCTTTCCAATTTAACTTATGACGCATGTTGTACCTCCCTAATATTGCACGACATCTGAAGGCGTAATATAAAGTTCCACATTTTCCCCAGCAGATTTAATTGCAAATTGACTATCAATACGTGTTACGTTTAACACTTGATGATCAGACACTTTAACCGTGTAACGAACTGTAACACCAGAGAATTCTGTATCGATGATTGTTCCTTTAAGAACTATATCTCCTTCTGTTTCACGTCTGAATCTAATTTTTTCTAAACGAATATATCCTTTTTTATCTTGTAAAGGAACGTTTGGATTATTTTCTAAAATCTCATGGACTGTTTCTTCAGAAAGGACATTAATATCTCCGATAAAGTCACAAACAAACTCTGTTTTTGATTGATGATAAATTTCAGGAGGTGTTCCCACTTGTTCAATGAATCCATTGTTAAATACAGCGATTCTATCTGACAATGTTAACGCTTCTTCTTGGTCGTGAGTAACGTACAATGTTGTAATTCCTAAATCTTTTTGTAGACGTTTCAATTCTTTTCTTAAGTCTACACGTAATTTAGCATCCAAGTTAGAAAGTGGTTCATCAAGACAGAGAATTTTTGGTTCTAATACTAACGCACGAGCTAGTGCCACACGTTGTTGTTGTCCACCTGATAATTCTGATACATTACGTTTTAATTGTTGGTCAGAAATTTTAATTTTTGCTGCTACCGCTGCAACTTTTGCTTTAATCACATCTGGAGCTACTTTCTTCACTTTCAAACCAAATGCAATATTATCAAAAACCGTCATTGTTGGGAATAATGCATAAGATTGGAACACAATTCCGATTCCACGTTTTTCAGGTTCTAATTTAGTAACATCCTTACCATTTACTTCAATACGACCTGCCGATGGATCTAAAAATCCAACTAATGCACGTAAAGTTGTTGACTTTCCGCATCCAGAAGGTCCTAAGAATGTAAAGAACTCCCCTTCATTAATTTCTAAATTCAAATTGTCAATCGCAATAAAATCACCGTATTTAATTTGAATGTTATCAAATTTAATCATATCGTTTACTCCTTTGTGTTATCTTAAAAAGTCTCGCGTAGACTCTTTCTATGGCATAGAGTAGAATCCTAGCGAGACTCTTATCGATTAATTCAACATTTAATATTATTTAACGTATTCTAATTCAGCTTTTTCAACCCATTGGTCTAAGTATTTACCAACAACTTCCCAGTTAATATCTTGTGGTTTAAGTTGGTCAACAAATTTCTTAGTTGCTTCTGGTAATTCTTTTACAGCATCTTTATTCGCTGGAATAGAACCAAATTTTTGGCTGTATTCTGCTTGAATTTCAGCTTGACCGAACCAGTTGATGAATTCTTTTGCTAATGCTTGTTTCTTACTTGTGTTAAGAATCATTGTTTGTTCAGTTACGAATGGAACCCCGATTTCAGGTGACATTACTTTGAATTCAACATTTTGTTCTTTTTGTCCGACTAACGCTCCAGAACCCCACATCATACCGTATTGGATTGGGCTTTCTTTATCTAACACTTTAACAACTGAGCTTTCACCTTTTTGAAGAGTATAGGCATTTGCAAAATATTCTTTTGCAACTTCCCATCCTTTTTCTGATACGCCTAAATCTCCTTTTTCATCAAGGTAACGAACTAAGATACTTGCGTAAATCGCACGTCCTGTTCCTCCTGTTAATCCATAGATAGAGTATTGACCTTTATATTTTTCTGCTAATTCAGTCCAGTCTTTAGGCATTTCTTTAGCTTCTGGATTCCCAATTAATACTAAAGGTTGAACAATAACTGGGTTATAGTATCCATTTTTATCTGCTAATGATGCATCGATCTTATCAATCCAATCTGGTTTGAATTGTGTTAAAAGATTTGCGTCACGAAGTTTGTTTGAGTCTACCGCACCAATACCAAATATCATATCTGCTACTGAATTATTTTTTTCAGCAATAACACGGTCTGCTAATTGAGCCCCTGCAATATCCACCATACGGATGTTGAATCCAGCTTCTTTTGCTTTAGCAGTTAGCCAATCTCCACGTCCATTTGAAACAGAGTTAGAATAAATTACTAATTCTTGGCTCTTATCCGCTTTTTCTTCTGATTGTGCTTGAGGTGCAGTTGTTGTAGCGTTTGATGAACTATTTGCTCCTCCTGAGCATGCAGCTAATGTTGTAACTGAAAGCCCTGCAGCTAGTAAAGTTTTTAAAAATTTCGATTTTTTCATGTTGAAATCTCCTTTTTGTTTTTATTTGTAATTTTTATTTTCCAAACTTTTCGCAATATGGAACAAAACGTCTCATATCTTCAAACACTGTATAATCGATACGATTTACAGTAATGACAGGAACTTTTTCAAGTAAAACTTTTGTTAATTCCTTTTTCACTTTAGTAAACTCTTCATTTTCTTCTTCAGTTAATGGAACTCGAAGATATCCAATTGAGATATGGAATTGATAACGATCATGGTTAGGGAAACGAACACCTGCTTTTTCAGAAACATAAGTTCTAATTTCTTCTAATCGTTTAGCGGATTTTTCATCTGCTGGTTCAACTAAAATGTTTTGATTTCCCATTTCAGTCACACGCATATGAATCTCTTCGTTTAGCAATGGGAAATTTTCTAGTTGTTTTGCAAAGTAATCATGGATTTCTTGTAATGGTGTATCCAATGGTAGATGGCTACTCCAAAATTCAGGCTCACGATTCTCATGGCAAAGCAATTCAATTACAGTCATATGAATAGAATCTCTAGGGGTGAGAGTAAATTTATCAATAAAAGGTAATTCTCTATAGCGATCCTGAATAATATCCACAACTTCCATTAAATCTGGTTTTGTATAAAGATTGGCAACAACAGTGTTACCTGGAAAATGATTAAATTCTCCATTTTCTTTAAATTTTATTTTTGTAAGATTTTTCATTTTATTCTTCCTTCTTTTGTTTTTGACACCGGTGTCAAACGGTAACTTCATTATAGTGTGTAACCGATTTCTTGTCAACCGTTTTCATAAACTTTTTTTATTCCTGTTTTTATTGTCTTTTTTACTATTACAAAGCAGAATTATACTATTGATATCCGTTTGGATTTTTCGATTGCCAATTCCATGTATCTCTACACATGTCTTCTACTGATTTCGTTGTCTTCCAATTTAATTCCTTATAAGCTTTGTCTGCATTTGCATAACAAGTCGCAACGTCTCCTGATCGTCTTGGAACAATTTTATAAGGAATTAGAACCCTATTAACACTTTCAAATGTATTTACAAGTTGTAATACACTAGTGCCTTCTCCTGAACCAAGGTTATAAATATAAACATCTGTTTTTTCAGATACTTTTTCTAACGCTTTTATGTGGCCAATCGCTAAATCCACTACATGGATATAATCTCGAACGCCAGTACCATCTACCGTATCATAATCATCTCCAAAAACACTTAGCTCTGGTCGCTTACCTACCGCTACTTGTGCAATAAAAGGCATCAAGTTGTTAGGAATTCCTGAAGGGTTTTCACCAATCAACCCAGACTCGTGAGCCCCAATCGGATTGAAATAACGAAGCAATGCAATACTCCACTCTGAATCCGCTACATGAACATCTTTTAAAATTTGTTCAAGCATCACTTTGGTGTACCCATAAGGATTTGTTGCACTTGTCAGCATTGTCTCAATGAGGGGTGATTGATTGTGAATGCCGTATACAGTTGCACTCGATGAAAATACAATCTTCTTAACTTTAAACTCTGACATCACTTCAACAAGAGCTAATGTGCTCATAATATTATTTTCGTAGTACATCACAGGCTTTTGCACTGACTCGCCGACAGCTTTATATCCTGCAAAATGAATTGCAGCCTCAATAGATTCTTGTTCAAAAACTTTTCTCAATCCTTGTTTATCACAAACATCTAATTCGTAAAACGCAGGACGTTTCCCTGTAATTGCTTCAATCCGATCTAATACCAAGATGCTAGAGTTCGAAAGGTTATCAACAATTACGACTTCCTTCCCTAAATTTAATAATTCTACTACGGTATGGCTACCAATATAACCAGCTCCGCCTGTCACCAATATTGCCATTTGGGGGTCCTCCTATTTAATTCCAACCGACTTAACAAATCTCATAAATGCTTCATGTCCAAACGGAGTATTCTTATAAACGCCAGCATCTTCGAGAACTCTTGCAAACACTTGTCCTACTTCGTGTTGAACTACGCTATTAATCTCTTCTTCTTTAACATTAGGGTATTTTTCTTTTAATTGGTCTGCCCATTCTAAATGATAATCTGCAATTGCGTTATCTTTGCCTAAAAGATATTTCTCAACTTCCTCTAACTCTGTTTTCAAACGAGGTGGTAAAATAGCAAGTCCCATCACTTCAATTAACCCGATATTTTCCTTTTTAATATGCTGAACATCTTTATGAGGATGATATACGCCATCTGGATGTAACTCTGATGTGTGATTATCTCTCAAAACAAGATCCATTTCAAATTGACCATCCACTACACGAGCAATCGGAGTGATTGTATGGTGCGGAATTTCTCCTGTTGTAGCAATAATATCTGCCTCTAAATCGGTATACCCTTGCCATGATTTTAAAATCTTCGAAGCTAATTCCACTATTCTTTGTTTATTCTTACCACGTAATCGAAGAACAGACATTGGCCATTTCACAATACCAGCTTGAATATCTTCGAATCCTGAAAATACGAAGGTTGTTTCACATTCCGCTACTTCCATTGGGAAAACGTATTTTCCACCTTGATAATGGTTGTGACTTAAAATAGAGCCACCTGCAATAGGGAGGTCTGCGTTTGATCCTGCAAAATAACCCGGAATAATATCTACAATTTCTAATAGTTGTTCAAATGTTTTAGGAGTAATCGCCATCGGAATATGCTTTGTATTTAGAAAAATGGCATGCTCATTAAAATATGAATATGGTGAATATTGTAATCCCCATTCTTCATCTCCAAGTTTCATTCGGATAATTCTATGATTCGCACGAGCTGGGTAGTTTACTCTTCCTTGATACCCTTCATTTTCCATACACAAAAGACATTTTGGATAATTCGAAGCTTTCATCAATTTCTCAGCAGCAATTGCTTTAGGATCTTTTTCTGGTTTAGAAAGATTAATCGTAATCTCAAGCGGTCCATATTTTGTTTCTGCACGGAATGCAATATTTTTAGCAATCGCTGATAATTTAATATAGTCGTTGTCTTTACTTAGTTGATAAAAATCATTTACAGCTTTTTCAGGAGATTCTTGATAAGTACTCCAGAAATTTTCATTAACAGTACTTGGAATTGGAGTAATAAAGTTCATTAACTCTGCGCCTAAACAGTCTTTTTCTTCTTCCAAGGGGCCTACTTTCCCATTCTTCTCAGCTAATTCAACGAGCATATCTTTTAATTTTTTTATATCCGTTTCACTTGTAGATGTATTAGCTCCTTCCTCTCCGACTAGAGCAAGTATTCTATTCTTTACATATGAGTAATCCATAGGTTTATACAGCTCAGATTGAATTACTTGTTCAACAAAATTATTGATTACTGTTCGCATCATTTTCTCCTCTTAATCTATTTGGTTATTCAATTATTTTCTTCATTTCAGGGTCTTCAATCCTTTAAAAGATCAACAACTAGTATACTTGCATCATCTTTCTTTCCATAAATAGGATCGACTTCCTGTGATTGCTTTCTCATTACAATTAAATCATCAAACTTATCCTCTGGATGTTGAGAATAAAACTCATAAAAGCCATCACTCATTAATACAATTTGATTACTAGTCACTTCTGTACTTTCGTAAATAGCATGTTCCACACAAGATTCATCCAGCGAGCCAATCCAATATCCATTTGACGTATTGGCCAGTTCTCTAATTTTTTGTAAGATTGTTTTTCTTTGGACGCCTTCCTTACTTGAATGTGCAATTTCGTTTTTTCCTAAATCAAACAAACGGTCCACACGATGGTCGGTTATCTCTTTGTCATTCACGAACAAGACACAATCTCCAAGAATCATGTATTCCAGTTTTGTTTTTGTTAATTTTGCAAAAACAAAGGCGAAAGTCGGCAGTTTACAATATTCTTCATGGTTAAAATTATCTAACCCTATAATCGAACGTACCTCCTTAATACTTTCAGAAAAAATTTCTTTTAACGTCTTTGATTCTGCACAATGTTTTGCAATCACCTTAGACAATAAATGCGTTACTTCAGAAACCGAATATCCAATCGATTTTTTTGCATTATATAAATCTGTGGCTCCATCAATCACCCAAAAGAAATTTCCAAAACTACCAAGCGCATCTTCGTTTTCAACCGCCGTACCTTGAATAGAACAAATACTTTTAATTTTCATGACGTTTCTTCACTCCTCCGACTCCAAAAAACACTCCTAATCCAACAAGGGAAGCAATAGCACCTAAATAACTATTCGTTCCTGTTTGTGGTAATTCTTTTTGATTTCTGTTTGCTTCAGCTTGAACGAGCGCTTCTTTTGCTGGGGTGTCGGATTTCTTGCTTTCTTCAGAAACCTTACGGAATTCGTACTGTAGATATCTTTCAAATCGTTCCCCTTGTGCAATCGGAATAATTACTTCCCCAACTTCGTCAATTAAGTTAGCTAATTGATTATCGGAGTAGGTTGCAAGATAATAATACCCATTTTTATTTCTTGCAATCACATGATAGTTCCCATTTTCTGTATGAATATCGGCATTCCCAAGCCCTAAAGCTACTACGGAAATATTTCCATAATCTCCAGAATTTATCAATGAAATGGAGTTCCCTGTTAAGTTAGAAAAAGAATTATCGATTGCTGTAATGCTACCTGTAGAGTTATTAATAACAATCCCATCTTTTCCGCCGTTAATAACGTTCCCTGAAACAGTTAATCCATCACTAATGCGGAGAAGTTCAATTGAAGGAACTTCAGAATCTTGAGCTTGATTATTAATGATATTGTTTGTTACTTCAATATCTTTTACTTTTCCTAAGTACCCTTCACTATCTCTGGCTACTCGGATTGCTTGTGTTTTAGGGTCTTTAATATTGAATCGATTATTTGTAATTACTACTTTCTTATTTAAGTCCAGAACATCTTCTGTATTTTTGTAACTAAAGGCATTTACTAACGCTCCACCATCTTCTCTGTATCGAACACTTTCTTCCTTTGTCTTTTTATCAAATACATTATCTTTAATCACAATATCTGTGAATCCAGTAAATCGAATCCCTGAATAAACTAAGTTGTCGAAATGATTGTTCAAAATCTTAATATTCGAAGGATTTTGAGTAGTAACAGCTTGATAATGCGTACCAATTGCGGTTACCAACTCACCAGACTTATCACTCTTTCCAAAGTATGAATTTTGAATGGTTACATTTTCTGACTTCACACCAGTTTCGTTTAATGCGTACGGGAATCCTTTTCTTGTCATCGGTTCGATTTGAATCGACTCTTTGGTAATCATCGCATTATCTTTAATCGTTTTAGGTAATGCTTGACCTAAGAAACGAGATTGATCCACCAATACATTTTTAGACCCCGCAATTTGAATGGCATGCCCTTGATAACTATCTTTAAACGTTACATTGCGGATAGTGACATTTGAGCTATTCCCAATCGCAAAACCACCAGAAGAATTAATAAACGGTAAATTCTTTGGTTTAGTGCCTTCTTCATTCAAAGCACCATTCATATCAATCGTACCACCCGTAAAACTAATATTTTCTGTTGGCTCCCAGAAAATCTTATCTCCTCCATTAATGAAAGGACCCGTCATAAATACGATTGAAGGACGTCCTTGGAAATTAATTCCGTTAACAATCGTTGCATCATCATGCAAGCGAATATCGATATTACTCTTTAATTGGACCATTTTTTTTACAAGATACGTTCCTTCAGGGAAATATAATTTTCCTCCACCTAGTCCTTGAGATGCAGCATCGATAGCTGCCTGCATAGCTTCATGATCATCCGTAACTCCATCCCCAACTGCACCGAAATCTTTAACATTTAAAGTATCAGTTGTAGGTTGAGCAGCTTCTACCCCATTCGCACTTCTTTCCGATACAGAACGAAGTGCGATAGCTGGTACATTTAGTTTTTCATCATTTGTATCTTTATTTACTTCTTCTACTTTTTCACCAGCATCAGCTTTCTTAGGAGTTTCTACATTTTCTTTTGGAATTGCATTCTCTACCGTAGTTTCTAACTGATTATCCTTTTGAACGGGAGTTTCTTTCGCCTCTTTATCATCCTCTTGAACTTTTTCAGGCGATGTCTCCGTTGTTACTAGCTTGTTTTCTTCTGTAGTTGACTGAGTAGAGGGAGTTACTTCCTCTGCCAATACATTTTGTGCGCCCACAAAGGAAACCGCTAACAAAATTGAGCAAACTCCAACTTTTAACTTACGAATACCAAATACTTTTTTGCCGTCTAAACGTTTCATAATGACCTCCATATTTTCTGACCTAATAGATATTTACTTTTTTGACACCGGTGTCATTTTATGACGACTACATCTTATCGCTCGAACGATTAAATGTCAAGCGTTTTCAAAACTACTCGTTTATATACTAAATCAAAATAACAAAAAAGAATGCTGATCTTCAACATTCTTCTTCACGCTATTTTTATTCTTAGTTCTTCTGAATTCGTATTGGATACCGCTTCACGGCTTGAGGTAACTCCTCTAGCAACGCATCATTAGCTTTGCTCTTTCCCATGAAGAACATGGTTGTTGTTTTATCCTTTTGCTCTATCCTAACAGCGTATCTACTTCCGCTACCATTTCGACCACGCATAAAATCAATCGAAATCTGACGAATTGATGCAAGAGGAATACTACGCTTTTTGAAACAGAACGCCACATAGATGTAAAACGTCCCCCGCTCAATATGAAACAGTGCCGTAAACGGACCTCCGCTCTGTTTTGCGGCTGTCCATCGGCGAACGAAAATGACAAGCACACATGCCGCAATAAACGCAATACTCACAAGGGGGGGTACCAGCGGAATCCCTAATCCCGCTCCATTTTCTATTATTGCCATTGTCGTTCCTCCTTTATTTTGAAAATAGTTAATGTAATTTATAAATGACTACTTATATGAAAGAATAATATTTATATATTTTTCTCCAAATTCTGTCCTAGAAAATATTCGTTCCTTTGAACTTACTCGTTCAAAACCACTTTCAAACATTACAAGATACCCTTGCTCATTTTCTACCCACGGAGAATCATTTTGATAGCTATACATCATCCCACTTCCTGTTAGACGCAACAACTCAGATGTAATTATATTATTCTTCGTTGAAACGGTCTGATTATTTTTTAAGTAGTCTATATCCATTCTAAGTAAACTATTAGTAATTTCAGAATATGCACAGAATTCGTTCCATGAGATATGTTGATCTAGATAGGCCAAATATAATTTGGCCAGTATTTCTGGTTTCTCAAAATCCAAGAAACTATCTATTATTACACTAATATAGGCTAGTTCTTCATTTCTATTTTTCTTATAAACCATTTCTCGTCTTTTCTGTACATCATCTTCACTTGCACAACCTGCATTAAAACTTTGAATAAATATTCTCATTTTAGTCAGAAAAGTTCTACCTTTTATATCGTCATACACTTTACCAACCGTCACAAAATACTTCAATATTGGTATTTCCTTCATTATCCCTTCATTTATACAACTGTCAAGAATCGCTTCAGAAGTATCAATAACTATATCTCCTACATTTTGTTTTATACTTTCTCCAAAAGATTCTGAAAATGATTTTTTCATTTGATTCCACTCCTTATTATTAGCATTTCTTTTGTTTAAAAAATATACCATTCCAAGTAACAATAGCATTCCAGCAACAAATAACGGACCTTCTAACGCTTTGATTTCGTCCATAAACGGTACGACATACATGCTGAGTTCTACTAAGATGACTCCAATAAAAATCAGCACAAACACTAGGATTTTCCCTTTTTTAGACATCGCCTTCTACCCTTTCTCAATTTTTAAGTTGTCATTCATCTTTTTCAGCATAATTAACTATTCCCTTAAATCACTAGCTCCATCGTGATTTCATCCCTATCTACATCACCCGTATGTTGAAACCCTAGGCTTTCAAATAGGACTCTTGCACCTTCATTTCCTTCAACATAACAAAGAACAATCTTCTCGAATCGTCCCTCTTGCTTCATGCGTTCTATTATTAGTTGCGCAGCTTTTTTCCCGTACCCTTTTCCTTGATAACGCTCATCGATAAACAGCTGACTAAAATCATAAGCGTTTAACGGCGGGCAATCGTAATAGAGAGCCATTCCGACGGGTAACTCATCCTCATAAATCACATACGCAACACTTCCCAGATGTCGATAAGCATAGGCACATGCGAGTAGTGTCATCGAATTAGCAACGTATTTTTCTTGTTGCGGAGAAACTCGTAGAGGATTCCTCCAGTTTTCCGGTGTAATTTCTTTTAGATGGATCATCTCTTTCTCCTCACTTCCATTGCAAAGGTAAATGAGAGTCGATACCGATTGCATTTCGATATGCAATGACTTTGTTTAATCTATCAAAATACGTCTTCCAATCTTTGGAAGAAAAATTTCGATATTTATATTCTGAAACTTCAGCATTATCTATCAACGGTTGTAAGTTTTCTACTGTTATCTCCAAATTCTTTTGGTCAATGGCAACTTTTCCATTCTCAATTTCACTTAAAGAGTGTTGGAAAAAGTCTTGAGAAAACATACATTCTAAGTTTTCCGAATAAATCCATTCCACTAAATTTTTCTTATCGTTGTTGAAATACTCGAGTAGATTCCCCTCAAAGCAATAATACAAAAATTGATCCAGTTTATCTTCTGACGCCATAAACTTATCGGGATTCAAATTCCGTTTACCGGCTGAATTTTTCATGTTCGGCAATAATAACAAATTTCCCCTCGATGCATAATTTTCTGCGAAATCATTAAAAAGCGTCCACTCCTCATTTTTATGATTTGAAAGAATTGTATCGATACTGGCATTATTTTTCGCTATTATCTTGCCTTCTTTATTAAGACCCAAATAATAAGTCAGCGGAGCCCAAATGGAAGTCATAATGTCCCCGCGTTCAGCAAAATCCTTTTTCTCCCAACTGTTCTCAAGGGAAGAAATTGTTTCATCAAAATGATAAAAGTATACCGCATCTGAATCATATAAAAATCGAGGTGTGTTAGGAATATCCTCTCTATAATAACGTAATAGCATTTTCAACCCACTATTGTCTCTCCCACAATCCACTGAGGCTGTTGAAAAGATTTTTTCAAAAACTTCCTTGCTACTTCCTTTCATTTTCCTCCTACTCCCTTCTAATCGATTCATTCAATGCTATTTCCTTCTGCTCATTGTTCACTCTATCTCTATCTTACCGAGCTTTTTTAATTTTTTCCACCTCTTTTAAGTAGGTTTTAGGTTCGTCATGCAAAGTATAGTTAACCAAACGGAAAGGAGAATCTCCCCAACCAGGCGAGCAGTCGCAACCATTGTCACATTGGTCGCAGGAACGTGTATGAATTCTTCAGCCACCAAGTGTACTCCCCATTCATGTACTTGCTCTTTATGATTTCACTCGTGCTTGGAGTCGTACCAAATCTCATAGCAAAAAAGACCGGAAAAACTTTCTTGGAATCAGAAGACGCACAAGCAACCTACAAGATGGGTGTCCTCACCTTCATCTTCGGCAGCTTCCTCAAAGGAGTCTTCGACATCTACGGAACCAGCTCCGTCTACCCGACTCTCTACTTACTAGTCGGTGAGGTGCTGTTAGTTGCAGCGATAGGGTTAGAGCTGTATTACAAAAAATCAGTTGCTAAATAAAAAGAAAAGACCGGAGCCCTTTACAAAGCTCCGGTTTGTTTTAGAAATAGCATATCGATACTTACGCTGATTATTTTAGATTTCTTTCAACATAATAATTTCGTGCAAAATCAACGCATTCTACCATATCGATTAAGAGTAATTCTGCGCCGTTCAGAGTTTCTTTTCCAACGTGATGAGCCTTCGTAAATTCTTTCTGGATTTCTAAATAATCATCATAACTATCTAAATCTACATTTTTAAATTCAATCCACTCATCGCCATTGGTCGTTGAAATTTTACTTCGCTCTATCAATACTTCTCGATTTAATCTATTTTCAGCTAGGTGTAAAGATGTATTGGTTTCAAAATTTGTTCCAATCATTAGTATTTTAGCCTTTAATACATACATATTTCCAAGTGGGGATTGTTCTCCAAAAGGAAAATCAAACCCTTCATTTGGAGCAATTTCAGCCGCTCGATGACCAATAGCCGTAAACGAGTACATCGGATGTTCTCCTCTAATGGCTTGAGGTAAAATTCCAATAAAATTGCTAAAGCTACCCATTGATTTAGAAAACGACAATTTCTTGTTATAAGGTGGCAAATCCTCTCTAATGCTATCATGCCACTCTACAGGAACTGGAGGATAGTGCCAATTCACAGGATCTGAGATTTCTACAGTCTGAGAAGGTACAACTATTGTTCCTTCTTCACCAACAACGTTTCTCAAAGCATTATAAAGACTCTCTGGTCCTCCTATCACATACCCCATAGAGGACATCGAAACATGTGTCAGTACGATATCGCCTCGCTTGATTCCCAAATCTATGAATTTTTGTTCTAAATCTTTGGTCGTTACAGGTGTAAGACCCTTTTCTATTGAATCATTCATATATTTAAACATCTTTGGTCCTCCATTATAATCCTATATCAATCTGTTTTATTCCAGCTTTCCAAAGGGGTAATTCTTTTATTAAATATTGAGGTCGTATATCATACTCACTTAATCTTTGAAAGTCTATCCATTCACATTCATACTTTCCTTCATCCAGCGTATGAGATGGAACCTCCCCTAGAAGAGTCACTTTATAATGAAATTCAATCATATGATGGAGTTCGCCTTTATAATCAAATCGATTCTCCACAACGAACATCAACTCTTCGACTTCACAATCGACACCTAATTCCTCTTTCACTTCTCTGGCTACAGCTTTACGGCTTGCTTCCCCGACTAATATCGCCCCACCCACTAAGTGATTTTGGCCTTCTACCTTATAAGTGAGCAACTTTCCATCCTTCACTACAATGGCTGATACTCTAACGCCATATCTATAAGTATCTCCTATTACTCTAAAATCCATGGTGATCACTTCTTTCTGAAAAATGAATACAACTATTATAACACAGTTCTTATCCTTGTGGATTCCGCATAAAAATAACACCTTATCCTACTGACAAGGTGTACTCTATTCGCCTATATGAACTTTCGCACTTTTCTTGGTTGAAGCGACTATTTATTCTCTTTTTTATTCTTAATAAAGACGATGATCACTATACAAATCACTAACCCAGTAACTGCTGGTTTAACAAGCGCCATCCCATTTTCTCCACTAGAAAGGATACTATGGACGACCTTTAACACAGCACCAGCGATTACAACCCATAATAATTGTCCCCATTTTCGGTTCCAAGTAGTATAAATCATAAAAATAAAGAATAATAAAATCAATGTACAAACGACTATTTTCTCCGTTGTCCAGCCACTCGTTAAATAGTTCTTTTCAAACTCTAAGAATAAATGAACCTGTTCGTCCACCACTTCTGGTTTTGGAAACCAAAACATACTCGTGAATAAGCCAAAAATCGACATAAACAAAATCGAAAATGATTGTTTATAAGCACCAATAACAATTGGGATTATAAACAATGGTCTGATATACCAACTGAGAATATTTTGGTGTCTTGAAAAAGCCCACGTAAAAAAATCTCGATTTGTAAAAAACATATAAATCAATACTACTGTTGAAATAGCAAAAAATAATCCCATTATTCTATCTAATTTTTTAATTTTCATTCTCTATCTCCATTAATTCAAAAACTTATTTATCTTTTTACAAAATAATTTGTAATGATACTTCTTTTATCTTTCAAGTGTCCCATTCAATAGAACCTTTGCCATTTTCACCACATACAACTCTTCATCTTCATAAACGAGCTTGCTTAGTAATTCGTGAGCCCGAGCCGTATCACCTTTAATGGTGTCATTCAAGGCTTGATAGTAGATAATTTCTAACTGTGGATACTTAAATTCATTCGTCAAAGTATTGAAGTAGTCGTTACTCTCATGCGCGATGGTTAAGTCATAGAGAGCTACACTTACTTGTTCGGTTTTCTTGGCCAATATTGGTTCTGTAATCGTCAGCTCGTTAAGCAGTGCATCCAGTTCTTCTCGGCTTAATTCTGGCTGACTCAAAACGACTGAACGAATTAAATAGCTTTCCAAAATATCCTTAAATTCTGGTTTAAGGTCCTCCAATTCCAAGGTTTCTTTAGCCTTCTGAACCGCTGTTTCAAAATCTCCCGTCATGTAGGCATAAGAGACTTCTGTCGTTTTTGCATCTATCTGAAGGGCCGCTCTTTTGGCCGTTTTATTGAACTCGATATATTGTTTCCACGATGCTAAATCCAAATCCACGTGAAGTAATTTCGCTACATTTCCTAAATACCATTTATTAATCAGTTGGATTCCCAGTAATAATCCTGCGAAGACCACTAGGACCCCCACCGTTTGAAGAAGCGTATCGCTGATCACCACTGCGACACAAAGAATCAGAACCATTGCTAAAATTCCTGCACCTCTAGTATAAAGTGTGTATTTTTTTCGTAATGCTTGATAATCCATTGTTTCTCCTCCAAACTCTCTAATTGCCAGTTCAAACTTCCTTGTTTCGGTTTCAAGTACGGCAATATCATTTTCAAAATACAATCTGAAGCCATTATCTCATGTTCACCAATTTGCTTCAATGACTTCGGAAAGGTGAATTCATAGATTCCATATCTAGAATTAGTATTTTTCCTCGTAATATTTGTTCATCATCATCATTAGAATTGGAGAACTTCCTAGAGAAATAGCTAACAGAGCTGCAGGTAAGTACGCCTGTATTGCAATACAGACAACTGCAATAATTCCCATTAAAAGCATGAGTACAGATGCCATCGTTGCATTTACTTTGTCTCTGATTTTTTCATTGCGTTCATCATTCACACTAATTTTATAGTCAGGATCCTTCTCCAACAGTCTACGGTGCATGATTTGAATATGTGAAACCGCTAAACTAATAGCAAAAACCATAATCAAACACACTCTGAGAGCTTCATTTAAATTGAGCATTAGCAATAGAATTAAACTAAACAAGCTGATTAAATATCCTAAATACCAAATGTTATTTTTCTTCATTTTTAATCCTCCTCGTAAATAAAAACCTCTTCAATCGATACGTTGAAGAATCTCGCTATTTTAAATGCCAAGATGATGGACGGATTGTATCTTCCGTTTTCTAAAGACCCCACTGTTTGCCTTGAAACTTCAAGGGCATTCGCGAGCTCTTCTTGCGTGATTCCCTTTGCTTTTCGAATTTCTTCTAATCTATTCTTCACATTCAATCCCCTCCTTAAATGGAAAGTTTACTTTACATACAATATAATTATTTTTCTACAGAATGTCAAGTTTACTTTCCCTATACAACAAAAACAAACCGGAGCCCTTCAACGGGACCCCGGTTTTTGAACAAATCATTTTAACAATCTAACAACTTAGAAATGTTCTATTGTCTCCATAATTTCATACTATTTATGTTTTGTGTCATCTTGATTATATTCATTAATTAAATTTACTAAAATTTCACCTGCTGCTATTAACCACTCTCCGGCTTTCTCTTTCCTTATTTGTCTACAGCTTTCACACAGTGTAGAATCCGGATTATGTAAGTTTTTTCCACAATCTGAACAGATACCTTTAATATTTTGCTCTGTAATATCGTTTTCATAGCCACATTTTCTACAAATATGTTTGCTTAAGTTTTTGTCAAAGCCTTGCTGATTATTCAAATATACACCACACTCATCACAAAACCAAAAAACAAAATCATCAAGAAATTCTTCTTCAGTAACCGTACAACCACAATCGTTACAAATCCACGCCTTTCTTGATTTGCTAAACCTTAACTTTTCACCACAAGAAGGACACTCCATCCATCTTTTTATATTCTTTATATAGGCGTAAGTTAATTTATCCTTATTATTCATTTTGATATTCCACCTTAATTGTACTAAATAATAATTTAAGACTATGCTAATAAGTAAATTTTTTCGTTATCAAAACAAATTTGTTCTGTATAATTATAAATTTGAACAATATCTTCCATTTTTTCCACAAACACTTTAGTACCTGGATCTCCTATTGTTTTAAAAGTTTTTACAGCTTTTTGTTCCATACTCTGGGCATTCTTTTGTAAATTGTCTCCTTTATCTAGTAAAAATTCATCAACTGAACCATCTTTTACTATTGGAATGCTTCCAATTAATTTACCCATTGCTTTTCCGGCAGTTCCTAATCCCTTTACGATATTTGCTTCAAGTGCAGATTTACCCATTTTTTCCAATTTGAATGAACATTCATCAAATAATTCTTTGTAGGTATCCGACATTAATTTTATATCCTCTTTAATTCCTGTAACATACTCTTCTTTAAAATTTCCACTTAACATGATTTCTATCATTGAAGCCAATGAAAATGTATATAAGGATAATCGATAATATTGAAACTTTTTCTCTAAATCAGCCAAAGTTGAATTCACCTTATTCTGAGCTACAATAAATTGTTTAGATTTTAGAACTTCATCTACCTTCTTTTGATAGGCATTCATATTTTTTCTTGCAGTTCTTTGAATATCTAAAACTAATTTATGATTACTAGATACAAAGTGTTTATTGTCCCAGTTCATTTTATATTTAGAAATAATATTCATAAGAATTTCAACGTCAGCTTCGATTTCCGCTTCTTTTTCTACTTCTAAAAATTGTAAAATTTGCCTTCCTGTTTCAGAAATCTGTTTTAGTTCTTTTTCAATCGAAAATAACGCAACAGCCATCATCAAAGTAGCTGGGTTAATTGCAGCGGCAGCTTGCTGTGCAGAAGTTTTAAGAGGTGACACTGCTTGAAGTTGCGCAAATTTTGAGCCACCAGTTGCTGTGTGGAAAGCTCCCCAAAAATTACCATTTTTTGCAAGTTTTAAAGAATCTCCCACAGCAGCGTTTGCTAATCGATATAATGTTTCATTAGAACCTGTTAGTTTATTAAGCGCTGGTAACAATGTAGCAACTCCCGTACCAAGTGTCGCTAACCCTGATATAGGCACACTTAGAACTTTATTTTTTTCAATAGTCGCTCTTGCTTCTTGCAGTAATCCTTCCGTTAACTCCACCAATTCTACTTCATCATTAACTTTCTCAAGATCACTATTATTTCCAATTTTTATAATTTCACCCATAGTCTTTCTCCTCTGTATTTTTACTTAATAATTTTACTTCGCCTGCTTCTGATTTCAATTTATTTTATAGTTCCCTTACCGACCACAAATCGACTGTTACCCTCTCTCTTTGTACTCATCGAAGTATAGGACCTCGACTTGCCCAGACCAATCCAAGACACAGCCAACGAAGTCAACAAGGTCGAGCCCTGGCATTTCATAAGTGTTGCCGTCATTGACGCTGCCCGTTGCATCTTCAATGTAAGTCACCTTATAGCCTCTGTCTGAAGCGATAATAGCAGAGAATAAGCAGCAATATTCCGCGTTCAGTCCCGTAATCACCACTTCATCTACCGGATGGTTCGCAAGAATCGTCTTTAACTCTTCACTCTGGAAAATATTTGGTGAGTCTTTTTCTACGATAAAATCCGCATCCGCAGAAAGCTCTTCGTCAAGCTCTCCTCGCTGGTCGCCATTGTAAATAATACTCTCCTCATTCTCATCAATATGACGTGTATGAATAATGAGGTCCGAGCTTGCTTTAAACATCTCTTGTAACTTCAAAATATTCTCTCTAAGCAGGTCAAAATTCCCTCTAGCTAACATTCCTTTTTGACAATCTAAAACAATTAATGCTTTCACTTATGGTGCTCCTTTAATTTTAATCGGACAAATACATCATACTTTCGCAGCGCCCTTTAGTTGTACGATTGAAGCTCTTCTTTCACATATCCCTCTACATCTTCAATCTCAACAAACAGCGGGTCTAAGTGACACAAGAAGTGCCAGTCTTTGGCGCCTTTTTTTCTATAGAGAATCGCCTCGCCATCTTCACTTCCGAAATAGCTTCTATCCACCACATACCCTTTGCTTTCTAAGAAAGCTTTTGCCTTGCGGAAGTTTGCTTCTCTGGCTTCGACATAGGCTTTCACTTCAACGTTATTAATGACATAAGCGTCGATTAGTGAGTACCCTTCAATCATTTTATTGTTTTTAACGGACAGATTTGAAATTTCTTTCCAAACAATAATCACAATTTCATTAGGATCGAACATCCATTTAGACAAGGGGACAATGTTTCCATTATAGACAATCTCTATATAATCCGGTAAGTTTGCAGGATTAAAAGATTCCATGTCAAACCCATCTTCTTTTTCTAAAGTATAGCCAGGGATTTGAGCGACAAAAGCTCTTCCTTCTTCTAAAGAATCAAACGCGACCAAATCTTTTTTATAATCACCTTGATACAATTCCAATATAACCATCGATGACCCTCCTAAACTTTTTCATTCTAAACATTATTACGATACCTTTAATCACACGAAACAAGCACTCACAATGTACATCCAATAGACCTGTCTGCATGACGACCCTCTCTATAATCCTTTTAAAGGTACATAGAGTTTTCTAAACAACGTATCAGACAGAAAAACAGAAGATGTTTATTTATGATACGCCTCTATTTTGTTTTTATATTCTTTCAGAAGCTGTTTGGAATAAACTTTTTCATTCTTTGAATCTCGAACTTCCCTCCAAAGAATAGAGGCAACGGTTAACTTGTTCGCATACTGATGGCTACTTTCATCTGAACAAAAGTCTTTTAAAAATTGATTCCACTGACAAGCCGAATGATCATACTTCGCGTAATCGGACTCGCCATAATAAATTTTAATCATATCTTGAATCGTAAATTTTAGATCATTATCCCTTTTTACTTTTCGCCAAGCAGTTGCCATATCCGCATTGAATTTAAACGGACTAACCCCTGTTACCGCAGCAAAATAATCTCTAAACTTCTGGTTAAAAGAAAAACCACAGTTCAGGAGCGGAGTCTCTAAAGTGATTACTTCGGATTGAGTTTTACGGCTTTTACTCAAAGATTTCTCTACTTTATTTCCCTGAAAATATTGTTCAATTATATAAACCAATTCTTTCTTGGTACTTCTATACTCTAATCCAAGAGACTTACAAATTTGAGAAAGTTCCTCTCGATACCAATAGTATTGGTTAAATTCTTCAAATGATTTGATTTCTTTAAAACTAGGTCTATTTTCCGCCAAACTATCCCCTCCATCCTTCAAATCTACGGCAGTAACATCAATTCGCATGCCCTCTCAAAGTGTGGTCATACGGCTATATATACGATTATTTGATTACAACGAATTTTTCCCATCGTCTGAGCACCTCTTTTAAAGGCTCATCTAAATAGGTATAAACCTTATCTGTGATCCAATCCGGAATCCCATAAGCTGCCTCGGCGATACTTCCTGTGATTGCAGCAAGAGTGTCGCTGTCCCCACCAAGAGAAATCGCGTTTCGAATCGCATCTTCAAAATCTGTACTTTCTAAAAAGGCAACGATAGCTTGAGGAACGGTATCCTGACACGTTTCATTGAAACGATAGGTCGGACGAATTTCATCTAACGTTTTAGAAAGGTCATATCCATACTCTTTCTCGATATGTTCCTTAACACGTCTTTTAATCTCCGCAGGGTTATCACTACCGAAGAAATAACGGCACATAAAGATTGCATCCGCTGTTGCCATTGCTCCTTTGATTCCTTCTGGATGGTTATGCGTCACCTCTGAAGAAAGTTGGGCCAGACGTTTCACCTCGGACGGCAACTCGTCTGTTGTAGCATCCATGATCCAAGCACACGGAGAAACACGCATCGCTGAACCATTTCCAAAACTATTGTAAGGTTCACGGTTATCAGTCATCAGCCACCGGTTAAACCTGGCACCGTAATCCGCGTTTGGATACATTCTGCCGTACTTCTTCATGGCATCAATGAAGTCATCCTTCTGTCCACCATTCATGATTGCTTCCGCCACAGCACAGGTCATTACCGTATCATCTGTGAAAAAACAATCGTCCCTAAACAATGGAAAATCCTTCGTTTTAATATTGTTCCATTCATAAACGGAACCCACAACATCTCCAACAATTGCTCCTAACATAAATATCCTCCTTTAAAAATAACCATTATAAATTTACTTTACTTATGAATTAGCTCGCAGAAGCAGTGATACAGACTCAACATGCGCGGTCATGAAAAACATATCCACATACTTTTTAACAATAACATAAGGTTATCATTAAAAACGTTTACCTCTACAAACTGGAATTTGCGTATGGAATCAGTTTTTGCGAAGTTCCATATAGATTGAGGTTTTCTCCTCATTCTCAGAAATCAGGTACTCCGGAAAGTCTTTCTGCTGAAAGCCAAGCCTCTCATACAACTCGATTGCTTTCATGTTTTCCGGATTCGGATCAACCCATACAATCTCTGCACCGTTTAGGAACGCTTCTTTGATCGCATGGGAGAGCCCGGCCGTTGCAATTCCACATCCCCGTGCAAATTCAAACAATTTTATGTCCAGAGCGGCGCTTCGATGCTCTGCGTCGATTTCATAGAACGCTTCTCCGCAGTATTTCCCGTCTTCGAAAATTGAATAGTGGTTTAAAGTCGGTCTGTTCGATTTAATCCACCGAAACCAATTTTGCATTCCTTCATCCGTTTGATGTAAGCCGTCCGGAAAACCGACGAACTTCATGACATCCTCATCAGCCCAGAGCTGCTGAACACATTTGATATTCTCAATCATTGTTTCTTTTATCTCAAGCATTTTAAGTCTCCTCAAATTCGATTATTTCTTTGGTTTTGGTGCAGGTAACTCATCATACATTGAATTGAATAAGCCGGTTAAAAATTCTTTGTTGTCAACATCATCTACCAATAACATTTCCTTTGCTCCATCATACGGCAACTCATATTTTGCAATTGGCATATATGCTATTGCAGATTTAACAGGCTTCACTAAAAATCTATCATCATAAATCCCACCAACAATTTTTCCACGATAATATATGTTATTTCTTCCAACTCGGATAGTTGTTCTAAAATGAAATCTAAGTACTCTTTACTTGAAGCCATAATCTACCCCTCCAAAATTTGCATTTGTCTACACCGTTTTAATACTTATATTAGATTAATATGTTGGGCATTCCTTTTGCACTAGCACGCAGCTAATCACTCTTCACCTTCCTCGTTTTCTTGGGTGTACATTGCATGGGCCGAACATCTACTTCTACTTCGCTTATGCCTCAGCTTGCACAAGAAGTGATACCGCCTAACCTGTGGTAATATTCTGCTTTTATACTAATAAACAAAAGGCAATGAAAATCATTCTAAAATGATACTGTGGAACAGAAAAGATTATCACCTTTTCCGAAAGAAACGACATCTATCATTCTACTTGAAATTAGAATAGAAAAATCTCTATCATTGAACATCTAATTAGCCAATCGTTACTTTCAATAATGGATAAGCTGATCTAAAATTTAAAATCCTTTTCTTTACTAATTCTATTACTAGCTAATATCGTATAAATTAAATAACCAACAAAAATTATAATAAAAATAACATAGCAGCCAGTTTTACAACTTACTACTTTTCATATGATAATTTACAAATGTCTTTCCAGCCACTCGATCTTTTTAAAATCCTTATTGTTATTGTGATCATTTCGATAGGAGTCTTGAGAAGAGGCTTTGTAAATACTTAGATACTGTTCCAGACTTGGAAGACGAAAAGTGATGCCTTCAATCTGAATAAGCTCTATATCCGATTCCGAAACTCCTGCAAAATCAGGTAAAGAATCGATACTTCCGAATTCAACGCTCACACCATCCTTTTGGAATTCATGCTCATGAATATCTATTAAAACGTAGCCTAAGTGTTGCATCACTTTCATTATCTTGTCCCAGTCATAAATTCTGAGATGATCAGGTGCTTCCCAACCTCTAGGGTCACCCGGCACATGAATGTCAATGTCAGACGGCCCCCAATTTTCTTTCGTTCTAAACTCCAATCCCAAAGAACCCATCAGTGTCGGTGTAATTCCAACTCGATTTAAATGGAAACAAATGGTTTTAAATTCTTCAAATAAGAGACTCATGTTTACTCTAATCCTTTCATATGAATGTTCGTTATTTCTACTTTATTACCTTGAACAAAATCATCTTCATTTTCTAGAGTATATCCAGTTATTTTGGATATAAATTCTTTTTCTTCTTTTAAGGACCCAAATGCCACTAGATCTTTATAAGAAGGATTTTGATATAATTCCAACATATACATCTCTAGTCCTTCTGATTTTTGAACGATTATCCACATTTCACTAACAAACTTACACACTCAGCGGTTCGCTGTTCCCGTATCGTTTCGTCGTTTCCTCCTCACTCTACGACAGCTATCGCATGGGCGGAACATCTACTTCTACTTCGCTGATAACTCAGCTCGCAGAAGAAGTGATACCGCCTCAACATGAGCGGTCATCGGGAACATATCCACGGGTTGCACGTATTGTTCCTCGTAGCTTCGTTTTTTTAACCGCTAAGTTGAATCACTTATTGGCACTCTCTAGCTGGACCTGTGTATGAGCTAGCAAATCTCCTAGATGCCTTTTATCTTTTCTAAAAATTGCCATTGCTAGTAACAATAGTGCAAGTAGGGTTGCTAAAGACGAGAGGATAATGGATATTAGATCAAAATCACTATAGACTCCATGAATAGTTCCCATATGCCCTAATTGCCAAGGTAAAAATTTGATGAAATTTCTAATTAAGCTGGCCTGAATTGTTTTTTTCTGATAGACCAGACGAAGCCCTGCTTTTGATTTCCCAAAACTTCCATTTTTTGCATAATCCAAAAATGTGAAATATAGCATGATTGGCAGAACACTGATAAAAAATGTAAGAGTCTGTGCCTGAAATTCTGTTTGCATTGGTACACCATAAAAAACAATGTAGTAATAAGTTATAGCGCAAAGAAACAGAATACCCAAGTAAGTTATGATTATAAGATAATCAAATAGTAGTTCAGTGATTCTTTTTTTAACCGAAATAGGATTCATTTCCAAAATCTCCATTATATTATCCTCCTGTCTAAGGACGTACAAGTAGTGATATCCTCTCAACATGAAATAAGTGAACTTTAAGTATGCCAAGTGAACCCTTCTGTATCTGGACACATAGCTACAAATTGAAATTTACAAATGCTCATCATTACTGAAAATTTTCAAGTTCATCCAAGCAAATTTCTACTTTAATCCTATCCGGATCTTCAAAATAGACTGCATAATGTTCAGCACCACCGGCATATGGATATTGATCATCATAAAGCAAAACTATATTTCTCTGAATAAGATTCTTCCTAATTTGATCGATTTTATCCTTAGTTTGACAACGGAAAGCAAGGTGATTTAAGCCAATATTACATCTATTATATCCGTTATTAAGATACTTTTCTTTTGTCTGTACAAAAACAATATAAAAATCGTCCTTTTTATAGGAAAATCCGCCTTCCCATTCTTGAAACAACTCAAAACCTAAAACGCTAAGTATCCAGGAATAGAATTCCTTGGTTTTCTCTAAATTACTTACATAAATCTCAATATGATGCATCGTTTTCCCTCCATCTTGTGCTGGAAATATCAATATACTCAATTTTTACTTCACTGATGACTCAGCTCGTACAAGTATCGATACATACTCAACATGTGGTGCTAGTAAATTTATACATTATAGACCGAAAGTATACACTGTCTATTGTACGACAAGTATCTCCACCAATACAAAGATTACTTCATTCAAATTTACTCTATACTCTGATATTAGGGCTTGTTTTTCTCAATGTGATAATAGCCAGTTATAAATTTCATTTTCCGCTTGACGTTCTAGATTTTGCTGCTCTTCATTAACAACTTCTGACATATCCATTGTTGCCCCTACAAGCCCTTCAAGATTATTTGATTCAATAAAACTATGAACTGCGTTTGGATATTCAATTACTGTGATTTCTTTTTTATTTGCTTTCATCTCTTCAATAAACACCTTAGCGTTTTGAGAAATCTGATCTTCCGGCTTCGCGACCAAAAAGAACAGTCCGAGTTCGTCAGCCATCACTGGGAAGAAGCCATGAACCAGAACAAGGAGCTGCATGACTTCATCGCCGGGCAGGAAACCGACATCACAGAGTTTGATGAGGCTCTTGTCAAAAAGCTCATCGATAAAATCACCGTCTTCGCCGACCACTTCACCGTGGAATTCAAGTCCGGGATTACAATTGACATCGAAGCATAAAAAGGCTCCTCGCCGCCGACGCAATTTCCGGTAGCGAGGAGCCTTGGTCTGTTATTCCTCTGATTTGGAAGATGCCCATTCCATTGCTTTTTTCATTCTTTCTTCAAATATCTCTGCCGGGACGAGAGCTATGCCTTCCTTATCGTCACTGAGCACAATTAATCTTTGTCCTCCGGTAAGGCCAAATTTTTCGCGAGCGGCTTTGGGAATTACGAGTTGTCCGCGCTCGTTTATTATCACGGACCCCCATATATTTCTTCCTTTTGGCGCAGGTAGAATGCTCCCTTTTCCATCTATTGTTTCTGTTTTTAACAGACTATCAATCGTAACACCATAGATATCTGCAAGACGCTTGCATTTTTCAATATCCGGAACGGTTGTACCGCTCTCCCATTTTGCATAAGCCTGACGAGAGATATCTATTTTTTCGGCAATTTCTTCCTGAGAAAAACCATGTGTGTTACGAAGCATAATAAGATTTTCTTTTAACATAATATCCTCATTTCAATAGCAGCGAGTTTATCGCTTCAATATAGAACGCACTATGAGCAGTATGAATCACATGGTCACTGTTTTCAGTTTCGACCAACCGGCAATTGTCACCTATATAGGCTACTGCTCTCTCAGCCTGTTCGCGGGATGCCGCACACAGATATGTTCCGTTCTCGTGAATCTTCTCCTTCGCATGAATATAAACACAGGGGACTTCTATTGCAGATAGTATTTCCTCATGTGTCAGACCGTGATTCCAACTCAGGTCATAGAATCGTTCTCCGTATGCAAAATCATATTCCTTGGCGTATTCAAAAACATACCAGATGGAAGCCGGTAGAAAACCTATCTGAGGAGCCTCGTTAGTTTTTTTCTGATACCGCTTTTGTACATAGTCTGCGATTTTCGGCATTGCATCAGCCATGTATAACTGTCCCCAGTAACAATGACGTAAATAGTAGCTTTCCCAACACTCCGTTTTCTCCGACTGATTCCAATCATGCAACGGCTTGAAGGCATCAAGATATGCAAAGCTATCTTCCCAGCCTTCTCCTTCAGTTGAGAATACCGGAGGATCTTCCAGCACTGCTCCAGCAATGTTTTGACCGCCGTATGCCGCAATATAAGCGGCTGTAATAGCTCCGTTCGAATGACCTGCTACAACTGTAGGTGCGCCAATAACATGATCGACAAACCAAATGAGATCATCCCCGTTTACATCAAGATAATACAGACTTTCATCATGTGTTGATTCTCCATGGCCGTAAACATCGACCGCGTAGATATGCCAATTTTTACTAAGCTCCGGTAACACAAGAGCATAGTCTTCCCAAATGCCCATCTGCCCGTGAATTAGCAGAAGTGCGGGTTTTTCATTGCTCACTTCACCATAGTTTATTATATTACCGTTCGGAAGAGTGACCTGTTTTTCTTCAGCCCCCACCGTTTTCAGTGCTTTTTTATATTTATCAAACCAGTGCGTGTTATGATGCCAATAAAGTCCGAAAGCGACAGCAGCAACAATAATTATAGCCAATAAGACGATTCCAACAATTTTCATAACTTTTTTATGAGAACCTCCGTGTTTAATTCTTATGAAAATTGTAATGAAAAGTTGCACGATTATCTACCAATCAAAGATGTCAGAAATTATCGATTTCTGTTATGTTTAGTTGCATATTTGCCCACAAAAACCCTGACTTCCGCCTTGACATCTATCTCATAGCCACAACTATCCAGCATCTAACTCGGCAACTCAATATAGTGACATCTATCGTGGCAACTCAACTCTCACACTTTTTGTGCCGGATTGCCCTTGGATAAGTTACAAGGAGCGTTTTATCTGCCCGATGCCCAATTTTCTCGATAAACTGTAAAAATGACAATTCTTTCGATCTTCCTTGATGACACAATTTTATTAACAATCGTATGGTTCTTTATCGGCGGATTTCCACCCATCAAAAAATTTGTTCGTCCAATCTTTCACACTTCCTAGAGATACATAAATTTTGATCACGTTCTGAAATTATAATTTCTTCTTAAAATGAATAATTCTATTTGCCTCCTGAAATCCAATATTGAGATGAAATCTTATAGAATCCGTATTCGTTAAAGTACAGTCACTTGCAAATTCCTTACATCCTTTATTTTTCGCCCATTCCTCACATTTTGTACAGAGATTTTTAGCAATATCCTTTAAACGATATTCCTCGTCGACAATAATCCCTTCTAAGAATCCAACAGGACTATATTTACAACCTTCAACATAATCAAATCTGAGTGAACATAGTGCTAGACCTACAATTGTGTCACCTTCAACTTCAGTAAAGATTGCAGTATTTTTGCCATTCGTATATTTTTTTACTTCATCAAAAGCTTCTTTATCGGTCAATTGGGGCCATAATTGTTTCATTAGTTTAGCCGTTTTTATAGAATCTTTTGTTATTCCATCCATATTGATGTTCCCCCGCAAATTACAAGCAAATTTTTCGAATCATGCTGTTACTTTGTTACTCATTGATTGATACCAATACCATTCCCTTCTACTTTTCGCTGTCTCACATTGGAAGAGCAGAGCCACGCACTCAGCGGTTCGGAATTACCGTATCATTTCGTCGTATACTCCTTGCTCTACGACAGCTATCCCATGGGCAGATCACCTACTTCTACTTCGCTGATGCCTCAGCTCGTACAAGCAGTGATACCGCCTCAACATGCGCAGTCATCGGGAACATATCCACGGGTTGCACATACTGTGCCTTGTAGCCTCGTTCCTTGAAGTGTACAAGGTCGCGAGCGAGGGTTGCTGGGTTACAGCTGACATACACGATGCGTTCAGGACCTGTTGCACACGCTGCTTCGATAAAGGCAAGGTCGAGCCCTTTGCGCGGTGGATCCACCACAATCACATCTGGCTGGATGCCTTCTTCCTTCCAGCGTGGCATGATTTTCTCAGCCGCACCCGTTTCAAAGTGCACATTCGTCACACCGTTGAGTTTCTCATTTTCCTTAGCCATTACAATCGCATCATCCACGATTTCCATGGCATAGACTTTCTTCGCATCGCGGGCAAAAGCCAAGCTCATTGTCCCGATTCCGCAATACGCATCCACGACCGTCTCGCCGCCCTTCAAATCCGCAGCGTCGATGGCTTGTTGATAGAGCACTTCGGTTTGCACGGTATTGACTTGGAAGAACGAACGCGCGCTAATCTTAAACGTGAATTCGAACAATTTCTCTTCGTACACATCTTCCCCGAACAACACCTTCGACTCACGTCCCATGATGACGTTCGTTGGCTTGGGTTGGATGTTTTGCACGATAGACACTACTTCCGGATGTGCTGCTGTAATGTCTCTTACAATCGCCTCCGCTTGTGGCAACCCCTTTGTTCTCGTCACGAAAATAATCATTACTTGTTTCGTACGTAGACCTCGTCGAACGATAATATGCTTCAATTCACCCGTATTGTTGGCCTCATCATACGCCACCACTGGATACTTTCTTAAAATATCACGCACGGCCACAATTAAGCGGTCGATTTCAGGGTCTTGAATATGGAAGTCTTCAATCGGAATCAAATCATGCGAGTTCTTCTTGAAGAAGCCCGTCGTCAACTGACCCTCTACTGTACGCACTGGAATTTGCGCCTTGTTTCGGTAGCCCAGCGCACTCTCCATCCCAAGAGTTGGACGTACTTCTAATTCTGGCATCTTCGCGATTTTCGTCATCACATTTTTCACTTGTTGCTCTTTAAAGGCCAGCTGGCTCTCGTAGGTCATATGTTGCAGTGGCATCGTCCCCACACGTGTTCCGAGGGCGTCTTTTACCTCCACACGGTTCGGGCTCACTTCCAGCCACTCCTCCACACGCGCGTAGCCATAACTTTTTCCAATCTTCATCGTCTTCACACATACGACTTCTCCAGGGATACTATTCTCGATAAATAGCGGGAATCCATCGACCTTCCCAACCCCGAGTCCCTCATGCGTTAAATCCTCGATCGTTACTGTATAAAATTCGTTTTTCTTCATTTCTGTTCCTCCAGAGTTTATCACATTTATTATACCGTCTTTTAGTGGAAATAAAAAGGCAATCCCCCATACAAAAAAGCTACTCTAACCATGTCAGAGCAGCTTCACTATTACCATAGAATTCCTTTGTAAGAGAGTGTAATCGCCATCGCCAGAAGCAGGTAAAACCCGATAAACATCCATTTCATTTTCACACAAAGAGCCACATACTCCCGAATGAACGCAGAAGGAATATAATAGCTCGCCGTTGTACAGCCAAGCCCATCCCCTTGCATACCAATCATTTTAGCGTAGGTACTGGTTCGAAAAACATGATAGTCATTCGTTACAAATAAGAATCGTGGGTTTTTGAGGAATGTTTCCCCTAATCGTTTTGAGAATAATAAATTTTCATAGGTCGTTCTCGACTCTTCTTCAAGCAATACGGACTCTCTTGGAACATCCGTTTCTTCCAGTAAGTAATTCAAAATCGCCTGCGCTTCTGAAACCTTCTCATCGGCTCCTTTCCCGCCACTTGCGATCAGTTTGATATTTGGATTTTTTGATTTTTTAAAAGCCTCGACCGCTTTATCAATCCGACGTTTTAAAAGCGGCGTTACTCGTTCTCCGTCTAATAATCCAGCACCGTGAATAATGATGAAATCATACTGTTTTCTCTTTGGAATAAACACATACAAAATCGAGTAAAATAGGAATCCAAAAAAGGCAAATCCAAAAATAACATAGGAGTAGATAAAAAAGATCAAGAATATATTCAGCCAGTGATTTTCATAAAAATACTGATTATTGAGCGCACGAATAATGATCACGCCAAAGAATAGTAAAATCAAAAAGCCCATTCCAAGCGATAAGAAATTCGACTTAGATTTTCCTTCCCGTTTTAGAAGAACGATTCCATTATAAATAAAGAAAAAGCCACTCAGGAAGATTACAAAGGGCACGCCTAAAAATCCGATGATTAACACCAGCAGATGTCCTGCCTCGCTTCCAGATTGATATACCGCCTGAACTACTGATAAATATCCAAAAAACACCGCAATAATAAGGAGTGCTGGGTTCCATAAACTGCGATTATCTCTCCACATGGAAGCAATCAGAGCCACCAATACTACTCCAGTAATAAGATAGATTGCCATTTTCATTCCTCCAATTCTACTCTTGTATTATAACAAACTCCCAAGAGAAACGATAATCTTACAAGAAATGAAGCGACAAACTACCTGCCTTAGAATTTTTGAGGTTTCAACTGAATATCCACCTCATATCCGTTTTTGTAAGCTAATTCGATGAGTGTCGAAAGATTTGGATTTTTCTTTCCACTCTCTAACCGTGAAAGATTCGTTCGTTCAATACCAACTTTCTTTGCATATTCCTCCCTGGATAAATTACTTTCCAAACGGAGTTTAATGATACGAAGGGAAGCCCTATGTCTTGCTAGTTCTTTTGCCAAATCCTCCTTAAAGTTCGGATAGCGGGATGCTATAATCGCGAACGACTCTTCTCTTAAGGAACACACTGCCATTCACTCCTTTCGTAATATCTTCTACTTCAAAGGTCAAATACATAACCCCTTCTTTTTCATCATAATCTCCCCATTTTTCAATCATCTCTGGAGTGACTCCTTCCTCTTCAATCAGTTGCATCATCGCAGCAGTCTTAACCAGTCTCCCATACCGCATTTTCAACAATTCTTTATAATGTTTTTTTGTAAATTCACATTTATACCGCATAAATCCACCTCCATTTTTATCGATTGTATCATTTTTAATATGTATCAAAAATGATACATATTGCTTTTTTTAGATACTTTCTTGCTCCAAAAAGCCTATCATTCTCATGTTTTTTATGTTTAAACAGCAACAAAAAAAGTTGCTTTTCCACAATTGTAGAAAAGCAACTTTGTCATTAATAGTGAAGAATCGATTTTATCTTTTATACTCGCTTCGTCTAGACCGTATTCTTGGAGAAGGAAATCCACCTTCCCGACTTGTCCAAATCGTTCTTGAATTCCCATTCTAAAAACCGGGGTATTCAAATCTGTTGAGAAGAGTTCACAGAGCGCACTTCCGATTCCACCGATTTGATTATGATTTTCAACACTGAGAATTGGTAGCCCTCGATATAAAGCCAGCAATTCTTCTGGTAATGGCTTCACTCTAAATAAATCGACCACTCCAATATCCAGGCCTTGCTTGGAGAGTTCATTAGCTATTCGTAAACAAGGCGCTACCATTATGCCAGTTGCGATAATGATTAAATCCTCTCCAGATTTCAATTCTACAAATCCTTTAGAAAAGTCCTCTTCGCGAGTATAGATGGCTTCAGGTGCTTTTCGAATGGTTCGAACATATTTAAGTCCTTTCAGATTCAAGGTCTGCCTCAATACCGCATGAAGTTGAATATCATCACTCACTTCGAAGATTGTCGCTCCAGGAATCAACCTGGTTAGTCCAATTTCTTCAAATGGCATATGTGTGCCGCCGTTCATTTCCGCGGTTACTCCAGCATCTGAACCAATTACTGTCGCATCCAGTTGTGCATATCCTAGCGATAAAAACAACTGGTCGAAAACGCGTCTAGTGGCAAACGGTCCAAAGGTGTGCAAGTATGGCTTGAACCCTAAAATCGATAGTCCTGCAGCAACTCCTACCATTTCAGCTTCCATAATCCCCACATTGATATATCTCTTTCCAAGAATTTCTCCAAGCTTATGCGTCGCCATGGAGCTCGATAAATCGGCCTCTAAAACGACGAGCTCTGGATGCTCTCGATTCGCTTCAAGAAGGAAGTCACGATAAACTAAGCGTAATTCTTTCGTCTCTCTCATCATGAACCAACCTCCAATTCTTCTCTCAATTGTTCAACCGCTTGATTCAACATTTCCTTTTGTTCAGGGGTTGGGCGAAGATGGTGGTTCGCTTCAATCTGTTCCACTCCTTTGACTCCTTGCCCTTTCACTGTATCGAGTACGATGCACTTAGGAGACAGAAGGGTGGACTGTTTTAATTGTTCGATGGCTTCAAAAATGGCTTCAACATCTTGGCCGTCAACTCTCAGCGTTTCAAAGCCGAACGCTTTAAATTTTTCTACGAAATCAAGAGGGTTACAAATATCGGCGGTTCTGCCATCTAACTGTTTCTTATTATCATCTACAAAGACGATAAAATGATTCAACTGATGATGAGAAGCAAATTGGATGGCTTCCCAACATTGTCCTTCGTTTAATTCACCGTCTCCGACAATGGTATAGGTGTAGTAAGGGGCTTCTTTGATTTTCTGCCCATATGCAATCCCTGTTGCAGCGCTAATCCCTTGTCCAAGAGATCCTGTCGTCATATCGATTCCAGGAGTTAAATTACGGTCAGGATGCGAAGGAAGGTGAGTCCCATTTTGGTTTAACGATAGTAGAAATTTCTTATCGAAAAATCCTTTCAAATGCAAAGTACTATATAAAGCAGGTCCTGCATGACCTTTAGAGAGCACAAAGTAGTCTCTATCTTTCTTAGCAAACTCTTCAGGGGTCATCGGCATCACTTCTTTATAGAGGACCGCTAAAACTTCGACAACCGATAAGCTTCCTCCATAATGCCCAAACCCTAAATGATTCAGGCATTCTAGTGTGTTCATCCGAATTTCCTTGGCAAATCGAATCAGTTCATTTCGTCTACTCTCACTTAAGGCCATCTTTATTCCCCCTTAGTCGCTGGTTTCTTTACAAAAGAAATACCAACCATGACTACTAAGATTAGTAGAATACCGATGATAATGCCTCCTTGTGATCCAAATTGATTTAAGACTCCTAGTACGATACCAGAAAGTCCAAAGTCGGCATCTGAGAAGGTTGAGCCCTCAAATCCAAGCCCGCCTAATACTGGCATTAGGAATACTGGTAAGAAACTAATTAATACACCTTGGAAGAAGGCCCCGATAGTTGCTCCACGAACCCCACCAGAAGCATTTCCGATAACTCCGGCAGTCGCACCACAGAAGAAGTGAGGAACTACCCCAGGAAGAATGACCACGCTTCCTGTAAGAATCATGATGACCATACTAGCCAATCCACCCGCAAAGCTTGAAATAAACCCAATTAATACAGCGTTTGGAGCATATGGATAAACGATTGGGCAGTCAAGTGCTGGTTTTGAATCTGGAACCAGACGTTCAGAAATCCCTTTGAACGCTGGTACGATTTCACCAAGGATGAGACGTACCCCTGCTAAGATGACAAAGACCCCTGCAGCAAATTGTCCTGCTAACTGTAAGGCATACACAAGGCTGCTTGTTCCATTGCTTAATTCTTGTTCAATATACGTAGAACCTGCAAAAATAGCTACAATTACATAAATAATCGTCATTGAAATGGTGATACTTACTGTGCTATCGCGTAAGAAAGCTAAACTCTTAGGAAAATGAATATCTTCTGTTGATTTTGATTTATCTCCAAAGATACTACCTAAAAATCCACTTAACCAATACCCTAGTGCACTAAAGTGTCCTAGCGCTACTTTGTCATTTCCTGTTAATTGCACCATATATTTTTGAACAAAGGCTGGAGAAACACTCATGATGATTCCTAATGCTAATCCTCCAAGTAAAATTAATGGAAGATTCGTAAATCCAGCAACCGATAAGATAACAGCAATCATACACGCCATATAGAGCGTATGGTGACCTGTTAAGAAAATGTATTTAAATCGTGTAAATCGAGCAATCAAAATATTGAAGACCATTCCGGCAAACATAATCATTGCTGTAGAAGAACCATATGTCGTTAAGGCCACAGCAACGATGGCTTCGTTATTCGGAACAACCCCTGATAAATTAAACGCATGTTCAAACATTTTTCCAAATGGGTTTAATGAATTTTGAATAATGCCTGCCCCACCGGAAACCACTAAGAATCCGACGAATGTTTTAATGCCGCCCTTCATAATATCCGGTAAGCTTTTCTTTTGAAGAATTAAACCGATAACGGCAATTAAGGCAACCAATATGGCTGGAGTACTAACGATATCTAAAAGAAATTTCATTTTCATTTCCTCCTTCTAAATAAGGCCTTTTTCTTGGCAAATACGAGTGACTAATTCCTTTAACTCATCCATATCAATGATGCTATTGAGGATTCTGACATCCCCTAAGTGACCAGACGAATCTGCTAAATCTCGTCCGACAATCCAAATATCTGCATCATTAGGATTGGCTCCTCCTAAATCGTAATGTTCCACCTCTACATTTGTAACTCCGAGTTCCTTTAGAACCGATTCAATATTCATTTGAACCATGAAACTTGATCCTAAACCTGAACCACAAGCTGTACCGATTCGTAACATCTTTTAAACCTCCTGTTTAATAATATTTTTGATTTCATCATAGTTTTTGGAAGCTAATAGCTTTTGAACGCTCTCATTGTCTCTTAAGATGGTCGTCAAATGAGCTAAAGCCTTCAAATGGGTTTCATTATCGACCGCAGCAATGCAGATAAGCAGTCGAATTTCCTGTGTTGGGTCATCCAGTAAATACGTAGGCTGTTCCAGCACTAACATAGACATTCCTACTTCATTGACACCATCATCTGGTCTAGCATGAGGGATGGCGATTCCTTTTCCTAGATTAATGAAGGGTCCAAATTCTTCTACCTTCTGAATCATTGCTTCTGGGTAATGAGCAGTTATTTTTTCCTGCTTCAGTAGCGGAGCTGCCGCAAAACGAATGGCGTCTTTCCATTCCATTTTTTCTTGGCTATATTGATAGGTTTCCTTCGTTAATAATTCATCTAACAATGGTAGATTCTCCTTTCTCTTAATGTCATGTTTCAAGTATTTCTTCAAAGCAAATCCCAGTCCTGACTCATTCGTCACGACCGCATATTGGCGTACAATAGTAAGCAGTTCATCTACTGCTCCATCTTGAAAGCTCATTTCTGGAAAGTCTTTTTGAACTAGATTCACTAGATGAATATTTTGTTCCTGGGAAGGCATGACCGATACTAAATAATTCGGCTTGGTCGTATGAACTTTAACCGTAGAGAAAATCATATCGAAGTCCTTCGTTTCTTTCTCATCCAAATCTTCTAGTTTTATATTTCTCACAAATTCAATTTGTGGGAAGAGAAAAGATAGATTTTCCTTCACCATTAAAGAAGAGCTCACCCCATTTGGACAAATAATCACGGCTTTATAGTGTAAAGAAGACTTCGAATGGTCTGCCTTCAAATACCCACCAAAATGCGCCACAAAGTAAGCGGTCTCACTTTCAGAGATAGTTGTCCCGATATCCTCTTCGAGTGGAGAAAGGGATGCTTTCACCAACTCGAATAAGTCTGGATAATTCTCTTTAATCGTTTGTGTATAATCATTTGTACTTGGAATTCCAAATTTCAACCGATAGTAGGCTGGAATGAGGTGTTTCTTCAAGTTCTCTTTTAGTGTCCTTTTCTGTTGGAATTGTAGAAGTGAGACTTCTTCCATTTTCTGGATAATTTTATCCGTCAATTCATTAAAGTACTCAAAGTTTGAATCAACTTCACCTTCAAAACAGCTAGACAGCAAAATCGCCACATATTGTCGGTCATCTATCGTAAATGGACGGTCGACAATTCCTAAATCCCGGATCGTTTCTAATAAAATTTTCGATAAGAATTCTATCGCCGGAGAAACTAGCGTCTTAGAAAACACGACGGAATCCACATTTCTTTGGTAGCGACAAAGCACGAAGACAATATCATAAATACACTCTTTTAGTTGGTCTTCAATCGGCGTTAATTGGAGATGATTATAGTAATCTTTTACTATTTGCTCTATGATTTCATAGCGAACATTGTGCGCCCAACTCGACAGTACATAATCCAATCCCCATAGCCCGATAGGTGAGTTTAAAAGTTCCCCCACCATTTTAAAGGCCAGTTGATGCTTCTTCCATTCCTCTCCGATTAAGGTATATCCCTTAGCACGGCTATAGCCTAGTTCTAGTTCGTTTTTCGTCATCAGTTTTCTCAGCGACTGAATATCGGACAAGGTGGTGTTTTTGCTCACTTTTAGGAAATCTTGATAGTGACTGTTGGAAATATATTCCATCCGGCAAAACGTATAAAGATAAATCAAGGCTAATCTTGTTTCCTTTGGCAAGACCAATTCTTTCGACTGAACGATATCCGTCAGTTGCTGATCATTCTTCTCTAAAAAATATTTTCCTTTTGCGCATCTAAGGTCTATATTTTTCTTCTCCAAATAAGCGTGTAAATAATCAATCGCCTCTTTGACCTCTTTTATAGAGAATCCTACTTTTACTGAAAGTTCATACAATGATAATTCTTGATAGTCCATCAAGGTCATAAATAGGACAAGCGCTTTTAAATCAATCATTATGTCTCCTTTCTAACCTCATTATAAAATAGAAAAAATCAGAAATGTACATCGATTCGGCCCAATTTTAATGTCGTTCATTCGCTATTTCATTGTGCCGTTTCTTTTAACATACCATCTATTCATGTAAACTTTTGGAAAAAATAGCTAATTCACTCTGAAAAATCATGAAATGCAAAAAGAGCAGCTTTGCTTTATGAAGCAAAACCACTCTTTTTGAAGTTGT
>ERZ773005.89-NODE-89-length-85944-cov-5.909628_pt1 | contig 85944 bp, 73 predicted proteins | sample MGYA00580666_ERZ773005 | MGnify/ENA primary metagenome ERZ773005 (study PRJEB29015, sample SAMEA2737999) | human oral metagenome | biome: human oral; feature: human-associated habitat; material: dental | place: China | collected 2061 ...
GAACCCACGAACCCGCCGTGAAAGGGCGGTGTCTTAACCACTTGACGATGGCGCCATGGTGGCTCACCCGGGACTTGAACCCGGGACCCTCTGATTAAAAGTCAGATGCTCTACCAGCTGAGCTAGTGAACCAACGAATCCGCAGAGAGGATCGCCCCTGCCGTTCGCAGAACACGGTACTCACAGAATGATAGTATACAGGGCGGTAAAACGTTTGTCAATCTTTTGCCCAGTATCTGCCCGCTCCACGGTAAAATCTCCTCTGCGCCGTCAATCCCTGATATCCGCCGGCGCCACGTGGACGACGCTGCCATCCGTTTCCAGATAGACCGCTTCCTTCAGCATGGCGTTTCGTATCATACGGCGGCAGAGGAGGCAAGGCTTTCCCGACGCCAAAGAGCCGTCGGCGTTTATTCCGACGATGTAGATCGTCGCCCCCTTCATCTTCTCGGGATCGGCGTTGATGATCGCGTTTTGCTCGGCGTGGACAGCCACGCACAGCTCGTAATTCTGTCCCTTCGGCACATTGAGGCGCTCGCGCTCGCAGATGCCGGTATCGATGCAGTTTGCTTCGCCGCGCGGCGCTCCGTTATAGCCGGTGCTGATGATGATCTTATCCTTGACGATAATCGCGCCGTACATCCGCCGCAGGCACGTCGAGCGCCTGCCCACCGCCCGGGCGATCTCTAAAAAATACTCCGTCCAGCCGGGACGGCCCTTATTTTCTTCCATGCGTTTCCTTTCATCCTTCCCGCCGGTTGATCAGGTAACGCTGCGCCAGAAGAACCGCGACAAAATCATCCACCGGTACCGGTGGCACCTGCATACTCGCTGGGAAAAACCGCCGCCAGCCCGTCGGCGGATGCGCTTTCCAGTAGGCGCGCTTGGCGTCGTCCGTCGTCCGGTACTCGTTAACGCTCTCCACCGTCATCTCAGGAAACGCCTCCCTGATGCGCGCCTCGGCTTCCTTCCCCGTCGTCCCGTTGCCGATAAGGATACGCGCGGGCAAATAGCGTCGCACCCTCTCCGCTAACTCGTCGATCAGCCAGACCGTGGCGACAACTTCCTGCTCGAGCACCTCGCCGCTTTCGTCAACGACCGCCAGCCCGCATTTTTCGCGACCAGGGTCGATTGCTGCGATAACCAATCCCGCCTCCCCTTTCCGTAAAATCCGCCGTCACTCGCTTTTCTCCCGGGCATCCGTTTCCATTTTCAAATTAAGCCGCAAGGGGCCTAGCGCATCCGTATCGTCACGCGCGTAAGCGCTCAGGACGACCGTTCCGTCAAGCGGAACGAGCGCCTGCACGATATCGTAGAACTGCGATCCTTCCATGATTCCGACGGAGCCCCGGATCGGATCGGGGAGGATTCCCCGCGCCGTAGCTGCGGCGTTCACATCCCTGAGGAAGCTCATGACGACCTGCTCCGCTTCGCCGGGCGTATGCCCGTTTATTTTGAAAGGCCGGGCGATAATAAATTCATCTTTTTTATAGACAACGCTGTTCTTAAAGAGCTGAAGATTCGTACGTACGGGTTCGCCGCGCACCAGATTGCCGGCGGCGACGATCCGAACGACCATATCGTCCGCGCCGCCGGCAATGGTGCGCGCCGCCTGCTCGTACTCCGGCTGATAGATCCAGATCTCGCTGCGCTCGTCTCCGACCCCGAGCCGCTGCGCCGTATTACGGTTGGCAAGCTGGATAAGTCCCGCCATATCAGCAAGCACTTCGTCGACCGGACGGTCGCCGCGAATGATTCCGCTGGCGATCACCTCGCCCGCCTGGAAAACGATATCGCCCTCCCGGACGAATTGCAATCCTTGCCGCAAAATATCGGCGCGCTCTTCCAGCGTTCGATTATCGACAGTAAGCGCCGTATTCTGATCCGTAAGCCCTCGGTTCTGTTCTTCCAGCGCCGCGGCTTCCGCCTCCAGCTTCGCGTTCCCGGCGGCCAGCTCCCGCGCCCGATTTTCTAGTGTCGTCTGCTTCTCGTGTAATTTCTCCAGCTCGTCCTTCGATTTTGTCAGCTCCAGCGCGGCCGCGTTCTGCTCCACTTTCGCCTCCGCCAGCTGCGTATCCGTGTCGGCTAATCGTTCTTTTGTCTCCCGCATCATCTGATTGAGCTGTTCCATGCCGAAAAGCGCGGTACGCACATTATTCGAAGCAGCCGCGAGAATAACGAAGGTCAGCGTCGTAATCAAAACGCCGGTAATAATCGTGACGATGACCGACGTATGGCGCGGGCGCAGCCCGAATAGCGACAGCTTCTTTTTGCCGACCCGCGAGCCGACGCGGTCGCCGATGAAAGCGATTACGCCGCCAGTAACAACCAGCACCATGATCAGGACAAGTCCGTACATCCGTCAATCTCCTCTCCTTGTTCGGCGATTTTCAGCGCGCCGCCTGCCGCATGAGAAACACACCGGCGATAAGCCCCACGATATTCGGCAGCCAGACCGCCAGCGCCGCGGGGAGCACCCCGCTCTGCGCTACCGCGCCGCCCATCGTCATAAATACATAATAGATAAAAATAATAATAATACTGACGGCGAAGCCGCGCGACGATCCGGTTCGCTGCGGCTGAAGCCCCAGCGGAAGACCGACCAGGGCGAAGATGAAGCTCGCAAAAGGGATCGTGAAGCGTTGATAAAGCTCCGTCTCAATTTTCTTCGTATTGACGAAGCGGTCGCGCAGAATCTTTATCTGCTCGCGCAGTTCCTTTATTGTAAGTTCCTCGGGTTTCTTCTGATCGCGCAAAATCGCGCCCGGACTGTCCTTGACCGGCAAAATCTGCTGGTCAAAGTACATTTTATGCTGCGTTTCCTCATCGGAATCCTTCGGAATATCGTAGATCACGCCTTTATACATGACCCACTTATCCTTCTCCCATTTCGCGTATTCCGCATCCTCGACATGCGATACCCTTCCCTGTTCGAACATCTGCATCGATACGCCCTGCATCGTCTCGGTCGTGGCGTCGTACAGGCGGGCGTAGATGAGCCGGACGATCTGCCCGTCCTGGATATCTTTTATAATGATATGCTCCTGGGACTGCGGCGTCGTATTTTTTTTGATCTCGTAATTGAGCACGCGGGCGTATGCAGAGTTCGACCACGGGACGACATATTCGTTGAACCAGACGGCAAACAGGCTGACGCAAAAGCCCAAGATCAGCGCCGGATACGAGATACGATAAAAGCTGATCCCGCAGGACTTCATCGCCGTGATCTCGCTGGACGCGGAGAGCCGGCCAAAGGCCAGCAGACAGCCGAGAAGCATCGACATGGGGAACGTCCAGATAACGACGCCCGGCAGACTCAAGAAGAAGATTTTAATAACGGAAGACAGGGACGCGCCGTATTCCGTAATGTACTGCGCAATGCGAAACAGCGTCCCCGAGCCGATGAAAACGGCGGAAAACGCGCAGATCCCAAACAGGAAGGTCATAAAAACTTCCCGGAAGATATAGCGGTCTAAAATTCTGATGTGCATGTAACGCAGGCTCCTACAGGGTGAAGTTGTCGCCCAGATAAAATTTCTTCGCCAACTCGTGATTGGCGATGGTTTCCCGATCTCCCTCGATGAGGATCTCTCCGACGTTCATGATGTAGGCGCGATCGACAATGCGCAGCGTCTCGCGGACGTTATGATCGGTGATCAAAATGCCGATCCCGCGCGTCCTCAGATACTCGATGATGCTCTGAATATCGGCGACGGCGATAGGGTCGACGCCGGCAAAGGGCTCGTCGAGCAGGATAAATTTAGGCTCAATGGCGAGACATCGAGCGATCTCCACGCGCCGCCGCTCGCCGCCGGAAAGCTCGGTGCCACGGCGGTCACGCACATGGCTGATGTGGAACTCCTCAAGGAGATCGTCCATTTTCTGATGGCATTCTGCCTTAGAAAGCGCCGTCGTTTCCAGAATGGCCATGAGATTTTCCTCAACCGTCAGACGGCGGAAAATCGACGCCTCCTGCGCCAGATAGCTGAGCCCCATCGCCGCCCGACGGTGCATGGGGAGCGCGCTGACCTCAAGATCGCCGATGTAGACCTCGCCTGCCGTAGGATGCTCCAGCCCGATGATCATGTAAAAGGTCGTCGTCTTTCCCGCACCGTTCGGGCCCAGCAGGCCGACGATCTCTCCGGTTTCCACGCGCACCGACACATGATCGACGACGTTTCGGTTTTTGAAGGTTTTTACCAGATCCCGCGTTTCGATGAACACTCTCTGATTCTCCTGAAGGCGAGGCTCCGCCCGCTTATCATTCGCCTGCCGGCGCTTCTTGTGTTTCATTCAGATAAACCGTCAAACGCTGGCTCCGCAGGGTATTGTTTTCCTGGATCGCCCACGCGTTCCCCGTCAAAACGAGCTTCCCACTTTCCTTACCAAAATATTCAGCCTCGTCGCCGCCGCCTTCAAACTGGCGCGGCGGGCTGACGACATGCGCGGAACCTACGCCCTTACAATGCTCGTCATTCATCCAGCCTTCCATATAATCGGCGGTAAAGGTGCCGTCCTGCGTCGTGATCGTGCCGCCTGCGGTCATACGAACGTACTCCTGGTCCGTAAAATATTCGGCTTGGGGCCCGGTGAAGGACTTATCTTCTTTTGTCCCGTGGACGTTTCCCTCTGCCAAAAACTGTGTGTCAGAAAGGACATGAAACACATCGCAGGTCAAATGCGTCCCGTCACGGTCCGCGACGACGCCGCCGGTCATTTTGCCCTGTTTCGTTTTCGTATTGTAGGTCGCGTTCTCCGCGCTGGCAACGCCGTCCCCCTGCTTCATAACGACGTGTCCGGTCGCCGTCATTTCACCCGTCTTGGCGTTGTACTCCACCGTATCCGCCTGAAGCTCCGCCGTGTCGTTGCCGGTTTTTGCCGCGGCCGCCGTGCCGAAAAGGCACGCCGCTAAAAAGATCGCCGCTCCCGTTCTTATTCCCCTGCGCATATCCATGCTGTCAATTCTCCTTTTTTATATAAGCGCTGCCTTCGGCACGGAAAACGGAAAACGCTTCCCGCGCTTCAATTTTATCGCCTCGCGCCTCCAGGTCCTGGCGAGTCAGAACCGCTTTCCCCGCCGCGACGAGCCGATCTTCGCCGGCAACCCATTCCAGGGTGTCGCTTGTCAGGACGCCGCCGTCCGACGTCGTCGCCTTAGCGCCGCCGGAGAGCTTCACGTTTTTCGTAGCGCTGTCATACGTCCCGCTCGCCGCGGTCAGGGTCAAGACGTTGCCGTCCTCTTGATAATAATGACCAACGGGGTTTTTGAATACCGTCGCCTGCGTCGCCATATCGACGCTTGTCGTTTCCGCCTTAATGTCCCAGATTACCCGCCCGTGACGTTCCTCGCTGAGGAAATTTGACTGGTATTCCATGATCTTTGGTTCGTCGGGCGCTTCCTCAGGCGTTTCCTCCGGAACCGTAACAATCGTCCAGAAAATCCCACCGGCGATAAGCAAGACCGCCGCGGCGATCAGCATTGTACTTTTCCTATTCATGCGCCGTTTTATCCTCCCCCGCGGTCACGGTATGATGCTTGACGTGTTTTTCCTCCGGCGGCGTGTTCCAGCGCTTCTGGAACCACAGCCACTGGGTGGGGTTTTCCCGCACGACGCGCTCTAAAATCCGCGTCATTTTCACTGTGAAATCATAAAGATCCCGGTCCGTGTCCCCGTGATCCTCGTAGCGAAGCGCTTCGCCGATAACAACCCGGTGACGGCCGTCTTTCTTTCGCAGAATAAAAGCAGGAAGCACCGGAGCGTTAAACTTTCGGGCGAACACTGCCGGCCCCATGGGCGTCGACGCCGGGCGGCCAAGAAAATCAATAAACGCTCCGCCCGGTCCGGCGTCCTGATCTGCCAGAAAGCCAAGGATCTTTCCCTGTTTTAAGGCGCGGGCCGCCGCCAGGAGCTCACTCGTGCCGCGGGAAAAGATCTCCACATGAATCGTCGCCCGAAGATCGTTTAAAACGCGCGTATACTGCTCGTTCGGCTGGGGCTTGGCGATGGCGGTTACCGGCAGCCCCGAAAGCGTAAACGCCGCCGACAGCCACTCCCACGTTCCCACATGACCGGTCAGGACGACGACGCCATGCCCCTCCGCCAGCGCCGCTTTCATGCGCTCCAGATGCTCGATCTCAATATATTCGTGAAAATTCTTTTCACTAAGTCGCGGCATATATAAAATCTCAAAAACATTCGTAGCCAAATTGACAAACGAAGCTTTGACCAGCTTCTTCGCTTCTTCCCTTGAAATGGACAAGCCGGCCATCATCTGGCGAATCGCTCGTTCGCGCTGTTTTTTTATGAATCTGTAATACAGGATACCGGCTCCCCGCCCCAATGTCAATAGGGCGCGATGAGGCAGGCAGCAGATCACCCGGCTCAACAGCATCAACAACCAATAAAGCATAACGGTTCCTCCCGTAAAGCCGCTCTCCTTAGCAAAGCAGCCATGGCGCGACTTCGATCAGGAGATCAAAAAACGCGCGACCATCTCTTCCCAACGTCCCTGCGCCTGAAGGATAAACTCAATGGTCTCCCGGACGGCGCCGTTTCCGCTCCGATGGGAAGCGACAAAGTGTGCTCGCTGGAGCACTTCGGGCACTGCGTCTGCCGGAGCGGCGGCAAACCCAGCTTGCTGCATGACCGGGAGGTCGATGAGATCGTCACCCATATAGGCGATCGCCTCGTCCGTAAAGCCGTACCGTGCTTTAAGTTCTTGATAAGCGACAGCCTTATCAAGCCGGCCCTGCCAAAGAGCAGTGATTTTGAGCTCCCGTGCGCGCGCTTCTAAAATCGGCGACGTCCGCCCGGTAATGACGGCGGTTTTCCCTCCCGCCTTGTGCCAAAGCGCGATTCCCAGCCCGTCTTTAATGTCGAAGCGCTTGAAAAGCTCCCCCGTTGCACCGGTGTATATCCCGCCGTCCGTCAGCGTCCCGTCAACGTCGAGGACGAGCATTCGAACGGCAGCGGCGCGCGCTTTTGTCTCCTTCATGCTAGACGACCCCCTGCCGCAGGAGGTCGGTCAGATGGACGATCCCCACGGGGCTCCCGGCTTCATCGACCACCGGAAGCACAGTAATAGGACGCGGCTGATGCTTTTCCATGATGGATAGCGCCGAAGCCGCTAATTTTCCCGCCGTGATCGTCGCCGGGTTACGAGTCATAAAGGTTTCCACCGGCTCCTCTAAAAACTCGCTGCCTTTCGCCAGGCAGCGGCGAACGTCGCCATCTGTCACCAAGCCGATAAAGCGCCCCGCCGCGTCGACGACGGAAGTCGCGCCAACCCCCTTCGCTGTCATGACGAAAAGCGCCTCCTTCGCCGTCTTGTCACAGGAAATCGTCGGATTATCCTCGCCGCTGTGCATGACGTCCCCGACGGTCAAGAGCAGGCGGCGCCCCAGCGAACCGCCGGGGTGGAACATGGCGAAATCCTGCGCTGTAAAGTTGCGCGCCGCCATCGCCGCCATGGTAATCGCGTCCCCCATCGCCAGCGCCGCCGTTGTGCTGGCCGTAGGCGCGAGCCCCAGCGGGCAGGCCTCGCGCTCCACCCCGGCGTCGATAAAGTAATCGGCGTTTTTCCCCAGCGTCGACGCCCGCTTGCCGCAAAGCGCGATGATCGGCGCGCCGATTCGTCGGATGACCGGCAGGATATTCACGATCTCGTTCGTCTCGCCGCTGTTTGAGATCGCCAGCACAATATCCTGCGGTGTCACCATGCCCAGATCGCCATGGAAAGCCTCCGCCGGATGCATGAAAAATGACGGCGTTCCCGTGCTGGCAAGGCTGGCCGCGATCTTCTGCCCCACATGTCCGGATTTTCCGATCCCGGTGACGATGACGCGGGCCTTGCAGTCCAAAATAGCGCGCACCGCCGCTTCAAACTCATCGTCCACGCGGTCAATGAGTTTTTGCAGCGCGCCGATTTCGATTTCTAACGTTTCGATAGCCTTCTCTTTGATCACGCTGTGCCGGCCTCCTCCAAAATTCAGTGCGTCAGGCGAGCCTGGGACGGACGATATTATAGATCGCCAAGGCGTCCTTCAAAAGGTCTTCCAGTTTATCGAGATAAACGCTGTTCGGCCCGTCACAGAGAGCTTCCTCGGGATTATCATGAACCTCCATAAAGAGCGCGTCCACACCCGCTCCCACCGCCGCCCGAGCGAGGTATTCTACATATTCGCGATTTCCCGCCGAGCTGGTTCCCGCTCCCCCCGGGAGCTGTACGCTGTGCGTCGCGTCAAAAACAACGGGATACCCAAAGGAGCGCATGATAGGGAAGCTCCGCATATCGACAACGAGATTGTTGTAACCGAAGGACGCCCCCCGCTCCGTCAGCAGAATATTCGAATTTCCGCCCTCGAGGAGCTTATCGACGACGTTGCGCATATCCTTCGGCGCGAGGAATTGCCCTTTTTTGACGTTAATTACCCGCCCCGTCTGCGCCGCCGTATAAAGAAGGTCCGTCTGGCGGCAGAGAAACGCCGGAATCTGGAGAATATCCGCGACCTTCGCGGCGGGTGCGGCCTGCGCCTCGGTGTGAATGTCGGTAATGATGGGTACCCCCAGCTCATCCTTAATCGTTTGGAGCATTTCCAATCCCTTGACGAGGCCGGGGCCGCGGAATCCATTAAAGGACGAGCGGTTCGCCTTATCGAAGGAGGCCTTAAACACATAGGGAATGCCCAGCCGCCGGGTAATGTCCCGGATCGTCCGACCGATATAGAGGCACCGCTCCAAGCTCTCCAGGACGCAAGGGCCCGCCAAAAGCGCCAGCGGATTGCCTGCGCCAATCTCAAAATCTGCTACCCTGACCGTATTCATACGAATGCTCCTTTCGCCACGCCTGTCTTCCCCACCGCGTCGCCTCTTTCAGGAAAGGCTCCGCGCCTTATATATCTCATTCACCCGCGCCAGATCCTCCGGCGTGTCGACGCCGACAAAATGGTGCTCGGTACGGATGACCTTGATACGGTATCCATTCTCCAGCGCCCGGAGCTGCTCTAAGGACTCCGCCTGTTCCAGAGGCGTCGGCGGCATTTTCGCGTACCGTAAGAGAAACTCACGCCGGTAAGCGTAAATACCGATGTGTTTAAAGACGCTCGCTTTCCCCTCGTTTCGCGGATACGGCAAGAGGGAGCGGGAAAAGTACAGCGCGTAACCCTGCCGGTCGGTAACAACCTTGACGTTATTCGGGTCGCGCTGCTCCGCCGGATCGTCGATAGGCGTCATGACCGTTGCCATTTCGAGCGCCCCATCGCCTTGGAACGCCGCCGCCAGCTCGTCGATAAGCGACGGCTCGATGAGAGGTTCGTCGCCCTGTACGTTGATGATCAGCTCCATATCAGGATATGCCGCCGCGACCTCGGCCAGCCGATCCGTCCCCGTGGGATGATCCGGCGAGGTCATCATCGCGCGTCCTCCCGCTGCCTCCACGGCGTCCAGGATGCGTCGGTCGTCCGTCGCCACGACGGCCCCGGTCAGGCATTTCGCCTTTATTGCCCGATCGTAGACCCGGCAGATCATCGGTTTCCCGGCAATATCAAGAAGGGGCTTGCCCGGCAGGCGCGTCGAAGCGTAACGCGCCGGAATAACACACAGGATTCTCATTTTTTCACGCTCCTTTTCCCACTTTTTTCCGCAAATCCTCCGCCACGAGATCAATCAGCGGTTTCTCCCCGCCGCGGAAGGTGACCTCCACGCTCAGGACATAAATCGGGATATGATACCGGAATTTCTGGCTGATCTGTTCCTGCGTCACCGCCGGCACCTTGACCGCGTCCTTCTCGGTAATGATGACCGCCTCGGCATCCAGCGCCGCTGCCTGCCCGGCGACGTCCATCATTTCTTCCACCGTGTAATCATGGTGATCGGGGAAGCGCAGGCTTTCGATGACGACCGCGCCCAGTCCCGACAGCGTTTGCTCGAAGGACGCCGGGTTGCCGATAGCGGAGACCGCCATGACGCGCTTCCCCTTCATCTGCGAGGTGTCGATGCCGTCGCTGGCGATATGGTCCGACCAATCGGAAAGCTCGACGAAGCAGCGCGGCTGATGGATGCTCTCAACGAGAAGGGCATGGTCGTTCTCCTCGCGAACGACCTTGCGAATATACTGCCGCGACGCCTCCGTCGCCTGATCGACCTTCGTCAAGAGGCAGACGTCCGCCCGATCAATGTGGGAGATCGGCTCGCGCAGCGTTCCCCGCGGCAGCATGTACCCGTTGCCAAAGACGTTGACTGCGTCGACGAGAAGAATATCCATATCGCGCGCAAGCTGCCAGTGCTGATAACCGTCGTCGAGGATCGCGACCTCCGCCCCGAAATGCTCGATAGCATAACTCCCCGTCACATAGCGCTCCGGCCCGATGAGGACGGGGACGTCGGGCAGGTGCTTGGCCAGCATGAAAGCTTCGTCCCCGGCTTCTGTCGCGTCCATGTGCAGCCCGCTCCCGTCGGAAACAATGCCCACGTCACCCCGCCATTTCGCCCGATACCCCCGGTTCAAAATGACGACCCGGTACCCCATCTCGCGAATGGCGTGCGCCAGCCGTTGGGCCGTCGGCGTCTTACCCGTGCCGCCGACGGTGATGTTCCCGAGGCTGATAACGTAGCAGCCGAGCTTCTTGCGGCGGAAAATACCCGCCTTATACCCCGCCAGCTTCAGATTGACCAGCCCGCCGTAAATCAGCGAGAATACATAAAGAACGGCGACGAGGATCTGCCAGAAAAAGCCATGGGCCTGCCTGCTGTGAATAAGGTGGTAGAAATACGTCTGGAAGTTCTCCACCTTGTTCGTCGATTTGATCTGCCCGCTGGCGAGGCGCCGCTCCTCCACCATCTCCAGCATTTCGTGGAGAAGGACCGCCGATTTTCGCGCCGCGCCTTTATTTTCCTGGCAGATGGCCAGCGTTTCCTGTTCCATACGACGGCGCTCCGCCTCGTCGACAAAAAGGTGCACGACCGCTTCCGCCAGCTCCCCGGCGTTCTGCACGGTGACGACCGCCTTGCGCTTCGTGAAGAGCGCGTGGGTTTCCTTGAAATTGAACATGTTGTAGCCGACGACGATCGCCTTGCCGTGCGCCGCCGGCTCAAGGATATTATGTCCGCCGTGGGAAATAAGACTGCCGCCGACGTAGATAACGTCGCCGACGCTGTATACCTTGCCCAGCTCGCCGATGGTATCGAGGACGACAATATCGTGTCCGATCGAAGGATTCGTCATCAGCTCCGTGCGCCGCGCCACTGTAAATCCGGCGCGCCGGCAGATAGCGACTACTTCGCGTGTTCTCAAAAGCTCGCGCGGCGCGACAACCAGCTTCGCGTTCGGTCTCTTTTCCCGCAGCGCGCGAAAGGCCTGCAAAACCGGTTCCTCCTCGCCGCGGTGCGTACTGCCCGCCAAAAACACCCCGTCGTTATCCGCCAGCCCCATTTCCGCCAGGAGCTTCGCTTTTTCTTCCGCGCCGACGTCCGTATATGTCTGATCGAACTTCGTATTGCCAGTAACAATAACGAGGTTCGGATTCGCGCCCAAGCGGATGATGTATTCGGCATCGATAGGCGACTGCATGGCAAACTTCGTCACCGTGCCGATCATATCGTCCAGCAGGCTGTGCAGATGATGGTACCGCTTGACGCTCTTGTCGCTGATCCGGCCGTTGACCATCATAACGGGGATCCGCATTCTCCGGCAGGCGCGCAGGAAGTTCGGCCATAGCTCCGTCTCAACCGGCAGGAAAACGCGCGGCGACACGCGGCGCACCATGTGCGCCGCCAGGAACGGAAGATCGAGAGGGAAATAAATGATCGCGTCCGCCCCTTGGATAATGCGGTTCGCCATCTCGTAGCCGTTCGTCGTGACGACCGACAGCAGAATCGGATTTTTCGGGAACTCACGCCGAAATTCTTTGATGAGTGGGCTGGCCGCCACCACTTCGCCGACGGAAGCAGCATGGACCCATATGCAGTTCTTCTTGGCGACTTTTTCCAGCGTCGCCTCGGGAATGATCCCCAGGCATTGACGAATCCGTTCCACAAACCCCCGCTCGCGGATAGAACGGATCATGAACACCGGAATGATGAGCAGCACTACGAGAATCGCCGCGATATTATATAACAGCTGCATATCCTTTCCCCTTCTTTTCCGGCGCGCGGCACAAATCGCCGCGTCCCTGTTCTCTAATCCCCTATTTGAAGCGCTTACCTGCGCTATACGGGCGTCTTGCTGAACTGAATATTATACAGATTGCTGTAAATGCCGCCCGCCGCCAGAAGCTCTTCATGCGTGCCGTGTTCGTGAATACGTCCGCCGTCGATAACATAAATCTGATCCGCGTTGAATACGGTCGACAAACGATGAGCGATAACGAAGGACGTCCGCCCCACCATCAGCCGGTCCAGCGCCGCCTGCACAATCTTCTCGCTTTCGGTATCGAGGGCCGAAGTCGCCTCGTCCAGGATCAAAATCCGCGGATCCTTGAGAATCGCCCGGGCAATGGCGATACGTTGGCGCTGTCCGCCGGAAAGGTTCAGCCCCCGCTCGCCGATCTTCGTGTCGTAGCCTTTGGGAAGCGCCATGATAAAATCGTGAGCGTTAGCGTCCTTCGCCGCCTGCACGATTTCTTCTTCCGTAGCGTCGAGGCGGCCGTAGCGGATATTTTCCCGCACCGTCGTGGAAAAAAGCATCGTCTCCTGCGGCACGATGCCGATCTGTCGCCGCAGCGACTCCATTGTCACCGCGCGCACGTCATAACCGTCGATTCGAATCGCCCCCGACGAGACATCGTAAAAGCGCGGGATCAAATTTGCGATCGTCGATTTTCCCGCCCCGCTCGGTCCGACGAAGGCGACCATCTGCCCCGGTGAAGCGGCGAGCGAAACATGAGAAAGCGCGTTAGCGCCTTCCTTGTACGCGAAGGTTACATCATCAAAAACGACTTCGCCTTTAACCGGCGGCAATTCCTTCGCGTCGGGATGATTGGCGATCGTTTCCGGAAGATCCATAATCGCGAAAACGCGATCCGCCCCCGCCATCGCCTTTTGAATCGCGCCGTAAACGCGGCTGATCCGTTTGACCGGGTTCGCCAGATTGACGGCGTAAGTGAGAAACGCCACCAGCGCTCCGGCGGTGATCACGCCGTTGACGACCTCGTAGCCGCCGAACCAGACGATGACCGTCACGGCGAGCGCCGCCAAAAACTCTACCGTCGGCGTCAAGAGACTCATGAGCTGATTATTCTTCATTTCAGCGCGAAAATTCAGCTCGTTCTGCCGGTGAAAGCGCTCGATCTCAAAATCCTCCCGACCGAAGGACTTCACGACCCGCACGGCGGCGATGCTTTCCTGCATGGTCGCCGTGATATCCGCCAGCCGTTCCTGAATGACGGTGCCGGAAGATTTCAGCTTGCGCCCGAAAATCTTCATCGCCTGCCCGACGAGGGGTACGGTGATCAGTGTCAGGAGGCTGAGCTTCCAGTCCAGCAGCACCATCATGACAAGAGAGCCGACGAAAATTGAGCTTTCCGTCACCAGCTCGATGAGCCGGTCGACAAGGGCGTTCTGCAGGACCGCCACGTCGTTTGTAATGTAGCTCATGATCTCGCCCGTCTGGTGACGGTCAAAATAGGAAAGCGGCAGGCGCTGAAATTTCTTGAAAAGAACGTCGCGCACATCTATGATAACACGTTGGCCGACAAAAGACACGAGATAACTTTGCCCGTAATAAAAAATTCCCCGAATGAAAAACGTCACCACAATGCCGATGGAAATAACGTTGAGCATCTGCATGTCTTTTTCCGCCAGCACCTTGTCGATCATGTCCTTGATGATCCACGGCAGGTAAAGGTTCGCCCCCGCCGCGATGATAATGCAGATGATCGCTTCGATGAGCCGCCCAATATAAGGTTTTATGTAGCCCAGAAGCCGGACATAATTCTTCATCCGCCGCTCTCCTTATCCCTTTTTTCTGTCGTACCGGTTGTATTCTGCGCGCACTCCAACGAAGAGCGTTCCGCCGCCCGCAGGATACGCTCTGCTACGCGCGCCGCCGCGCCCGGCCCGCCCAATTTCGCCGTCGCCGCCGCGAGCCGTTCGCAGACTGCAGCACGATGCTGCGGCTCTTGCCAGAAGCGTCGCGCTTCGCGTACTATGCGCTCCGGATTCACCTCGTCCTGCAAAAGCTCCGGCTGCGCCGCTTCATTGAGAAGAATATTCGGCAGGCTGAAATATTTCACCTTCACAAGCATTCTCCCAATCATATAAGAAATCGGCGACATTCGATAAAGAACGATCGACGGCAGCCTCATAATCGCCGCTTCCAGCACCACCGTCCCCGACGTTGCCACGGCAAACTCGGCCAGCGCCATCAAATCGTAAGTGTACTCGTGCGTAAACGCCACCGTAACGCCGGCGCCCTCCGCCTCGCGCTTCATCGCCGCTTCATCCATATTCTGCGCCACCGGCAAAAAGAACGCCGCATCGGGCTTTTCTTCTTTTATGCGGCGCGCTCCGGCAAGAATCGCCGGCAGAATCAGCTCAATCTCCTGACGACGGCTGCCGGGAAGGAGCAGAATCGGATACATCTCCTCAGTCACGCCGAAGAACGCCCGCGCCTCGTCGCTTCCAAGGCTGGGCTTTACCGTATCGATTAATGGATTGCCGACAAAAGATATATTCGCCCCGGCCTCCTCATAAACCTTTGTTTCGAAGGGAAAAATCGCGGCAAATTCATCAGCCAGCGCAGCGCAGGATTTCGCGCGTCCCTTACGCCACGCCCAGGCCGACGGCGGGATGTAGGAGAACACTGGTATCCCAAGCGTTTTGGCGCGGCGTGCCAGCCGCCAGTTAAAGTCCGGATAATCGATCAGCACCAGAATATCCGGCTTTTCCCGTCGCATGGTTTCCGTCAGTGTATCGAGGAGCCGCCAGATGCGCCGTAGATTTTTCAGGACCTCAAAGAAGCCCATGACGCTGTAATCAGCGATGTCCGCCATGAGCCGCACACCGGCAGCGCGCATTTTCGCGCCGCCAAAGCCAAGGAGCGTCGAATCCGGCGCCTGCTGCAAAATCGCCTCCGCCAACCGCGCTCCGTGGAGATCCCCCGAGGCTTCCCCCGCGGAAAACATGATCTTCATGTTCCTTCCCCCTTTCCCACCGTCGTATTTTGCGAATCATTTTCTACTTTACGTTTCAAACATGAAAAAACGCGGCAGATCGCTCGGCGTATCTGCCGCGTCGCCAATTATAAGGCAACGATCGTAATATCGTGTGCCTCGGCCAAAGCGACGGTCTGTGCCCGGTCGACGAGAAGGGTATGGTTCGCTTCGATGGCCAGCGCCGTCGCCCCCGCCTCGATCATACTTTCGATGGTCGTTACGCCCACCGCCGGAACATCGAAGCGCCGATCCTGCTCCGGCTTCGCCACCTTCACCACAATCGCGCCGCCCCGTGCCAGCTTCCCCCCCCGCTTTATGCAGGCATCCGTTCCCTCGATAGCCTCCAGCGCCATAACCGCCATGCCTTTAACCACCGCCGTCTGCCCCACATCAAGGCGTCCGATTTCCTTCGCCATACGAAAACCAAACTCCATGTCCCGCCGCTCGTTTTCGCTCGGCGCACGCCGCGTCAGCGTCCCCGGCGGCGGCATAAGCGGGCGGATGAGGAGTGTCTGATCGATGAGCTCGATCCCTTCTTTTTTCAGCTCCGCCACGAATTTCAACATCAGGGTATCATCCTTATGATCAGGCAGCGACAAGAGGAGCTTCACCATCCGCCAGTCAGGGAGCTCATGACGGCCGTTCATCAGGAGCTCTTTCGATACCTTGCCGATCGCCGTCACTTTGGTGACGCCATGTTTTTTGAGATAATCGATAATACGCCCTAATTTAGCGACGTTAATCGCCGCATAATCGGTCACGGCGCCCTTCAGTTCGGGATCTACTCCCTCAAGAAGGCCGACGGCGTAGACCTCATAACCTGTTTCCCGCGCCGCCCGCGCGCACTCCACCGGCAGATGGCCGATCCCCGCCAGCAGTCCGACCTTTTCCATGGTATCCCTCCGCCAAGGTACCGGCGTCCGATACCGTTTTAATTCATCTCGCCTTCCGCCTCCCGACGGCCGCGGCATATCCCTCGCTCCGCGTTGCGCAAAAAGCGCAGGAAATGCTCTACTTCCTCGCAGGAATCGACCTCCTGCTCGATCACTCCGATCGCCTGCGACACATTGTACCCCGAGCGATAGAGGATCTTATACGCCTGCTTTATCCGGCGACGTGCCTCCACCGGCACCCCGGCGCGGGACAGCCCCACGCTGTTCAGCCCGATCGCGCGCGCCGGAACGCCGTTCACGATCGTATACGGCACGACATCCTGCGACAGGCGCGAAAATCCTCCTACCATCGCGTTCCGCCCAATCTTCACAAACTGATGAACGCCCGTCATGCCGCCGATGACGACCCGGTCCTCAACCTGCACATGACCCGCCAGCATCGCTGCGTTCGACATGATGACATGATTCCCCAGTATGCAGTTATGCGCGATATGGACGGTCGCCATAATCAGGCAATCGCTGCCAATGCTGGTCTTTTCTCCTTCGCCTGTCGCCCGGTGAATCGTCACGCACTCGCGAATCCTCGTCCGGTCGCCAATAAACACATAGCTTTTCTCACCGTGAAATTTCAAATCCTGCGGCTCTTCCCCGATCGAGCAGAACTGGAAAAAGCGGCAATCCCGTCCAATCGTCGTCTTTCCGGTGATAACTACACTTGGCCCCACCACCGTTCCGTCGCCGATCGTCACCTCCGGGCCGATGACTGCGTAGGGCCCGATCACGACGTTTTTCCCGAGCTTCGCGCCCGAATAAACGACCGCCGTCTCATGTATATTCGCTTCAGCCGCGCTGCTTCCTGCCATCTTTCCCCACTCCTCAATTAAACCGAAATCAGTCGTCCCCAAAGGACATATCCGACCCTATGCCTATAGAATCTCCCCCGGGGCAGTTTTTTTCGCAGATAAAAATTCCACATTTTTCTGTATTTCGGCAGCTTATAAGCGATTATTCCTGTTTTCTTCGGTATATCAACTTAAATCGGCCCGTTTTCCGGTTTTTTTAAGGCGAAAATGAAATCTCCCTGCGCGACAAACGTATCGTCGACGAACGCCTCGGCGTGGAGCTTGCCGAAATTCCCCTTCACCACATGGACCAGCCGCGCCTTCATGACCAGTTGATCCCCCGGCACGACCGGCTTTTTGAATTTGACGTTCTCCATACCGCCAAAGAGCGCGATCTTGCCCCGGTTTTCCTCCGGGTAGAGCATCGCGATCCCGCCAACCTGCGCCATCGCCTCTAAAATGAAAACGCCCGGCATAATGGGGTTTCCCGGGAAATGGCCGGGGAAAAACGGCTCATTCAGCGTAACGTTTTTAATGCCGACACCTGACTCGAACGGGACCAGGTCAATAATCCGATCGACCAGCAGCATAGGAGGACGGTGCGGCAGGATCTTCTTGATCTCGTTGACATCCAAAATCATGGGGTTCCACTCCTTCAAATAAGTTATACCTAGTTATTATAACACGCCTAGCCCTATTTATCACCTTTTTTCCTTTTTTCTTTCTGTTTGACCTCTCCCCCCGGCAAAGATATCGCCGCCGTTCAGCAAAATACGGCGGCGATATCTTCGGCCAGCGACCCGATAGCGTCGGCCCGACAGCGCTGACAATGCTCCATCTGGCGGATATAGTATCCGCATTCCCGCCTCAGCGCTCGCATAACGTTTGCACCGGGCGCCGGCTGACCGGCCAGCTCGCTTTCCGGGACAGGAAACAGCGGCAGCAAGTTGTAAAATAAAATGACGCAAAAAGTTCCATTTTGTAACTCGTTCAGTTAAACTTTTAGTCACAACACAAAAGAAACTGAAGGGGAGAACACAAAATGGAACAAACTCATTCTACAACAAAAAGACGAAAATGGAAACAGCTGACGGAACGGGATCGGTATCAAATCGAAGCCTATTTCCGTGCGGGATGGAAAGTGCAGCAAATAGCAGAGCAAATCGGCTACTCAAAACGAACGATCGAACGGGAGCGAACGCTTGGAATGACCGAGCAACTGAAACCAGCCACCAAGGGAATCAAAGCACATGGCGACGTACAAAAGCAATGGGTCTATCTAGCTGACGTTGCACAGCGGCGACATGAAGAAAACGCCAAAGGCAAGGGTCGTAATCTGAAGATCGGGAGCGATCACCGACTTGCCGATTCCATCGAAAGAAAGATAAAAGACGAAAAATACGCGCCGGACGCAGTCATCGGAGACCTTATGCAGCATGGCTGGCCGTCGGATGTGCGTATCTGCGTAAAAACCCTGTATAACTATATCGATCGGGGCCTGTTTCTAAGCATTAACCACGAGGAACTTCCGTTCAAGAAGAAACGGACGAAGCCGACCACGCATAAACGGCGGAAAGTGGCATGGAACAACCGGGGAGGCAAGAGCATAGAAGAGCGTCCTGAAGAGGTGAATCAACGCCAAGCATTCGGACATTGGGAAATCGACCTCGTGATAGGGCGAAAGGGAACAAAGCCGGTCCTGTTGACCTTGGTAGAGAGAAAAACGAGGAAATCTCTCTATGTACTGGTGAAAAACAAGAGCCAAAAGGAAGTGCTTCAAGCTCTTCGTCGGATGAAGCGGCGCAGCAAAGGTGACTTTACCGAAGTGTTCAAGAGCATCACGGCGGATAATGGAAGTGAGTTTCTCGATGGCGCAGGACTGAAAAAGGCGACAGGATGTGAGGAAGTGTATTATGCACACCCTTTCAGCAGCTGGGAGCGGGGAAGCAACGAAAACGGGAATCAATCCTGCGCAGATTTCTACCGAAGGGGACAGATTTCAGTCAGCTGAAAGCGGAGACTTTGCAGAGGATTGAAGATTGGGTCAACAATTACCCGCGTAAAATCTTGGCTATAAGACGGCGAACGATATGTATGCTGCACTTGCATCATAATTTCTCAAAAGTTTAACGTGAACTATGCGACAATTAAACTTGCAACTTGCCTTCCGGCACCGTATAAAGAAACGTCGAAAGGAAAGAAAAAACCGTATCGATCCGACCGCCTCGAGACCAACCCGCATAGCCTCCTAACAGGATCCCCAGAATCGCGGCGATCCCGATGGCCGGCAGGACCAGCACTAACGTCCACTTCAAATGCCGGAAGATAATCTCCAGCACCGTCTCCTGCCGCACAAAAGAAGTGCCAAAATCCAACCGGCAGATACTTTTTACGTATTGAATATATTGTTCCCCCAGCGGAGCCCGAAGGCCATAGGCCTCTTCCAGCGCGGCGAATTTTTCTGGCTGCTGGTACAGGAGATAATAATAATCTTCTTCACCTAACACATGCAGCAAAGGCTCTCCCGGCATCAGATGGATCAGCAAAAAGTTCAGGCTGATGACCGCCAGCAGGATGAGCAAATATTCCCATACCTTTTTCATCAAAAACGTATATCTCATGAATAAGCTCACCCGTAAACCATCCCGCTGCTTCAAAAAAACAGCAGCGAAATTTTCTTCCCCTTCTGTTTGAATAAAGAAAAGATATCTCTCAATAAAAAATTCACGATTACAATATATCATAACCGTGAATCGATAGCAAGCAAGCTCTTTCTATTATTCAGTTTATAAAAGACATTCTCGCCGCTGCCGTTTATTTCACATACGCCTCGTATATCTGCCGTGCCAATGCCGTGTTTATCGCGTGGGCGGATTTTACTGCTAAAATATGGCCGCGGACTACGCCGGCTAAGCGCAGGTCGCCGATAACGTCGAGGATCTTGTGCCGCACCAGCTCGTCGGGATAGCGCAGGGTATTGAGCCATTTCTCATCGTTATAGACAATGACGTTTTCCAGCGTGCCGCCGAGCCCCAGCCCCATTTGGCGCAGGGCGTCAATTTCCTTTTCGTAGGCGATGGTGCGGGCGGGCGCGATCTCCTGACGATAGGCGTCCCCTGCCATGATGACGTCGGCGTACTGCGTTCCTACTAGGGGATGCGGATTGAGCGAGGTGAACGTCACCCGCAGGCCGTCGTAGGGAACCGCCACGATAAAGCGGTCGCCCTCGTCGACGCGAAAGACCCGGTCAATGACGATCTCCCGCCGCGCTGCATCCTGCTCCTTTCGCCCGGCCTCATCTAAAAGATTAAGAAACACCAACGCGCTGCCGTCGCCGACCGGCGGTTCCTCGGCATCCAGCTCGATCTCACAGTTATCGATTCCCGCGGCGCAAAACGCTGACATCAGGTGCTCGATCGTGAAAAAGCGTGCCCCATTCTCTTCAATCGTCGTAGCGCGCACGGTAGCCGTCACGTTCGCCGCCGTCGCCCGCACCTGCGGGCGGCCGCTCTTGTCCGCCCGCACGAAAACGATGCCGCTATCCGGCGGAGCGGGACGAAGCGTCATATGAACCTCTCGTCCCGAGTGGAGTCCCACGCCCGCGTAGGCGATCGCCTTTCCCAGCGTACCCTGCTTTTCCATAGAACACCTCCTGTATTGCTCTATTGTAACAAAACCGCCCGTCTCTCGGCAAGCGGTTATCCTTCTTCACGGAGCGATTTCCAGCGATCATGCAGCCAAAACCATTCTTCGGGATATTGTCGGATATGATGCTCCAGCACCCGTCCCACTTCTTCCATCGCTTTTAGAATGTCCGCCGCCTTGTCTTTCGTTCGTGCCACAAAAATCGGCGGATGAAGGATAATACGATGACGCCCGTCCGGCAGGCGATGAATATACCCGGGAAGAAGGGGCGCGTTTTTGTACCGCGCCAGCACCGCCGGCCCCTGCACAAAATTTGTCGGCCGCCCGAACCACTCAACGACGATTCCTTCTCGCCGACCGACATCCTGATCCATCAAGAGGCCGATCGCCCAGCCTTCCTTTAGCTTATCGAACATCTCCCGCACGTTATCCTTGTAAGTGATATGCATACCGACGGAGCGGCGATATTCATTAATGAAACGATCGAAGCCCGCTTCTTTCTGGCGCATGGCTACACCGACGATGGGAAAGCTCGCCGCCGAGAGAGCGCCCCCCATAAGCTCCCAGTTTCCGCTATGAGCCGTCGCGATCACCGCGCCTCGGCCCAGAGCCAGCCCCTCGCGCAGGTATTCTTCCCCTTCGATTTCCACCAGATCTAAAAATCGCGCCTTGAGAACGGGAAATCGCATAACCTCAAACAGCATAGGGCCGAACCGGATCCAGCTGTCGCGAACGATCTGCCGCGCGCGCCGCTCATCCACGCCAAGACAGACTCGCGCGTTATTCACCGCCATCTCACGGCGGCGACTCGGCACCAAATACCATGTCAAGGCGCCTAAAAAAATCCCCAGCCGTTCGCAAAAACACCCCGGCAAAAGACAGCAAAGCCAGCTCATGAACCTGGCGAAATGATAGGCCATGCGCTTTCCCCTCCTTTGCTTTTCCTTACGCGGCTTTGGACGCGAATCCGGTGAAAAGGCTCCCCCACCGGGGAGCCTTTAATTTTTCTTTGCTTCGTATCCGGCGACTTTTTTCTCCAGCTCGCGAAATCTTTTTATAAGCTCCGGCAGCTTTTTGAGCGCCGCCTGCGTGCGCAGCCATTCCTGGTGCGGCTGCGTCGGAAATCCGGCGCAGAAAACGCCTTCCGGCATGTCGTTGGTGATCCCGCTGCGCGCCGCGTAGACCGAATTCCCGCCGATATGAATGTGACCCACCGTCCCGGTCTGCCCGCCGAAAGTCACGTTATCGCCCACGATCGTCGACCCGGAGATTCCCGTCTGAGCGACGATGAGATTGTTCGCCCCGATCCGGCAGTTATGTCCGATGTGGACCAGGTTATCCACCTTTGTTCCGCGGCCGATAACGGTAGATCCGGTTGTCGCCCGGTCGATCCCCACATGCGCGCCGATTTCGACGTCGTCCTCTAAGACGACGTTCCCTACCTGCGGCACCTTCGTATGGATATGCTCTTTCGACGTCGTAAAGCCGAAACCGTCCGCGCCGATGACCGCCGAGCTGTGAATCACGCACCGCTGCCCCAGCCGGCAGCGCTCACGCACCGTAACGTTGGAATAGAGGACGCTCTCCGCGCCAATTTCGGCGTACTGCCCCACATAAGTATGTGGATAGAGAATCACGCCGTCGCCGATTACGGCGTGGGCGTCAACGACGGCGAACGGCATGACGGTCACGCCCACGCCGAGCTGAACACCAGCCCCGATACAAGCGAGATCGCTGATCCCCGGAGGGAAGTCCAAGGGCGGCGTAAACGCTTCCAAAAGGCAGGCGAAAGCGGCCCTCGGCTCCTTTACATAGACGGCAGGCTTAGGAAACACGCCCGCCGTATCCGGCAAAATGACCGCTCCCGCGGCGCATTTTCCCGCCTCTTTCAAATGCGGTTCCACGGCAAAGGTAATGTCCGACGCCCGAGCGTCCTCAATATTCGTCGCCCCGCGGATCTCGATAGCGGCGTCGCCCGCCAAACGCCCGCCGACAAGAGCGGCGATCTCACCCAATGTTTTCGTCATGCCGCCCGCCTCATTTCAGTTTCTGGATAAGATCGTCGGTAATGTCAGTCCCCCCCAGAACGACCGTCTTTTCCAGGCTGCTATTCTGGAGTATCGCGTCCAGCTTTTTTTCTTTGGCGATTTCATCGAGAGCCACATCGACCTTTTGCCGAATCTGCATCTGGTATTGCTGACTCGCCGCCTGCATTTTTGCCATCTGTTCCTGCTGCGCCCGCGCCATTTCCTCCGACGAAAGATTCCCCGCGTTCGCCTGGAGAGCCAGAAACTCTTTTTGCAGGGCCGCAATCTTCGCGTTAGCTTCCTCCTCGACGGCCTTGATCTGCGTCGCTTCCTGATCGATGCGCTCCGCGTTGAAATAGCCGATATTCGCCTGCTTGTCGCCCAGACAGCCGCCGCTTAAGAGCGCCGCCGTCAGCAGCATAACGCCTGCCAGCGTCTTTTTCCTGCTTGTCATGTTATCTGCCTCTTTCTGTTGTTATCTCCGCCGCCAGCCGGTTTTGCCAGCGTTTTCCATAGTTAGCGCGCTTTCAGTTCGTCGGCCAGCTCTTCCGTCAGGTCAATGGCCCCGGTCCCGAGCACAGCCGCGTCCGCAGGCGGCCACGCGCCGATGTGCGTCATCAGCCCGGCGGGAAGCGCCTCGATATTCTTCGCCGGACGAGCAAAAATAACGGACAATCGGTGGAGAACCGCCAGCTTAGCGGCCTTCCCTGCCACGTCCTTCATCATATACTCTTCCATCGCCGCGATCTCCTGTCCCTTTGCCCGAAGCGCCGCCTCCTTCTCCACGATCCGTTGTCGTCTTTCCGTCATATCCAGAAGATTCTTCCGGATCGCTTCCGAATTGCGTGACTGCGCCTCGGCCTTTTGGCGAAGCTCCTCCGCTAGAAGCTGTTCCCGGGACGACGTGGATTCCTTCGAGAGCTCCAGCCCCCACGCAGCAGCCAGGGACTCCCGGTATGCCTGTATCTCAGCCTCAAACTTTTGCCACAGAAGGAACTGTTTTTCCCCGCGCTCCGCTTGCAGCGCCTGCAAACGCTCGGTCAAAAGGTGCACCGCCTCGTCGGAGAGGCGCATACTGTCACGGTTATCGAGCTTGAGGCGAATATTAAATATCTCATTAAGATATTGTCCGTTTATCTCGTCGCGCGCCGCTTCATAGGCCGGTTTCTGTTCTTCCCGCCGTGCCTTCTCTGCCGCCGCCAACCGCTCCATCAAGGCTTGCCGGGCCTGGACATCCTTTTGATGCTGCTTTTGCCGCGCTGCGTCTTGAAACAGCTTATCTGAAAGGCGCGGCACAGCAAGTTCCAAGAGCATCCGCCGCTCTGCCAAAAGATCGTCTTCGAGCCGGCGGCGCTCCTCCCGCGCCGCCGCCAGTGCCGCGTACGCGGGGTGGGCTTCCATCGCCGCCGAGACATCCACAATCCCCGCGCCCGAAGGACTCGCGGATGACGGCGCGGGAGGATTCCCTCCCCGCGGCCATAGCAAAAAGGCCGCCAGGCAGAGAAGCGCCGCGCCGCCGCCATACAGCCACCAGCGCTGCGGTTTTCCTTTTCCGCCTGCTTCCGCCATGGAAAGACCCTCCTAGAAAAGTACCGAGCGCACGCAAATGGCTCGGTACAGATAGAACATATTCAAATCAAAAGACCTTATTTCGCCAGTTTGCGAATGACGTCCTGTGTAATGTCCTGCCCGCCGTACACGACCGCGTTGGAGTCAAGAACCACGGACAGCCCTTTGGCTTCCGCCACTGCTTTGACCTGCTCCTCGATCTTCTTCTGGATCGGCTCGATGAGGTCCTGCTGCTTCTGCTGCAAGCGGGACTGCGTTTGCTGATAGTAGTCCTGTTTCTCCTGATCGCTCATCCCCGCAGACTTTTCCTCAAAATCCTTCTTCGCGTCCTCGACGGCCTGCTGCATTTGGTCGTTCGCCGCCTGCAAATCTGGTGACTGCGCCATCGCCTGCCGGTAATCGATCTTACCCACGGCGGAGGAAGCCGCCGACGCGACGCCGCTCGAACCCATCTGCGATACACCAATGGCGACGCAGCTGCCGATAAATACGACTGCGATAAGGATGCTAAAGATCTTAACGTGTTTCTTTTCCAGTTTAATCATGTCATTTCTCCTTTTTCTTTCGCAAAGTTGCCGTCCCGGCGCACCGGAACAAGGTACATTATAGCAAACTCCCCGTCGTTATTCAAGGGGCTGGCACTCAGTTCCTTTTGCCCGGTCTTTATTTAGTAAACCGTGCCCCCGAATCAAGCCTTGGACTGGATAGCAAGCCCCTTTGCTCTATCGATCCTGCCGGTTACTCCGCCGGTTCCTGCGCGACGGGCGACAGCGAATCCTGCGTGGTAAAGACAACCGTTTGCGTCGCCTGCCAGGCAGACACGGCAATAACTGCCGCAGCGAGCAAGATGCAAGCAAAGGCGGCGAGCTTCTTCGCGGCGGCTTTTCCTTCGGTCTTTTTCAAAAGGACAAAGAAAACGACGGCAAGGACGACGAAAATCCCGCCGAGTGCGGCGGAAAGCGCGATATGCAGCTTGTTCCAGACGCGATACTCGACGCTGATATGCTTATTCGCATTTTCGGTAAGCGTAGCGGAGAGATTCCAATAAAGGGTTTTACCGCCGTCCTGTACGCTGTCGGCGTTATTTTTATCCGGTACGACGGGAAGATGCAGATAAAAGTCGTATTTAATCTGATCGAGGAACCCTTTCATGATGGCCTGCATCTGGGGATCGCTGTCGTCGCCGTTATTTCCTTCCTTTGCGCCGACATAGAGATCAAAGGCGTACATATCGTAAAACCAAGTTTTTTTCTCCTGGATCCCCTCTCCCTTGCCGGGAACACGCGCAAAAATTTTCCCGCCCTTTTCGGCAAGCGTTCTCATGTCGGGATATTCCGCGATAATTTCAAAGCCTTTCTTATCGTCCTCCTGCACATCTTTCACTGTAGCAGAAGGATTGCTTTTCATTACCTCGTCCTTTGCTTCCGCAACCGCGCTGCTGACAAGATCCGCGCCAAGAATCGTGGTCTTTAGCGTACTCGTGCCATCCTCGCGGATTGTGAGATCGGCGCTTCCCTTAAAGCAGCCCGACGTAAAGATGGTACAGATAACGACAAGTAATGCAGACAAAAGGGAGCCCAAGCGAAAACCAAGCCTCGTTTTAAGATGGAAAATTTTCATCAGATTGCCTCCTTCGCGGGTCTTCTCTGCTTTAATTGCATTTGTCATTGTATATCACTGAGACCGCAGACATTAGAAATGAAGCTAAAGCTCATAGAGATAGGCCGCGCAGACATTGTCAAGGAACTCCTCGCCACGCCCAGTATAATATGGGGCAAGCGTGATTCCCGCAATATGGCTTTTGCCTCACCGCTATGCTATGCATTTTACCGGCTCATTAGCCCTACGCAAAAAGGAATTAGCGCCGTTAAAGTATAAGATCTACCATGGCAGCAGTTTTCTGAACCATTTCTTTTCCACCGCGTCTTTTATCGGAACGACACGGTGGAGAAAAGGTGCTTTCACCCGAACGACAGGAACGGGCGGCATCCGGAGGGTCCTTTCGGGCGATAAAGCGCCTTTCCGGTGCGGCTCCATCGTCCGATAGGTTTCTTCCTTTCTATATTGATAGAAAAGCACCGCCGCTTTTCCTGTCTGGCCATTGATCGCAATACGCACCTGTCGGCTCTTTTCCGTATCGTCCAGGCGGCGGTCAAAATAGTACACGGGAAGCAGAAAGGTCGCGCCCTTATGTTTCCGAAAATCTCGTCCCCAAATAATAATCTTGGCTTTCTTAAGGGTGAAGGTTTCTTTAAGATCGCAGACCAGCCGCTCCGCGAGGATATTATCAATCACCTCCACCCGCGAGGCATTGTTCGCCTGTGCCGCAATCCGGAAATCACCCTCAGCAAAGGCCGGATCAAACGGCACAACTTCGCCAAAATCCCATGGATCCAACCGATCCAAGAGATGAATATCATAGAGCGTCGTGTCTGGGCAGGCCCAGTTGATAATTTCTTCATAGGCCTGAAAATCCCCCCGATTACTTTGCACCGACATTTTGACGCTTAAATCCGCCAACGAAAACGGGATATAGTCGGCCGTCATATCCGTCGCCATCCTGTTTTCTATATCCTGATCAATAAAATCTCCCGAAAACTTCCGAATCAGCGCCCGCACCGCAGTCTTCGCCTGTTCTCTCGTCACCTTAAAGGGAATCGCCTTGCCCGGCACATCCTCCGCCCCGACCCCCATAATGAATTCTTTCCGGTAGGCGCCGGGACGAAGCGCCTCTTCCGCCCCGATTTTATTATTGCAAAAACCGCATTGGAAGATGTGCTGCGTCGATTCTCCCGTGATCTCTCCGCCGCAGAACGGACACGCAAAAATGACCTGCTCCACCCCGGAAAAAGCCCGCTCTGTTATTGGATCCCATAGCGCCAGCTTATCCACCACGCTGTTCAGGCGGTATCTTTGGCTTAACAGGCGCTCGTCATGGGGATCAACGCTGCTCATCACCTCCACCTGACCAAGTTTAATCAAGCCGTCTATCCGCTCAACTGGTTTATGACGAAAGGTAATCGGCAGCTCGCGGTAGAAATTCTCCTCCGTCCATGGCGCACTCGCCCCGCAAAAAGGGCAAATATAACTGGCCGTTTTCTGATCGGAGTACATAGCGCCGCTACAGCTAGAGCATTTAATCGCCAAAAATTTTTCCATCGCCCCCACCTCTTTCTCCTTATGCCAATAACCAATCGCCGACAATACGAACGCTAGAAAACAAATAAAAAAGAAAGCTCTCTCTCTTTGTGATATATTTTATTTGCCCAAAACGATTTACAAAGGAGAGCTTTCTCAGAAAAGCACTCCGTCCCTTTTTAATATTCTGCTTTCCAAATCATGTCCTCGACGGCCTTTTTCACATCATCGCCCGGGCGACGGTTCAGTCCCTGTTTTACGGCGCATTCGGCAACAGCGACAGCCTCGGAAAACACGATCGACGATGCCCCCGGCAGTCCCCGCGCCAAAACACATGTAAATCTGATCCGTAAGTTTCTCTCCGTTTATCTTTATTGCCCCGAGAGGACCGGCAAGCGTAATAATCCCCGTGCCCTGGCAATACCCGAGGCATACACGACAGGCATTAACTCTACGATATTCTCACGAAAGACATAAAAGGGCAAGGTCCGATTACGATTAAAAACATCCATTAAGAAGCGGCGCTTTTCGATATCGGAGGTTTTCCTCTCCATCTGGCGATAAATTCGCTGCGCTTGAATCTCAGAAGAGTTTTTCCTATCATGTTTAAAACGATCCGATGAGCCGCAGCCAGCTGTCGTCTTTATCGATCACATATTCTAAGCTCAAAAAATCATGCATCCGGTACCGAATCGCGGCCTCGCCCTTTTGATCGGACCAACGGTACTCATAACGCAGCATCCAGCGGTCGGCCAGCTGCTGTTCGCCGCCTAGGATAAAGCGCCGCCCCCCCATATCGTAGCGGAGAATCCCCCGCGTCCCCGGGGCAAAATGGCGCGCGTAACCAAGCGCCCATCCCCAGTCGACAGCCTGGGGCGCAAAATCCGTCTGCAAAAACACCTCGTCTTGCCGAGAAAACCGGTAGCCGGTGTGGAGCCGGAAGGTGACATTATGGTTCTCGTTGTTGCATCGGTCAATATCCGCCCAGCCTTCCAGACGGATAAGGTACTTTTCCGTATCCGAGCGGCTCATCACATCAACGGTCTCGCCAATACGCGGCAGCGTCACCTGCGTGCGGAGCTCCAAAGCCCGAAAATCCGGCAGAGAATCAAGCTCTGCGGCAAAGGCCTCAGTAAAATCTCCAGCATGGCGACACACGAAGCCCACCGGGACACCGATGAGGCGGTTCACTTTCTCTTCCATGCGTTGCCGATGGTTCAGTAACGTAAAATTCGGGATAGAATCGGAACGCATGCTAAGATCCACCCGGCGCACCACCGGCAGCCGAGGATACACCGTCAAAGTCACCCGCGTCAAAGCCCCGGGAACCACGTCGAAATCGCCGCGAAACTCCGGCAGATGCACCGCCAAATATTCGTTTAAGCTGCGCTTTAAGACGCCGTTCGTCCAATCGGAAGCCGCCGTCGGCAACCCTAAAAGGCTTTCTTCAAAAACCTTCTCCACCGCGGCTAAATCCTGGCGAACCAGGACTTCAACCTCCGGCGGCAGCCCTTCCACCGTCGTTTCTACTGTGACACGACGAATCACATCCGCCCAAGGCAAAAGACGCACTTCTACCCGTGTTTCTTCGCCGGGGAAAATATCCACCTGCGCCACGGAATAGCCCACCAAAACCTTATCAAAGACCTCGTGAATAACCGCCGCATCCTGCGTAACTGAATATCGCACCTCATCCAGCCGCCGGCCCCCTAAGAGCTGCGCGGCAATGGCTGCTACCGTTGTTTCCATGCGTTTTTGCACGCGTGGCGGCAACGATTCGGCAGCCGTTACCTGGGCTGTCACTGTCTCCACACTGTTTGCCGCCCGGGCGGTACCATCCAACCCGCCGAAAACGCCGAGCCCCCAGAGGAAAAAAGCGGCGCAAATTCCGCAGCGGATCAGGCTTTCGCCTCTCATGCCCTTAGAACGTGCCACCGACGCTAAAGTGCACTCGATTGCCCTGAGAGCCGTGCGCCAGATCAATACGGATAGGACCTACCGGCGTCTGCACTGCGAGGCCGAAACCGATGCTCTCGTGGAAATTCTTTGGCATCCAGCCTGTAGACCACGTTCCGCCAAAGTCAGTAAAGATCGCACCCTGCACCTTGCTGACAACCGGGAACCGATATTCCAACGTGCCCAGGAATACGTTGTTATCCCGGAACTGATCGTCGCGGTATCCGCGCAACGTGTTTTGACCGCCGATGCGGAAAATACCGGACTCCGGAATATGGCCAAAGCCCCGGCCATACATGCCGCGCAGCGCGAATACCTGCGCATGGCCCGCTTTGAAGTAATGATTGTCCTCAAACGTAAACTTACGATAATTAAAATCGCCGCCAAACCCGGCAAATTCAGCCGAAAGGCTGGCCCGGCTGCCGGTCATCGGCGAATAAATATTATCGCGGGTATCGGTGACATGCTCCAGAATAAGGCTGCGCGTGAGGCCGAAATTATCCTTCCGCCACGATTGATAGGCCTCCGTGTTGCGGTTTAAGCCGCTCTCATGCTTGACATAGCGATCGTCGCGGTTCCGGAGCGTAATGAAATTCGTCGAATATTCGCTGGCCGGACGGCTGAGCGTTATCTCCCCGCCCGAGTATTTGCGCATATATTCCTCGATTTCATTGCCATTCGTATCATAATCGTCGTATTCGTAAGTACGGTTGTAAATGCGCAGCGTTCCCGCCGTCTCCCGCTTATCAAGCCACGGACGGCGATAGGAGAACGTATAGCCGTGGGCGTCGGAGTCGTCGCCGCTGAATTCATACGTCAAATTGATCGCGTCGCCGGTACCGCGGAAATTCGTGTCCCCGATACCAACCATGCCGATAAAGCCATCTTGGCTGCTATATCCCGCGCCGACGCTGAACGTTCCCGTCCGCTTCTCGACGACATCGACTTCCAGTATAACCGCGTTCGGCTCCACGCCCGGATTGAGCTTCATATTCACATCGTCAAAGAAGCCGAGATTATAAACGCGCTGCATGCTGCGGCGAGCTTTCTTGGCGTTAAAGGGCTCGCCCGGTTTCATACGCATTTCGCGCAGGACGACGCGATCCTTCGTCTTGGTATTTCCTTTAACCGTATAGCCTTCCAATGTGCCTTCGTTGATCCGAATCGCCAGTTTCCCGTCGCGGGCGATATCAAGATCCCCGATCTTGACGAGAATATACCCGTCCTTATGGTAACGGTCGCTGATCGCCTGAATATTCTCGTGCAGAATTTTCGTATTGAGCATTTCGCCCGTTTTCACAGTAATAAGCTGCTGGATTTCTTCCGTCTTGATAACCGTATTCCCCGTGATCTCAACCGACGTCAGGATCGGATTCTCCAACACATGATAAGTGATCAGGACGCCTTCGGGGATGACGGAAAAGGTCGGGAATATATCATAAAACAGACCGACGTCATAAATTGCGTTACGATCCGCCTCGATACGCGCCTTGGTGAAGATATCGCCGGGGCGCGTCTGCAGTGCCGCTTTCGCCAGCGCCGCCGTCTTTTCCCTGGCGCCCTCGATCGTAACGTCGACCACCGTCTTGCCTTCGAGAGAATCGATCCACGCCGTGATACGGCTCTCCTCCGGGCGCAGGCGCGTCCAGCGGTCTGCTGTTGATTCCGTCTTGTCAGTGACCATTGGCGCCGCGCCGGTCGTCGTGATCGTCGTCGCTTCCGACGCGTCTACGCTTTCGCCTTCCTCGCCAACGGCCGATTCTTCACCGGCTGCCGGTTGGGCTGCCGGTTGCGTTGCCGTCGGCGCTGCCGGGAGGTTCCCTTCTTTGATTTGCGCATCCACATTCGTCGCATCCGCCTGCGCCTGAGCATCTGCTTCCGCTTTAGCGGCCTCCGCGGCCGCTTTCGCCTCCGCTGCCGCCTGTTCCCGCGCTGCCTGCGCTTCGGCTTCCGCCGCTTCCCGGGCGGCTTTTTCTTCCGCCGCCGCAATCTCCTCCGGTGTTGGCGGCGGTGGCGGCGACGTAACGCGCGTCAGCTGTTCCGGCGTGGCTTCGTCGAGCGGCACCACATTCTCCGGCGAAGATGAAATATCCGGCAGCGCCAGCTCGCCGCTTGCCGTCATGACGACTGGTTCTTCCCCAGTTGCTTCTTGCGTCGCTTCTGTGGCAGATTCTTCCACCGCGGCCGTATCCGGCGCGGCGTATACTTCAGTCACCGACGTCAATGTGAAACTCGCGGTCAATGCGGCCGTGTAGGCCAAGGCTCGATACGTCTTTTTTTCCAAAGATTAAACCTCCCAAAATCAGCGGCCCTTTAATGAACGCTGGTGATTGCCTTACTCTATTTCCCTTAAAGAAAACTACTGCGCCCGCAGGCTCTGCCCCGCCTGGCTCATTAGCTTCTGCATATCCACGGACGGGAGACGGACAGCTTGTTTTGGCTCTGGATTCCTTTCCGGCTGTTCCGGCATGATTCTTTCTTCCGCCGCGGCCTCTTCTATCAAGACCGGCGCCGTCTCATGCGGCACATCGATCTCCACTTCGGCGATCGAAACCCGTTCGCCGATTTTCTGCTCGGGCGAAACGAATACCGTCCCTTCTTGCCGTACAAGCGGAGCGGATGCCGCCGTCATTGCCGCATCTCCCGGCGGTGTTTCCGGCACGGCCGGCCACAGCCCCCACGCGATCCCGGCCAATACCGCGGCCGTTCCCGCGGGAAGCAAGCGGCGAAGCCAGCGCCGCCGGAGCGCGCCTTCATCCATTTCCTGCGCCCGCTGGAGCTCTGCCTGCGCCAGCATTACATCGAGATCGCCCCGTATGTGATCGTCCTGCTCCAGGGAATTTTCCGCCCGTCCCAGCCACTCTCGAGCGGCCCGGACATGATCTTTATACTGGGTATTTCCTTCCGGCATCTCGCCGCCCCCCCTTTCCCGCAGAGGTTTCGCCTATACAGCGCCGCGGGTTTTCTTACGCTAAACATAATCCCGCCCCAAGAAAGAACCTTAGCGTCGCTTTTCCGGTCAAAAAAATACATTTTTTGTTTATTATACCAATTTTTTCTCATAATACAACCACAAATAACTGGTTTCCTTCATCTTTCACCTTCAGAAGCTTCATCGCCAATGCTGCATAAAGCGCGACATCATCCCCCGTATACGGCGAATGCCTGTCTTTTGCAAACGGTAAATATGAGAGGGGCTGACCTTCAGTTGCTCCGCCACCTCCTGCACCGCGGCACTGCCGATACAGACCTGCTCTAAAACCAACCGTTCTTTTTGCGGCAATCGTTTCAGCGCTTCCCAAAGGCGTGCCGACAGCTCATGTTCCTCCGCCTGTTCCGCTACCGACGCCCCCGGATCGGCAATGCGTTCCTTAGCCGTCGCGCCGTCCGCATCCGTCTCTTCTTCCATGCAGGCCAAGGCGGTCGCGCCCTCTTTTTTCAAAAAGCTCATCATACGCCCGCGGATGCGATGGACGGCAAATAGGCTAAACGCCACGCCCCGGCGATGGTCATAACTCTCCACCGCTTCAATGAGGCCGACGGTCCCCTCTTGAATGATATCCATAATGATATCGAGTCTTCGATACGGCAAGGCGTTTTTAAAAACGAGGGGCTGGTACGCCGAGATGAGCGCGCGCCTCGCCTCGGCGTCGCAGTCTTCCTTAAAAGCGCGCCAAAGAGCCGCTTCCTGCGGCGGCGACAAAATCTCGATTTTATTCAGTTCCTGCAGGTATTCTTCTAATCGCAACGCGCACACTCCTCAACCAAGCGGCGGTCAAAATGAAATACGACTCTCGATCCCTATCCAAGTATTATTATCTTCATTGCGGCCGATCACCGCGCTGAAGCGGTCGTTAAAATCATAGCGAATGCTGTACCGGCGCAGCGGATGATTGATCCCCTGCGTATAGCTCAGCATGACCTTATCGCTGATGTATTTTCCTATTTGGATATTATACGCCTCTTGCGGCCGATTGTCGCCACCTTTTTTGTCCCAGTCTGACATATCCTGCGAAATTTGAAATTCATCCAGCTGTAAAAGGTCCCTCATTTTGTCTTCGATAATATTAAGGAAGCTCATCTGAAGCCCCGCTTCGAGAAACGACGCCGTCATATCCGAGCTGTCAACGTTCTGCCCGCTGCGGTAAGCGCCGCGCAAAGTCAAAAGACGCAGAATCTCCTCCTGGCTCATCTCAGGGCTCGAATTCAAATGAAAGTCCATCGCCTCGATCGGTCCGCGAATCGCCAAATATATCCGGACGCGGTTCAGTCGAGCGTCCGCCTGAAATTCCAGACTGGGAAGGAAGGAATCGACCTGATTAAAGGCGAGAGTTCCTTCTCGGATCTTAAACGCGGTTTGCACATACGTCACCGTCCCCCGGAGCACGGAAACAGCCCCCGACGGCTGCGGATGCTGCGTCGTCCCGCCGTAATGGAACGCCCCTTCGAGCCAGATGTCGTAGAGCCGCGAGCTGTAAAAATGCGTATGCTTGCCTACCTCCACCCCGACATCGAGAAGAAGCGGCGGCAGTTCCCCCTGGCTGTCGGGGATCGTCGGAATCGAAATCAGCGCGTCGTCGATATTGATCTTAGCCGTTAGTTTCGGCAAAGTTTCGCCAAACAGCTCGCCTTCTCGCAGATCGATTTTCCCAGTGAGCGGGCCGCGGTAAAAACTGCTCTCTATCTCGAGCCGCTTCGCTTCTACCGTGAGATGATAATCCTCCGGATTTCCTTCCGCAAGGCGCGTCGCCCCCTCTATCGTAAAGCTCCCGCCGCCCATCCGGCCGCTGCCGCCGGTGACGGAAATCGTATCGTCTTCAAATCTCAACCCGAGCTGAAGCTGGGTAATCGGAACGCCCAAAGCTTTGAGCTTGACGGCGCCGTCTTTAACCCCCACAGCGCCGTCGAAAGACGGCGCCGCCAGCGTTCCGCCAACGTGAAGACTGCCGTACGTCGTTCCCAGCGCCCAATCGATGGCCGGCGAAATAAGCGGCAAAACGCCGAGGTCCGCTTCTTCCAGCGACAGCTGCAAATCAATCTGATCTTCGCCCGCCACCACCTCGTCAAACCGACTGGTGAGCGCCCGCAGAGGAACTGTGCCATAAGCGCTGGCCTTATAGGCGTGGCCGTTTTGTTCCTTTTGCAGGAGAAGCTGCTCGACCCGAATCACGCTGCCGCGCCACTTAAAGAGGCCGCTCAACGTATCGTAGGCCGTTGACCGTCCGTTACTTCTTACCGTCAGCGATGCGTCTGCAGTCGGCGCTTCCACCGTACCGCCAAACTGCGCCTCAAAATCCAGCGTCCCTAAAAGCGGCAATTCTTTGCCCAAAGCTGCCGGAATAAGCCCGGCCTCTATATTTTTCGCCGAGAACTGCGCCGCGATCGCGCCGTCCAAATCGACGGTTCCTATTGCGGCGAAGACCCCTGCGCCTTGTTTTCCTTCCAAGCGGCTCAGGGTGACGACGCGATTTTGCAAGCGTCCGTCGAGATAAACCGCGTCCACAGGATAGCCTCCGATATTGCCGTCGCTCAGATAAAGCGATACCTTTGCCGCCGGAGCCTCCATCGTGCCGGAAAAATCAATTGTACCGTCGACCCGGCCATGGATCGTGTCATTTTTAGCGTTGGCAATGGCGAGGAGCGCATTCACATCGCCGTTCGACACCTCGGCGTGCGCGTTCACCGCCAGCGTTTCGATATCTGCCGTCGCCTGCAAGGTGTAGAGACCGCTGTTTTGCTCAAAGTGGAAGGGATCGAAGGTCAGCTGACTGCCGCGCAGCGTTACCTGCCCGTGCCCGTTCGTCACCGCCGCGCCGTTAAACATCAGCGACGGCGCGTCCAGGACGCCGTCGAACGCCGGCTGGTAGATCGTACCGCTGATATAGCCGTCGAATACCCCATGCCCCTCGATCGGGTACGGCAGATCCTTGGCGACGCGCGCCAAGTCGACATCGTGCACCGCCACATGAAGGTCGAGCGCTCCGTTAGCGGGAAGGACGGTCCCGTTAAGATCCATATCCACGCGCGGCGAAAAAATATGAAAATCATGCAGCGTCAGCACGCCGTTTTTCATCGTGTAATCGCCGTCCATCCCGGACAATAGGTACCCTCGATAGCTGCCATGGCGGAAATGGACGTAGCCGACAATATCAGGATCGTCCAGCGTCCCCGTAACGGTGATAATATTATCTGCTTCGCCGGTAATCGGCTGATCAGGCGCTACCAAAGCCGCGATATCTTCCATGCGGACGTTCATCGTATCGACCTGCAGCTGCACTCGCCGCTCCCCGGTAAATCCGACGGTTCCCTTCGCCAGCCAGTTGACCCCGTTGCCATTCTCCATCGAGAAGCTCTCTATTCCAATGCCGTCGAGGCTGCCGCTGACTGCGCCGTGAAGCGTCTGAAACGGCTGCTTGAACAGCTGCCCCTGCACAGCGGAAAACGTCGCCCGCACCTGTGGATTAGCGGCGTCGCCCGCGACCGTTCCGCTGATCTCGGCGTAACCGCTCATGTCCGCCCGTTCGTCAAAGCGCTTCGCCAACGCCAGATCAAGATGGCTGGCCGTAAAGGAAAAGTCCAGTTCTCTTCCCTCAGAAATTGTCCCTTCAAGCCCGATCTCTCCGCCGCCTTCCAGGCGAGCGCTGAGATAATCGAGGCGCAGCGACGAACTGTCGCGGGAAAGCGACGCCTGCGCCTCGGGGATCGCTACGCCGTAGGCGGTAGCGTTCCGTGCGGAAACACTGCCATAAAGCTGAAGCGCCGTCATGTCTGTTCCCTCGCCGGCAAATCCCAGATCCGCGGAAAGGCGCCCGCTAAATCCCTGCGCCGCGTCCCCCAGGGCAGCGATATCAATATTCGTCAGCGTGACCGTGCCGTCATAGCGCTTTCCCGCCAAATCAAATTCCCCTGCGCCCCGGATCGTTCCGCCAAGAGCCTCCGCCGTCAAAGAATGCACCGTGAGATGGCCTTCCCGCCAAACGGCCTTCGCCGCCGCATTTTTCAGCGGATACCCATTCAACGTCCCCTCCGCCGCCCGAAGCTCGCCATCCGCCACCGGCGCCGACGGTGTCCCTGTAATCGCGGCGCGAAAAGCCACCGCTCCCTGAAACGGACTTTCCTTAAAGAACAGCGACGGATCAAGTCCATCCGATTCCGCGATGAGATCAAGAGACGCCTCCCCGGCGCCAAGCATGATGGCGCCGCGAACCGCCGCCTGCTGCCCCGCGCTCTTCGCGCTAAGGCGAAGCGACACCTGGCGGTCAGAAAAATCAACGCTGCCCGCGATCTCCTCCACGTCCGTTTCCCACACCCGCGCCGCCCCTTGGGTGAGAACCACCTGACCGTTATAGCGATAGCCCCGCGGCGTGCGCCGCAGGGAGAGCGTGCCGCTCTCCACTTTCCCGCCCCGTACCGCAACGGTTTCCGGCAGTGTCCCTTCAGGAATCCAAGCCAGATAGCCCGCGATGTCGATATCCGTTCCCGTGATATCAAGGTTCAGCTTCTCGCCTAACGCGCCATAAACCGAAAAATGTTCCTGCCCGCGCCGCCCCTCGGCATCCACCAGCATAGCCGTGTCGTCCGCCAGGTCGATACTCCCCGCCACATCGGTCAGATCCAAGCGACGCCCCTCGTCGTCAAGGTGAATGATCCCGTCGGTCGTCAGGATACGTCCCCGGAATTGGCTCGGCTCGCTATCCTTGGAAACGAGATCTTCATAATTCCACGAGCCGTCCGCCCGCCGCGTCAGCCACGCTTCCCCGCGGCGCAGTTCCACCGTGCGGACAGCGCTCGCCGGCGAAGCGGACAGAACACCAAAAAAACTGAACCCGACTAACGCAGACTCAGCTTTGATTACCGGCGCTTTCTGTTTATCATATACGGCGATACGGGAGACCTCCAAAGCCCACGGCGACACGACGCGAACCGCCCCGATCTCGACCCGCTGCCCTAAAAGCTCCGACCCTTTTTCGGCCGCCAGTGCCCCCATGCTGGTCATAAACGCCTGCGTGCCGACATAATACCAGGCCGCAAGCCCCAGCAGGAGGCCAACGCCGACGATCAGCCCGGCGGCCGTCGCCAAGGGTCTGCGTTTCATCGCCACCACTCCCTAAACGAATAAATGATTTACCGCGCTTCCTCTCCGTCCGCCGGCTCCGCGCCAGCTGCTTCCGCCGCCTCTGCCGCCGGCTGCGAAACATCCGCCGGCAGTGCGGCGGGACGTTCGGCGTGCGGCAGTTCGATGGCGTGCGTTCTCGGCATCGCCGCGTCCCGTGCCGTCAAGTTACGGGACGTGTCCGTCGCCGGTTTCACCGGAACAATCTTCCCAATCGGATGCGTCTGGTAAGGCGTGACATCCAGCCCCACCTGAAGGCCCATCGCCTGATCGAGCGCCGCCTTACTCGTGTTGTAGTTATAAAGCGCCATAATGTACGTTGTCTGGGCGGAAATCAGACTCTCCTCCGCGTCCATAACGTCAAGATTCGTGCCGACGCCTGCGCTGTAACGAACCTGCGCGATCTTATAATCCTCCTGCGCCTTATCGACAGCGACCTTCGTCGTGTGAATATTTTTCTCTGCCGCCAGGAGATTGAGATACGCTGTCTGCACTTCGAGCTGGATCTGTTCCTGGAGCGCCAGATAGTTCTGCTCTGCCTTGTAAAGCGTTTCTTTTTTCTGCTCTACCTGCGCTTCCGTCACGTTATTATCAAAAATATTCCAGCTCGCGACGATCCCGACGGTCATCGAATCGCTCTTGGTATGGTTTGTCCCGAAAGCCTTATCGCCGGCAAAAACGCGCTCCGCCTGCGCCATGACCCGGGGACGGTACCCCGCCTTCGTCGCCTTCATCGACGCCTCCGCGGCTTTGACGGAGCGATCGGCGGCAATACTGTCGGGGCGATGTTCCAGCGCGTATACCGTGCAATCGGCGAGGCGCAGGTCGTATTTCGTGTACGCCAGTTCGTCGCTGGCGTTGACGATCGTATCCGTCGGCAAGCCGACGATATTGTTAAACGTGGCGATGGCAATGTCGTAATCGTTTTGCGCGTTGACGAGCGCCTGTTGCTGATTCGCCAGTTCGACCTGCGAGCGCAGGACGTCGGATTTCGCCACTATGCCGACGCGGTACTGCGCCTCGACGTTATTGAGGTGCGCCGCCAACGTATCGACAGCTTCCTGATTGACTTGAATCATATTGCGGCACTGTAATATCCTATAATAAGCGGAAGTCGCCCGCGCTTTGATGGTCTGCCGCGTCGATTCCAACGTCAGATCCGCCGCGTCGACGCCGTACTCCGCCGCTTCAATGCTGTTTTCCAGCTGACCGCCGGTGTAAAGAGGAAATTGCAGGATCAGGCTGTTGTAAAAGTTGCGGTCGTATTTTATGCCGGTGATCGGCTCTGCCCGCCGCGCCTCCGCCGTGGCCTGCCCTCCCAGCGTCGTCGCCGATCCCTGCCAGGCCAAAGTCGGGCCGCCGTTCCGACGCGCTTCGTGCCGCGCCCAGATGGCCTCCTCAACGTCGCTTTCGGAGACCTTGATCGAACGGTTATTATCAAGCGCCAGGCGAATACTTTCCTCCAGCGTCAGGTCGACCTTCTCCGCCGCATACGCGATGTCCGTCGCCGCGAAAGCCAAAAGGCCCCCCAGAACCAGCGCCGTTATTTTTTTCCCGCATGTTTTCTTCTGCTTCACGGTATTTCCTCCTATAACTCCATATAATACATGACCATTATATTCTTTTAACAGCTTTAGACGCAAATTGCCCGCCGATTAAAATTCCTGCCGCACGCCGATATAAGTAGCGCGTTTTTCTCGATTGTTGACGTTATTTACCTGGCTGAACAGCCAGGTATTCTCTGCGACGCGGTAGCGGACGCGCGCCTTGAGCGCTACATTATTAAGATCATACGCGTCGAGGGAAAACCGCCAGCGCGATCCCGCGTCAGCGTCAATCCCCAAGCCTACTTGACTGTCAACCACGCCGACGCGGCCGGTAAAGGCCCCCTTCGTCCGCCCCACCTGGGCGTTGAAACGACTGCCGTCGCCAATATCGTCAAAGCCCAGGAGCAGGAAACGATCCTCGTCGGGATAGAGCCGCAGGTCGAAATTTGCCCGCCAGTTGTCTTCCTTCCCGCTGTACATCGTCTCCACACCGGCCTGCACATGCGCGCCGCCGAAGCCGCCCATCATACGGTTCGCCCGCTCTGATACCTCCCGGGCGTTATGCAGCGCCGCCTTCAAATCTTCCGCCGTTTCGGGGTCCGTCACAACGCCTTCCAAACTCGTCGCCATGCGGTCCACCCGTTGGCTCGCCGTCGCGAGATTGGCGATGGCCAGCCGAAGATCCGCCGCCGTCCTCCCATCGCCGGAGAAATCGCTGACTAAACGCTCCACGTCGCCGGTCGTCCGCACGAGATTTTCCGCGACCGCATTCAGATTGCGCACCATATTGCTGAGCTCCGGTCCATTTACCGCCGCTAGCTGGGAGAAGGTTCCCGTAATCTCCCGCAGGTTCGCCGTCAAATCGCGCACGTTAACCGCCGTATCCACCATCGAATGCTGAAGCTTCGGGTCGCCGATGACGCTGTTCATGGAGGACACCATGCCGTGTACTTCCTCCATCAGCTTGTTCATGCTGCCCATAATCGAGTCCATCGTCTGCTCAGTTGTCCCGTAGACATATTCGCCGTCGCTGAAATAATCGCCGGTATCCTTGCCGGGCATAATGCCGATGAACTTCTCGCTCAAAAATCCGCTCGAGGCGATGCTGATGCGCGACGTACGGGGGATACGAATATCAGGGCGAATCTCGGCGGTTACCACCGCGCCCATGCCGTCCGTATTCACCGCCACGACACGCCCCACTTCGACGCCGGCGAACCGGACTTCAGCGCTGGGATTCACTCCCACCACTTCGTCGAAGCCGATATAGAGCGTATAATCTTTCGCGCCGAACAGGCGAAGGTCACTCATGTGAACCAGAATGACCGCCAGAATCGCCAGCCCGAGCAGGGTGAACGCCCCCACCTTGGCCTCGTTCGTCATACTTTCGCCTCCTTATCCGCCGCCAATCCCCGCAAAAACGCCCGTACCCGGGGATCCGAAAGGCGTCGAAACTCCTCCGCCGGCTCGTCGGCGATAATCTCGCCCTCGTACACCATAGCGATACGGTCCCCCACCAGGAAAGCGCTCTCCATATCGTGGGTCACAACCACTGACGTCACACCCAGCTGGCGCTGCATCGCACGAATCAGCTCGTCGATCTTCCCGGTCATAACCGGATCCAAACCCGAATCCGGCTCATCGTAAAAGATGATCGACGGCTCAAAAGCGATCGCCCGGGCTAAGCCGACGCGCTTTTTCATACCGCCGGAAAGCTCGCTGGGCATCATGTTCTCCACACCGGAAAGGCCGACCAGCGCCAGCTTCTCAGCGACGATCCGGCGAATTTTCTCCTCCGAGTAATCCGTATGCTCGCGCAGGCCAAAGGCCACGTTGTCGCCGACCGTCATCGAATCGAAAAGCGCCGAATACTGAAAGACCATGCCCATTTTCAAGCGCACCTGATCGAGCGCTTCCTCCTTCATCCGGGAGATCTCCTGCTCATCGATCCAGATCTCGCCGCTTGTCGGCGCGATAAGCCCGACCATCAGGCGCAAGAGGGTGCTTTTCCCCGAGCCGGAGCCACCGATAATGACCAGCGTCTCGCCGTCGGCGACAGAAAGATTGATATGGCGGAGAACCTGCCGCTCCTTGAAGGATTTATTAATATCTACCAATTTTATCATACTTTACCCTCACTGATAAAGCATCAGCGACAAAAAACAATTCGCGCAGAAGATCATGATGATAGCGCTCACCACAGAGCGCGTCGTGGCCACGCCGACGCCTTCCGCTCCTTCGGGGGCCTTAAGCCCGAAGTAGCACCCGAGGAGCGCGATGATTACGCCAAAGACAGCGGCCTTTACCAGCCCCCCGGTAAGATCGTGGGGGACGGCAAACATATCGATGGAATGCCAGTAAAGATACGAGCTGATCCCCCGACCGCCGCTGGCGACCAACCAGCCGCCCAGCACCCCCACGACGTCGCCGAAAACCGTCAGGAGCGGCACCATTACCATGCAGGCGATAATCCGCGGTACGACGAGATAGCCTACCGGGTTTGTCGCTAATACACGCAGCGCGTCGATCTGCTCCGTGACCTTCATCGTGCTGATCTCCGCCGTAATCGCCGCTCCGACGCGCCCCGCCGCCACGACGCCGACCAGCACCGGCCCCAGCTCGCGTCCGATGGCGATCGCAATGACGCCGCCGATTGTCGCCTGCGCGCCGAAGCGAATAAATTCATGGACGACCTGAAGCGTCATGACCATACCGGTGAAAAGAAGCGTCAAAGCGACGATCGGCAGCGTATCGACGCCAAGATGCGCCATCTGCGCGAACACCAGCCGCAGACGCGGCGGCTTCTTCATCTGGCGCAATGTTTCCCCCAGGAGCAGCATGACCTCGCCTGTATAGCCGAGCCATTTTAAGACTATGCGCCCTATTTTTTCCAGCCATTGCGTTACCATATCTTCGCTCCTGTCTTTTCTCCGCACCTTATTGATTGTATCAACTTTCTTGGAATCAGTAAACATTTATTTACCGATTCTTGTCGAACCCGCCGCGCCCGCTTCTAAAAAACGGCAACAAGGCCGGACGATTCCCCGTCCGACCCTGTTACACCGCTTCCTCCAGAACAAGATGCGTCCTTTCCGCGCGGAACATCATGGAAACCTCGCCGGTGTATACCTTACGCCCCGGGTCATGAATATCCGCCAGCCACTCATGCCCCAACTTATCGCGCAGAAAATAGCGCATTTTCTCCCCCAGAAACATGCTGTGGGTAATCGTCCCTCGCAGGCAATTGCCCTCGCCGCGAAAGGTAACATTTTCGCTCAGGCGGATGGCCTCGGGGCGGATGCTGACCGTGTAACGGCCTTCCGGACAGGTCGCATCAAGCTCCAGGACGTCCTCGCCGTAGTTCACCCAGAGAGCATTTTTCCCCTCGACTTGAATGAGGTTCGTCGTCCCAATGAAATCCGCCACAAACGGCGTGCGCGGCGCAAAATAAATATCGTGCGGCTCGCCCTGCTGGTGGAGATACCCGTCCTTCATGATGATGACGGCATCCGACATGGAGAGCGCCTCCTGCTGGTCGTGCGTGACATAAATCGTCGTCAACCCCATCTGCTGTTGAATATTGCGCAGCTCAACGCGCACCGTCTCACGGAGCTTAGCGTCGAGATTGGAGAGCGGCTCGTCGAGAAGCAGGACGTCCGGCTCCATGACCAGTGCCCGGGCAACGGCGACACGCTGCTGCTGGCCGCCGGACATCTGGTTGGGGTAGCGATCCTCCAGTCCCGTGAGCTGCATAAGCGCCAAAGCCTCGCCGACCTTCTCGCGGATGACCTCCGCGGAACGGCGCCGCACCCTGAGGCCATAGGACACGTTCTCGTAAACGTTCATGTGGGGAAAGAGCGCGTATTCCTGAAATACCATCGCCGTATTCCGGGCATAGGGAGGAATACGCTCGATCTGACGCCCTGCCAGATGGATCTCGCCGCTGTCCGGCTCGTAAAACCCGGCGATCATGCGCAAGATCGTCGTCTTACCGCAGCCCGACGGCCCCAGGAGGGTCACAAAATCCCCCTTTTTGACCTGAAAACTTACATCGTGAATAACCTGATGGTCGCCGAAAAATTTATTGATATGTTTTAACTCCATTACGATATCCTGCATGACGCTCCTCCTCACAAGTCGAAAATATTGATCTGCTCGCGCAAAACGAGCTTCGCCAGCCCAAACGTCGCGAATATCGTCAGCATCATGCCGACCGCCGTGGCGCTCGCTACCGTCAGAAAGCCTTGATTCGCCAGGCTCATAATATTAACGGAAGCGAGATTCCATTCGGGAGAGATAAGGAAAATAACGGTAGACAGCGTATTCATCGACCGCATGAAAGAATATACGAAACTGATGGAGAGAGAATTTTTCAGCATGGGAACAATGACGCGGCGAAACGTCGTAAAGCTGTCCGCGCCAAGGTTCGTCGAAGCCTGCTCCATGGACCGCTCAATCTGCGACAATCCGGCCACCGCCTGCCGATAGCCGACGGGGAGCTGGCGGAGCGTCATGCCGACGACGACGATAACCAGCGTTCCCGTCATTTCCAGCGGCCCGGAATTAAAGGCTAAAATGAGCGCCAGGCCGATGAACGTCCCCGGCAGAGATACCGGAAGCATAGCGAGAAAATCGAGCACGCTCCGCCCGGGAAAACGCCGCCGCAGCGTCAAAAAAGCCAGCGCGATGCCGAGCAGCGTCGTTACCACCGCCGTCGTTATCGAGGCGATCCAGCTGTTCTTCATCGAGGAGGATTGCAAAACGCCTTCAACGAAGTAGTCCATCGTGAACGTATAATCATAACCGAACGTCCGCGTAAAGGCGAACAGGCAGACGACGCCGATGATGAGGAGAATGGCGGCGCAGACAAAGCAGCAAAAGGAAAAGAGGAGCCACTTCACCATCGGGCTCACCGTGACCCGCATGAGGCCGCCTACCGGTTTTCCCGTCACCGTGACGTAGGAATTTTTTTCCAGATAATAGCGTTGAATGAAAAATACCGCCAGCGTAGGAACGACTAACACCACTGACAGCACCGCGCCCATCGGCAGGTTCCAAGCGCCGACAACCTGCGCGTAAGCCTCCGTCGCCAGCACATGATAATTCGCTCCCACCAGCATGGGGTTTCCGAAATCGGCCAGGGTATTGATCCCGACGAGCAAAAACGCGCTGGCCAGCCCCGGCGTCGCCAGCCGCAGCGTCACCGTACGAAAAAGGCAGAATCCGCGCGCGCCAAGGTTCTGTGCCGCCAGCTCCAGATTGGGGCTGATGGCGCGCAGAACGCCGGAAATCGTGATGTACGCCAGCGGGAAAAAGGCGATCGTCTGCACCACCCAAAGGCCGATCCATCCGTAGAGATCCACCCGAAGCTCCAACAGGTTCCAGGTAATGAAGCCGCGCCGTCCGAACAGCATGATGAACGCCAGCCCTGATACTACCGACGGCGCCATCGACGGCAGGAGCGCCACAACCTGAAAGAAACGCCGCCCCGGAAGCTCGACATAGTTCATGGCGTAAGCGTAGAGGAACCCCAAGATCATCGCCGTCGTCGTCGCCAAAAGAGACGACGCCAGCGTATGCCAGAACGCCTCCAGAAACGCCTGCCCGTGAACGGCCGCATTCCAGTCTTCCATCGTCGGCACTAAAAGCAGCCGAACGAAAGGATAAACGATGAACAGCGCAAACAGGGCAAACAGCAGGCCGATCGCCGCCAAGAGCTGCGGCTCGCGCCGCAGCTCTTTAATCTCCGCCGCCCATCCCGTCCGCTCATGCGTTAAGGGCGCCTCCGGCATACCCAACCACCTCCGCGAGAAATTCGTCAGATTGATTAAAAGAGGGGCTTTCGGGTCGCGCCCGAAAGCCCCTCTCTCATTATAGCAAAAAAATCAAAGCAGAAAAGGTCTTATTTTCAGAGGGCGGCAAATTTTGCCGTCAAAGCGTCCTTTTCCTTACCCGCTTTCGCAAAATCATAGCCCTGATAGAGCGGCAATTCGCTCAGAGGCTTCGTCCCCGCCGGGGCTGCCGACTGCGGATTGCAGGCGATACCGTTCGTCGTCCGCACCATGATGTCGCCCGCTTCCTTCGACATCATGTAATCAATGAACGCGTTCGCTTCCGCGTCATGCGCCGCGCCCTTGAGCTTCGAGATTCCGCAGAGCGTCCAACCGGCGTCCGGATAGACCGTACTGTGGATCTTCTGCCCCTTGTTGCTGACGTTCATCTGATCCGACAGGAAATTCACTGTGATCAAAAACTCGCCCGCCCCGCATTTCTGCGCCGGAGTGAAGCCCGAGGGCGTGAGCTGAGCGACGTTTTCTTTCAGCGCCTTGAGATAGGCAAAGCCTTTTTCTTCCCCCATATTCTGCACGATCGCCGTCAAAAACGTGCTGCCCGTTCCCGACTTCGCCGGATCGGGCATGATAATCTCGCCCTTAAACGCCGGATTCAAAAGATCTTCGAGCTTTTCCGGCATGGCAATGCCTTTATCCTTAAATTCCTTGGCAAAGCGCTGCTCGTTGACACCGATCGCCAGCGTTTCCAGATACGTCCCTTTCCAGTAGCCGTCCTTATCCACATATTTTTCCGGCAGATTTTTTTCCTCTGGGGACTTATATGGCGTTGTAATCCCCTCGGCCTTCATCTTCTCGTGGGCATCAATGGTGCCGCCCAGCCAGAGATCCGCTTTTGGGGCGTCCTTTTCCGCGATCAGACGGGCGACGGCCTCGCCGGTCGGCAGTCGGATGAATTTCACCTGACAGCCGGTTTTCTCCTCAAACTGCTTAGCCAGATCCTTCGCCGTGTCCTCGTGGAAGGACACATACATCACCAGCTCCTTACCCTTGAGCGGCGCTTTATCATCGGCTTTCGCCTTCTCGCCGCCCCCGCCGCCGCAGCCTAACGTCCCCAAAAGGCAGGCGCCTGCCAGGGCCGCCGCGGCAATTTTCTTAAAACGCATTGTTCCCTCTCCTTTCAGAGAATTCGCTAATCTGCAATCTCATTATAGCTTCCTTTGTCGGGCAAAACAAGGGGGGCGCGCCTTTTCTTCAGGTAATATTTTCCGCTGTTTTCTCCAGATTTCCCCGCTTTTTTCTCGTCGGTTAAGCCAAATTCTCCCATCGCTTTTTTAACACCGAGATTGAGCTTTCGTCCTTCGCCTCCGCCATCTCTGCCTGCGGCGGCGCCGTGCCGCCCCCGCGGGAAAAAGACCGACCGATTTTTGGTGACAAACGTTTTCCCGTAAAATATGATATACTGAAAATAATGTATGAACGCCGCGCTGAAAATTCACGTTAAGGAGAGATTGCCATGTTTATCGTTCAGGATCTTCTGACCTTTATCGCCCAAAGCCCGTCGCCCTTTCATGCCGCGCGGGCCAGCGAGGGCCTTTTACGGGATGCGGGATTCGCGCCGCTCACCTGGGGGGAGCCGTGGCTTTTGCAGCCGGGGAAAAGCTACTATACGAAGGTGTTCGGCTCCTCTTTGTTCGCGTTCCGCATTGGCGAAAAGTCGCCCCGCGGCCTTCGCATCGCCGCCGCGCACACGGATTTTCCCGGGTTTCGCGTCAAACCGCGCGCCGGCGAAGCCCGGGACGGTTACGGCATGGTGAACGTCGAACCGTACGGCGGCCTGATCCTTTCCAGCTGGCTCGATCGCCCCTTGTCGCTGGCGGGCGAGGTCGTTCTGCGGGGGAAAGACCCTTTTACCCCCGAGCCGTACCTCATCGATCTGGCGCGCCCGATCCTGACGATTCCCCGGCTCGCGATCCACATGAACCGCGACGTCAATACGCAGGGGGAAAAGCTCGATCGGCAGACGTCGCTTACGCCGCTCGCGTCGCTTCTCGGCAACGAGAAGGACGACGATTTCTTCCTCGCCAAATTGGCGCGCGAGATCGGTCACGCGCCGGATGATATTTTGTCTTATGATCTTACCCTGTACGCAGCCGAATCGGGCTGCACTCTCGGCTTCGACAGCGAGCTCATCTCAGTGCCGCGCCTTGATAATCTCGCCGGAGTCCGCGCCTGCCTCGACGGCCTCGTTGACAGCGAAGCGGCGAAGGGAATTCAGCTTGTCGCCCTGTTCGATCACGAAGAGGTCGGCAGCCGGACGAAGCAGGGCGCCGCTTCGTCGCTCCTCTCCCAGCTTCTCTCCGCCATCTACCGCGGGCTGGAACTTGATCCTGACGATCTTCTCGCCGACACTGCCCGCGGCTTTCTGCTCTCAGTGGACGCGGCGCACGCCCTCCACCCGAACTACCCCGATAAAGCGGATCCCACGAACCGTCCCCGGCTTGGCGGCGGCTTAGCGATCAAGCAGGCGGCGAGCCAATCCTACGCGGGAGACGCGGCGGCGCAGGCTATCGTCGCCGAGCTTTGCCGCCAGCATGACATTCCCTGTCAGACCTTCGCCAACCGCTCCAGCATCCCCGGCGGCGCGACGCTCGGCGCGATAGCCGCCGCAAATCTCGTCATGCGCGGGCAGGACGTGGGCGTTCCCCTCCTGGCCATGCACGCGGCAAGGGAAACGATGGCCGCCGCCGATCAAGAGGCTCTCACCCGGCTCGTGCGGGCGTTCTTCTCCGACTGACAACAAATTTCAGAAAATCCGACCTTATTCGGACTTTCCCTCCGGCGGCGCGGAAAGCGCCGCTCGATCGATATGCCCCGCCGCCGTGCGGGGTAGTTTTTCCATCTCGTAAAACGCGCGGGGTATTTTAAACAGCGCCAGCTTCTTTTGCAAATATTTTTTAAGCTTTTGGGGATCGACGAAGCCGTCCTCCTCGACGGTATAGAAACAACTGAGGACTTTTCCTCGCGACGCGGCTTCTACGGAAACGACCGCCGCTTCCGCGACGCCGGGATACGCGCCGATGACCGTTTCGATTTCCCGTGGCGAGATACGCTCTCCCATGTTCACGAGATTTTCTCCCCGTCGTTCAAGAATATAGACGTACCCGTCCGCTTCCCGGCGAGCGGTCACGCCGGTATGGAGCCAGCCGTCCGCCAGCGCCGCCGCCGTCGCTTCCGTCCTTCGCCAATAGCCGTGCATGACATTCGGCCCCTGCACGAGCAGTTCCCCCGCCTCGCCGTCCGACGCGCCGCTCCCATCCGGTTTTGCGACGCGGACGCGAACGTCCGGAATAGCCGTCCCCACCGAGCCGGATCGAGTTGCTTGAGGATCGTTCATCGTCACCACGGGGGCCGCCTCGGGAAGCCCATACCCCTCGACGACGGGGACGCCAAATTTCTGCCGGAACGCTTCGCCGATCTCCGGTTCGAGCGGCTCCTCCCCAGACAGAACAAAGCGCAGGGATTTCATATCCGCCGGCTGTGCCAGCCGGGTAATGAGCGGCAGCAGGGAAGGTCCGAGAACGATGACCGTGACGCCGAGAACCCGCGCAACGTCGATCGTCTTTTGCGGCGTCACCGTATCGAGAACGCTGATTGTCGCCCCCACATACAGCGCTCCCATGACCGTGCACGTCCAGCCGAAAGGATGATCGAGAGGCAGGGCGCAGAAAATATTATCGGCACGCCGCAGTCCTATCGCCTGCTGGACGTCGATGGCATTCATTACCAAATTACGGTGCGAGAGCATAACGCCCCACGGCGTACCATCTGTTCCCGGCGTATAAAAAAGCGCCGCCGTTTCGTCCGCGCCGAAATCCTTTGCGAGAGCCGGCGGCGGGGGAAGCGTCGTCGGCTCGATGAGATCGGCGAGAACGAGCTGTCGCGCCGCCGCGATACCTAGATCAAAATCCAGCTCCCGATCCGTAAGCAAAAAGCGACAATCTGCGTCCTTCAGAATCGCCGCGACCTCCCGCGCGCTGAGCTGAAAATGAAGGGGAACGGCTATCGCTCCCAGCGAAATAATCGCCATAAAAGCGGCAATATATTCCGCCCGGTTGCGGGAATAGACGGCGACGCGCTGACTGCGGCGCACCCCCTGCGCGTAAAGGCGGCGACGGCTGTTTTCCACCGCCACCTTAAGCCCCAGATACGTCAGCGCGCCTAACTGGCTATATACAGCGTCGTCACTATCATTCCCGCGCTTAAGCAGATCGTGAACGAGCATACGTCAAAACTCCTTCCTATCTTCCTTTTCGTTATAACAGTATTATAACGAACGGCACTTTAAATGACCAGAGGCGGCGAAAAATCGCCGAAGGTTAAGAAACGTTATCCCAAAACAAAATCAGGGCTTTTATCCCCCGGATATTCCCGACGAAACTTGACGCATCGGAGATTTTTCTTTACTTCGGGGCGGCGAAATTATATAATAATATCAAAGGAACATATTCACTTAGTATCATTTTTATTTTCATTCATTTTGAAAGGAGTGGTCGAGCAATTCACTAACAAAAAATCAACATGCTCGGGCTTAGCGCCAAAAGGAGGAAGAAAAAAATGCTCAAAACAGATTTTCAAAAAGGGCTGTTCACCGTCCTTGTGGGGGTGGCGATCTGGTTCTGCCCGATGCCAGACGGTCTGAAGCCGGGCGCCTGGCACATGTTCGCCATTTTCGTGGCGACGATCATCGGCTTTATCCTGCACCCGCTGCCGATCGGGGCGATCGCTCTCATCGCCGTCGGTCTGTCGGGCTTCCTGAAGGTTCTGAGCCCGGCCGCCGCGCTGTCGGGCTTCGGCAACGCCACGATCTGGCTCATCGTTTCGGCCTTTCTCTTCGCCAAGGGCTTCATCAAGACGGGCCTCGGGCGACGCATCGCCTATAAAATCATGGCCGCCATCGCGACCAGCTCCTTAAAGCTCGGCTATACTATGGCTATCACCGATCTCATCATCGCCCCGGCGACGCCGTCGAATACGGCGCGCGGCGGCGGCATTCTGTTCCCGATCGTCAAGAGTCTCTGTACCGCCTTCGGCTCAGAACCGGGCGCCACAGGGAAGAAAATCGGCTCTTATCTCGTATCCTGCACGTTCCAAAATAACTGTATCACCTCGTCCATGTTCATCACCGCCGTGGCGCCGAACCTGCTCGTCGTTTCCCTGGCGAAAGAAACCGCCGGCGTTGATATCAGCTGGGGCCTATGGGCGTTAGCCTGTATTGTGCCGGGGCTTCTCGCCCTCCTCATCTGCCCTTACCTTGTCTACAAGGTCTGCCCGCCGGAGCTGAAAGAGACGCCGGAAGCGCCGGAGCTGGCGCGTAAAGAACTGGCCGCCATGGGGGCGATGACCCGGGACGAAAAAATCGTTTTCAGCACCTTCATTCTGGCGCTCCTCCTCTGGGCGACCTCCTCGTTCACCGGGTTTAACGCTACGATGATCGCCCTCGTCTGTATCGGCATCATGCTGGTCGGCGGCGCTCTGGTCTGGGAAGACGTCATCACGGAGAAAGCCGCTTGGGATACGCTCTTTTGGATGGGCGGCCTGATGTCCCTGGCCACTGGACTTGCCAAATCCGGCTTCGTCGATTGGTTTGCCAGCGGCGTCGCGAGCAGTCTCACTGGGATTTCCTGGATGATGGCGCTCGGCATCCTCTGCCTGATTAATATGTACGTCCATTACGCCTTCGCCAGCCTGTCGGCCCATGTCGGCGCTACTTACGCCGCTTTTCTCGCCGTGGCTGTCGCCGCGGGCGCGCCGCCGATGATGGCCGCCCTCGCTCTCGGCTGCGAGACCGGCATCATGGGCTGTCTGACGCACTACGCCACCGGTCCCGCCCCCATTTATTTCGGCGCGGGCTACCACAGCCAGCCGGAATGGTGGAAGATCGGCTTCATTTGCTCCATCTCCAGCCTAATCTGCTTCCTCATCATCGGCCCCATCTGGTGGAAAGCGCTCGGTCTCTGGTAAGTTGACCGAGTCAAAAAAACGCAGCTGTATAAAAACGCCCCCATGGCTCAATCCCAAAATGAACTGAGCCATGGGGGCAATTTTTATAAGAATCGTTCATTCTCCCGTAGTTACGCTAAAAGGCCTGCACGGCAGGGATCTCTTTGATATCCGGGTAAAGGGCGTGGCCGATAATTTTCAGGGCGTCTTCGGTGCGCACTTCAGAAGAATAGACATACTCCAGAAGGAGAGGGCAAATCCGTTTCGTGCGAACGACTTGAAGACTATTGAGGGCTCTGTCATTCAGGATTCGATCGACGACCTGGCGGGCGTTTTCGGGCCCGTAGCAGACGACAAAAAGGACGTCAGGGTCGATGGCAAGCAGGGTTTCCTTATCGATCATCGGCGCCGTCTCGGGAATTTTCCCGCCAAGGCGGCTGACCATATCACCGGCCAGCTTTGTCGCGTCGTAGGAAGCAATTTCCTTTCCCATAAACTCAAGAACGAGCGCCGTGGGCTTATCACAGTTCTCACTGAGGGCCTGGATATGTCCCAGCGTTTGATAGACGCCGCTAATCATCTTCTCCGCCGCATCTTCCTTGTGTAAAATCTGCCCTAACCCATATAGGAACTTCATTTCGCTTTCGATATTCTCCCGATGCGTATGTCCGGCCGGATCGTTCGTGTTCCACGGCGTAAAAGTCAAAACGCCGCGCCGGTTCCAGAAGGACGTGCTGATGAACCGCTTGTCGGTAAACATGCACTGCTGCGCCACCAGCATATCCGGATCCAGATACATCAGGTATTCAAGGCTGATCTGCCCGTAAGGAACCATGGGCAGCTGAGCGACAAGCGGACGGTATTCGGGCCGAAGGAAATTTTCCAGCGGATACCAGGATTCTGCCGCTAAAATGCGGTCGGCGGCGCCGAAGGCCAGCAAGGTCTCAATTTCGCCGGAGCCGACGACAGCGATCCTCTGCGGTATGCCGGAAAGATACTGCACCGATTCCCCGCGGGCGAAATAGTTTTCCACCCGGAGATTGACGATTGCGCGGGCAGGCTCTTTCCCTGACGTTTCTATGACAGCGCCGGCGGGGGGTGGAGCATTATCCCCACAACTCGCGCAGCCGCCGGCGAAAACGATCCCCAGCAGCCAGACAACGGCGCTAAAGAGCGTTTCTCCCGCCCAAAGCTTTTTAAAAATCATAGCCGACCGTCAGAACGATGCTGCGCGGCCCTTCCAGGGCAACGGTGTCCGAAGACCGGGCGACCCAATATTTCCGATTCAAAACGTTGAACACGTTCAAACCGACGCGCATGGCGTTCCCATTAGCGAGCGGCTTTTCGTACTGCACGCCCAGGTCGAAGCGATACCAGCTGGGAACCTTCGCGGTGTTGGCCGAAGTAAGATATGCCGAACTATTATAGAGCAGACGCCCAAAGATTGTCCAATTCGCGTCAGCGTTATACTCTGCGGTCAGCGTTGCGTTCCAGTTTGGAAGCGCGGGAAGTTCGCTGCCGTCATTTGCGCCGCCTGACTGCGTCCCTTTGAGATACATCAAGCCGCCGATGAGATTAAATTTCGGCGACACCTCGCCAAAAACTGTCACCTGCGCGCCGCGATTCTTTTGCCTTCCGTGGTAGCGGTATACATTGCTCGCATCAGCGTAAGCGTTTTCCTGCTCTAAGGAAAAGACGCTAAAACTTCCGGCGAGTTTCTTATTGTCCCATTTCAGACCAATTTCCATTTGCTTGGTAAGCTGCGGCGGGAGATACTCGCCCCCGTTGGCATAGGTACTGCGGACAAACACCCCGTTTCCGAGGCCTTCCATATAGTTAGCGTAGAGCTTCGACTGCTCATTGAGCGTGTACATTACGCCAAAATTCGGGCTCGTCGCCGAAGTGGAGTAAGAGCCTGTGTAATCCTTACCGTTGTGATTGCGGAAGGCTTTTTCTTTTTGGTAGCGCAGTCCCGCTAAGAAAGACCATTTCTCATCGTCGGTAACGATCCGATCAATTACGGTAATTCCACTGAGAATTTTGGCGCCGCTATAATACCATGGATCCAGAAGCACCTGCTCTAAGGGACTCGTATAGCGGGCGATGGAATTGTCGTAAATATTGCCCTGGTATGTGGCTGTGCCGAACCAGTCCTGCCCGCCGCCGTTCGTCGACATTCGATCAGCACGCAAAGAGAGGTTATGCGTCAATACGCCGGTTTTCACCTTGCCGCGGATCCCGGCATCAAAGCTCAGCCGCCAGAAAGCGATTGGAACTTCTTCCATTTCCGCTTCAAAATTCCCTCTATCGTCAATCAGTTTAGGATAGTACGATTCATAACAGGAGTTCCAATCCTCGTCATGGTATCCGGCATGAAAAAACGCTTGCCAGTTCTTGGTAAATTCATGTTCAAGGGACAAAGTAAGAATATTATTATTATAACGATAGCGCGACCATGGCAGCTGGAAATTCGCATCGCCGGAAGGAGCCGGCGGCAAAGCATGACCATTTAAGGCCAGCGAAAACGTCGGCGCCGTCTGATTGACATAGCGATACCCGTACAGAAATTGAGCTTTCGTTTTTTCGCCGCGATAATCGAAATTAACAAAAATATTATGGTAGTCCATCTTTTCGTGACGGAACTCAGTATTTCCATGGCCGGCGTCGATATTGGCGCGGATACCCCATTCCTTGTTTTTCCCGAAACGCGCGCCAAGGTCCAGGGCGTGCTCGTAATGGCTCTTGCCGGAAAACGTTTCGGTAAAGGCAACGCGAGGCTTATCCCCGGCAACCTTCGGGACGAGGTTGATCGACCCGCCGATGCTGCCGCTGTCCGAGACGCCATGAAGCAGCGTGTCCGGCCCCGAGATGACCTCTACGCGATCAACGAAATTCATCGGAATCGAGGACTGTGACAGCATACCGGAAACGCCATTTAAATAGTAATCGTGCGGGCTGATATAAAAGCCGCGAATCCTCACGTCGTTATACGTCTTATTCCCCCGCGAGGTGACCGTAGGATCCATTGTCACCAGTTGTGTCAAGGTATTACCCGGCTGCTTGGCCTGCATAATAGATTTTTCGGTCAAAGAAATCGCGTTGAACGGAACGTCCATAAAATCCGTATCGCCAAGCGCTCCCAGGCTGTTTTCCCGGACGACGTAGCCGCCCGCGTAAACGTTTTTCTGCCGCTCCCCGAGGACGACCATCTCCGAGAGTGTATATTCGTCAGGAGTTTCCTCGCTTGCGGCCGCATATGCCGCGTCAGAAGCAAACAACGCTCCTCCCATTATACTCAGCAGTACGGCTTTTTCTAATTTTTTCCAATGATCCTTCATGTGTGGTCTCCATCCTTTCTTTTTTCGTCCTTGCCGACGCGCCGCCCTCCTTTGCTGCCGTGGAGCCATGGCGCGCATATAGCTCCCGACAGATATAAAGCGTCGCCTTTCGAGTGGAACGCATCCTCCGCGCGAACGGTGAAGTTTTCTTTATGTCCCGCGGCCTTTCAGCGCCTGCTCCTCACGCGAAAGGTAGACAACGTAGAGCCGCCCCATTGGAGGCAAAATTTCTACCCGCGCCTCGACGTCGTAAAGACGGCGGATAAAATCGGCGGTTAAGAGGTCGCGTGGGGTCCCGGAGCCAATAATTTTCCCTTCCTTAAGGGCGATGAGCCGATCGCAGTAAAGAGCGGCGATATTGAGATCGTGAATCGCCGCCACGATCGTCAGCTGAAGCGATTTTACGATGTCCAGGATTTCCAGCTGATATTTGATGTCGAGGTGATTCGTCGGTTCATCGAGAACCATGCACTCCGTCCCCTGGGTGAGCGCTCGCGCTAAAATGACGCGCTGCTGCTCGCCACCCGACAGAGTGGAAAAAATCCGCTTCTCAAAATTCGCCAATCCCACTATCGCCAGCGCCTTTCGAACGAGCTTATAATCCTCAGGCGTATCGCGGTCGAGGAGTTTTTTGTAGGGAGCGCGTCCCATCAATACGACATCGAGGACGGTAAAATCGAAGCTGTAAAAATTATGCTGTGCCACGACGGAAAGCTTCTGCGCCGACTCGCGAAAAGAGAGTTCGTCGAGGCGCCGCCCGTCAAAAAAAATGGCTCCCCCCGTCGGCTTCTGCGTTCGATAGACGCATTTTAAGAAGGTGCTTTTGCCGCTGCCATTGGGACCGATAATACCGATAAATTCCTTGTTTTTGATGCTGAGATTAAGCCCGGAGAGGATCTCCTTTGCGCCAATGAACATAGAAACGTTTTCAGCGGTAATTTCCATCAGCCTTCACCTCCAAAACCATAGGTGTGCCGGGCCAGAAGATAGACAAACCACGGCGCGCCAATGAGGGAGATCAGTATGCCGACCGGCACTTCCGTCTTAGGGATAACGACGCGGCACAGCCCGTCGGCAACGACCAACAATATGGCGCCGAGGAGCGCCGCCGCAGGCAGGAGGCGTTTGTGGTCGGTTCCGACGATTAAGCGCACGACATGCGGCACCACCAGTCCGATAAAGCCGATCATTCCCGACGAATAGACGATAAAGCCGACGACGAGAGAACTGATCAGAAGGTACGCCTGCCGGTAGCGGTGCAAATCCGTCCCCAAGGTAATCGCAGTATCATCGCCAAGCAGCATGAGATTGAGCATACGGCTCTGCGACCAGAAAAAGAGCGTCGCCAAAACTACTAAAGGAAGGATGACAAAAAGCTCATCCCACGTCGCTCCGGCAAAACTCCCCATGAGCCAGTAAGTCACGGTTTGCAGCCCTTCCTTATTAGGGGAAAAGTAGACAATAAAGCTCGAAAAAGCACTGCATACTGCGCTAAGCGCCATTCCAGCCAAGAGCAGCTTGACGGAACTGGCGCGGCCGCCCAGGTTTGCAATAAAGAGAACCCCCAGGGAAATCAGGAACGCCCCCAAAAACGCCGCTATACCGACAAAATTTCCGCCCAGCCCAACGCCGATCCCCAGCATGATGGACGCCGTCGCCCCCAAGGACGCCCCGGAAGAAATACCCAGAATGTATGGGTCGGCCAGCGGATTTTTTACGATGGCCTGCATGATGACGCCGACAATCGCCAGACCGCACCCGGCAGCCGCCGCTAAAATAAGGCGCGGCAAGCGAAGGAGCCACACGATATCATGCACCGCCCCCTGCCCGATATCCTCGATCCCTTTGCCACTGGTGAATTGTTCGACGACAGCGTGGTAAATCTCGTTCATAGAAAGCGGCGCGCTGCCGATGGACAGCGCCCAAAACAGAGCCAGAAAAAGCCCCGCCGCGAGAAAAGAGAGAATGATTGAATATTTCAGGCCCGCTACGTCTGCCGACCCTTTCTCTACCTTCGGCGTCTCAGAATTCGTATCATGTTCCACAGAATTACTCCTCACGCTTTATTACTTTACTTTTTAAATATATTTATGAATTTCTCATAAACACACAGCTCATATAATAGAAAAATAATCTTTTTCTGTCAATACTTCATAATCAAGCCCTTTCCCTCACGAAAGCCCTGAACGCAAACAGGACTGACGCCCGCCGCCACGGCGAGAGTCAGTCCTGTTCAAAATTTAGCCCGCAAGTGAGAACCGCTATAACCATCGTCATGTCGCGGCAAATCGCCTAAGAAAAAGAAGTACTAAAAAATCAAATCAGGAGCCATCGTGCGGAGAGTCAATCGCTCCGTTTTCGCGTGCGGGCGGCTTTTTCTTCCTTTGGAACCATTCTTTGTCGACTAAAGCGATCGTTCCCAGCGCCGCTAAAGCGAACGTGATCAGCGCCGGCGTGTTCAGCCCGTAAAACGGGAGAAACAGTCCCAGCATCGGCAACAATCCCAACAGCCAAACGCCACAGCGACCTAAATTGAGAACCGGGATTATCGTTCGCCGTGCAGCGGCTTTGGAAAACCGGGTCAGGTAAACAGCGAGGCCGCTCACGGTGAGAAGAAGCGAAAGGACGAGAAAGAAGCCCCACATTCCTTTGAGCCACAGCGTGTCGTGGTTACGAAAATGCAGATTCAGGGCGAGAGGGGCGAGTGCTAACCAGGCCGGCGGCTGCGGCGGAATAAGTTCATCCGCCCCATCCGCCGCCAGGAACACCATGCGGCGCGGAGTATAGAGACGGATTTCCTTCGGCCGTTCGCTGATATCAAAGGCGTAAAACGGATGATTTGCTTCCGGAAGGCTGATAGAGGAGATCCTTTCCTCCGGGAAGCGCCGGCGGATGATGGTCAGCGTCTCCTCCGCGGGCAGTGCTTCCCCGGATGGCGGCACGAAATACGCTTCGGCAGCTTTCCAGGCGGTATCTATATAACGGTTTTGTCCCTTGGCATGAAGGAAAAGCCCCAATCCGCTGAAAGACAGGAGAAACAGCCAGCCTCCCGCGAGAATGCCCAGAATTTTATGCCAGTCCGACCACCACAGCCGCCACGAGAACGCCCGCCGCGTCCCAAAGGAAAGGCCCTTCATAAACTTAGGATAGAGAACAAAACCCGTCCCGATCGAAATCATCGCCACGCCGCACATAACCCCCATCAGGATGCGCCCCGCTTCGCCGTCGTTGAGACGGACGTGCAGCCTGGCCATCAAGGACAGCGCGTCACGAACCCAGGTATGGCGTGAAGTATCCGGCGAAGTATCTTTAAGGACGCCGTCTTCGAGCGACAGATCGACAATTCGCCGCCTGTCCGCGGCCCTCGCTTCCTGAAGGTAAAAGCGCAGTTGTCCCTGGGACGTGATGAAGCGCACGGAGCGAAGCTCTTGCCCCGGCGCTATTTCTTTTGCCTTGGCGATCCCTTCCGACAGGCGCTGATAGAGCTGTTCTTCCGTCACGGGGGCGCCGTCAAAAGCGGCGTCTTCGCCGAGGATTTCCCGCTCAAAGAGCAGAAAAAGGCCGGTCAGGCACAAAATCACCAGAAACGGCGCGGCGATAAAGCCGGTAATCCGATGAAGGCGGTAAATCCATTTCAAAGTACGCTCCTCCTCTCACTTTTCGGTGGGACACATAAGCGGGACGCTGAACAGCGCCCCGCTTTTACACGAAATAAACGGATTTGATATAAGCTCATATTTTACATTATATGCTGAATTATTTTATATTCAATAGGCCTACTTATTCATATATGAATTTTTCCAATTAAAGAAGCATCTTATCGGAATCATGCGCCTTGCCCACATGCGTGGTAACGACGTTGCGCAGATAAGAAAAAAGCACCGTTGTCAAAGGCGCTTTTCCCCATAGGGCAGACATGTATCCGCCTTATGGCTTAGTACGAGCAAAGACAAACCTCCCTAATCCAAAGGGCCGTCAAATTTCGCGCCGCCCTTGGGGAGGCTTTCCAGCGTGGGATATTGCTTGATGAACGCCACCGGGCGACTCCAATCGACGTGAACCTCCGTCGCTTCCCAAAGTCGCGTGAGGGCGACCTGAAAGCTGCGGACGTCGCTCAGCGGGTCGATGATCTCCTCGGAAAAATCGAGCAGAGTTTCGTGCGGAACAAGAATTTCGTGCTTTGTATGCAGGTATGTTTCCGCCAGTTCCCGTCCCTTGTCATCGGGAAGGACGACCCGCGCCGACCGTTGATCGCCGTCGTATTCGATATAACCAAGAACGTCATGGTAGCTGATCGCTACGCTGAAGGTATTTGCCATGGACTAGCTCTCCTTTACGCCGTATCGCGCGTATATTTCCCAAAATATCGCCGCTGTTTCTCCTGAGAAAAACGGGGCTTCTTTATTATACCCGGTTATCCGTATTTTGTCTTGTTTTATCGTGCGCTTTTTCCGCAGGCTTGCTTTTCATCGCGAGCGGTTTACGCTCACCTACGGATTGCCTCTCAGCGGACGGCGGCTCGGCGTGCGAAGAGACCGTGCTGAGAGCGTCGATTTTCCGCTTGTCAAGTCTTGTAAGGCGCGCGCCTTTATGATATGATTTCTTCTAAAGAAGGAATCGTCTGGGGTGTGCGTGGATATATTACATGTCTAACCGACTCTTTTACCTTTGGGAATCTGATTTGTGCCGTCGGCTGACGGAGTCGCCTCGTGCGAATGTCAAAGGACGGACTTAGGGTACCCACCTGCACATGCAGGTTTAGGCAGTTGTTGTCAACGGCACTTTGGACTCCGTCTTTGAAAAGGGCTTGCTGCTTGCGGCAGGTCCTTTTCGTTTGCCCGAAAAGCCTTACGCCTCGTCGTCGTCCGATGCCATTTTTGCCGCCGGCGGCTTTTTTAACAGCGGCGCCCGGGTGACGGCGCTTTCGCCAAAGCGTCGGCGAAGGCCGTCGATAGCGGTGTAAAGGCGTTCCTTTTTCTGGCTGTCGTCAAAAAGCGACAGTTCCCCCGCGCCGTCGAAGCCACTCCCGCTGATCCCGAGCAGGCGAATCCCGCGAGGGGGCAGCGCCATCGCGTCAAAGAGGGCGCAGGCCGCCGCATAAATATCCTCGTCGTAAGAGACGGGAACGGGAACGGTGCGCTGCCGGGTGAAGGTTGAAAAATCGCCGAGCCGCAATTTAAGCTGAATGGTGTGCGCCCGCTTCCCAGCGCGGCGGAGCCGCCAGCCGACCTCTCCCGCCAACTTGAGGAGCGCCTCTTTCGCTTCCTCGGCGGTATGAAGATCTTCCGGGAAAGTCATCTCCCGCCCGATAGACTGCGCTTCGCGCACCGGCTCGACCGGGCGTTCATCGCGGCCCAGCGCCAGCTCGTGAAGATGACGCGCCAGCCGCTCGCCCAGTTCCTGCTTCAGTTTTGCCATATCTGCCCGCGCGATTTCGCCGATCGTGCGGTACCCGAAAATCGCCAGCCGCTCGTTCGTCTTTTTCCCCACGCCCCAGATACGCCGCGCCGGGAGCGGCCAGACGACGCGAGGAATATCCGCCGCCGTAATCAGGGTGAGACCGTCCGGCTTTTCAAGATCCGAGGCCAGCTTGGCGAGGAACTTATTCGGCGCGATCCCCACGGAGGCGATCAACCCCGTTTCCTCGCGAATGGCGTCCTTAATCCTCCGCCCGTAAGCGCGCGGTCCGTCCGGCATAAGCCGCGCCATGCCGGTGAGGTCCAAAAATCCCTCGTCGACAGAAAGCTTCTCAATTAAAGGAGAGAACCGGGATAATATGGCGAAGATTTGCGCGGATACCGCCCGATAGCGGGGGAAATCGCCGGGCAAAAAGATCGCGTCGGGACACCGTCGCCGAGCGACCGCCATCGGCATAGCGGAGTGAACGCCAAATCGCCGGGCTTCGTAGGACGCTGTGGATACCACGCCTCGCGCGCCCAGGCCGCCGACGATCACCGGACGATCGCGGTATTCCTCATGGTCGCGCTGTTCCACCGCGGCGAAAAAAGCGTCCATATCAACGTGCAGTATCCAGCGCTCCATGGCTCCTCCTTCCCCGGTTCACTTTTCCCGACAGCGAAAGGTTTCTCCCCTGATCTATGTGCCCTCGATGCTATCGCCTTTTCCCCGCACGTTAGTCCGGTCAGCGAAACAGGCTCTTTAATTCGTCCTCGCTCAGCTTCGCCAAAAAGTTTTCCCCCGGCTGAATCATCTGGTCGATGAGGGCTTTTTTCCGCTCCTGCAAAGCGAAAATTTTCTCCTCGATCGTATCCTTAGTGACGAGCTTTAAGACCTGAACCTTATTTTCCTGCCCGATACGGTACGCCCGGTCCGTCGCCTGCTCTTCCACGGCGGGATTCCACCACGGATCGTAATGGATCACCATATCCGCGCCGGTAAGATTCAGCCCCGTTCCGCCGGCCTTGAGAGAAATCAAAAAGAGCGGCGTATCCCCGGCGTTAAAGTCGTTGACGAGCTGCAGGCGCTCCATCGCCGGGGTCTGCCCGTCGAGGTATAAATAGCCAAGGCGCAGCTCCTCCAGCCGGGCGGCGATGCGCTTCAGCATCGTCGTAAACTGCGAGAAGACCAGCAGCCGATGCCCCGACGCCACCGCATCCGTCACAACTTCGCTCAAAAGCTCAAGCTTTCCCGAGCCGCCGTCGTAATCCTCCAGGAAGAGCGCCGGATCGCAGGCGATCTGACGAAGGCGCGTCAAAATCGCCAGAATTTTTATGCGCCCCGTCTCGACGCCATGCTCCGCCAAAATAGCGGCGAATTCTTTCTGCCCGCGGACGAACCACGCCTTATACACCTTTTCCTGCGCCGGGGTCATTTCGTTTACCAGCTTGCTTTCCACCTTGTCGGGCAGCTCCGTCAACACGTCTTTTTTAAGACGGCGCAGGACGAAGGGCGCGATATGCCGCCGCAGATCGGCCGCCGCCCGATCGTTTTCGTCGCGCACAATGGGGACCTCGTAGCGGGCGCGAAACTGCGCGTAAGAGGAAAGATAGCCTGGCATGAGGAAATCAAAGATCGACCACAGCTCGGTCAGCGTATTCTCGATGGGCGTGCCGGTCAGGGCGAAGTAGCCGCCGGTATGAAGGCGCTTTACCGCTTTGGCGTTCTGTGTCGTGGGATTTTTGATATGCTGCGCTTCGTCGAGGAAGCAATAGCGAAACGACCGCGTTTCGTAATCGGCGATGTCGCGCTTCAGCAAATTATACGTCGTCACCACGATGTCTTGCTCCATGGCCGCCGCCAGTCTCGCGCGGCGTTCCTTCTTACTCCCGGCAACAGCCAAAGCCCGTAATTCCGGCGCGAAGCGCTCGATCTCCTCGAGCCAGTTGTACATCAGCGACGTCGGTGTGACGACGAGGGTCGGGGGCGCGCCCTCCTGGCGCCTGGCCAGAAGAAAAGCGATGACCTCCAGCGTTTTGCCCAGTCCCATATCGTCCGCTAAAATTCCCCCCAGACCGTGCGCCGCCAGCGTCATGAGCCAATTAAAGCCCTGCGCCTGATAATCGCGCAAGATGCCGGCTACCGGTTCCGGAACCGGCCAGGTATCCCTTTCCGGCGCGGTAATTTCGCGCACCAGCTGGCAGAAATTCTGGCTCCGATCGAGCTGCAAACCGGTTTCTTCCCGCGCTGCCGCGTCGAGGTAAAGCGCCTGCGACAGGGGCGCCACCGCGCCCTCCGCCTGCTTCTCCAGCCGCGCCGCCCCGAAGAAATCGGCGAGCGCGTCGAGTCGTTGGCCTTCCAAGGTCACGAAGCTGCCGTCCTTCAGGCGATGGTAACGCCGCTTCAGGCGGTAGGCGTTCAAAATCGCCGCCACTTCTTCAAAATCAAGATCCTGCGCCCTGAATTTGACCTCCAGCAGATTGTCCGCGCTGACACTCACCCCCAGCTTGACTGGCGGCATATCCTGCACCGGGCGGCGGCGAAAACGCTCGGCGAAAAAGACGGCGGCCAGCGCGTCAAGCTTTGGCAGCCCCTCGCGCAGGAAATCGTAGCTTCTTTCTTCCTCCGCCTGCACCAGCTGGCCGTTTTCCGGCGTAAAATCATACGCCGAAAACAGCTCCATGATACGCTCTTCGCTCTCCGTATCCCGCAGGATGTACTTCTTGCCGGAACGCGGCGGCGCTTTTTCCGTCAGCGGATTGTACTGCGCTTCGCCGTATCGGAAAAGGAGCCGCGCCGCGATCCCGTCGCCCTGATAATCGAAATACGCCTCCACCGCCAGCGGCAAAAGCTCGTACTGCTCGGAAAAAGAGGGCGCTATCGTAACCTCGGCCACATTTTTGACGGCGGAAAGCGCCCGGGTGAAAAACTCGCCCACCTGCCCCTCTCCTAAAGACAATGTCGCGGCCCCGGCAAAGCCCTCCGCCAGGCGGGCGAGATCGGCGGCTTTTTCCTGCGGCACGCGGTAAATGACCGAGCCGAGGAGCGCCAGCCGTCCCTTAGAATCGAGAAGCGTCAGCTGATCGGCTTCCTCAAAGGTCACCGCTCCGCCCTCTCCCGCTTTTTCCAGCCGGAGGTGGAGCGACGGCAGTCCCGTTTTCACCTGGGCGTCGATCGCCTCGCCCTCCATGATCACCAGGAACGGTTCTCCTTCCATGATGGTGAAGAACTGCTCCAATAAAGACGGCGTAAGGTAGAGCCGTTTCTTATCAAAAGGCCTCCCCGCGCCGGCATCCCAGCGATACGAGGCATAGCTTCGCAGGCTCCTCTCATCCCGCCAGACCGAGGTCAAAAACGCCCAGAGCTTCGCTGAGGCTCCCGGGGCAAAATCCATCTCGTCCGGCGTCAAAGTGAGCTGTTTACCGAAGGATACAGCCACGCCGCCCGCGATATCCTGTAAAAACTCAGCGATATTTCGCACGATGTAAGGGCGTTCCCGTCCGATGCGAAACTCCAGCCAGGCGCGCCTTTGCCCGTAATCCTCAGCCAGCCACAGCACCGGATCCAATTGCAGCGGCGTCTCATTTTCTTTTCCCGCTTCCTTTTTAAGCGGCGCGAATAATTTCAGAAAAGCTTCTCCCGCCTTCGTCGTCCCGATTTTTCCTGTCGCTCGGCTCACCCGCTGATTCTCCAGCGCCTGCACCGCTTTTAGCAGAGCGACGACGTGTTTGCAGGCGCGGGTATTAACCTGCGCCGCCGGGCAGGTGCAGGAGTATCGCCAGATCCGGTCATTTTGCCCCAGCTCGACGGAAACGTCGTATCGCGCCGAGCCTGATACCCAGGCCCGATACTCGATGTATTCCCCCAGCGGCGTTTCGTGGATGCGGCCGACGGCGTCCCTTTCAAAATAACGCCGCCCTTTTTCGTAAGCGCGCTCTCCCGCCAACGAACGGATATCAATATTTTTCAGCACCCCGCCGCCTCCCTTTGCCGATTATTCGCCCTCGCTGCGCGGCTCTGCCAGACGCGAGCCATATTTTGCCCGCCACCACGAAAGGCCGCGAATGGCGTCGATGTAATCCGCCATCGCCGCCGTGTCTACGGGAGCGGGCTCCATTCCTGCGCCGAGCGCTTCCGGGAGCAGCGGCCGAACATCCGCCGCCCCGATAGCGCCGTGTGTGATCCACAGCATATAATTTACGCCCCTCCGATTCGTCCGGGTAAGGCTTTCGCCCAGCGCTTCGTAAGTAAAGCCTTCGGGCGCGATCATTTCAGTCAGTGTCGGCAGTACGTCGATCTGGCTCCCCGCCGCGTCGGGGATAAACAAGCCCGGATGAACGCCCGGCCCCGAAACGATAAAAGGAATCGCGAAGCGCTCGTATTTTCCCGGCGTCCGGCTGACATTATAACGATCGGCGTGATCGCCGATAATGAGGAACAAGCTGTCCGGAAAGCGCTTTCGCGCCGCATCGATGAATTTCGCTATTTCCCGATCCTCATACCAGAAATGGCCGAGCTGACGGAGAAGCGCCTCGTCGCCGCGTCTCTCTTCCGGCAGAGCGGCGCGCACCGCCTCGCTGTCGAACCCCTTTGCCGCCAAATCGACGGAAAACGGCGAATGGTTGGAAACGTTCAAAATGACCATAAACTGATCTTCATCCGCGCGCAGACTATCCAGCACCGCGGCGTAAAGATATTCATCGTCAACGCCCCAGACGTTTCCCGTACCGCCGGGCATATCGCCGCGGCTAAAGAAATGCTCGTAGCCCTGCGCCGTCACGAAGGCGCCGATACGTTCCCACGTCGCCGCGCCCGCGTACCAGAAGTACGTCGCGTAGCCCAGCCGCCTCATGAGCGGAGCGCTCGCCGTCGGATAAGGAGCGGCGAAGGCCTCTGGCATCGTAGTAAGGTAAAGATCCGCGTCTGCCAACCCCGTCACGATTCCCGTCAACGCTGAAACCGTATTGCCGCCGTTAGGCAAAAATGCGCCGCAGTAAGCGCTGTCCGGACGCGCGAGAAGCGATCGGATCCCATTGGCGATGGGAAGATTTTCATATTGAGGAAGGAGCGGCCAATTCGCGTAGCTTTCGCCGATGAGGAGGAAAATATGGCGCGGCCTTTTAATTTGCGCCCCGCCGGCACGCCGCGTCAGGTAAGCGTCAATATCGTCCATATCGGGCGGCTTTCCGGTGAGCTTTGCCGAAAGCCGCCTTAATTCCTCGGGGGTAAACGCCGGGCCGCTCCCTGAGTTCAAACGGATATGAAACGTATACGCGCGAAGAATCGCCTGTCCATCGTCGAGGATCGCCTCATTAAGGAGCGTATCCCGCGTCACCCCGGCATTCTCCCAGCCATTTTCCGTTTCCCATCCCAGCGCGCCGCCAAACCAGGACACCCGCCACAAAAAGAGTATCGCCGCCCATATCAGTCCTCGCCGCAACCAACGGCCAGCCGCTGATTCTTGTCTCGGCGCAAAAGGCGACGCCCCTCTCCAGACGCGCCCTAAAATCCGATACAGCGCATACGCTAAAAAAAGCGCCGCGATAAGCCGCGCCGGCAGGTAAAATTCCTGCACCAGCGAAACGAGCAACGCATACACATCGTCGTTCAGCGTGTTAAAAAGAAGCTGATGATACCCCGAATGAAATTGCCGATAGTAGGGGAATCGCGCCACAAACAGCACGGAAAGCGCCGTCAAAACGACGCCCCCCGAGAGCCGCATCCAAAGCGCTCCGGCGCAGCGCGATAAGGGCGTCAGGAAAAACGCCGCGCCCCCGGTGAAAAGCGTCAGCGCTCCCGCCGTTTTCATGCTCAGCTTCATGCCCCGCGTCAACGCCAGCCAAACGTCCGCTGCGGTAACTTCCGGCGTCAAATACTCCGCCATTCCGGCGATAAAGAGAACGCGAAAGATCGCCAGGAGAAGCCAAAAGAAAAGATACAGTCGCAGCAGCGCCGCCCCGCCGTCCTCGAGAATCCACGCGATGCGGCTCCCTTTTTCGGCTCCGCCGCCCCTTTCACACATTGAAGCGGAAATACGTCACATCGCCGTCCTGCATGACGTAGTCCTTGCCTTCGAGACGCACCTTCCCCTTTTCCCGCGCCGCCGCCGTGCTGCCGGCGGCGACAAGGTCGTCGTAATTGACGATCTCCGCCCGGATAAAGCCGCGCTCGATGTCGGAATGAATTTTTCCCGCCGCTTTCGGCGCCGTTGTCCCCCGCGTGATCGTCCACGCCCGGCACTCGTCCGGTCCCGCGGTGAGAAACGTCAAGAGGCCCAGCAGCGTGAACGCCGCTTTGATGAGCCGATTCAACCCCGACTCTTTCAGCCCCAGTGCCGTCAGGAATTCCTTGGCCTCTTCCCCGGAAAGCTCGGCAATCTCCGCCTCCACCTTCGCGGAAATCGCCACGACTTCGGCGCCTTCCTGCGCCGCGTATTCCTTGACCCGCCCGACGAAAACGTTCTCCTTCTCCGCCGTCGCCGCCTCGTCCTCAGCCACGTTCGCCACATAGAGAACCGGCTTCATCGTCAAAAGGTTCAGCTCCCGGATGATCGCCTGCTCTTCCTCCGTCAAGGCGAGCCGCCGGATTGGGCGGCCTTCCGAGAGCGCCGCCCCCACGCGCTCCAAAAGCGCCGCTTCCGCCTTAGCCTCTTTATTGCCGCTCTTTAGAAGGCGGACGAGTTTCTCCCGGCGCTTTTCTACCGCCTCTATATCGGCAAGACACAGCTCCGTCGTAATGATGTCGATGTCGCGCACCGGATCGACTCCGCCTGCGACGTGCGTAATATCCGTATCCTCGAAGCAGCGAACCACATGGGCGATAGCGTCTACCTGCCGGATATGCTCCAAAAATTTATTTCCGAGCCCTTCGCCCTTCGACGCGCCCTTCACTAGCCCCGCAATATCGACGAAGCGCACCGCGGCGGGCGTCGTCTTTTTCGACTGGTACATCTTGTGAAGAACCGCCAGCCGCGGATCCGGCACATCCACGATGCCGACGTTCGGCTCGATGGTGCAGAAGGGATAATTCTCCGCCTGCGCCCCCGCCCGGGTAATGGCGTTAAACAGCGTGCTCTTGCCGACGTTCGGCAAGCCGACAATACCGACTTCCAAATTGCTCAATTTTAATTCCACCTTCTGAAATAATACCCTTATTGTAATTTATCGCTTCCGCTTTGACAAGCCACCCCGCGGCCGTCGAAGGCAGGTACGAATTTCGCGGACGCGGATTTTCCTTCCTGCACATAGCAGCGGGTGACGCCCAGAGCGAGAGCGTGATCGACGACAGATTGGTATTCGAAGGTCGTGAGACAGCGGTTAATTTCCGGAAACTCCGCCGCCCGGTAAAGGGGCGTGTACTGATTCATCAGCGACAGGAGAACTGTATCGCCGAATTCCCCCCACAGCCAGTCGAGGAGCGCCATGCTCTCCTTGCGCCGCCCGGGCAAAACCAGATGGCGCACCAATACGCCCGACCTTAGAACGCCGCGCGCATCGAATATCGGCGCGCCTTTCACCCGCGCCATCGTGCGGATCGCTTCCTTCGCCCACGGGAAATAATCCGTCGCCGCACTGTAACGCCCGGCCGTGCTCGCTTCCATATATTTAAGGTCGGGTAAAAAGACATCGACGGCGCCGGCGATCTTTTCCACCAGCGCCGCTTTTTCGTAACCGCTGGAGTTCCAGACGACGGGGAGGGTAAGCCCCTCCTCTTTGGCCTTCGCGAGCGCCGCTAAAATTTGCGGCGCGTAATGCGTCGGCGTCACCAGATCAAGGGTCGCGGCCCCGCGCCCTTCCTGCTCGAGGAATATCTCCGCCAGCCGGGGGACGTCAATTGCGAGGCCGCCTCCTTCACTGCTGACAACCGCGTTCTGGCAGAACACGCACCGCAGGCTGCAATGAGAAAAGAATACCGTCCCCGCGCCTTTTTCCCCTACAAGGCACGGCTCCTCCCACGGATGAAGCGCCGCCAGCGCCACGCGCAGCTTATCCCCCGCGCCGCAGAACCCTCGCTCTCCCGCCAGACGATTCACGCCGCACTCCCGGGGGCAAAGGCGGCAATCGGCCAGCGACAGGAGTTCGCCGTCCCCGCGGTCCCCTTCAAGCGACAGAGTTCCTCTATCCCCGCGCCGGCTTTCACTCATAAAGATCGAACCGCCGGTCAGAAAAGACGTCCATCTCCCGCCGGATCTTTTCCCGAACGCGCAGATCGCAGTCCGCCGTGAGGATCGCTTCGCCCGCGTCCGCCTCGGCGAGTCGCTCCCCCCATGGGTCGAGAATGACCGACCGCCCCGCCAGTTTGAGACCATTTGCGAAAGCGCCGCTGGCGTTGGCCGCCGCCACAAAAATTTGGTTTTCAATGGCGCGGGCCTGCGTCAAAACGCGCCAGTGCATTTCCCGCACCGTCGGCCACTCGGCCGGCACGAACAGCACGCTGATATTCTCCTGCGCCAGCTGCCGGGAAAGCTCGGGAAAACGCAGATCGTAGCAGATAATGACGGCGCACTTCACGCCGTCCAGGGAAAACACCGTCAGCCGATCGCCGGGAGCGAACACCCGCGCTTCGCCGCCCGCGGAAAAAAGATGCGTTTTATCGTAAAGAGCGACGAGGTGGCCATGCCGGTCGTAGACAAAGCAGCGATTCGCGCTCTTTTCCGCTTCGCCCGCCGCCACCGAACCGCCGACGATATTGACGCCGTACTCCGCCGCTAAGGTCCCGAGCGCCGCCTGCGCCTTCTCCCCCGCGAAATCGCGGTACTTTTCCATCGGCCGCGGCAAAAAACCTATATCCCAAAGCTCCGGCAAGAGAACGACGTCGGGACGCCTTTCCGCCGCTTTTTCCATCATCCGCCGCAGCGCCGCCAGATTCGCCGCGCGATCGCCGATAACAACCGGCATTTGTAAAATCGTAATCTTCATGGAAAACTCCCTTCCTGCCCCTCATTCGACAATTCGCCCGCTTTTTCCTGCCGCCTGCCACGAAACGCCGTCCCCAGCGAAAGTCATTGCCTTTCCCGACCCGCTATGGTAAACTGAAAAAGCAATTTCTTTCGTTTCATTACGCTGGCAGCGCTGCCGGAGTTTGAAAGGAACCCACCGCAAAAATCGCCGGGCTCCCATAAGCAGGGGACGGCTCTCGGCTCTCGGCTCAGGAGGCGGCATCATGCAGAATAACAAGCGAATCGACGATTTAACGCGCCGGTATTTCAGCCTTTTAGCCGAAAAATACCCTTCGCCCCAGGCTGTCCGCGAGCGGATCATCCATCTGGAAAGCCGTCTCGTTCTTCCCAAGGGCGTCGAGCATTTTATGAGCGATCTGCACGGCGAGTACGACACCTTTTTTCATATTTTGAACAACTGCTCGGGCGTCATCCGGGAAAAAGTCGATTACGTCTTCGCCGATCGCCTCACGGACGCGGAAAAGGCCGAGTTTTGCACGCTGATTTACTACCCGCAGGAAAAAATCGAGCAGGAAACGGCAAACGGCCCGGCCGTTTTGGAATGGCAACGTGAGAACCTGACCCGGCTCGTAAAGCTCGCCCAGTTGATGTCGTATAAATTTCCGCAGGATATGCTGCAGCGCCTCCTGCCGCCGGACTTCGCTTCCGTCATGCAAGAACTGATGGCCACTCGCCCTAAAGTCGATCCGGCGCAGCATGACTACTATCGCCGCCTGCTCGACGCCGTCATTGAAACCGGCAGCGCCGCCAATTTCATTACCGCGTTTACTACGCTGATAAAGCGGCTCGCCGTCCAACGCCTCCACATCGTCGGCGATTTCTTCGACCGGGGCAGCCGCCCCGACGCCATTCTCGATCGGCTTCTCCATCATCCCAGCCTCGATATTCAGTGGGGCAACCACGACATTCTGTGGATGGGCGCCGCCTGCGGGAGCGACGCCTGCATCGCTAACGTCGTGCGCAACAGCCTGCGCTACCATAACACCGACGTGCTGGAAAAAGGCTACGCTGTCAGCCTTCGCCCGCTGACCCTTTTCGCCGCACACCAATACCCGGAGGAAGATCCGGTCAAAGCCGCCGAACGCTTTATTTCCATCCTTATGTTCAAGCTGGAAAGCCAGATCATCGCGCGACGGCCCGAATTTAATATGGCGGAGCGGGCGCTCCTTGACCGCGTGGATTACGAAAACGCCACGGTAACGATCGGCGGCGCGGTTCACCCCCTTAATCAAAAGCATTTTCCCACCGTCGACCCTGCCGACCCCTGTCGCCTCTCGGATGACGAAGCCGCAATTCTGATCGATCTGCGCGCCTCCTTCCTCGAAAGCGAGCCGCTCCGCCGCCACATTGATTTTCTCTACCGCCGGGGCGGCGTCTATACGCGCTGCAACAATAATCTCCTCTTTCACGCCTGCCTGCCGATGGAAGAGGACGGGAGCTTCACCCCTGTCGCGCTGGAAAATGATTTCTTCGCCGGACGCGCCCTTCTTGATCATGTAGAAGAGATCGCGCGGCGCGCTTATAAAGAGCGCGATCTCGCGGGGCTTGACTACATGTGGTACTTTTGGTGCGGACGGCTCTCCCCCTTCTCGGGGCGCGAATTTAAGACCTTCGAACGGATGCTGATCGACGACGAAAGCACCTGGGACGAGCCGGACGATCCTTACTTTCAGCACATTAACGATCCCCTCGCGGCAAATCGTATTCTCGAAGAATTCGGGCTTGACCCGGAAAATGGTCATATCATCAACGGTCACGTCCCGGTCAAAATCGGGGAAAATCCCGTCAAAGCCGCTGGCAAAGTCATCGTTATCGACGGCGGCTTCTGCCATGCGTATCATAAAAAAACCGGTCTCTCGGGCTTTACGCTGATCTCCAACTCGCGCGGGCTTCGGCTTCTGGCGCACCAGAAAATCGCCGACGTCCGCACGGCGCTGCGGGAAAACCAGGACATCGAATCCGTTTCCGAGACCATCGAGCTGCAAGCCTTCCGCTCTACCGTCGGCGACACCGACGAAGGCGCCGCCCTGCGCGAGGAAATTGCCGATCTTTACCGTCTCCTCACCGCCTATCAAAAAGGCGAGTTCCCCGGGCAGCGTTTTGCAGAGCACTCTTAGGCGGACGCCTTCAGCGCCGCTGAAAAACGCCGCGCTGAACCGACGGCGGCGGGCGATCTTGGCAGCCGATTGATTTTGTTAAGGCGGGCATTCCCCTTCCTTATATATTTCATACTCGAAAGGAGTTTTTTATCTATGCAACACGAAATCCTGTACCGCGAGGCCTTTCCTCTCATCCGCTGCCGCCTCGCCCAAGGCGAGCAGATCAAGGCCGAAGCCGACGCGATGGTCGCCATGTCCCCCACCGTCGACATTGAGGGAAAACGCGAAGGCAGCCTGCTCGGCGGTCTCATGCGCAAGCTGGTCACCAACGAGAGCTTCTTCTTCCAATACCTGACCGCTGCTCGCGGCGACGGAGAAGTGCTGCTCGGCCACCCCATGCCGGGCGCAATCCAGCCGGTCGAGCTCGACGGCAGCCACGGGCTCATTATCCAAAAAGGCGGTTTTCTCGCCGCCACGCCGGAGCTGGAGCTGGACACGAAAACGCAAGGCTTCGCCAAGGGGCTGTTCTCGGGCGCAGGCTTCTTCCTGCTCCACGTCAACGGGCGCGGCACAGTATTCGTCTCCAGTTACGGCGCCATCCACCCCATCGATCTCGCCTCCGGCGAAGAAATCATCATCGATAACGGGCATCTCGTCGCCTGGCAGGACAATATGGACTACGAGGTAACGAAAAGCTCGAAAGGGCTGATGTCCAGCCTGAAATCCGGAGAAGGCCTCGTCTGCCGCTTCCGCGGCCCCGGCCGGGTTCTCCTTCAGACGCGCAACCCCGGCTCCTTCGGCGCCTGGATCGCCTCTCTGCTGCCGACTTCCAGCTGAGCCGCCTATCTTTCGGCTACGGTCATAAAAACAACCCGAAAGCTCAACGCGACCCTATCAGCGCCGCACGTTTTCGTACCCGGCCGCCGCTTTCCGCGGCAAGAAGCCAACGAAGAACGCTGGCGACGATAAATTATTAAACAAAGGAACAGCCGCCTGCTGAGCAGGCGGCTGTTCCTTTGTCTTCTAGGAGCATCGTGCAGTCACCGTATCCCCGGTAGGATTTCCCGATAAAGAAAGCCCTCCCGGACGCCGGAATCACTGTAGATAACCGACTCAGTTCCCAGCCGGGAAAAGAGGGCCCGGGCAAGGATAAGGCCGGGGATTAAGGTATGGATGCGATCCGGCTCTGTTTTCAAAAGGAGCGCTAGATCGTCCTCCGGGATATCGCCCTCCGGAGTGAAGCGGGCGATCAGCTCCGACAGAGCGGCCACGGAGAAAGCACGATCTTTTGCGATATGCGTCGCTGTAAGAGGAGATTTTCCCGAAGGATTATCGGCGATGGAATCGTTCGCCGCGCAAGGCGCTTTCGCGCAGGATTTTGCCGCGTGTTTCTTTACGGCGCGATTTTGCACGGCATAGAAAAGATTTTTCGCGCCTTTAAGCGTGCCGCCGATCCCGCATACGACAAGGAAGGATGCAGCTGGAAGGAGCAATGCCTGCCGCGCGGCTTCGTCAGAGAGGCGACTCGCTTCGTCAGGGGTGGGGAGAACGCCTCGAACGAAGCGGCTCGCTAATTGCTGTGAACCCATCGGCAAACTTTTCCGCGCGGTAATCTGGCGTGCTTCGTAGCGAACCAGCTCGGTGCTCCCGCCCCCGATGTCGACGAGCAAACCCGAATCGGCAGGCAGATCGTGCGTCGCGCCCAAAAAGCCAAGCTCCGCTTCTTCGTCGCCGGATAAAACGCGAAGGGAAAGCCCCGTTTGGCTCTCAATGGCAGCGACGGCTTCCTTGCTGTTGACGGCGTTACGGAGCGCCGCCGTGGTGAAAGCGGTCACGCGGCGAATCTTAAGGGCGCGCAAAAAATCCTGAAACTCCGTCAATACCTGCGCCGCCCGCTCAATCCCCGACGGCTGCATAACGCCGTTTTGGACGTGCGCCGCCAGCGCGGCAAGATTTTTCTTTTTCAGAAGCAGGTCAGCTCTACCCCCGCGCAGCCGATAGATTGCCATGCGTATCGTATTGGAACCGATGTCGATAATCGCCTGGAGCATGTCATTCGTTCTCCTTTTATTCATAAATTTTTCTTATCGTTATTTCATGACCGGGGAAACGCGTCATGAAAATCTTTCCTCGCCTGCCGGTTTTATTTGAAATCTGCAAAGGGAACCTACGTAACATTTCTATTTCGGAGAAACTCTTTATTTCTCTTTCCTTGTCAAATCCATTGGCCTTTCGCAGCGAAAATTATTTTCATATTAAAAACAAAAAACAGGTTTTACTTCCATATCGTTTTATGCTAAAATGAGCAGAGAATTAGTGGCACTTATGGAAGACCACAAGATCCCCACTCCTTTCTTCACAAGCATTTTCCGACAAAGGAGAGATTAAAATGGCAAATAAAATTTATGCCCTCGTCGGCCCGCACGCTTCGGGAAAATCCGCTCTCGTAAAGCGGCTGATCGAGCTTGGCGTTCACTTTATTCCTGGGGTAACGACCCGTATCCCAACGAAGCTCGATACCCAGCGGGAAATTTTCCGCTTCGTAGATAAGACCGATTTTTTCCAATATGATTTCATTGTCAAGACAACGTACAAGGGCAATTATTACGGCCTGCTCAAAAAGGACGTGCTGAATTCGCTCCAGGCATATCCTATCAGCGTTGTAATCGTTGATCCCGTCAGTTTAAAGCAGATGTCTCGGCTTCTCAAGGGCAGTTTTGAGTCCATCTATCTGATGTGCGATTATGTGTCGCTCGTAGAGCGTATGCTGCGGCTGGGCAACACAAACGAGGAGATCAAGCACCATCTCGAATACGCGGAGAATAATAACGAGTTCGATTCATGGAAGGTAGCGACCCACGTCATCAAGAATACCCGGTCGGAAGAAACTACGCTGCTCCAGCTTCTCTCCATCATGGGGCTGACGGAAACGCTGCCACAAGAAGATATGTATGAAATGACGGCTCCCATTGAAGATGTGAGCGGCCGCCCGACGCGAACGTCCGCCTGACAAAAACGCCACGAAAAGCTCCCGTGCCATCCGCGGGAGCTTTTTTACGCCCCAAAACGCACCCGATTCCCTAAGCGTCGGATCACAGAAATCGTTCCTCGCCTTCACCGCTGCCACGCAAAGGGCGATAGTTTTCGCGGGGCGCATCGTCTTTTAGCTGTTGCCGGCAGCCCCATGATCGTCAATCGCCTCGCCCCGGGCGTCGTCGAGGAGTTCCTTTTTCAGGAACGCGCGGATATCGCCAGCGTCGTCGAGAGTCTGAACGTGGGACCAGAGATTTTCCGCCTGTGCCCGGGAAAGTTTATGGATGGCGGCTTTTATCCCGAGGAGCGACGCGGGCGCCATCGAGAGAATTTTCACGCCCATCGCCAAGAGAAGCGGCAATGCCAACGGGTCTCCCGCCATCTCGCCGCAGACGGTGACCGGGATCCCGGCTTTCTGTCCCGCGGCCGCGGTCTGCGCAATAAGCCGCAGCACCGCCGGATGAAAATAATCCCCAAGGGCGCTGACGGCAGGATTTGTGCGGTCGGCGGCCAACGTGTACTGGGTTAAATCATTGGTGCCGATACTGAAAAAATCGACTTCCTTCGCCAGTCGATCCGCCATGATGGCGACGGCGGGCGTTTCTACGGTCAGCCCCAAAGGAACATGAGCGGCAAAAGGAATATTCTCCGCCGCCAGCTCCGCCTTCACTTCGGCGAGAAGGGTTTTGACGGTGGTAACCTCAGCGCGGCTTACGACGAGCGGCAGGAGGATCCCTACCGCCCCCGCCGTTCCCGCCCGCAAAATGGCGCGGAGCTGCACCCGAAAAATATCCGGCTGGGCAAGAGAGATACGAATAGCGCGCTGTCCCAGCGTCGGATTCGCTCCCGAAGGCAGGGAAAGCGCCGGTATCGTCTTATCCCCTCCGGCGTCCAGCGTGCGGATAATGCAGGAGCGCCCCTCCGCCGCCTTAAGCGCGGCGCGGTACGCCTCATACTGTTCTTCCTCCGAGGGCAGGGTCGAGCGGCCCAGGAAGAGAAACTCAGAGCGAAAAAGGCCGATACTGTCCGCGCCGTCGCGTACCGCCGCCCCTACTTCTTCCGCCGAGCCGACGTTGCCGCCAAGGCTTAAAAGGCATCCGTCCGTCGTCACGGCGGCTTCCCCGGCCAACTCTTTTGCTTCGTATTGCTTTTCCCGCCACGCTTTAGCAGATGCCGCGGTAGCCGCGAGATCTGCGGAAGTCGGCGATACGGTCACGGTCCCGGCGTTGCCGTCGACGATGACCATCTCTCCCTCTGCCAGCTCGTCGAGCGTCTCCCCGAGAGCGACGACCGCCGGGATTCCGCGGGAACGCGCCAAAATCGCCGCATGGCAGGTACGGCTCCCCCCGCGCAGAATCATACCGCCCAATCGCCCCGGCGGCAATTCGTCAAAAGCCTCCGGCGCGGCGTCGTTCCCCGCCAAAACCAGCAGCCCGTCCGCAGGGATTTCTTCCGCCGCCCCCAGCAGCTCACGCGCCAGCGCTTTCCCTACCGCACGGACGTCCGCCGCCCGCTCGCGAATATAGGCGTCCTCCAGTCCCGCCAAGACTGCCGCCTGCTCCTTGGCGGCGGCGCGCACGGCCTCCGGGGCGTTTTTTCGCCGCGCCAGCTCCTTTTCGATGGCAGCCAGAAGCACCGGATCCTCCGCCAAGAGCGCATGAGCTTCCATAATGCCCGCCGCCTCCATCTCGCCCCTGGCGCGAAGCTCTTTGGCGCGCTGATTCATCCGCACCGCCGCCGCACGCGACGCCGCGGATAATTTCTCGCTTTCCTGCGCCGATGTCCCCGGCACGTAGGCGGCCGCCCGCTTCGCCAGCGTCGCATCTCCCCTCCAGACACGGCCCTGACCGACGCCGGGAGACACGCCCTCCCCGGTCAGCGTTCCTTTCGCCGCTTTCATGGCAGCGGCCGCTCCGTTAGAAATGCGCCGATCGCCGCGACGACCTGCTCCTCGTCCGGTCCTTCGGCACGAACGCAAAGCGGCGTTCCGGCGCCCGCCCCCAGCCCCATCAGCCCTAATAGGCTGCGGCCGTCTGCGGTGCGCCCGTTCGCTGAAATATCGACCCGTGATTTATATCCCATAACGATCTTCATTACCAGCCCCGCCGTCCGGGCGTGCAGGCCGGTGGGCCCCGGGGCCGGCCATACGGCTTCCGTCATACCAAGCGCCTCCTTGATTCGCAAAATTGCTGTATTAAATAACATTCGACGACGACGCCTTTTCTCCTGCTATGACGACGCCCCTGGGGCAGATGATTAACCTGGCCCCAGGGGCGTCGCGAAATATCTGGCACAGCTTTACCGCCCGTTTATCAGGAGTGGCCGATACGGCCGATGTGCTGGACGACGTAGCCGTGCGCCGCCAGCGCCGCCCTCAGGGTCTCCGCATCGTCAAAATCCCCGCGCATAATGATATCATACTTGCCGCCTTCCTTTCGGCAAGTGACAAAGCTGTCGATGTTGTACCCGGCTTCGGAAACGATGCCCGCCAGATCACAGACGACGCCGACCTTGTCCTGCACTTCAATGGTAACGCGAGTTTTCCCTTCTTCGAGATCCATAATATCGACAAAGGCGTCGAAAATATCCGTCTCGGTAATGACGCCGACGACTGTGCCGACATCGCTGGTAACAGGAAGACCGCTGACCCGGTTGCGGGACATGAGAAGCGCCGCTTCCTCGATGGGGGCGCTCTCATTGACAGAAATGACGCTTTTGCTCATGATTTCACCAACGGAAATCCCGGAAAGAAGCGAGTTTATCTCATATTTCGCCAGCGTCGTGGCGGCAGAGGGGGTGACGCGCATGAGATCTTTATCGGTGACAATCCCCACCAGCTTCCCGTCGTCCACGACCGGCAGCCGCCGGATATTGTTCTTCTTGAGAAGCTGTATCGCCTCGTCGACGGTAGTCGTCGAGGTGACAAGGACCGGATGCTTCGTCATGCGATTAGCTACAAACACTTTTTATCCTTCCTTTCTTGTCGCGACACGAAAGGCGCGCCGCTGCGTCGAATTTCAGTAAAAATCGCCCTCTCAGCCGCCGAGGTACGCCCGGCGAACAGCCTCGCTTTGCGCCAGCTCTCCAGCATCGCCGGAAAGAGTGATCCGTCCCGTTTCGAGGACATAGGCGCGGCTGGCGATAGAGAGCGCCATATTCGCGTTCTGCTCAACGAGAAGCACTGTCGTTCCCGCCTTATTGATATCGACGATGATATGGAAAATCTCCCGGATCAGCAGCGGCGCCAGACCCATCGACGGCTCGTCGAGGAGCAGGAGCTTCGGGCGGCTCATGAGCGCGCGCCCCATGGCCAGCATTTGCTGCTCACCTCCGGAGAGCGTCCCCGCCGCCTGCTCACGGCGCTCGCGAAGCCGCGGAAAGCGCCCGAAAACCATCTCGTAGTCGCGCGCGATGCCTTCCTTATCCGAGCGAATGTACGCCCCCAGCTCCAGATTTTCCATGACCGTCATATTGGCGAAGATCCGTCGCCCTTCCGGCACCTGCGAGATGCCCGCGCGAACGATGTCCTGCGCCGGAGCGCCGGAAATATCCTTCCCCAGAAAGGAAACGCTGCCGCCGCGCGGCGTAAGCAAGCCCGAAATCGTGCGAAGCGTCGTCGATTTCCCCGCGCCGTTCGCCCCGATAAGGGTAACGATTTCCCCCTCGTTGACCGTGAGGCTGATTCCCTTGATCGCGTGGATCGCGCCGTAGTAAACATGAAGATCTTTGATTTCCAGCATGGCCGCCATCACGCCTCACCTCCCAGATACGCCCGGATGACTTCGGGATCGCGCCGGATTTCTTCCGGCGTCCCCTGCGCGATGATCTGCCCGTATTCCAGCACATAGATGCGCTCGCAAATCCCCATGACTAGGCTCATATCGTGCTCGATGAGAAGAACCGTGAGGTCAAACTGGCCGCGTATCCAGCGGATCATCGCCATCAGCTCCTGCGTCTCCTGCGGATTCATGCCCGCCGCCGGTTCGTCAAGAAGGAGGAGCTTCGGCTTGGCGGCCAGCGCCCGGGCGATCTCGAGGCGCCGCTGGGCGCCGTAGGGAAGATTTTTCGCCGTTTCCTCCGCCTGATCCGCAAGCTTGAAAATCGATAAGAGTTCCCGGCTTTCCGCCGTAACCCGCGCTTCTTCGCTAAAATAACGCCCCACGCGCAGGACGGCCTCGGCCACGCCGTATTTCACATGATCATGAAAGGCGATGCGCACGTTGTCAAGGACGCTCAGCTCAGAAAAAAGCCGGATATTCTGAAACGTCCGGGCGATGCCGCGCTGCGTGATCTCATAGGGCTTCAGCCCGACGATGCTTCGACCGTCAAAGGTGATCGTCCCGCGCGTCGGCTGATAAACGCCGGTAAAGAGGTTAAACGCGGTCGTCTTGCCCGCGCCGTTCGGTCCGATAAGCCCGACCATCTCGCCGGGATCAAGATAGATGTTAAAATCAGAAATCGCCTTCAGCCCGCCGAACATTTCCACGACATTCGCCGCTTCTAAGAGATGCGCCATCATTTTCGCCCTCCCTTCAAAAAGGAAAGCCGGGAAAAAGGCGGCAGGGAGGAGATTTCCACATAGCCGAACAATCCCTGCGGCCGGTAGAACATCAGGAATATGAGCGCCAGCGCGTAGATGATCATGCGAAACTCCGGCCAATCCGCCAGCGCCGCCGACAGCGCGGTGACGACAAAAGCGCCCGCCACGGATCCGGTGAGGGATCCCAGCCCGCCGAGAACGACCATAATGAGATAGTTAAAGGACTGCATAAAGGTAAACGAGCTGGGGCTGATAATGTAGAAGCAGTGCGCGAACAGCACCCCGGCGATGCCGGCGAAAGCCGCCCCGATGGTAAACGCCATGACCTTGTATTTCGTCGTGTTAATGCCCATGGCCGCCGCCGCGATTTCATTCTCGCGGATGGCGATACAGGCGCGTCCGTGCGTGGAATTAACGAAATTCTTGATAAAAAAAAGGGTGAAGAGCATGGTGAAAAATACCCATGGGAAGGTCGTCAGGTGCGGTATACCCGAAAACCCTGCCGCGCCGCCGACGTACTGGATGTTCATGATGACGATACGGATGATTTCGCCCAATCCCAAGGTGGCGATCGCCAGATAATCGCCGCTGAGGCGCAAGGTCGGCAGACCGATAAGCGCCCCGAGAAGCGCTGCCGCCGCGCCCCCGGCGAGCATAGCGACGATGAGCGGCAGGTGAAAATTCGTCGTCAAAATGACGCCGATGTAAGCGCCCACGGCCATGAACCCGGCGTGTCCGAGGGAAAACTGCCCGGTATAGCCGTTGATGAGGTTCAGGCTGGCGGCAAGAATAATGTTGATGCCGATGAGGGTAATGTTGAGCTTCCAAAAGGAGCCCACCAGCCCCGCCGTCATTGTGCCCTCTAAAACAGCGAAGATCGCTATGCCGCCAAGAAGCAGGAGAAGATCGTTTTTGCGCTCGCTATTCATGCTCTCACCTCACACCTTTTCCTGCGTATTGCGGCCGAAGATTCCCGCCGGGCGCAAAAGCAGCACCAAAATGAGGATAGCGAAGGCCGCCGCGTCGCGAAAGGTCGAGGAAAGGAAGCCTGAAACCAGCGACTCGACAACGCCCAGGATAAGTCCCCCCGCCACCGCTCCGGGGATAACGCCGATACCGCCCAGCACTGCGGCGACAAAGGCTTTCAGTCCCGGCATAATGCCCATGAGGGGATCAATGGAATTATAGTAGACGCCGACGAGGACGCCGCCCGCCGCCGCCAGCGCCGAACCGATCCCAAAGGTAACGGAGATGACGCGGTCAGCGTCGATTCCCATGAGCCGCGCCGTTTCCGTATCAAAGGACACCGCGCGCATGGCCTTGCCAATCTTCGTCCACTGCACAATATACGTCAATATTACCATAAGCAGGAACGTAATGGCAAAAATTAAAAGCTGCTGCCCGTTTACAACAAAACCGCCGAAGGAAATTCCCGCCGCCTCAAACACAGCGGGAAACGTCCGCGGCGTCGGCGACACGAAGTACATCGTGACGTATTCCAAGAAAAAGGAAACGCCGATCGCGGTAATAAGTACCGAGATGCGCGGCGCCTGACGAAGCGGCTTATACGCCAGCCGCTCGACTACGACGCCCAAAAGCCCCGTCACCGCCATAGAAACAAGGAGCGCCGGAAAGATGGAGAGATGTCCGGCGGTAATGGCAAAAAAGCCCACGTACGCGCCCACCATGTAAATATCACCGTGAGCGAAATTGATGAGCTTGATAATGCCGTAGACCATCGTGTACCCAAGCGCAATAAGCGCGTAAACGCTGCCCAGCGAAACGCCGTTGATGAGCTGCTGAACGAACTGGTTCATAAAATCCATAACATCACTTCCCTTTAGCACGCGCAAGGGCCGCGTCACCGCGGCCCCGCTGCCTTGTTTTTATTTTGCTTTCCACTTCGCCGCCAAAAGCGGTATTCTTACGGAATGATTTTCGCCGCCACGACCCGATCGCCGTCGCGGTTTTCAAGAACGACCGCCTGCTTAATGGGGTTATGATTCGCGTCCATCGAGATCGTGCCCGTGCCCGCCTGAAGGTCCTTCGTCGCGGCGATCGCCTGGGTGATCTTATCCGTATCGTCGCTACCCGCGCGCTTCAGCGCGTCGACGATGAGCTTCCCGGCATCGTAACCAAGCGCCGCGAAAACATTCGGCGCGTGGCCATATTTCTTCTGGAACGCCTCCAGGAACGGCTTCACCTGCTCGTCCTTCTCCGAGTAATGGGTGCAGAAATACGTCTTATTGAGAGCGTCTTTCCCGGCAATGTCCGCGACCTTCGGGTCGTCCCAGCCGTCGGTGCCAAGGATAGGACTGGTAATCCCCAGCTCCCGGGCCTGCTTGACAATCTTCCCGATCTCCTCATAATAGCCGGGAACGAACAACACATCCGCGTTCGCCGTCTTGAGCTTTGTCAAAGCCGCCTTGAAATCCTGATCCTTTTGCAGGAAGGCTTCCTCCATGAGCACCTTGCCGCCTGCCGCTTCAAACCTCTCCTTAAACACCGCGCCCAGGCTCTTGGAATAGTCGGAGCTGGAATCGATGTAAATGACCGCCGTTTTCGCCTTCAGGTTATCGGCGGCGAATTTCGCCATGACGTCGCCCTGCTGCGGGTCAATGAAACAGCTGCGGAAAATGTACGGCTGCACCTTGCCGTTTTCCACCGTGACGCGAGCGCTCGTCGCGCACGGCGCGAGAACCGGGACCTTATGCTCTGTGGCGATCTGCGTCTCAGCGATGACCGGCGCCGTCGTCGCCGGGCCGACCAGCACCTTCACCTTCTCGTCGGCGATGAGCTTCGTCGCCGCGGTGACCGCTTCCGACGTCTCCGACTTCGTATCCGCCTTGACAAGCCGGATCTGTTTGCCGTTGATACCGCCCGCCGCGTTCGCTTCATCAATGGCGAGCTGCAAGCCCTCGAACGTCGCCGTGCCATAATTGGCGACGTTGCCCGTCAGCTCGAAATTCGCTCCCACCTTGATCTCGTTATCAGCAGACTTTTCGCCGCCTCCGCAGCCGGTCAAAAGGCTGCCCATGAGTGCCGTTCCCATGAATAACCCGGCCCAGCGCCGGGCTTTTTTACTGCCCAACATAAAAATCCCTCCCGCAAAAAGTTCGCGCGGCGGCCGCGCTTTTACGACGCCGCGCCGAATGATGGACCTATTATATTTTACATGTTTACAATAGTCAAGGAAATTTTTCCCTTTCGTTTGTGTTCTTTTGTGGCATTTGTTTGCAAACGAAAGACGCGGGCAACATCGATTTTTCAAATTCGCTGCAGAACGCGCTTCAGTGCCGGTTAGGACGGCATAAAGCGTGAGGGCGGTTCATCGGGAAACCGATAAATGGAGCGCTGAATTTATTCGCACCTCTTAAACGCCACACAAAAACAAGGGGACGTCTGCACGTTCGTCGGGCAAACATCCCCTCGTTCTATGTCCTCTCTTTCGCGGCCGCGATTTAGCTCCGCCTCACGCCCGCACGTTCCACATTACATACGTGCTAAAAATCCTGTGGATCGTTCTTTTTGACGCCGTTAGTCGTGCACCTTGTATCCGTGCAGCATCTGAACAAACTTGGGGTCGCTGTGATCCACGATCTCGCTGTGGCCGAGGTCGAGCTTGGCGATCTCTGCCATATCCGCCTCCGACAGCGTGAAGTCCCAGATCGCGAAGTTCGCCTCGATGCGCTCCGTGTGCACGGACTTCGGCAGGATGGAGACGCCGCGCTGGGTGTTCCAGCGCAGGGCAACCTGCGCGGCGGTCTTGCCGTATTTTTCCCCGATGACGGTCAGCACAGGATGGCTAAAGATGTTGTGCTTGCCCTCGGCGAGGGGGCCCCATGCCTGCGGACGGACGCCGTATGCCTTCATGTTCTCGAGCGCCGCTTCCTGCTGGAAGAACGGGTGCAGCTCCACCTGGTTCACCATCGGCTTGACCTCGACCGTCTCGCAGAAGTTTGCCAGCGGCGCGGGATAGAAGTTTGAGATGCCGACGGCGCGCACCTTCCCGGCGCGGTAAAGTTCCTCCATGCGCCGCCACGCACCGAAGATATCGCCCATCGGCTGATGGATGAGATAGAGGTCGAGATAATCGAGCCCGAGGCTTTTGCGCGAGCGTTCAAACGCTGTGCCCGCCTCATCATAGGACATGTCCTGTACCCAGAGCTTTGTCGTGATGAAGAGCTCCTCACGCGGTACGCCCGACTTTTTGATCGCCGCGCCTACAGCTTCTTCGTTCATGTAGGCCGCCGCCGTGTCGATCAGCCGATAGCCCGCACGGATCGCTTCGAGCGTCACGCGCTCGCACTCCGCCGCGTCCGGGATTTGGAACACGCCGAAGCCTTCAAGCGGCATTTCGACCCCGTTCGCGAGCGTTACATTTTCTACGTTTGCCATAAAATCCTCCTCCTTTGGTTTCTGCTGTTTCCCATGGGCCGCTTTACTTCGCTGGATTCGTCACCTCATCCACGCAGATGAACCGCTTCATGGTGTTGGAGAGCTCCGGTTCGTTTTGGGCCTCTTCCATTGGCGCAGCGCCGAAGAACGCCGCATAGTTTTTATCGCTGGCCGCCACTTGGGAAGCGGGTTCAGCCGCAGCTATCTCCGCCGCCATCGTCTGACCGGCTAAGAGAAAGCCTGTGCAGAACGTTGCCAGCCGCATGACTTTCTTGAAATGCCCATCCTTCATATATTGTCGTTTCCTCCTTATCTCACGCATCTATCGGACGCCAAGGGGTCCTCACGAAGCGTTTCCTCTTTTGGCTCAGAGATTTTTTCCATAGAATTCTTTGAGTTTATTTACGGCCGCATCCACATACTCCGGCACCCAATAGGTGCGAATGTGGCTGGCGCCCTCAATCAGGAAGAGCTCTTTGTTTTCCGTGCCGCTCGCCTTGGCGAAGGCGTCCTCCGTCATGTAGAGGGTGTCCGCCTTGCTGCCCGCCATCATCAGGAGGGGCTGATCGATCAGATCCATCCTGTCCTCCACATCAAAGGCCATGAGTTTCATGAAGGATTCGGTCGTATAGCGCCCCGTAGCGTTTGGGTGACGATGGGAGATTCCATAGTATTCGATGCCGTCCCGATAGAGGCTGTTTTCAGGAAGCTCCGCCATTTTGGCGCGAAGATCGTCCTCGGTGGCGTCCGGAGGGAGAAATCCCTCATAGACGATTTCCCCGGCGAGCTCCCTGTCCCGCGCATCGGCAGCCTTTTGCAGCCGTGCGGGAATGCCTTTGATATCGGCATCCAAGAAGCCGTTCCGGCGCACCCTGCCGGAATTGAACATGGAGAGGGTGGCAACGGCCTTGATGCGCTTATCGGTCTGCGCCGCGGCCAGCATATAGCCACCCCCGCCGCAGATCCCAAGCGCGCCGATACGAGTCTTGTCCACCTTCGGCAGCTGAGACAGATAATCCACCATGCCGCTGATATCTTCAATGCGGTTCGAAGGGTAATCCCTGAGTCTCGGCTCGCCGCCGCTGACTCCCTGATAACGGGCGTCACAAGCAACGGCGATATATCCGAGTTCCGCCAAACGCTGGGCATAAAGACCGGAGACTTGCTCCTTGCTGCCGCCATTGGGATGCGCCACAGTCACAGCGGCATATTTTTTGTCGCTGTTTTCGTCATAGTCCGGGGGGAGGTAGAGATTGGCGGCCACCTTAATGCCGTCCACTTCGTACTCTACGGGGCGGATATTCACCTTGCCCGGCTCATTCTTTGCGATGGCGTTTTGATAGACAAGGCCGAACGGATTCGCATTCGGGCTCTTGCCCTCGGCTCCGCCGAAGCCGGTCTCGCTCGCCGAAGCGCCGCCGCCCCCGATGGCAAGGAGACCGACCGCCATAAGAAGCACCGATTTCATGATGGATTTTTTCATGGTAAAAACTTCCTTTCTAAAACTGATATAGGAATCGCTAATAAAATGAAGCAGCGTAGACTTTTGTCCGATGATCTTTCTTGTCCGCGCCACAGCGCTTACGCCTCACTCTGCCAGCCCTTTTTCTTCGAGCCAGCGCTCCATCTCCGCCGCGACCGCCTCGTTGTTGAGGTCGGACATGAGGAAATGAGTATTGCCTGTGATGCCAATGTCCGGCAGGACGATGATCTCCGCGTCGCCGCCGTGCGCCTTTACAACCTCGGCCCAGCGATTTGCGAGATTGAGGCGCGTGCGCCAGTTGTCAAGGCCCCAATGCGCTGCCGGGGTAACGCCCGTCGGGATATTGTCGCCGAAGTAGACCACCATCGGGATCCTGAGGATCGCCTTGAACTCCTCTTCGCTCACATCCATGCCTTGGGCCGGGAAGGGGCTTGTCGTCGCCTCGACCTCCGGCACCTCGCCCGGCGGGAACGGGAACGTGCCCGGCTCGAGCGCGATCACACCCTTAACGTGGGGATTTCGAATCGCGGCGAGCCATCCGGGCCCGCCGCCCGCCGAGTGGGTGATGAGCACGCTGTTGCCGGTGCGGTCAAGGACCGCCTCCATCGCCTTGGCGACGACCTCCACGTCGAACGCGCCCGTATCCGGCGTCATCGCGTGAAAGAACTGCCGCAAGGATTCCGCGTCGCGCGGAAAGGCGACGTTGTCGTAGATATCCGGCCACTGCCCGATGCGGAAATTATCGTACCAGAGCTGATCCTGCGGCTGCGCCTTGAGCTCCGCGGGGACGGTCGACTGGCCCGCGCGCCCGCGGCGCGGCTCGTCCACGATATACGTCGTCCAGCCGTTGGCGAGGAAAATATTCTGAAAGCCGTCGCGTCCGTCGGGGGTCGTCTCCCACGTCTTGCCCGACTGCCCGTAGCCGTGCAGGAAGACGAGGGCGCTCTTCTTCGCCTTTACCGGCCGCTGCCAGAAGACATAGGCGGCGTCCCCGTGCAGCGTCTCGCCGTCAAAATTCGTCGGCTCGCGGTCCACGTATTCGCCGGTCGCGGTGATCGTCACGCCGCCCGCCATGAAGCTGCCCTGATCCTCAATCGTCACGGGATGCGGCAGCGCAAACGCTGTGCCCGAGCCAATCCCGAGGGCGACTGCCGCCGCTGCCCAAAGGTTCATTTTTCTCATATTGCCACCTCTTTTTTATCCAATGCGTATCGTTTCGCCTTCTTTGTCTGGCTGCGGCAGAGCAGAGCCGCAGCCGCCTTGCTCATCTGGCCGCATCCGTGCTACAATGCCATCATATCACCCGGTAGTAACTACCGGTCAACCCTTTGGGAAAATTTTTTGAGGAGGAGATCCATGTATACAATGAAAGAGGCCTCGCAAGCGACGGGGCTGACGTATGAAACGCTGAAATTTTACTGCAATCAGGGGCTCCTCCCGAACGTCAAGCGCGACCGGAACAATCACCGTGTATTTGACGACCACGACGTCGCCTGGCTGAAAAGCCTTGCCTGCCTCAAGAACTGCGGCATGAGCCTCGCCGAAATGAAAGCGTATCTCAGGCTCTGTTTAGGCGGCATCGATACCATCCCGCAGCGAAAGAAGATGCTGGCCGTAAAGCGAAAAGAACTGCACAAAAAAATGGCCTCCCTGCGGGAAGCCATGGAGTACATTGATTGGAAGCAGACCTTTTACGACGACGTGCGCCGCGGGAAAATTCCCTACGTCAGCAATCTCACGCCAGACGGCGCGCCCGTGTAAGAGAGGCACATGGCCGCCTGAGGGACGACAGTTCTTTCACTGTGGCTTACGTATCTCTTTCGCGCCGCCCATGTAAGGAAGAAGCGCTTCGGGGATGAGGACGGAGCCGTCGGCTTGCTGATAGTTCTCGATGATAGCCGCTACGGTGCGCCCTACGGCCAGCCCGGAGCCGTTCAAAGTGTGGACGAATTCGGGCTTCTCCTTCGGGGCGCGGCGGAATTTTACGTTGGCCCGCCGGGCCTGGTAGTCGAGGCAGTTGGAGC
>ERZ773005.91-NODE-91-length-83856-cov-5.831016_pt1 | contig 83856 bp, 73 predicted proteins | sample MGYA00580666_ERZ773005 | MGnify/ENA primary metagenome ERZ773005 (study PRJEB29015, sample SAMEA2737999) | human oral metagenome | biome: human oral; feature: human-associated habitat; material: dental | place: China | collected 2061 ...
TTTTGCCACTTCCCTTTTATTTTATGTTTTTGCCAATGATTATTTTACTCTATCAGGCTGCAGCATAATTAATCTATTAAATATTTTAATGCTATTATATAGCCTTCACAGCCAAAGCCCGATAAAACTGCATCACAGGCCTGAGCTGTTACTGAGTGACTTCTAAACTCCTCTCGTCTAAATACATTTGAAACATGTACCTCAATTTTCTTGCATTCCATAACCTCAAGCGCATCTCTTATAGCATAGCTATAATGCGTAAATGCACCGGGATTTATTATAACCGCATCTACATCATTCATATATGCCTCTTGGAGCTTATCAATGATTTTGCCTTCATGGTTGCTTTGGAATATTTCTATATCAATATAATGCTCGGAGCCAAACTCATAGATATCACTGCATATATCCTCATAGCTTATACTGCCGTATTGGCTCTTATCACGCAGACCTATAAAATTAATGTTTGCTCCGTTTAATATAAGTACCTTCATCCAATCCACCTTTATTTATATTTTATATTAATACAGCTCTGAGCTGTATAGCCAGCAGCTTTTTATTTATTTCAAAAATTGCTCCAAGCTAAGCTTAATTTGTTTTCTTGTGCTTTCACTCACCTTCATTCCCTGATTCCACCTTTCCCAAGAAAGTATGCCCTGGTTTACAAGCATATCCAGACCGTTTATCACCCTTTTCCCAGCATTTTCCATATTTAATACAAACCTGCTTCTTAAGGGATTATAAATCAGCTCCACTCCCATGCAGCAATGCTCATAAAGCTCTCGATTATTTATAATACATTTATCATTATCAGGATACATACCGACCGAGGTGGTCTGAAATATCACCGCACTGTTTTTTTGATAATTTTTTACGACAGCTGTAACCTCACTTAAATTACAGAGGGCTATATTCAAATATTTTTTAAACTTTTTTTGTAAAAGAAATGCCTGATTGAAGCTTCTGTTTGCAATTACTATTTCTGCCGCTCCCAGACCTATGCAAACATACACTGCCGCTCTTGCCGCCCCTCCTGCACCTAATATAACTACAGGGCGGTTTTTAATATCTATTTCTGAATCAGTCACAGATTTTCTTAAACCACAGATGTCGGTATTATAGCCCTTATAGCCATTTGTCTGATATACAAGTGTATTTACTGCACCGATCTCGCAGGCTTCGGCATCCACCTCTGAAAGGTAGTTTAAAACCTCATGCTTATAAGGCAAAGTTATGTTTAAGCCCTTTATGCCAAGTGCATGAGCACCGCTAATTACAGCTTCCAGCCTGTCTTTGACACAAAAGGGCAGATATACTGCATTTATGCCGCTTTCCTTTAAGATTATATTATGCATAAGCGGGGACAGGCTGTGAGCCAGGGGGCTGCCTATAATTCCAAAAACTTTTGTCGCAGACAAGTCTATATTATTCATTTCTGCCTGCTCCCTGCTCATTATTCTTTTTGACGGTATTATGACCTTTCTTACAGCTTCGATAAAAAAACAGCACCACCGCCTCAAGCTTTCTTTTCAGCACAATCTGTATCTCTTCTTTCGGATGAATGGGCTTTACAAGATAAGCACGTATCCCCGATTTATTTGCACCGTATATGTCCGTAAAAATCTGGTCACCAAAAAACGCTGTGCTTCTGCGGCTGCTTGACATAAGCTTCATGGCTTCAAGATAGTTTTTTACTGAGGGCTTTTTTGCATCAGCAATATAGTATGAGCCGGTTTTTTCTGCAAAAGGCTCTACCCTTGGTATTTTATTATTTGAAAGCAGACAGGTTTTTAAGCCCATTTTCTTTAATTTATTAAAAAAATCAACCGCTCTCTTATCTGCCGGAGCACCATGTTCAACCAAAGTATTGTCAATATCAAATATAACCGCATTTATACCTGCTGCATGCAGTTTTTTAAAGTCAAACTGATACACTGAATTTATTATTTCATAGGGATAAAGCTTATTCATCAATTTCTACCGTATTTTCAAGCTGATTTTTCGCTTTGTCACCTGTCAATTCTTCCGATAAACTGTTTTTCTTTCTCAATTTTCCTATTTCTTCCATAAACGTATCTATATCTTTAAATTCCCTGTAAACTGAAGCAAATCTGACATAAGCCACCTCATCAATCTCCTTAAGTCTGGACATAACAAGCTCTCCGATTAGAGTGCTTCTTATTTCCTTTGCTTCCATATTAAAGACAGTAGTTTCAATGCCGTCAATAAGCCTGTTTATAGTGTCGGTGGATACCTGTCTTTTATGGCAGCTCCTTATAATCCCAAGCTCAAGCTTTGAGCGGTCGTAAGGCTCTCTTGTATTGTCCTTTTTTACTACCATAAGCGGTATTGTCTCAAGCTTTTCATAGGTCGTAAAGCGTTTGCTGCATTTTTCGCATTTTCTTCTGCGGCGTATAGTAAGACTGCCTTCAAGCGGTCTTGTATCTACTACCTTAGTGTCGATATTATTGCAAAAAGGGCATCTCATAAATTTTAATCCCTCCACTTCTTCCATGGAGCCTTGCCTGAGCTCCATAGCTGCTCCAGTTTAATCCTTTCTCTTTGAGTATCCATACATTGCCAGAATCCCGGATGGTAAAAAGACATAAGCTGATGCTGAGCTGAAAGTGTCTGAAGCGGTCCCTGCTCAAATATTGTATTATCCGATTCTATATAATCAAAAATTTCCGGGTTTAATACCATAAATCCGCCATTTATAAGATCTCCGTCACCATCCTCTTTTTCTCTGAAGGTTTTAACCGTATTATTTTCATCTACTTCCATAATTCCCTTCATCTGTGCTATATTTACGGTAGTTATGCTTGCTATCTTGCCATGACTCCTATGAAATTTTTCCAGTGCGCTGAGGTCAACATCTGCAAGCCCGTCACCGTAGGTAAGCATAAAGGATTCATTTCCTACATATTGTTTTATTCTCTTAATTCTTCCGCCGGTCATGGTATTTAAGCCTGTATCAATCAAGGTTACCTTCCAAGGCTCAGAATAATTATTATGAACTTCCATCTTATTATTTGCCAAATCAAAGGTTATATTCGAGGTATGCAAAAAATAATCAGCAAAAAACTCTTTCACTACATACTGCTTATACCCAAGACATATTATAAATTCATGAAATCCGAATTCTGAATAATATTTCATTATATGCCACAATATCGGTCTTTCACCTATTTCTATCATAGGCTTTGGCTTTAAATGGCTGTCCTCACTTATTCTTGTGCCGAATCCGCCCGCAAGTATAACTACTTTCATCTCAATTACCTTTTTCTATATTTATAAATTTTTATTTTTTATAAGCTTAATTAAAAACAAAAACTCTATCAATATTATAATAGCATACTTTATAAAAAAAAGCACCTTACATATTAATATGCCCCTGAAAAGTTAGATTTTCAGGGGCATATCCGCATTATAATCTGCTTATTTTATCAGGTTTGATATTTTTTACTCATTAAGGCGTATCAATCTGCATTAAATTAAGTCTGCAATAATCAATCTGTTTTTTAACCTCAGAAGGAGCGGGACCTCCGGTGATGCTTCTATTATTAACACATTCCTCAAGTGAAATAGCTTTATATATGTCAGTTTCAAAATAGGGACTTGCAGCCTTATATTCCTCAAGGCTGAGGTCTTCAAGTACCTTGGATTTTTTTATACAATAGGCTACAAGCTTTCCAACTACAGTATATGCCTGTCTGAAGGGCACTCCTTTTTTAGCCAGATAATCTGCACAGTCAGTAGCATTTATAAAGCCCTTAGCAGCGGCAGCCCTCATATTTTTATCAAGCACCGTCATGGTTTTAAGCATGGGCGTTACCGCTTCAAGACAGTCCGACACCGTATCAAAGCAGTCAAAGAGTGCTTCCTTATCCTCCTGCATATCTTTATTATAGGCAAGTGCAAGCCCCTTCATCATACATAAAAGCCCCTGCAGATTTCCAAATACTCTGCCGCTTTTACCGCGTATCAGCTCGCATATATCCGGATTTTTTTTCTGAGGCATTATTGAGCTGCCCGTTGAAAAAGCATCGTCAAGCTCTATAAAACTGAATTCTCTGCTGCTCCACAATATAATTTCCTCGCTGAGCCGTGACAGGTGCACCATTATAAGACTCATAGCAGCAGCGGCTTCAATTGTAAAATCCCTGTCGCTTACTCCGTCAAGACTGTTTCTTGTAATATCTGAAAAGCCCAACAGCTCCCTGACATATTCTCTGTTAATATTATGTGTGGTGGCTGCCAAGGCTCCGCTTCCAAGCGGCAGTACATTACATCTTTTTATTACATCATCAAGTCTTCCGATGTCCCTTATAAACATCTGCACATAAGCCATAAGGTGATGTGCAAAGGTTATAGGCTGGGCAGGCTGCAAATGTGTATAGCCGGGCATAATACTGTAAATATGCTCACTCGCCTTATCACATAAGACCTGTATGAAATTTCTAATCAGAAATTTTATCTGAGTACAGTTTTTTATAGTATACATCCTTATATCAAGTGCTACCTGGTCATTCCTGCTTCTTGCAGTATGAAGCATTTTTCCGGCATCGCCGCATCTTCTGGTAAGCTCCTCCTCTATAAACATGTGTATATCTTCCGTATTTTCATCTATAATCAGGCTGCCAGCTTCCATATCTTTTTTAATATTGCTGAGATTACTTACTATAGCCTCTAAATCAGCCTTACTTATTATCCCCTGCACAGCCAGCATTTTTGCATGTGCTAGGCTTCCCTCTATATCTTCACTATACATGCGGCTGTCCGTTTTTATAGAAGAATTAAAATCATTAAGCCTTTTGTCTGCTTCTTTTTGAAATCTTGCTCCCCATAATTTCATAAATTTATTTAAACCGTTTAATTATCCAATCTATAGTTTTTAATTATATTTTATTTTTCAACTGCATAGCTCTTATTTTTATAGGAAGTCCGAACAGGCTTATGAATCCGGCTGAATCACTTTGTTCAAACGAATTGTCCTCTCCAAAGCTTGCTGTCTGCTCAGAATATAATGAAGTGGCAGAGCTGAGTCCCGCCGGTATTATATTGCCCTTATAGAGCTTCAACTTTACTTCCCCGTTTACATTCTGACTTACACTGTCAGCAAAGGCACTTAAAGCCTCTCTTAAAGGAGTAAACCACTGGCCGTTGTAAATAAGCTCTCCAAATCTTACAGCTATGAGCTGTTTATAATGCATAGTATCCTTATCCAGTGTAATGCTTTCCAAAAGCTCATGGGCTTTATAAAGTACAGTACCTCCCGGAGTTTCATAAATTCCTCTGCTTTTCATTCCGACAAGGCGGTTTTCAACCATGTCTACTATACCTATGCCATTTTCGCCTCCGAGCCTGTTTAACTCTAAAAGCAAATCAACCGCTTTCAGCTTCTTTCCATTCAGCGATACCGGTATGCCCTTTTCAAAGCCCAGTATAATATAGGTTTCTTTGTCAGGAGCTTTTTGAGGTGTCACGCCAAGTTCAAGGATTTCATCATACCTTGGCTCATTGGCAGGATTTTCAAGGTCAAGTCCCTCATGTGAAAGATGCCATATATTTTTATCTTTGGAATAATTGGTTTCTTTGGTAATCTTTAAAGGAATATTATGCTTTTGAGCATATTTTATTTCATCCTCTCGTGATTTAAGCTCCCAGCTTCTCCAAGGTGCTATAACCTTCATTTCAGGAGCAAATGCTTTTATAGCAAGTTCAAACCTCACCTGGTCATTGCCCTTTCCGGTGCAGCCGTGGCAGATAGCATCCGCTCCTTCTTTAATTGCTATCTCCACTATAGCCTTCCCAAGCACCGGACGTGCAAAAGAAGTTCCCAGCAAATATACATCCTCATATTTTGCACCTGCTTTTAAGCAGGGAAAGATATAATCCTCTACAAAAGTATCCTTAAGATCAAGTATATAGCATTTTGAAGCTCCGGTTTTTTTAGCCTTTTCCTCAAGCCCCTCCAGCTCATCATTTTGCCCTACATCTCCTGAAACTGCAATAATTTCTGCATTATTATAATTTTCCTTGAGCCAGGGAATCATAACTGAGGTATCAAGTCCTCCCGAATAAGCAAGCACAATTTTTTTAATTGAATCATCCTTTGAGTTTTTCATAAGTTTAAGCCTTTCCTTTTTACAGTTTTTCATAATTTCTGTATATTTATAAATATAATAGACTTAATTAAAGGATTTGTCAAGGATTTTATTCAATAATATGTATAAATATGCACAAACGCTATTTTTGCCCTAGTCCATTTTTTTAAGATTCTTTTTTAAAGCCCTGTCCATTTCTCTTTTTTGCTCTTTCTTAGCTATGGTATCTCTCTTATCATAATTTTTCTTTCCTCTCGCCAGCCCTACTTCAACCTTGACCAGGCTTCCTCGGAAATACACCTTGAGCGGCACCAAAGTAAGTCCCTTTTCTTGAAGCTTAGCACCGATTTTTTTAATTTCATTCTTATGCATAAGCAGTTTTCTTACACGCAGAGGGTCCTTATTAAAAATATTGCCCTTTTCATAAGGATTTATATGCATCCCCATAATATAAATCTCATTTTTTTCAATACGTATCCAAGCTTCCTTAACTGAGCAATGTCCCATACGTATTGATTTGACTTCTGTGCCAAAAAGCTCAATCCCGGCCTCATAGCTTTCAAGAATAAAATAATCAAAATACGCTTTTTTATTATTGGCGATAAGCTTTATCCCTTCCAATTTTCCAGCCCTCCATTTTAAATAATGTCTGAAATAATTAATGCTTTCCTTTTCTGTTTTTCCTGTCCTCTTTGCAACGCACAAAATCAATAGTTCTTGCCATCTTATTCACATTCTTTACCTTTACCGTGATAGGCTCTCCCAGTCTGAATGAGGCTTTATCAAACATTCCGACTATTTCATAGCGTCGCTCAATAAAATCATAATAATCATTTCCAAGCTCAGCTATGCTTACAAAGCCCTCTACGGTATTTTCAAGCGTCACATACAAGCCGTACTTAGTCATTCCGCTTATTATGCCATTAAACTTCTGACCCTGCTTATCCTGCATATACTCACACATTTTATACTTTATCGCATCCCTTTCAGCCTCTGCCGCCCTGCGCTCCATAGCTGAAGCATGAGCGGCTGTCTTTTCTAAAATATTTCTATAATGCTCCTCTCTGCTCATGCTTATCCCGAGCTTTAAATTTTCCTTTATTATCCTGTGTATCTGAAGGTCAGGATAACGTCTTATAGGAGAGGTGAAATGAGTATAGTATTTTGCTGCAAGTCCGAAATGCTTGTCAGGAGCAGCCTGGTACCTTGCCTGCTTCATGCTTCTAAGCACCATCCTGCTTATCAGAGCTTCATTTTCACTTCCTTCAGTCTTACTTAAAAGCTTTTGTATTTCCTTTGGATGGATTTCGTCTTTTGAAGTAATTAAAGAAAAACCGAAATTGTTGATAAAAATAGACAGCTCACGCATTTTTTCCATATCAGGTACATCGTGCACTCTGTATATAAAGGGAAGGTCGCGCCAGAAATATTCTTCTGCTACAGTTTCATTAGCTATAAGCATAAATTCTTCTATAATTTTATTTGCGTCAGTCCTGTCATAAGCCTTTATCTCCTTAACACTGCCGTCAGTATTGAGAATCACCTTGCTTTCAGGCAAATTAAAATCTATAGAGCCTCTTTTAAATCTTTTTTTTCTAAGCAATAAAGCAAGCCTGTGCATATCATGAATCAAAGCTGTATATTCTTGTGAACTGTTCTCTGAATTATCCTGCAATATCTCATAAACCTGATTATAGCTAAGTCTTTTATCTACTCTTATAATCGTTTCACAAATATTATGTGAAATCAGCTTTCCGGTATCATCTATATCCATAATGCAGGATAAGGTCAGCTTGTCTTCTCCGGCATTTAAAGAGCAGCAGCCGTTTGAAAGCTCCGGAGGCAGCATAGGCAATACCCTGTCGGGAAGATAGACACTTGTGCCTCTTTCTCGGGCTTCTCTGTCAAGCGGACCTGCTTCCTTAACATAATGTGATACATCCGCTATATGTATGCCAAGCTTCCAAATTCCCCGGCTGAAGCTTAAGCTTACTGCATCATCAAGGTCCTTAGCATCCTCACCGTCTATAGTAACCGTATAGTTATCTCTTAAATCAAATCTTTTGTCTATATACTTTTCCACGGGCTCGGCAGCTTTTTTTAAAGCCTCAGCCTGAGCTTCTGTACTAAAATCTTCAGGCAGATTAAAAAGCTTAATAATTGACAGTATATCGACTCCGGGCTCCTTGGAATCTCCAAGAATTTCACAGATAGTTCCTTTGGGGTTCCTGCCTCCCTGACTGTAATCATCTATCCTTACCACAACTTTGCTGCCTCCTGCAGCTGCCATGGAATTTTCAGGAGGTACATATATATTACTTAGTATGCGCCTGTCATCAGGTATTACCAAGCTGGCTTTTTTATTTTTCTTATAAAGCCCTACTATATATTTATTAGCGTGCTCAAGCACCTTTAATATCATGCCTTTACTTTTTACCGGTATAAAATCATCTTCTGTGCAGACAATAGTTACCAATACCTTATCACCGTTGAGAGCATCACTTTGAAAGCCGTCAGGTATAAAAATATCAGGCTTTTCAGGCACTGCTACAAAGCCGAAGCCGTTTTTGCTTACAGTATAAACTCCGGTATATTGGCTGCCCTCTTTATAGCCTGAAGATAGAAAATCATAGTTGTCTATTATATTTTTTTGACTTTTTAATTTTTTATTACGATTAGAATCTGTTTTATTTTCAGAACTGTTTTCAGCATTAACAGCTTTTTTGCTGTGATTCTCAGAAGTATCCGTTTCCTTTGCTTTTTCAGCTTGAACTTCCGGCAAAGCACTGTTTAGCATGTACTTCCCGCTTGGCAGACATTTAATTTTATTTTCAGCTGCAAGTTCATTTAATACCTCAAGGAATTCTTCTTTTCTGGCTTTTTCAACAAATAAAAATGCTGCAATTTCTTTAGCCTTCATCGGAGTATAGATAGAATCCCTCATAAAATCAAGTATTACTTTTTTTCTTTTATCCAATTTATTCTCATCCATTATATATATTTATTATTTCATCAATTCTCTAAATTTTATTTGCTTTTTATGCTTATGTATAAAAGAGCTGCTGCTTTGCAGATAACAACTCATCCGCTTCGCACCAGCCCCTCTGTCAGTATTTTATTTAATAATATTCAGCACGAAAGCCAGCAGTAAAAATGCTGCTGCCGCATATTTTGTCAGCTTCTCTAAAGTTCCCTCCATGGAACGTGCTTTATTCTTGCCCCAGTATGAATCTGCAATTCCTCCTATAGAGCCAAGCCCCTCAGAGTTGCCCTCCTGTAAAAGCACTACTGCGGCCAGAAAAACACATACTATTGCATATACCACTGAAATAATATTACTAAGCATAATTTACTCCTTTATACAATCCTATCTTATCCAACCTCAATAATTTCGCGCTTATTATAAGCTCCACATGCCTTGCATACTCTATGTGGCAGCATTAATTCACCACATTTGCTGCATTTTACAAGATTGCTTGCTTTCATCTTCCAGTTAGCCCTTCTCTTATCTCTCCTGCTGCTTGATGATTTATTCTTTGGACAAATTGACATGGTAACACCTCCTTATCTTCGCAGTTACAACTTGCCACATTATACCTAATTATCATACTTATGTCAAATGTTTTATAGCATGCCTGCTGCTACTCTCCTAAAAGTTTACAAATCAGAGCATAGATTTCTTCCCTGCCTCTTTTGTCCCCGGCAGAAAACGGAATTATAGTGTGAGCTGTGTTTAATTCCTGCTTTATTATTGAAATATTTTTGCTTACAGCACTTCTTTTTATTTTATCAAGTTTGGTAGCTACCAATACAGGCTTAAATCCCATACCCACTACCCAGTTATACATAAGCTTATCATTTTCAGAGGGTTTATGCCTTATATCAATTAATAAAAATATGCATTTCAGCTTTTGTGAGAAATTCAGATATTTCTCTATCATTTTTCCCCACTTTTGCTTAATTTCAATCGACACATTAGCATAACCGTATCCGGGCAAATCAACAAAATAAAATTCCAAGCCTGGCATCTCCCTTAAAGCTTCTGTATTATCGGACTTATCTGCTTTATTTGCTGCAAGCACCCTATAAAAATTAATCGTCTGAGTTTTTCCCGGAGAAGCTGAGGTCCGTGCCAGCGACTTTCGGTTCAGCAGTGCATTTATAAGGCTGGATTTTCCTACATTTGATTTCCCGCAAAAAGCTATCTCAGGATACAGATTCCGGGGAAGCACACTTGTAATTCCACATACTGTTTCCAGTGAAGCCTCTTTTATAATCATAGCTCTTTCTCCATAGCCTGTGCTTTTTTTGAGCCTGCCCTTTTTTCAGCTTTTTTATTCTTTCTTACCGGCATAGTAATTAAAGTATTTTTAATTACTTCTGAAAAATCTCTTACATAAATTATTTTCAGCCCCTCGGTAATTTCGTTTGAAAGCTCTTCTATATCAGGCTTATTTTTTAAAGGCACTATAACATTTTTTATTCCTGCCGTCTTTGCAGCAAGCACCTTTTCTTTAAGACCTCCTATAGGAAGTACTCTCCCCCTTAAAGTAATTTCTCCCGTCATGGCGGTATCTGCCCTTACAGGAATAAGCGTAACCGCGGAAAGCATAGCTGTTGCCATACTGATACCTGCACTCGGACCGTCTTTAGGAACAGCTCCTTCAGGTATGTGAAGATGAAGGTCATGTCTGTCAAAAAAGCCTTCCGGAATTTTATATACTAAAGTACAGGCCTTTATGCAGCTTAAAGCTATCTGAGCAGATTCCTTCATTACACTTCCCATCTGCCCTGTAAGCACAAGTCCCCCCTTGCCTGGAAGCACATTTACCTCTATCTGCAAGGTATCACCGCCCACACTTGTCCAGGCAAGCCCTCTCACTACACCTATTTCATCGGTTTCAGCCGCTTCACTAAAATTGTATTTTTCCTTTCCAAGATAGTTTTTAACCTGCTTTTCGCCGATTTTTATCTTTCTTTTTCTTCCTTCAAGTATCGCTCTGGCACATTTTCTATAAACTTCACCTATACATCTTTCAAGATTTCTCACTCCGGCTTCTCTGGTATAGCTATGTATAATCTTTGCTATAGCCTCATCACTTATATCGACCTGTTTTGAATCCAAGCCATTAGCCTCAAGCTGTTTTCTTAAAAGATATTTTTGAGCAATATGGAATTTTTCATTTTCAGTATAAGAACTAATCTCTATAATTTCCATGCGGTCAAGCAAAGGACGCGGTATTGTAGCGGTGGTATTTGCAGTTGCTACAAATAAAACCTGCGAGAGGTTTATAGGTATCTCAATAAAATGATCTCTGAATTTATGGTTTTGTTCAGCATCAAGAACTTCAAGAAGTGCAGAAAAGGTATCCCCCTTATAATCATTTGATGCCTTATCTATCTCGTCAAGAAGCATCAGAGGATTTGAAACTCCAGCCTGCCTAAGACCCTCTACAAGTCTGCCCGGCATAGCGCCCACATAGGTCTTTCTATGTCCCCTTATCTCCGCCTCATCTCTGATGCCTCCCAGACTTATACGTATATATTCTTTGCCAAGCGCTTTTGCAATACTTTTTGCTATAGAGGTTTTTCCTGTTCCGGGAGGACCTACAAGGCAGAGTATAGGACCCTTGCCCTTAGAATTTAAAATCCTGACTGCAAGATATTCTATAACTCTTTCCTTAACTTTTTCAAGCCCATAGTGTTCATCCTCAAGTATTTTGGCGGCACTCCTTATATCCGTATTGTCTATGGTATATATTCCGAAAGGAATATCAAAAACCGTGTCAAGATAAGTCCTTATGGTATTCGCTTCCTGACCTGAGCCCTGCATAGTTTTAAGACGCTGTATTTCTTTTTTCAGCTTAAGCTTATCTTCCTCGTCAATTCTAAGCTTTGCAAGCTTCTTTTCATATTCCTGTATCTCACCCAGATATTCATCGTCGCCAAGCTCACTGTGTATTATCTTAAGCTGCTCTCTCAATACATATTCTTTATGGTTATTATCCATGTTTTCTTTGAGCTGGTTCTGAAAGTCGCTCTTTACGTGCATAATCTGATTTTCTTTTGAAAGCTCTCTGACTACAATTTCATATCTTTCAACATAATCCGCAGCATCAAGCACCCCTTGCTTGATCTTATAATCCCAGGGAATACCTGCCGCTATTTTTATAAGAAGCTCATTAAGGTCTTTAATCTCATTCATCCCGCTAACTTCCAAGCTAAGCTTTCTGTCAGCTCTCGCAAGACTTGAAAACTGCTCCTTTACTATTCTGCACATAGCTTCTTTAGCCACTTCATCATATTTCTCCAAAGCTTTGTCCTCTTTATTGTCAGGACTTATTTCTGATACAATATAATCCACGTCTGATATTATATTATCAATCCTTGCTCTGAAAAGACCTTCAGCAGTGATTCTTAAATATCCCTGCTGAAGTCTTGCTATTTGCTTTATCGCTGCAAAGGTCCCATGTTTATATAAATCTCCAAGCTTAGGCTCACGTACATCTGGATCTGTCTGAGTGATAAGAAACACCCTCTCATCTTCTCCCATAGCTTTCTCAACTGCAGCTATGGATTTTTTTCTGGTTATATCAAAATGTATAGTTGCTTTAGGAAGCAAAGTTATATTCCTAAGTGCAATAGTAACAGCCCTCAAATTTTGTTTATTTTTATCCATAATTTTTATACTTAGGCTATCTCCGGATTATCATTTTTAATTTTCTTATATTTTGTATTTACTATTGTATCTCTAAACACAAATTCCGGTGCTCCTCCTTCAATCGCCTGTCTTGTAATAGTACAAATTCCGACATTCGTATCTGAAGGGATATCGTACATAAGCTCCATCATAACTTTTTCCATTATTGAACGCAAGCCTCTCGCTCCTATCTTTCTTTCGATTGCAAGCTCTGCCACTTTAGCAATTGCATCATCAGTAAACTCAAGCTTAACATCATCCATTTCAAAAAGCTTTTTATACTGCTTTACCAGTGCATTTTTGGGCTCTGTAAGTATGCGTATAAGGCTTTGCTCATCAAGCATATTAAGCGATACCGTTATAGGTACTCTGCCTATAAATTCCGGTATAAGACCATATTTGATTAAATCCTGCGGCATTACCTGTCTGAATAATTCATCAGCTGTATGTGTATGCCTTAAGGTTACTTCCGAATTAAATCCTATACTGCCTTTTCCAAGCCGTCTTTCAATAATTTTTTCAAGTCCGTCAAAGGCTCCGCCGCATATAAAGAGTATATTTGAAGTATCTATCTGTATAAGTTCCTGATGAGGATGCTTTCTGCCTCCCTGCGGAGGTACACTTGCAACGGTACCTTCAAGCAGCTTAAGAAGTGCCTGCTGGACACCCTCTCCCGAAACATCTCTTGTGATTGAAACATTTTCAGATTTTTTTGCAATCTTATCAATTTCATCAATATATACTATACCGTGCTCCGCTCTGCGTACATCATCATCGGCTGACTGTATAAGCTTTAAAAGTATATTTTCCACATCTTCACCCACATAGCCGGCTTCTGTAAGGGTAGTGGCATCCGCTATAGCAAAAGGAACATTCAGTATTCCTGCAAGAGTCTGTGCAAGATAAGTTTTTCCTGAGCCTGTAGGACCAAGCAGCAGCACATTGCTTTTTTGTATCTGTATATCATTATCACTCGCTGTTATATTAATTATTCTTTTATAATGATTATAAACTGCTACTGATAAAATTTTTTTTGCTTCATCCTGTCCGATTACATATTCATCAAGGTATTTTTTTATTTCCTTAGGCTTAGGCAGATTAATTTCCTTATGTACCGGCTCCGTTTCTGTTTCCTCCGAAAATTCTTCATCGAGAATTTCAGCACAAAGCTCTATACATTCATCACATATATAGATACCGTCAGGTCCTGAAAGGAGTTTTCTCACTTCATTCTGCGACTTCCTGCAAAAGGAACACCTTATCTTGTCATCAATTTTACCAGACATTCTCAACCTCCTAAATTAATGATGAGCAATCACTTTATCAACTATACCATACGCCATAGCTTCCTCAGCCGACATATAGTAATCTCTTTCTGTATCTCTTTCAATAATTTCCAGAGGCTGCCCTGTATTGGCAGCAAGCATTTCATTTAATTTTTTCTTACTCTTCAATATCTGCTCAGCCGCTATTTGTATCTCAGTTGCCTGACCTCTTGCCCCGCCTGAAGGCTGATGTATCATAATTTCTGAATTTGGCAGGGCATACCTCTTGCCCTTTGTACCTCCTGCAAGCAAAAAAGCTCCCATACTTGCAGCCATACCCATACAGATGGTAGACACATCACATTTAACATACTGCATAGTATCATAAATTGCCATGCCTGATACCACGCTTCCTCCGGGACTGTTAATATAAAGATTTATATCCTTTCCGGGGTCCTCAGATTCCAAAAAGAGAAGCTGTGCCACTACTAAACCTGCGGTAATATCATTGACCTCTTCTCCAAGGAAAATAATCCTGTCCTTTAAAAGTCTTGAATAGATATCAAAAGCACGCTCTCCTCTGCTGGTTGATTCTATAACTGTTGGTACTAGACTCATAATAACCTCCTCTTATTTCTGCTTTTATCTAGCAGACAAAATTAAAGCTTTGTACTTTTGAAGCAGAAATCACCTGCATCGGTTTAAACAAGTTTTGCCTCAGCAACAATAAAGTCAACAGCTTCCTGTAATTTAAGATTTTCCATTACATTATCACCATTTACTTTTCTGAACTGTTCAACTTCCATTTTATAATCCTTGGCAAGCTTTTCGATTTCTTCTTCAACTCTTTCCTTGCTTACTTCTATATTTTCAGCTTTAACTATAGCCTCAAGTACAAGGCTGGTTTTAATGCTCTTCAATGCTCTTTCTTTCATCTGTTCTCTTAAGCCTTCTACTGTAGTGCCAGTGTACTGCATATACTGCTCGAAGGTTAAGCCCTGACCCGAAAGATTGCTTGAAATATTATTAATATAATTCTGCAATAATTTATTAGCCTGTGTTTCCACCATAGGCTCGGGAATTTCAAGCGCTGTATTCTCAATCACCTTATTAATGACCGTATTTTCATTTTCATAAGCTGCACTTTTTTTCTTTGCCTCGCTAAGCTTATTTTTCAAGTCTGCCTTGTATTCATCAAGGGTTTCAAACTCACTGATTTCACTTGCAAATTCATCATCAAGCTCAGGCAGCTCTTTCTTTTTTATCTCTTTAATCTTAACTGTAAACACTGCCGGCTTTCCGGCAAGCTCTTTAGCATGATAATTTTCCGGAAAAGCAACATTTATATCAAACTCTTCACCGAGGCTGTGATTTTTAACCTGCTCTTCAAAGCCTGCTATAAAAGAGCCTGAGCCTATTACCAGCGGATAATCCTCAGCTTTTCCGCCTTCAAAGCTTACACCGTCAATCCTGCCGTCAAAATCTATAAGCAGATTATCTCCGTCTTCAACTGGTCTATCATCTACCGTTATAAGTCTTGCATTTCTATCTTGTTCTTTCTTAAGAGCCTGCTCTATATCTTCCTCACTTACCTCTTCATCGGCTCTTTTTACTTCAACTCCTTTATATTGACCAAGTATGACTTCAGGCTTTACCGCTACTGTAGCGGTATAAACAAAGTCCTTTCCCTTGCCGATTTCCTTGATACCAATTTCAGGATTTGACACTATATCCAAGCCTGATTCTTCTACTGCATCAGCGTAGGTTTTATCCAATATTATATCTGTAGCATCCTTGTATAAAGTGTTTCCGTAAAATTTTTCAACCATATCCCTGGGGACCTTTCCCTTTCTAAAGCCGGGAACGCTGAATTTGTTTTTATTTTTTTGGAATGACTCATTAAGTGCTTTTTCAAATTCCTGTGCACTAACCGTTATGGTCAGCTTTGCCATATTTTTCTCTAAATTTTCAACCTGTAAGCTCATCTTTTTATAATTCTCCTTAATAATCTGCTCTGTCTTTGCTGCATATATAAAGCGGACCTTGGCAATCCGCTTTGTTACTTGCTTATGAACCGCTGTCAGCTGCTTTATCTGTCAGTAAAAGTTTCAGCTCCTGCTGATACAGGCAATTCCCCCGTACTCACTCTTAAAGCTTTGTACCTTTAAAATGAAGAATTGCCTGCGTCGGTTCAAAAGGGTATTATAACATAAGTAAGATTGGCATTCAAGAAAATTTTTAACTGCCCAAAGCTGCAAAGCTACTGTCTCCAGTTGCAATAAAGGCAAAGCCTGCCGATTTTAGCCTGCAAGCTCTTTATCAGCCTTTTTCAGGCATTCCAGCATGGTTTCAAAGTCCTTGTTTAAATTTATTCTGACATAATTTATACCTAAGCCGTCATAGCCCTCACAGGTAACGACCCTTATGCCATTTCTAATCAAAACCTTTTCAAGATTTATGCTCTCATCTTCAACATAATACAGACATATAGGCACTGAATCATCCGTGCAGGAGGTTTTAATTGCAGCAAGGTTTTCTCTTATTACAGGCTTCTGCTTCCTTGATTGGCTTTTTGCGAACTCTGCCCAGCCCGAATTTATAACCTGCTCTGCAATATATGCACTGAAGCTTGTAACCGCAAACGGTATTTTAACCTTATTAAAAATTTTTATAAAATCTTCTCCGGCAATTAAATATCCAAGTCTTATACCAGCAGCACCGAGTCCCTTTGAGAGAGTTCTTGCAACTGCGAGATTATCATACCTGCCTATAAGTGAAATCGCACTGTTGCTGTCTTCCATATAATCTCCATAAGCCTCGTCTATACATACAAAGGAATTATTCTTTTTTGCCGCAATAATAATTTCCTCAAGCTCTGCTATAGGAAAGACCTGTCCGGTAGGATTATTTGGATTATCTATATAAATATAGGCATCGGGAGTTTCATTTACCGCTTTAACAACATTCTTTACTTCAAATTTAAAATCCTCTTCTTTCTTCAATAATACAGGCTTATAAACCGCTTCATAAATGTGAAAGTCATCAATCACCGCAGTAAATTGAGGAGCCGTACCTATGACCTTTTTGCCTTTATACATAAAAACTCTGTTTAATGAAAATAAAGCTTCAATGGAGCCGCAGGTAAGGCTTATATTACTTTCTTTAAGTGCTGCTATATTTGAAAATCTTTTGATGACAGCCTGTTTTACCTTATCATCTGAATGAGGATAGGCATCAAGTGTTTTAAATATTTCATTCTCAATTTTTATTTCAGGACTAAATCCATAAGGATTCTGACCTAAGGAGCAGTCTACAATAAAGCTCTCATCGGAAAGATGCTCTGAATAATCATTTTTTGCAAGATTTAATAATACTTCACTAATATCATACATAATTGCCACCATTAAGCCTTTCTTTTTTCTATTTCCTGCATTTCTTCAAAACCGGTTTTGCCCTCTGCTTTCAGCTTGAAGATTTTAACAACTATAAATACCATCATTGCTATTCCTATATAACCTGTGTAAGGGTAAATAGTGCCTACAAGAGTACCGAAATCAAATTGACCTCCGATTAATCCAAGTATTGTAATTACTAAAGCTACCCATTTAAATTTAGGGTCGCTGTCCTGTGCTATTCTATTTGAGCACATCCACAGCAAAGGAGTGGCTGTTGAAAAGATGCCTAAGAGCAATACCACTGAAAATAACTTTCCAATCATAGGATGTATCTGGTCTGCAAGGTAAAGTGTAGGTATATTCTTACTGAAAGCCGCCTCAGCCTGCGCCAGCATAGCAAAATACATTACTCCGGCTGAAAGCATCAGGAAAATTCCGCCAAGCACGCCGCCCCAGAAGGTGTCCTTTTCATTTTCAGCAGTCGCTCCAAGCCCTCCGAGAAAGCCGGCAAGCACTGAAACATTATAGGCGGTGTATAAAAAGCCAGCAAGGACAGCATTTGGAGCAGGCTTTTTAAAGGCAGCTCCGGCAGTTTTTAAATATTCAAGTGACGCAGGAAGATTATGCAAATTGCTGATTAAGCTTATAAGCCCTACTGAAATAGTGAATACTATAATGACAGGTCCTATATTGCCTATTACATTTGAAAGTTTTTTCAGCCCCAGGGACACTGTAACATAAGCGAGCACCGCCATCACCACTCTGCCCACATAGGGATTAAACCCGTAGTATTCGGACATTGTAGCGCCTGATCCTGAAATCATTACTACGAATACCGCAAAGAAGAAAAGCGGAACAAAATACTCCAATACGGTTCCTAAGGTTTTTCCGAAATAAAAAGTGAACATTTTCATAGTATCTTTAGGCTTCACAAGACGTCCTCTGTTTAAAAACTCCGCACCGATAAATGAAAACAAAACCATTGCTATGATAATTCCTATAATCCCAATAATACCGTAATATGAAAAAAACTGCAAAATCTCCTGTCCAGTCGCAAAGCCTGAGCCTATTATGGTCGCAATATAGGAGCCGGCAAGGATTACTATTGTTTTTACACTGAATTTTTTATTCATAAATTTACCCCCTGATTTTATATTTTTATTAAATAAAGGTAATTAAAGCATTTATTTAATAAATTCTAAATAAATTCTAAATTGCTGTCAGCAATTTAGAAATCATATATTAATGCCTAAAGACATTAATCATATATTAATACCTAAAGGCATTAATCATATATTAATACTTAAAAGCATTAATCATATATTATAGCTATAATAGCTACAAAATGCAATATCCATTCTTGCAATCATAGAAAGTAAATGTTATACTTTATAGCCGGATTAAAAGGTTTTATTTGCAAAAATATATAGGGCTTAAAAGAGAAGAACGGAGAGAAATTTTTTAATGAAAAGAGAAGATGTAAGAAATATTGCTATAATCGCCCATGTTGACCATGGAAAAACCACTCTTGTAGACCAGCTTCTAAGACAAAGCGGTATATTCAGAGAAAATCAGGAAGTTGTGGAAAGAGTAATGGATTCAAACGATATAGAGCGTGAAAGAGGAATTACCATCCTTTCAAAGAATACTGCGGTAAGCTTTAAGGATATAAAAATAAATATAATAGACACACCCGGACATGCAGACTTTGGTGGTGAGGTCGAGCGTGTCTTAAAAATGGTAAATGGAGTTATCCTGGTAGTAGATGCTTATGAGGGAACAATGCCTCAGACCAAGTTCGTCTTAAGAAAGGCTTTGGAATTAAATCTTGACCTGATATGTCTTATAAATAAATGCGACAGAGAACAGGCGAGAGTTAAAGAGGCTGTAGATGAGGTGCTTGAGCTTCTTATGGAGCTGGATGCAAATGAAAAGCAGCTTGACTGCCCCTTTATCTTTGCAAGTGCAAGAGCAGGCTGGGCAAGATATGCTGTTGATGATGACAATAATGATATGACTCCTTTATTTGAAACTATAATAAAAAGTATAGCTCCGCCTGAGGGCAATCCCGATATGGGTACTCAGCTTCTTATAAGCACTATAGATTATAATGAATATGTAGGCAGAATAGGCATAGGCAAAGTTGATAACGGAAGTATTAAGGTCAATCAGGAGCTTTTGCTCTTAAATCACCATGAGTCTGACAGACAAAAAAAAGTCAAGGTCGGAAGGCTTTATCAATTTCAGGGGCTTACCAGAGTTGAGGTAAATGAAGCAGGTATAGGCGATATAGTTGCAGTATCAGGTATAGAGGGCATACATATAGGAGATACTCTTGCCTCTCCTGAAAATCCTGAAGCTATTCCTTTCCAGCAAATATCAGAGCCTACTATCTCAATGAATTTCATGGTAAATGATTCTCCGCTCGCAGGTCTTGAGGGTAAATATGTAACCTCAAGAAATCTAAGGGATAGACTCTTTAAAGAGCTGAACACAGACGTAAGCTTAAGAGTGGAAGAAACGGATTCATCCGATTGCTTCAAGGTATCGGGCAGAGGAGAGCTGCACCTTTCGGTATTAATTGAAAACATGAGAAGGGAGGGCTTTGAATTTGCGGTAAGCAAGGCTGAGGTAATTTATAAAACCGATGAAAGAAACAGAAGGCTTGAGCCTATGGAAATAGCTTATGTAGATGTTCCGGACGAGTTTTCAGGCAACGTCATCCAAAAGCTTACTTCAAGAAAGGGTGAGCTTCAGGGTATGAGCCCGAATCATGACGGTTATACAAGGCTTGAGTTTTCCATACCCTCAAGAGGGCTTATAGGCTATAGGGGAGAATTTTTAACGGACACTAAGGGAAACGGTATTTTAAATACCGAATATGACGGCTACGGTCCTTATAAAGGAGATTTATTTTACAGGAAAACCGGCTCTCTTATCTCCTTTGAAAGCGGAGAGTCAATTACTTACGGGCTTTTTAATGCACAGGAAAGAGGAATACTTTTTATAGGTCCCGGAGAAAAGGTATATGCAGGCATGGTAATCGGTCAAAATGCCAAAGCCGAAGATGTGGAAATTAATGTATGCAAAACCAAAAAACTTACCAATACACGTGCTTCAGGCTCTGACGAGGCATTAAGACTTGTGCCGCCTAAAATCATGAGTCTTGAAAAAGCACTGGAATTTATAGACACCGACGAGCTTCTTGAAGTTACTCCCAAGCATCTCAGAATCAGAAAAAAGATACTTGATGCCACCTTCAGAAAAAGATCCGCAATGAAATCAAAGGTAAATTAATTACACAATTATCCATAGCGGTATTATCCATAGCGCTGCTGCAAAAAAATAAAATACAACAGGCATGCTGTTTCAGCTCTGTTGTATTTTATTTTAGAAATATTTTTTTAATATCAGTATAAAATTCAGGATAGGATACATCCGCGCATTCCCTGCCCTTAATCTTTATTTTTCCATCAAGTGCAAGATTTAATACGGCAAAGGTCATCGCTATGCGGTGGTCATTATATGAATCAATTTCAGCCGCATGAAGCTTCTTCTCTCCCTTTATTATCATACCGTCCTCCACTTCAGTAATATCCGCTCCGAGCTTTGCAAGCTCACTGCACATAACCTTGATTCTGTCGGACTCTTTGACCTTAAGCTCAGAGGCTTCCCTAATCACAGTTTTTCCTTCAGCAAAGCAGGCTACAGCACATATAATCGGAATTTCATCTATAAGTGAAGGAATTATCTCGCCTTCAATTCTTATGCCGTGAAGCTTGGAGCTTTTAATTTCAATATCAGCATAAGGTTCCGTATCCAAATTATGGATTTCAAGCAGATTTATTTTTGCTCCCATTTCTCTAAACACTCTTATAACCCCGTCGCGTGTAGGATTAATGCCTACATTTTTAATAATAAGGTGCAGTCCCGGCATAATCAGTGCAGCTGCCATAAAATAGGCGGCAGAGGATATATCACCCGGAACCGTCATAGCCTGAGCATAAAGTCTGTTACATCCCGAAACAGATGCGAAGTAAGCACTGCCGAGTCTTCCGGTCCAAATGTCTACCCCAAAGCCTTTAAGCATTATCTCACTGTGGTTTCTTGAGAGTCTGGGCTCTGACACTGTGGTTTTTCCCTCAGCATAAATCCCGGCAAAAAGTATGGCGGACTTCACCTGCGCACTTGCAATTTTTGAAAAATAATCAATTCCTTTTAAAGGTCTTCCCTTTATATAAAGAGGAAGATGGGCACCGTCAGGTGAATTTATCTTTGCTCCCATAAGAATCAAGGGCTCTATAATCCTCTTCATCGGTCTGGCTTTAAGAGAAGCATCGCCGGTTAAAATACAGTTAAAGCCGGAAGCACTTAGGATGCCGCTTAAAAGCCTTGCTGTAGTGCCGCTGTTTTGGCAGTTAAGTGTTTTTTCAGGTTCAGAAAGCAGGCTAAGCCCTTTCCCTGTTATAACCGCTTCATCCTTTTCTAGCTTTATCTCGGCTCCTATGGCTCGAAGGCAGCCAAGCGTACTTAAGCAGTCTTTGCAGAGTGAAACTCCTTTTATTCGTGAAATCCCCTGTGCAACTGAAGCAAGAATCAATGCTCGGTGAGAAATTGATTTGTCACCGGGAATTGAAGTGATGAGTATATTTTTTAATTGCTTTTTGATATAATTATTCATTTAATGTAATGCCTTTGCACTATTTTTTGTCTTTGTCTTTTTTGCCGTAATAAAATCCTTTTTTTGTGTCTGAAGCCGTGTTTTTTTCGGTATTTGAACTGTTTTTATGTAAATTATTACTGCTGCTTTTGCCCTGAGTTTTTTTCTCAAGATTTTTCTTCGCAACCAGTCTTATTGAAAAAGAAAGTATAAAAGCTCCCAAAAAGAACAGCCCGAGAATTGAGGCTACACTAAAAGCATTATTATGTACATTATTATAAAGCACATAACTGTAAAGCATTCCTACCCCTGCACTGCCTGCCATTAAAAGCATATTTTTTTCAAAATCGTTTAATTTTTTAATCATGTTTCTCCTTTATATCTAAAACTTATTTTTATATGGTAAAACCGGCATCAAAAAGTCGAAACGCAATTTTGATGCCGGCAATTTTGGAAATCAGTGCAAAGCAGTAATTTATTGTTATATTTTATTCAGAATCAACCAGTTTATTAAGTGATTTTGACAGCGCAAACAGTATTACCATAGTAACGAATGATACTACTGAGAAGGTTACCATTATCTGCATAAATCCAAAGTTTTCAATTAAGCCTTGAACATAGCCTGTAAGCTTATTCGCAGCAAAGGTAGCCAATATCCATACACCAAGCAGTAAGGACAGATACTTCTTAGGAGCAACCTTGCTTACAAATGAATTTCCAAGCGGTGAGAAGCAGATTTCACCTATAGTAATCAAGATTCCAAAGAATAACAGCCAGAGCACAGAAGCCTTATTAGTGCCGCCCCCTCTTGTTAATTCCATGAAAATAAGTATTGTATAAGCAAGACCGAGGAAAGCGAATGACAAGGTAACCTTCTGGAACATTGTAAGGTCACCTTGAGGTCTTTTTGCAAGTGTAGCCCAGAGCTTTGCAGCAGCAAGGCTGAGGAAAATACAAAGCAGACCGTTCCAGGATACGAATACATGAGCCGGTGACAGGGTAATTCCAAACAGTGTCATATCCACAAAATCCTGTGCATACAGCGATAAAGCATTTGACTGCTGCTCATAGAAAGTCCAGAATATAATTGAAACGAAGGATACAAATACAATCGCAAGCACTCCGTTTCTTTCTTTCTTTGTAAGTTTGGCACTTGAAGCCTTCTCCTTCTTATCTAAAACAGTTTCACCTATCACATTGCCGTGAGCATCCGTGCGATACTTAAACGGCAGCTTGCCCTGACCGTGAAGCTTGCCGTATGAAGCTGTAAAGAGGATTCCGCCTAAAATAACCAATGCACCACAGAATAAAAATACCTGTCTGTAGCCAAGCACCTCTCCATGCTGAAAGAAGGACATATAAGCAGCTCCCATTATAGCCGATCCAAAAAACGCTCCTATGTTGACAAATGAATACTGAATCGAGAACGCCGCATCCATCTGGTCATCATTTTCAAACATTCTTCCCATTAAACCTGCAAGGTTGCCCTTAAACAAACCCGTTCCTATAGATACTACGTAAATCATCATATTCACTGATGCAAGACTGGTTGATTTCCAGCCTATAAGATAACCAAGCCCCATTATAATACAGCCAAGCGTAACCGCATACCTTGCACCAAGCCACTTATCACAGATATATCCTCCAATCAGCGGTGCGATATAAGTATAAGCGGTAAAATTGGCAGCAATGATAGTTGCTGTGGCTTTTGGAATTTCAAGTCCGCCCTTCGCAACAAGTTCTGTAAGATACAGCACAAGCAGAGGCTTTGTACCGTAAAAAGCAAATCTTTCAAAAGTATAAGTCAGACACCCGATGTAAAATCCGAAAGGATATTTGGATTTTGCTGCACCAGAATTTTCCATTAATTAAACCTCCTGTTTATTCTAAAGTACAGACATAGCATAAATTTAAGTCTACATCTGATAAAACATGCACTATCCACTATAATCATCCCTCTGCTTACTTCATAAAACAATTGATACTGCTTTGTCTTCTATTTATATTAATAATTATTTTATGACCTTAAATATTCTATCATAAAATCTTAAAGATGTATATAAAAAAATAATTTTCATTTATAGATTATTTATAAATCAAATTTATTTTTATAAAATTTTTATTATTGTACTACTACTGCCTTGCTCTTTTAACAGCCTCAATAAATTCCTGAGCTTTTTCCTTAACTGCGTTAAAATCTCCCGTCTTAGCTCCCTTGGTAAGACTTGAGCCTGTTCCTACAGCATACGCCCCTGCTTTAAGCCATTTATCTACATTATCGACATCAACTCCTCCGCTCGGCATAAACTCTCCCTGAGGCAGAGGTCCCTTAAAGGTACTTATAGCTGAAGGTCCGAGAATATTTCCGGGGAAGAGCTTAATTACATCACAACCCGCTTCAAGCGCCGTAATCGCTTCGGTAGGAGTCATAACTCCGGGCAGCATAGGGATTCTGTATCGATTGCAAAGCTTTACCGTTTCCACATTAAGTCCCGGACTTACTACATAATTTGCACCTGCCAGAATTACAAGCCTTGCAGTTTCAGGGTCAAGCACTGTTCCGGCACCTATAATTATATCTTTATTTTCACCATACTTTTCTGAAAGGAATTTAATAAATTCTACAGGATTTCCCCTGTCCATAGTCATAGTAATTTCTATAAATTTAATTCCTCCGGCTATGATTGCCTCAACTAATTTTTCACCCTGCTCCTTATCCTTTGCACGTATCACCGCAATAAGACAATCCTGCTTCATCCTTGAGATAACTTCTTCTTTTTTAAACTTCATTTCCAGTTTCTCCTTCTTTAAATTTATTTTAAAATATCTATGCCAATTAACCTGCTTAAAGCCCTATAATAAGGACTCGTCCATATCGTTTCAAATTATACTAAATACCAAAGAAAAACTCAAGATTTTTTAAGGTTTTTTTCGGGATTTCAATAAAATATTCAGAAGAAATCTCAGGCTTAATGCCAGTTTTTATTTTATAAAGAGATAAATTTTTATCAGCAAATACAAAAACTGCTTTAACTCCCTAAATTCCGTAAGATTTAATATTTATCAAACATATTTTTATAAATAATGTTTCTTGCTCAGGCTTGCTTTTGTATTATCTCTATGTATGATATTTTATACAATCTAAATTTTACCGATTATTATAACATAGGTTAGGCTCTCCTGTCCTAATAAACTATAAAAGCTGCTTATGCAGCAGTAAATATATTCAGTGTATGGATTAACTGTTTAAGGGCTTATACCAGCCATAGCAAGCTGATTTTATGTAATCTAAGAAATTAATTTATTGTTAATATTTTTCTGTAATATTCATTTATATATAGTATTTTTTACAAATTATAATATAAAAAACTTATCTTTTAAGTGATAACATAGAATAATTGTGACTATATAGTTTTTTTTGTAACTTCCAGTTATAATATTAATATATTTGTATTCGTTATTTAAGAGTCATTTTGTGTTTTATTAACTTTAAGCCACAAATTTTACATTACAGCAGCACCTCAGAAATGCCGAGCTGTATTTTTGACCTTATTATGATACAAATCATTATTTAGCTAGGAGGATTTTAATATGCATATTAAAAATGAAGTCAGCCCGCATCAAGTTGCTCTGGATGCAGAAGAATTTTACAGAGGAGGATATTTTTGCTGCGAAGCTGTAATGGCATCTATGAAAAAGAATTTTGAACTTGATGTTCCCGATGAAGTTATAGCTATGTCATCCGGCATGTCGGTAGGTGCAGGTCGCTCAGGCTGCATGTGCGGTGCTTTAAATGGCGGTATCCTTGCACTTGGCATGTTTTTCGGACGTACGGAGCAAAAAGGTCCGAAAGACCCGAAGGTAGTGAAGTGCATGGAGCTTACAAATGAGCTGCATAACTTTTTTAAAACTGAAAACGGCAAAAAGTCGGTTTGCTGCAGAATTCTTACCAGAGAATTTGACATGGGCAAGGGAGAGCATAAGGAGCAGTGTATCGCCTACACCGGACTTTGTGCCGGCAAGGTTGCTGAAATTGTAATAAGAGAATATAACCTCGTAAATCTTGACGAGAATGAAGCTATCAGAGAATCGGCTAGTGCATAAGCTTTATAATAACATCAAAAAGAAACGGACAGCCCTGTATAATAAGCAGGGCTGTCAATTAAATTAATTAGGGGAGAATGATGAATCAATTTATTAAAAAGGTACCTATGCCTGCAGCCGGTGTGATGCTCGGAATGGCGGCACTCGGCAATCTATTACAAAGCTATGGAGAGGGTATAAGATATGCCTGCGGATTATTGTCCGCTTTTTTTGCAGTTTTAGTAATATTAAAATATGTTATGAATCCACAGGATTTTAAATCTGATATGAATAATTCAGTCGCCGCAAGTGTATCCGGCACCTTTTCTATGGGCATTATGCTTTTATCTGTCTATGCAAAGCCCTTTATAGGAAGGGCAGCCTTTTATATCTGGCTGCTTGCGGTAATGCTGCATATAATTCTTATAGTATATTTCACCTACAGGTTTTTTATTAAAAAATTTGAGCTTAAGGAGGTAGCTGCAAGCTACTATATAGTATATGTAGGGATTGTAGTTGCTTCAGTAACTGCTCCCGCTTATGATATGCAGAACTTCGGTAATGCAGCTTTCTGGTTCGGTCTTATTACCTTTGTACTGCTTTTTATACTTGTAACTATAAAATATGTTAAAGCTAAAGATATACCGGCTCCTGCAAAACCGCTTATGTGCATCTATACTGCACCTTTAAGTCTTTGCATAGCAGGATATGTGCAGTCAGTAATGCCCAAATCTAAAGAAATGCTTATAGCTATGTTTGTTATTGCAAGTATAATCTATGTATTTGCATTATTCAGAGCAGTTCTTGGTCTTAAGGGAAATTTCTTTCCGAGCTTCGCCTCGTTTACTTTCCCCTTTGTCATAAGTGCGATTGCCGCTAAAATGACTATGGCTGCTCTTACAAAAATGAATGTTTCACTTTTTGGCGGTTTTAAATACCTGGTATTGATTGAAACCGTAATTGCCACTGCACTGACTCTATATACTTATGTATGCTTTTTAAAGTTTATATTTACAGATTCCTTTAATAAAAAGGCTTGATGCCGGAGGTCTAAAACAGGCTTCGTAGGGGGCACTGCAAAACGGTTGAATAATCCTCTGTTTTGCAGCAGCTCCTTTTTTGTAAATTAAGGGTGCCGCAAAATCATCAAAACGGATGATTTTACGGCACCCTCATTGATTCAATATTTTTGCTATTATTAGTAAAAATATTATTTTAATTTACTGCAGTTCTTCACTAAGTATTTTTTTCGCTTCTTCAAGTGCCTTTAAGACATTTTGAGGATTTTTTCCTCCTGCTTGAGCCATATTCGGTCTGCCGCCGCCACCGCCCTCTACAAGCGGAGCTATCCTTTTAATAATTTTTCCAGCATCTGCACCCTTACTTAAGGCAGCTTTGCCAGCCATAACTATTAAGCTAGCTCTATCTGAAAAGGTTGAGGCAAGGATTATAACTCCCTCTTCGGTTTTTGCTTTAAGACTGTCGCCGAGATTTCTCAGCTCATTCATTTCCACACCTTCAACACACAGAGCAAGCACCTTAATTCCGTTTATTTCAGAGATAGAAGTATCAGCTGCTTCCAGGTTTTCATTTGCAATTTTAGCTTTAAGACTTTCATTTTCCGATTTAAGCTGTTTTACTTCATTGAGAAGAAGCTTTATCCTTTCGGCAATATTTGCCGGAGCGGTTTTCAGTTCTTTTGCCGCTTCATTAAGTCTTATTTCAAGGGCTCTATAATAATCCTGTACTGAATTTGAAGTTATAGCTTCAATACGTCTTACTCCCGCAGCGATTCCGCTTTCTGAAAGTATCTTAAATTCTGCAATTTCAGACGTATTTTTTACATGGGTTCCGCCGCATAATTCCTTTGAATAATCTCCCATGCTTACAACTCTTACCTTTTCGCCATATTTCTCACCGAAAAGTGCCATAGCTCCTGACTGCTTTGCCGCTTCAATATCCATTATATCGGTTTCAACCTTGAGTGCCGCTTTAATTTCAGCATTTACTTCATCTTCGACTTTTTCAAGCTCTTTTGCTGTCAGGGCTGAAAAATGTGTAAAATCAAATCTTAATCTGCCCGCTTCAACAAGGCTGCCGGCTTGTTCAACATGCTTTCCAAGTATATTTCTAAGTGCCTTATGCAGCAGATGTGTCGCACTGTGATTTTTACAGGTTTCTTCACGGTTTTCTCTGTCAACCTCAAGTTCAGCCTCAGTTCCGGCTCTTAAAAGTCCCTCTTTTACATAGCCTACATGTCCGGTTTTATTGCCCTGAATTTTAATGCAGTCTTCAACTACAAAGCTGCCCTCATTATTTACTATAATCCCCTTATCTCCGCTTTGCCCGCCCATAGCCGCATAAAACGGGGTAATGTCCGTTATAATGGTTCCTCTTTCTCCAGTGGTAAGCGCTGCTGTCAGCTCTTCTTCACCTGCGATTACAAGTATTTTTCCCTTTGAAGAGAGGCTGTCATAGCCTGTAAACTCACTTTTTATCTCAGCGGAAATTTCCTGATACACGGTAACATCCGCCCCCATATAGTTGGTTTCTTTTCTGGCTTCTCTTGCGTTTTTTCTCTGCTTGTCCATAGCAGCCGAAAAACCCGCTTCATCTATAAGATAGCCGTCCTCTTCCAGAATTTCCTTAGTTAAATCATAGGGGAAGCCGTAGGTATCATAGAGCTTAAATGCATCCTCACCTCCAAGAGTTTTTTCACCTTTTTTATTAAGCTCGGCTTTCATTTCGGCAAGGATTACAAGTCCATTGTCTATATTTTTATAAAACCTTTCTTCCTCTTCTGCAAGCACTTTAAGTATCATCTCTCTTCTGTCATCCAGCCCGGGATATGCCTCTTTGCTCGTATCAATCACCTTAACCGCCAGGTCTGCCAGGAATTTTTTATTGATGCCGAGGATTCTTCCATGTCTTGCCGCTCTTCTTAGAAGCCTCCTCAGCACATAGCCTCTGCCTTCATTGCTTGGCATTATGCCGTCAGAAATCATAAAGGTGCAGGAGCGTATATGGTCGGTAATAAGCCTTAGAGAAATATCCTTTTGAGAATCTGCATTATAGGATGTTGAAGCTGTGCGTGCCACCTCGTCAAGAATTGCCTTTACAGTATCTACCTCAAAGATAGAGCCTGCTTCCTGAACTACCACCGCAAGTCTTTCCAGTCCCATACCGGTATCTATATTTTTTTGCTCCAGCTCCGTATAATTACCCTTTCCGTCACTGTTAAACTGAGTAAATACGTCATTCCAAACCTCCATATACCTGTCACAGTCACAGCCCACTTTACAGTCTTTTTTATGACAGCCATACTTTTCGCCTCTGTCATAATAAACCTCTGAGCAGGGACCGCAGGGACCTGAGCCATGCTCCCAGAAATTGTCTTCTTTTCCAAATCGGTAAATTCTTTCTTTAGGGATTCCTATTTCTTTATTCCATATATCGAAGGCCTCGTCATCATCAAGATACACTGAAGGATAAAGTCTTTCAGCTTCAAGTCCCATTTCAAGAGTTAAAAATTCCCAAGTCCATGAAATGGCTTCCCTTTTAAAATAGTCACCAAATGAAAAATTGCCGAGCATTTCAAAAAAAGTACCATGCCTTGCAGTCCTTCCAACATTCTCAATATCACCAGTTCTAATACATTTCTGGCAGGTTGCCACTCTGTTTTTCGGCGGTCTTTCCTGCCCTGTAAAGTATGGCTTAAGCGGTGCCATCCCTGAATTTATAAGTAAAAGACTTTTATCATTTTTAGGTACCAATGAAAAGCTTTTCATTATATAATGTTCTTTACTTTTAAAAAACTCAAGAAACTTTGCTCTTATCTCGTTCACTCCGTAGAAGTTACCCATCAATTTCCTCCTAAAATAGTTTTCAAATTAATTTTATAAATTAGACGTTATTTTTTCTGTGCATCTTTATAATCACGGAACTTTTTTCCGGTCTTGATTCCTGCAATAGCTATCAAAATAAAAATTGCCGCTCTAACTAAATTCATAATAATTTCATTAATTAAAATAAGCATAATTATAAACCTCATCTTTCTTAAATCGTGAATTAAAGTATAACACAAGTAATAAATTTTATCGACTGCAATTAAAAAATCAAATCAATGCCTGCTTTACAGAATCAGCGAAGCTGTACTTCAGTTTCCAGCAGCTCCTTATACCTTATAAGAAGCTCGTAGGCTCTTATCTTAGTGCTTTCAGTCTGGCTTTTAATATATTCAACGCTGTCACTTGTCCCTCGTATTCTCAAGGCGGCATCAAGTGCATCTATATCTCTTTGCTTCTTCCATTCATTTTGCTCAGCTTCCAGAGCCTTTGCCTCTGCATCGCTTAATCCCGAAACTATGTCCTTGTACAGCTCCTTAAGCTTTATATTCCATTTCTGGAATTCGGAAGCCGCAGTTTCTTTTTGTGTAGCAGCCTCGTTTGCTTTACTGTCCTTAAAATACTCCTCAAGCTCAGCAAATGAATTTAAATAAGCCTCATATTTTCCATAGCTTTTTTCAAGCTCCACAGCCTGAGCCTGCAGCTTCTTTTTAATTTCATTTTTAACATACCTGTTAACTGCAAGTGTAAAAACGGTGCCTGATATTATAATCGCTATTATTATAATTTGTAAATTCTTTTCTCTTTTCATCCTTTATAATAAAAATAATATTAATCTGCAATATCCTCAATTAAATCATTTCTCTCAGCCGCACTTGTTGCCAGATAATCACATAATTCATTTTCTGGGTGCTTATTATGTCCCTTTACCCATATAAAGGAAGCCTCATGCTTTGCCTTTGCATTAAGCAGTCTTTTCCAAAGGTCAATATTTTTAACCATTTCATTCCTGCCTCTTTTCCAGCCCTTTTTAATCCAGGAGTCAATCCATTTTTTATTAAAAGCATCTGTTAAATACCTGGAATCAGAATAAACCTCAACTCTGCACGGTCTGTTAAGAGCCTCAAATCCGGTGATACAGCCCATAAGCTCCATGCGGTTATTGGTGGTTTTTTTATAGCCCTGTGAAAACCGCCTTTCATGCACCCTGCCCTCATTGTCGATAAAGCGTATTATAGTGCCGTAGCCCCCCGGACCATCCGGATTTCCTCTTGCGGCTCCGTCTGAATAAATTTTTACCAAATCCATAATTAAAATCACCTCGTCCACTTATCACATAAGGAATTTATCTGGTCGGCAAATTTTGCCAAGTCTTTATTTGCTCCATCTTTATTTTCTTTAATGACACTCAGGAGTCTTTCTCCGGCGGACCAAAGTCTCAGATAGACTCCCTGAGCCCTCTTTCGAGAAAGAACTTCTTTTGAAACAGGTATACCCTGAGTTTCCTTGAGCCACACGCCTTGAGCTAAGTCATAAATACTTCCTGAAAAGGGAGCGGTTACTAAAATTCCCAGCTCTTTGGCTAAATACTGTGCAAATGCTCTGCATACCAGGTCTTCACCATGCACCAGAAATACCTGCTTAAGATTTTTAAATGCCTTGATCCACCTTATCAGCCCCTCTCTGTCCGCATGTGAGCTTATACTTTCCAGAGTTTCTATTGAAGCATTTACACTGATTTTATCTCCAAAAAGCTTTACGCTGTCACCTCCGTCCTGCAAGGTACGTCCCAGTGTTCCCACCGACTGATAGCCTGCAAATACTACACTGGATTCCTTTCTCCATAAATTATGCTTGAGGTGGTGGCGTATACGTCCGGCGTCGCACATACCGGAAGCCGAAATTATAACCTTAGGAGCTTCTTCAAAATTGATATTCTGCGATTCCTGAGGAGTCACCGATATTTTTAGTCCCTCAAAGGCTATAGGGTTAATGCCCGCCTCTACAAGTGCCTTCGTTTCATCATCAAAGCAGTTGATTATATTTTTTTTAAAGACATTTATGGCTTCAACTGCAAGCGGGCTGTCAACATACACTTTAAAGCCTTCATGTCCATTTACAAGCCGCTCTTCCTTTATCCTTCTTATAAAATATAAAAGCTCCTGGGTCCTGCCTACTGCAAATGCAGGTATCACCACATTTCCGCCTCTGTCAAGAGTCTTTTGGATTATAGCAGCAAGCTCCCTTGCATGGTCTATCCCCTTTTTATGATATCTGTCGCCATAAGTGGATTCCATAAGCACATAATCAGCTTCCTCTATATATTCAGGATTACGTATAAGGGGCTTGTTGTAATTCCCTATATCTCCCGAAAAGACTATCTTTCTTTCTGTATCTCCCTCTTTAAGCCAAATCTCTATTGAAGCAGAGCCAAGCAGATGACCGGCATCAATAAATCTCACAGCAATATTGTCATTTATTACTTTTTTCTGCTTATAATCAAGTCCTTCAAACAGCTTCATACAGTCAATCGCATCCTGTACCGTGTATAAAGGCTCTACCGCCTCCTCACCTGCACGCATCGCCTTTCGGTTTTTCCACTGTGCTTCCGCTTCCTGTATATGAGCCGAATCTCTCAGCATAATATCACACAAGTCTTTGGTAGCAAAGGTTGTGATTATACGTCCTCGAAATCCTCGTGCATAAAGCAAAGGAATAAGACCGGCATGGTCTATATGGGCATGGGTTAAAAGCACTAAATCAATCTCCGAGGGAGGCACCGGCAAGGGTACGTTTTCAAAAACATTTATTCCCTGCTCCATGCCATAGTCTACAAGCAGCTTTGTATCCGCACATTTAATATAGTGGCAGCTGCCCGTAACTTCATGGTCTGCACCTATAAATTCTATAATCATATAAAGCCTCCATAAGCGTAATATTATAAAACTCCATGATTTTAATTCTAATCCCGGACTATCCATTCCTTTTTTATCCTGAAAAGTCCTGCCTGAATATACTTTTAACAGTTTCTTTGTCATAAGCTATCTGTTTTTTCAGCTCCTCAAGAGAGGAAAACTTTTTTTCAGGTCTTATAAATTTAATAAAACTTATTTCTATCTCCTCACCGTAAATATCTTTGTTAAAATCATAGATAAAGGTTTCAACTCTTGTACTGTGATTAGCTCTGTCGTTATCAACTGTAGGATTAATTCCCACATTGGTAAGCCCGAAGTATTCCTCACCTGAATTAACAAGCCTTACTTTTGAAGCATAAACACCGAATTTAGGAAGATGCTTTCTTTTTTGAGGTATTATATTTGCAGTCGGAAAGCCCAGCAGCTTTCCGCCTATCATATTCCCATGCAGCACCTTCCCATGTATGCTGTAGCAGGTTCCAAGCAGTTTGTTGGCATTTTCTATATTCCCCTTATCCAACTCCTCTCTTATAAGAGTTGAGCTTATATCCCTGTCATATTCATCTTTTTCCTTGTCGATTATTATAACTTCATAGGAAAGCTCTTTTGGAAGCTCTTCCGCCACCTTTGTTAAAAGCTCTGCATTTCCTTCCTTATTGTGCCCAAAGGCACAGTCAGGTCCTGCAACTACAGCCTTCATATTCATTTTTTTAATTAAAATATCCTTTATGAAGTTCTCCGCTTTTATACGGGCAACTTCTTTGTTGAACGGGTATTCTATAAGATAATCTATGCCTGAGTCATTAAGCATTTTATTTCTTTCATCATTGGTAGTTATCTGACTCGGATTTAAACCTGCCTCCTTGCTTTCGGCTCCTCCGATTATTTCACTTGGAGCCGTATTAAAGGTAAATACTGCCGTTTTCAATCCCTTTTCTTCAGCTATCCCTTTCATAACAGCAAGAAGCTTTCTATGTCCTATATGTTCTCCATCAAATTTTCCTATAGTAAGCACGGTCGCTTTATCTATATGAAAATCAGTTATATTTATATACTGTTTCATAAATTTACAAACTCCAGCACCGTAGATACGGTTATATAATATGGACAGAATCAGAAATTCTTATATAAAATTAATTCATCGTCTTTTTTTACATACTGATATATTGCCTTAAATTTCTTTCCAGCATCATAGACTTTAAAATATTTATCCCGGGCAGGAGGCTCCTTCAGGCAGACATGCTCCAGCTTCAGCTTATTGCCATTTTGCAGATATCTGTCACAGTCTGCTTTTATAAATAAGCTGTCAAGATAATTAAAATAATCTTCAGTACTTATTAGATATTTTGACACCAAATCATAATCTTTATTAATTATTTTATTTAATTCATCAAGACTTACCGCACTTTCCAGCTTGAACTCCCCTGCTCTAGTCCTTGAAAGAGTTTTCATGCAAGCCCCTACGCCAAGCTTTAAGCCTATATCATGGCAGAGAGTTCTAATATAAGTTCCCTTAGAGCAGTTTACTCTTATGCTGATTATGGGCAGAGCTATATTTTCTATTATAATGTCAAAAATTTCGACCCTTCTTGCCTGCCTTTCAACCTCTATGCCCTGCCTTGCCAGGTCTACCAGCTTCTGTCCTTTGATTTTAATCGCTGAATACATGGGCGGTACCTGCATGTACTCTCCCTTAAAGCTCATAATTGTTTCTATAAGTTTTTCTTCAGAGGGCAAGGTCTCACAGCTTTTAATTATTTTTCCTGAAATATCCTGAGTATCCGTAACAATGCCTAAAAGCAGCTGTGCACAGTATTCCTTGGTTTTATCAGTCATCATGTCGCAAAGCTTAGTTGCACTGCCAAAGCATACAGGAAGAACCCCTACAGCGTCCGGGTCCAATGTTCCTGTATGCCCTATTTTTTTCATCTTAAACATACCTCTCAGCCTGGCAACCACATCATGAGAAGTATAGCCCTTTTCTTTATAGATGTTTATAATTCCGTTTATCATCTTAATAAGCCCGCATCACCCTTGCTTAATCTTCAATTTTGAGTATTGAAACAAGTCTTGAGGATATATTATTCACTATGTCATGCGGTGAGCCTGCCATGGTAAAGCCGGCAGCTCTTTTATGCCCTCCGCCTCCAAACTGCATTGCAATCTGACTTACATCCACCTCTTTAAGTGAGCGCATGCTTACTTTATATACATGAGGCTCCAGCTCGTACATAAACACCGCCATTTCAATTCCCTCAGTATTTCTCAGCTGGCTTACAATGCCCTCCAGGTCAGCACCATTTACACCGTAAAAATCCATAATTTTCCTGCTCACCGCTGAATAAATACATTTGCCGTGAAAAAACACCACACTTTCAAGCAATGCTCTTCCCAAAATCTGATTCTGTCTATAGGTTTTTTTATAAAAGCTTTCATCTATAATAGAAGTAAAGTCTACTCCTTTAGAGATAAGCTCCGAAGCTGCCTCCATAGTAAATTTTGACGTGCACTCATATCTGAATACTCCCGTATCATGGACTATACCTGTATAGAGGCACTCAGCCACTTTTTTATCTATCCTCTGCTTATCAAAAAGCTTATATAAAAGCTCACAGGTTGAGCTTGCTTCAGCTTCAACTACAGTTGTTGAAGCAAATTTAGTATTGGTAACATGATGGTCTACAGCAAAGCTTGTTCCTGCTCTTTCAAGCAAAACCTCACTAAAGCCGAGTCTTTCAGCCGAAGCTGCATCAAGGCATATAAAAAGCTCGGGAATGTAGTTTTTATCAATTTTGCTTTTTATATACTCATATCCGTTTAAATATGAAAATTTTTGCTGGGGTTTTTCAAGAAATACCTCTACCTCTATCTCCGAACATAAATTTCTTATGTAATTGTACATTGCAAGGCAGGAGCCTATGCAGTCACCATCAGGTCTTACATGCCCTGAAACAGCAACCCTGCTTATACCCGAAAAAAGCTTTGAAAATTTATCCGAAGCTTTCTTCAATTCATCCTGTGACAAAAAATCTCCTGAAATAAATTCCTTTAAAATATTATTCTCTGATTTATTTACAGTTTCCATATATTAATACCTCCTTGCCGGTGCTTTACTCATTTTCAGTTTCAGCCTTATCAGATGAGTCTTCATCCTTATGCATCACTTCATCTATGAGCTTTGACATTTTCATACCGTATTCAAGTGAATTATCAAGTATAAATCTAAGCTCAGGAGTATTTCTCAAATTAAGCTTAAGTGCAAGCTCACGCCTTATAAAGCCTGCCGCATTTTTAAGTCCCTCCAGAGTTTCCTTCGCTTCTTCTTCATTTCCAAGTACACTTACATATACGGTACAGTATTTAAGATCGTTGGTGACATCTGCCCCGGTAACGCTTGTCATCGGCTTTATTCTGGGGTCTTTTATATCCGACCTTATTATATCCGCTATCTCTTTTTGTACTTCGGAATTTATCCTTGTATTTTTAATAGTCTTTCTGTTCATAATAATATCTCCTGTTTATTATGCTCTTGAAACTTCAGCCATTATATAAGCTTCAACCTGGTCAAGCTCCTTAATATCGTTGAATTTTTCAAAAACAAGTCCACACTCATACCCTGCGGCAACCTCCTTGACATCATCCTTAAACCTCTTTAATGAAGCAAGATTTCCGTCAAATACTACTTCGCCCTCTCTGCTAATCCTTGCCTTGCAGCCTCTTTGAAACTTGCCGTCAAGTACATAGGCACCAGCTATAGTTCCTACTCCCGATGCCTTAAACAGCTGTCTTATCTCAGCATGACCTATTACTCTTTCCTCATAGACAGGCTCCAGCATACCCTTCATAGCTGCTTCAACATCTTCTATAGCCTTATAGATAACCTTATAAAGTCTTAAATCTACATTTTCATGCTCCGCACTCGCCTTTGCCGTGCTGTCAGGTCTTACATTAAAACCTATTATAATTGCATTGCTTGCCGCAGCAAGTGCAACATCTGATTCATTGACTGCTCCTACTCCTCCATGTATTACCTTAACTGCAACCTCTTCATTTGACAATTTTGTAAGAGATTGCTTCACAGCCTCCACAGAACCCTGCACATCAGCCTTTACAATTATAGGCAGCTCTTTGACATTTCCCGCTTTTATCTGACTGAAAAGGGCATCAAGACTGAGTTTAGCCTTAGTTTCTTCAATAAGCTTGTTCTTGCTTTCAGAGATAAAGGTTGCCGCAAATGCCTTGGCTTCTTTATCATTTTCAGTTGCCACAAATACCTCGCCTGCATTAGGTACATTATCAAGACCAAGTATCTCTACCGGAGTTGAAGGCAGCGCAACCTTAACTCTATGCCCTTTATCATTTATCATAGCACGCACCTTGCCTGAGCAGGCACCTGCAGCTATAAAATCTCCGACGTGCAGCGTACCTTTTTGTACCAGCACGGTCGCCACAGGTCCCTTACCCTTGTCAAGCTCCGCCTCTATCACAAGCCCTCTCGCCTTACGGTTTGGATTAGCCTTAAGCTCCTTAACCTCCGCCGTAAGGATTATCATCTCCAAAAGATTTTCAATTCCCTCTTTTGTATGTGCGGATACAGGGCAGAAGATAGTTGAGCCTCCCCAGTCCTCAGGTATAAGCTCATACTCTGAAAGCTCCTGTTTCACTCTGTCAATATTTGCGCTTTCCTTATCTATCTTGTTTACCGCAACTATTATTTCTACGCCTGCCGCCTTGGCATGGCTTATAGCTTCTACAGTCTGTGGCATAACCCCATCATCCGCGGCAACTACAAGTATGGCAATATCCGTTGATAATGCTCCTCTCATACGCATTGCGGTAAATGCCTCATGACCCGGAGTATCCAAAAAGGTTATAGGCTGTCCGTTAATGCTGACCATATAGGCACCGATGTGCTGTGTGATTCCTCCGGCTTCCTGGCTGCTTACATTAGTTTTTCTGATTGCATCAAGCAGGGAAGTTTTTCCATGGTCTACATGTCCCATTACACAAACCACCGGAGGTCTTGAAGCCTGAAGTTTTTCATCCTCCTCATCCTCTTTTAAAAGCTCCTCAATCACATCAACCTTTTCTTCAAGCGTGCAGATTACATCATATTCGAGCGCTATTTCTTCTGCCTGCTCAAAGCTTATTTCACTGTTTATTGTCACCAGCTTGCCTTTGAGAAACAGTTTTTTTACTATAGTTGAGGGCTGAAGCCTAAGCTTTGCAGCAAGGTCTTTTATAGTGAGCAGCTCAGGAATAATAATTTCTTTTATATCTTCCTCAACCACTTCAGCCTTTGCCTTAACCGGCATTATAAAAGGATGTTTGCTGATTTTTCCCTTTGAAGGTCCGTCTTCGGTACGATGCTTTTTATCCAGCTTATTATTATTTTTAAAATTATTTTTATTTGTTCTGTTAGAAGAAGGCTTTTTAGCTAAAACTCCGTCCATAGCGGTCTTTTTATCAGCTCCCTGACTTCTTTGCCTGCTTTGTCTTGACCTTGAATCTGAACTTCTCTCATCCTTGTCTTTATCCTTATCGGCAAAGTCATTCCTTTTATTTCTCAATCCCTGAGAATTATCTCTGAAATAGCCTTGACCTCCTGGCTTTCTCTCTCCAAAGCTGCGGCTTCTTGAATCATTTCTAAATTCGCTCTTAGTCTCGGATTTTACTTCACCCCTGTTATCCTTTAAAGGATTTCTGCTGAAGCTTTTATTTTCAGTCCTTAATGATGTCCGGCTGTTAGTCCTGCCCTCAGTCCTGTTGTCACCTCTGCTGCTCCTGTTGTCGGTATTTTTCTGGAACTGCTGATTTCTATTTTTATTATCTCTTTGTTCACGATTTTCTCTGTTCCTCTTGTTTGCCTGATTATCACGCATTTCTTGCGACATTTCTCTGCCTTTTCCATCTCTTGCCTGCTGGTTCCTGCTTCTATTGTCCAGCGGCTTCGCATCTTTTAAAGCAGGCTTTAAATCATTTGCCGCACTTATTGAATCTGACCTTGGTCTGACCTGATTTTTAGGCTGATTATGATTTTGAGAGGTGATTTTTTCCTGCCTGTTTTTTTCAAGGTTATTCTTTTCAAAATTATTTTTTTCACTCTTCTTAACTGATTCTAACTGTTTCTTTTCCACTGATACTTTCGCTGCCTCTTTTTCATTATCTATATTGTCTGTATTTAAATTTATTTCTTTTAAAGAAATATCCTGCTTGGAATTATCTGTTTTAGCTTCAGCTGCATTTAACATTCCTTTATTTAGAGCTTTTTTATTTTCAGAAATATTTTCTGCAATTATGGTTTTTTTTGCCTGGCCGTCATTATTTTGAATACTTTTTGCAGCTGCCCTTTTTGCAACCGCCTCTTTTTCCGACTTATCAGCTGCTATAATACTTTTTAAATTTTCCCCGCCTAATTTATTTAACATCTCACCTAGATTTGAAGTTATGGTTTTTTTATAGTCAGCTTCCCGTTTTGAAGCCCCGGGGTGTTTCTTTTTATTTTCCTTTTTATTTTTATATTTTTCTTCTGCTCTTACCGTCTTTTCCCCCGCCGTATTTTGATTATTCATATTCCCCGATGAAGTTGCCAATACTGAATTTTCCTCAATTTTCTGTGAAGTTTCCGATTTTTTTTCTTCATTCTCCGGGGCAGTATTTTGATTTTTATTTAAAATCTTTTTCTCGGAATTTTTCGGATACAGCCCCATTGCATTTTTAGCATTCTGAGGACGAAAAACTGCCATTATTTTGCTTTTTGGAGCAGCTGAGACCGGTTCAGCCTCTTTATTATCGGTTCCAGCAGCTGCAGCTTCATCTTTTTTTGTATTACTTTGCTTTTCAGCAGCTCTATAGCTGCTTCTTATAGTACCTTCCTCCTCATCACTTATATTTGAGGCAGGAGTTTTTCCTGTAATTCCCTGTTTTTCAAGAATTTCAAGAATCTCTTTGTTTTGTATATTAAGCTCTTTAGCAAGTTCCCGGATTCTCAATATATTATACCTCCTCTTCTTCAATTAATTTTTTTATATTTACTGCAAAATTTTTATCACTTATCCCTACCGATGACCTTGGACCCTTTCCTATAGCCCTTCCAAGCTGATTTATAGACGAATACAGCTTTAGCGGAGCCTCGTAAAACCGACATTTATCACGGAACAGTTTTTTAGTATTTTCGGAAGCATCTTCTGCAACAATTACCAGCCTTGCTTGACCCGACTTTACAAGCTTTTCTGTTAAGAAACCGCCACTTACCACCTTTCCCGCACGTGTTGCCAGCCCTAACAGTCTAAGTGCTTTGTCCATATAAAGCCTCCATCTCAGAAATAAGCTTTTCATAAACATCTTTTGAAATGCTCATTTTAAATGATTTATCAAGCCCCCTATTTTTCTGTAGCTTCCTCATGCAGTCCACATCTTTGCAGATATACGCTCCCCGGCCGTTTTTCTTACCAGTTTCATCAATGCTTATTTGTGTACCCTCAGTCTTTACAATTCTGAGCATTTCTTTTTTAGTCTTTTGAATTCCACAGCCTATACACAGTCTTTGCGGCTGCTTCTTTTGAATACTTTTCAAAAAAGCTCCTCCTAATTATCCGTGTCTTCGTTATTTTTAATACAACTCTCAGATATTTCAGAAGTCGTATAAAAGTCTTTTGCTGCTTCCTCTGAAAGCTCCTTATCTTTAATATCAGTAATTTCTGAGCTTATATCATAGCTTTCAATATCATTAAAGGGTACCTGCTCTCTGTCAGATTCTCCTTCAGGCATATAGTCTATACCAATTTGGTCAAATAATCCACTTTTGATTGCACTGGTTTCATCCTTTATATCTATTTTATAGCCTGTAAGTCTGGCAGCGAGTCTGGCATTTTGACCCTCTTTGCCTATAGCAAGTGAAAGCTGATAATCGGGTACTATGACCTGTGCCTCTTTTTTTGACTCATCCGCCACCACACAAATCACCTTTGCAGGATTCAGGGCATTTTCTATAAGTGCTGCCGCATTTTCAGTCCAGTTTATTATGTCTATCTTTTCACCCTTAAGCTCGGCAACAACTGCATTTACTCTTGAGCTGTTTATTCCTACACAGGCACCTACCGCATCTACCGCCTCGTTATGGCTAATAACTGCCATTTTGGTTCTTGAGCCGGGTTCTCTTGCTATAGACATTATTTCCACCGTACCCTCTTTAATCTCTGCTACTTCAGTCTCAAAAAGTCTTTTTACAAGGTCCGGATGAGTCCTTGACACCGTAATTCTCGGTCCCTTATTCGGACCCTTTACAGGCTCCTTAACCTCAAGTATATACACCTTTATTCTGTCCGTAGGTTCAAGATGCTCACTCTTTACCTGCTCTTTTTCCAGCAGCATTGCATCACATCTTCCAAGGTTAATTGAGATATTATTTCCAATATATCTTTGAACTGTTCCTGTAACAATATCTTTTTCCTTTTTAAAATATTCATTATAAATAGCTTTACGTTCTTCTTCTCTGATTTTTTGAAGTATGACATTTTTTGCCACCAGTGTTGCTATACGTCCAAAATTTTTTGACTTCAAAGGTATCAGGACCTTATCTCCTATACTGTAATCGGCATCAATCTCCCTCGCTTCTTCAAGGCTTATCTTAAGAGCCTTTTCCTCATTTGTATTGCTCTCGTATTCTTCAACCACTTCCTTTTCCTGAAGAACTTGATAATCACAGGTTTGAGGGTCTATAATTACCTTTACATTGTCTGAAGTGCCATAATTATTTTTGCAGGCAGATAAAAGTGAATTTTCTATTGCCTCAATTAATACCTCCTTGCTTATATTTTTTTCCTTTTCAAGTACATCCAGTGCTTCTAAAAGTTCTTTATTCATTTTCCCTTGTCCTCCTGATTAATCTGATGTCTTATCCAATCCTTTAAAAATCTGTTTTCAGTCTTACCAGTGCGATATCTGCACGCCTTACTGTCAGCAGATTGCCCGTATTTTCTCCAGCTAATTCCTCTCTGCTTGCAGCCGCTGCTTCGGCTGTATTTGCTCTTTTTTTATTGTGTTTATTCAACTTTCGGCTCTTGCCGGGTTCCTTTTCAATATAAATATTTTCTTTGTCAAAGCCCCTTAGTATTCCTGTAAATTCCTTTTCACCTTTCAGTGAGGTATAAAGCTTTATCTCTACCTCTTTATTATTTTCTCTTTTAAAATCCTTATCCTTTTTAAGCTGTCTTCCAAGTCCCGGAGAGCTGACCTCAAGTATATAGCTTTCCTGTATAAAGTCCTCTCTGTCAAGCCAATCATTCAAAGCGTGACTTATGTTTACGCAGTCGTTAATGCTTATGCCTCCCTCTTTATCCATATCGCAGTATACTCTGAGATAATGTTCAGAGCCTTCTTTTACAAATTCAACATTTACCACCTCAAAATTCATTTTTTCACTGATACTCTCAAGAAATTCCTCAGTTTTTTTTATGTATAGCTCAGTTTTCCCCATTTACTTCCTTTCTTTCAGCAAAGCCCGGTTAAATAATAAATATGTTAAACCATAGAAAAAGTGGACCGTGCTCGGTCCACTTAATAATAATCTGATACAGGTATAATGATAACATTAAACTTAATTAAATGCAAGAAGTAATCAGTATATTTATTTTACTTATTTTATTATCTGGTATAATTTGCTTAATAGAGCTTCTGCATTCCGGTATCATGGAACTGGGAGGGTCATTTTTACCTGAATGCAGAATCTCTGATATGAAAGTTTTCCGATTACAAAAACAGCCAAAACTCTCCTGAATGTATACGGGGCATCAAAAAAAGGTGCGACAAAGCCTGTTTTTAATACTACAGCATGGTTAAAAAAATGCTGCAAACTTTCATTAACAGCGTTCATGTTCCGGCAGAACCGGCTACAACGCTTACACGTATATACTATCATAGTAAAGGTTAAGAAAAGGTTAAGAAAAACACTTTATAAAGTATTTTTCTTAACCTTTTTCCAGGCTAAATCAATTCAGCCTGGAAATAAGTCTTAGATTGCTCTTGTATATTTCTTAAGCCATTCCTTCTCTTCATCATTGAGGAATTCGGCAGTCTTATCATAAACCTGCTTATGATAATCATTCAAAAGCTTTATATCTTCCGCAGTCATTACACTCTTGTCAACTGCATCAAGGTCCATAGGAACAAAGGTAATAGGCTCAAAATGCATAAACTGACCATATTCATTCTTTGTGCCGTTTACTACAAGCAGCTCATTTTCAAGGCGGATTCCATGTGAACCGTCAATATAAATTCCCGGCTCATCAGTAATTACCATGCCTGCTTCAAAAGGCTGGTTGTCGTTGGGGCTGTTTCTCCATCTTACGCCTGAAGGTCCTTCATGTATGTTGAGCAGGTAGCCTACTCCATGTCCGGTACCATGATTATAGTCTAAATCTCTGTCCCAGAAAGGTGTCCTTGTAATTATATCTACATTTGTACTGTTTGCACCATACTTGAATCTTGCCACTCCAAGTCTTAAATTGGCAATCAGCACGATGGTAAAATGCTCTTTCATAATTGCAGAAACTTCGCCAAGTGCATAGGTTCTTGTAATATCCGTTGAGCCCTCATAAAAGCCTGCCCCTGTATCTGTAAGGAAAAGATACCCGGGCTTAAGCTCCACATTGGTTTCTTCGGTAGCACTGTAGTGAATTATAGCTCCATGCTCTGCAAAGGCAACTATAGGCTCGAAGCTCGGACGTATAAAATTGCCCATCTGAGCACGGAATTCGTCAAGCTTTTCTGAAGCTGAAAGCTCAGTAATTTTAATCTTGCCTACATTCTCTTTAATCCACTTCATAAATCTAATATGTGCGACACCATCTTTAATCTGCGCCTTGCGAATATTTTCGATTTCAACCTCATTTTTAACTGACTTAAGTAAAATCTCAGGATTTCTCTCGTCAACCTTTTTAACCTTCTCAGGAATATTGTTGTAAAGTGCATAGTTAAGTCTTCCTGAATCAAGAAGCACTACATCATTATCATTTAATTTCTTTATATCTTCATAAATATCATTATAAGGATGCAACACTACATTATCCTTAGCGAGAGCAGCTTTAATTTCATCATTAAGCTTGCTTTCATCAATATAGAGCTCAACCTTATCCATAGTAATTACAGCATAAGAAAGAAGCAGCGGGAAGAATTCAATATCATTGCCACGTATATTAAGTATCCAGCAAATATCATCAAGAGTAGTAAGAACATGTTTGTCGGCACCTACTTTCTGCATTTCTTCACGAACTCTTTTAAGTTTGCTTTCAGTAGTTTCTCCGGCATATTTTATATCAAGATAAAAAGCAGGCTCTTTTGAAAGAGGAGGTCTGTCAGTCCAGATTTCATCAATTAAATCGCAGTCATAACAGACTCTTCCCTGTTTTTCCTCAACTATTTTTGCATAGCCCACGCCATCTGACATGGAAACAACCCTGCCGTCAAATCCAAGCACTGCATTTTTGGGAAGTGCTTCACTAATATATTCATTAATAGTAGGTACCCCGGGATTTCCCATTTTCATAAGTGAAACGCCTGTACCTTCAAGCTGCTGTGAAGCCTGAAGGAAATATCTTCCATCGGTCCAGAGTCTTGCATCATCTTTTGTTATAATCGCTGTTCCCTGTGAGCCTGAAAAGCCGGTTATAAATTTTCTGGCTTTAAAATGCTCTCCTACGTACTCTGTCTGATGAAAATCGGCTGTCGGAACTATATACATATCTATCTTTCTCTCAGCCATAAGTTTGCGAAGCTTTTCTATTCTTTCTTTTATTTCCATATTCTTACTCTCCTTTGCTGACAAGTATTTTGTTTGGTGTAAGATACACTTGAAGCAGAACTTATTATTCTAATTAAAATAGTATAAACAGCTGCTTTGCATACTACTATACATCAGCCATCTGTATAAATCAAGCCTAATAAAAAACTTTTCCTGCTGTATTTTTTACTATTTTTTTATGCTCCGGTTTCTGTCCACATACTATTAATCAGACCTTCCGGCACTATAATTTCTTTTTTAGAGGCGGCAGACAGTGCCGCCCCTACTGCACCCGCATATCTGCCAAGCACATGCGTTTTTATATCCTTCCCCAATTTTCGAGATAATATCTCTACAAAATACGGCATTTGGCAAAGCCCTCCGGTTAAAAACACTCTATCCGCAAACCCATGTCTTTTGCATAAATTTGATACTCTTTCAGCGACTGAATTGATAACTCCGGCAGCTATATCTTCTCTTTTTTCTCCTGCGCCTATATGGCTTATGACCTCAGATTCAGCAAAAACGGTACACATGGAGCTTATAGAAAGCGGCTTCCCGGCTTTTGCCATACCGTAAAGCTCATCAAAAGTAGCTCCCAGACGATTTGCCATAATCTCTATAAACTTGCCGGTACCAGCGGCACATTTATCATTCATCAAAAAATCTCTTACCTGAGCTCCCTCAAGGCTTATTATCTTGGTATCCTGACCGCCCACATCAATCACTGTACAGTCAGCACCGAAAAGTGCATAAGCCCCCTTTCCATGACAGGTAATTTCAGTAACAACCTTATCAGCATAATCGACACAAATTCTTCCATAGCCTGTAGCAACACATCTCATATTTTCGGCATAGCCCTTTTGCTCCAGCATAGTATAAATAACCTTGGCGGTTTCTTTGCTGTTCCAGCCTGTAGGCAGATTAAAGCATTCAAGAAGCTTTTCACTGTCAAGCACTGCCACCTTGGAGGCAGTAGAACCTATATCCACTCCTGCAAAATAATCATAATCCATAAACTATCCCTTTTATTATTTATCAATGGTTTCAAGAAAGGCCTCAAGCCTTGTGTTTATCTGTCCTATATCAGCCTTTGAGTAATCCGTTTCTATCATTATATAGGATTTTCCCTTATCTGTTACAGCTTTTTTAACATAATGCGACTCAATCGCAAAGGTATGACACGCCTGCAATATAATCTCCAACACTCCGTCAACATGATATTCATCTATCATTTCTCTTATATAGTCAAGTCTTGCAGTATTTGGGCTCATAATTGAGCAGTTTATATTGAGATATTTCTTTGCAAGCGCTTCATAAGGCGGCAAATTCGGGTCTACCTTTTCTATTTTTTCTCTTGTAGCATTGCAGGCATCAAAGGCAACTACATCTGCGCCAAGTTCTTCAAGGGCTTTTACAGTCTTATCCCTTACTCCTCCATTAGGGCAGCCCGTCACTAAAATTCTGGGTCTTTTTGAGGGCTTTCCCTTATAATTTTCTTCCCAGTCACTTAATACCTCTTCAGTTCTCGCTTCTATCTGTGCTATGCGCTCATTTATATCCGGCATAAAGCTAAGTGAATCCAGCTTGGTTCCAAGCTCATAGCCGCTTATAGGAGAAGGGTCCAGCTTTCCAAGCTCAAGAAATTTAAGCACGGACTCTCTTTCTATATTTTTTAATTCTATATTTTTTTTAATTTCGTCTTCTGTTATAGTTATATTATAAAAACTTTCCAGCTTTTCCTTAAACCTTACCATCTCGTGCTCCCATGAAGTAAGTGCTATTTCATCTCTGTGATTAGGCAGCTTCATTACATAGGTTTCCTTAAGCTCATTCATAAGCTCAAACATCTTTCTTTTTCCATCACAGGTGGTTTCTCCCACGATTAAATCAGAAAAATAAAAATATGGGCAGGTATCGGTAAGTGCAAAGCCATAGCTTGCTTTTATAAGCGGGCAGAGGTTTCTGGGAAGATGAGCCTCGGCTGCATTAATAGGCTCCTCGCTTGTAGCACACAGTGATACCGGAGCGGCTTTTGCAGCCATAATCAGTTCTAAAGGTACAAATGAGCAGTATATACCTATAACTCTCCCCCCGTTCTCTTTTAATTTTTTCATTTTCATAAATCCCGACTGACGGGCTTCATTAAATGTTTCAAAATTTTCAGGTAATTTAAGCATATTGTTTCCTCCATAAAATATCAATTTGAAATATAAAGCTTAGATATTTCTATATCAGAGTATATTATACAATAGATAACTTCAAAATCAAACTTAATATTACGAATTCCCTAAACCCCTCTAAATCCATTAGTAAACTGCCTGATGTTCTCATACCCGATTGCCAAATTAATGTTTTGTCCGCTGTCAATTCCCGCCGTGCTTATACCTATTACCTCGCCATACATGTTAAGTACCGCACCGCCTGAGCTTCCATGAGATATCGGGGCGGTAAATTGTATCATGTCAACCTTATTGATATTTCTAAAGCCTGAGATAATTCCGTCTGAAACAGAATTAAAAAGTCCCAGCGGGCTTCCTATCGCAACCACCTTCTGCCCTCTGACGAGCTCTTTTTCACCACTGTATAGGGGAATGGGGTTTAGCACTCTGTTTATTCTTATTACTGCCAAATCAGTCAGTTGATTATATTTTATAAGCTCATCAGTAGAATATACCTTCTCATCATCCTCTATTCTTACTGAATAAAATCTTCCACCTGAAGCGACATGATTATTGGTCAATATAAAGCCTCCTTTTCCAATCATAATTCCTGAGCCAGTACCTATTACCTCACCTTCAGCATCATGTATCGCAATCAATACTACGGAGGAAGCCAGCTTTGCAAGCTCTTCAAAGCTTTTTTCTTCTCTTATATTGTTATTCATATTGAAGGGACTTTTTGTAACTCCCCGCTGCTGCCGGTTTACATCAGGAGGTCTTACAGCCGAGCCTTGTTTTTTTTCGGCAGGTCTTGGAGGAATCACTACCTTTACCGCCTTTTTATTTTCGGATTCACCAATTACCGTATTTGTACCAAGGCTTTCTTTTTCAGCACTTGCCTTTGATGCAGAACTTATATACGGTTTAATCACTGCAGTGCCATAAGCCCCAAGCAGTAATTTTTGAGAATACTTAAGCAGCTCATTTACTGCTTCTGTATCTTCTCTGTTTTGTATTAGAAGCACATCACAGCCAATAAAGGTCAAAAATAAATAAAATAAATATTCCCGTTCTTTTACAACGTTATCGGCAATAACTTTTATTAAGCTTTTTTCATTCCAATCCTTTAATACCTCTGACATAAGCATATCAATCTGGTAAAACGTTTTAACTGCAAAATTCTTAATAATTGAAGAGCTGACGACTTTTCCAAATGACTTATATTTGTCACATACTGTACCTAAGGCGTAGGAGATCGCGTTTTTTAGTTCAACATTTAATACAATATTTCTAAAGCCTCCCATATAGCCCGGCTCCCATTTTTCGTAAAGCTCTGTATAATAATTGGAGTCCTCTATCTTATTAATCTTCGGCAGGCTGCTTATCCGAACGTATTTAACTCTATTATTCAACATTTCAATCTCCATTTGCTTATCCATCTCGTCAATCGTCTTTTGGATAGCTTTAGTTTCGCCCACAGCTCTTATAAAATATACATCTCTTATATCATTATTACAGCCCCCCTTTACCTGCAAAAAATCATCTATTGAAGTAATATTCAAAATATTATGTCTATAATTGACTCTTGGCATAAGAGTATGCACCGCCTTTCCATATTATATTGTCTGTCATGTTTATCCGGCTTTAATCATAATATAAAAAGCGTTATTCGTGAACTACCTATTGTCTATAAAGCCGGTAAAATTGCAATCACATTTTTTCAAATCTATTTTGATGCTTCGCTTTAAAGCAGAATTATTACCATAACAAAGCAATAAAAAAATCCCTGCCGCCTTAAAGCAGCAAAGATTTTATATAATAATTTTATCCAAGTCCTACCACTATTCCTCCATCACAGGCATATACAGTTGCTACTCCGGCAGCCTCACTTATCACAATATCCTTAAACTGTCTGGTATTCCTGAAAAGCTCGGCTACATATTCGCTCCTTTCAGGATTATTTACATGAGTTATCACCACCGTCTTTTCACCCGGAAGCAGCTTGGCATCCTTTTGGGCTATTTCCACCAGCTTTGCGAGGGCTTTATTTATTCCCCTTGCCTGGTCCAGCTTGATTATCCGCCCGCCTTCAGCTCCCATGACAGGCTTAATATTAAGTCTGGTAGCAAAAAATGCTGACAGCCCTGAAAGTCTGCCATTTTTTCTGAGGGTTTCCAGGTCTTCAAGTACAAAATAGGTTTTAGCTCTGTCTCTGAATTTAGTTATTTCATCACAGATTTTATTAAAATCAAAGCCTTGATTTATAAGCCTCTCCAGCTCTATAAATATCCTGAGCTGAGTGGCGGAAGCTCCATGTGAACTTAACACAAATATATTTTTTATACCGCTTCCATGCTCTTCTTCAAAAAGCTGCCTGCCAATTACAGCACTCTGATAGGTCCCGCTTAAATGCTCTGAAAGAGTTATAACAAATATATTATCTTCCTCACATTCATAAGCATTTTTAAAATTCTGTGGTGAGGGACAAGCGGTTTTTGAAGAGGTATTTGACTTTTTTACTCTATTTAAAAAATCCTTCTGATTAAATGAAGCATCGTCTAATATCTGGTAATTTCCTATCTGAAGCGAAAGAGGAACTATAGTATAATGAGGGTCTGCTTTCCTGCCTGCATCAAGGTCCGAGCAGCTGTCACCTATAAGTCTGTATTTCATAAATTAAAGCCTTTCTTTTGTGCAGAAGAAAGTGAACCGCTATGACTTATAGAAGTCAAAACTTTCCGGTTAACTTAGCTTTTCCTGCATGTAGTTTTGAAAACCAGATAACATTATAGGCGTTGATTAAAATAAAGTCAATAAGTAAAATCATTAATCCTTCAGCTTGATTCTTTGAAGGCTTTTCAATATAATTCCTTTAACAGTAAAGCCCTTCACTGCCCATGAAGCTGTAAATCAGCAGAGGCGGTGTGAGGGCTTTTTGGCTTTTGTTCTCAAAAGTCAGTTTTATATTGCAGGGTATTCAGACAGTCTTTAAGTTTTCCGGTAATAAGCAAAATATCATTTTCAACTCTATCCGTATCACTGAAAATATCCTGATATAAAGTAAAAATATTTTTTTCAAAAGCCTCAGGAAGCTTCGCTGCTTTTTCCAAGGCAACTTGCAGCATGCGTTTTTCACCCGGATGGGTCAGCTCATTCATCGCAAAAATTATGTCAAAATACGACTCCATATAAGCTGCCGTTCTGTGATTCACACTGATTAAATCATTTCTTTTTACCGCCTTTATAATCTGCTTATCATAAGAGGGTAGATTCCCCGTAAGCAGTCTTAAATTATTTGAAATAATATTTTCCCTTAATTTTAAGGGATAAGGAATCGTATATTTTTCCTTTAATTTTTGAAGCCTCCCGTTTCTGTCAAATAGTATTTTGCTTTGGATTAAATTATGCCACATACAGGTTGTATAGCCGTTATGCGCAATATGCTTATCGACCACTGAAGAAACCTCATCTACAAAAGAATCCAGATTGCGATATAAAATATCAATATCCACTCCATCCTTTAAGGTACAGTCGTCCTCCAACTCCCAGAAATGATTGCCTAATTCTATATAAGAACAGCATTTCTGCAAGATTTGCTCTCGTTTTTCCTCTGAGGGTGTAGCGCTACAGTAAAGATAAAGGTCGTAATCCGATTTTTCGTCATACCTGAGACCTGCACGTGAACCGCCCAGTGCCATCGCTTCTACTTCTGATAATTCAGATAAATAATCACATAATTTTTCAAAATACATCTGCTTGTTCCTCTCTTTAGAAAAGCACCGGTTTCGGCAGATGCCGAAACCGGTACTTTTTTATTTGCAGCTTATTTTACACTTCCTGTTTTGCTTAGCTGTTCTTTTTGTCAGCAAATGCCCTTGTAAGTGCAGGAACTATTTCATTAAGATTTCCCACTATTCCATAGTCAGCAACACTGAATATAGGAGCATCAGGGTCCTTATTAATAGCTATAACCGTATCAGAAGCACTGATTCCTGCAAGATGCTGTATAGCACCTGAGATACCGATTGCAAAATAAAGCTTTGGAGCTACAGTTTTGCCTGACTGTCCTACCTGATGAGCCTGGCTCATCCAGCCTGCATCAACTACGGCACGGCTGCAACCGACTACTCCGCCGAGCACCTTTGCAAGCTCTTCAATTATAACAAAGTTTTCCGCCGAGCCTACACCGCGACCGCCTGAGACTATAATCTCAGCCTCATCCAGTGCAACTCCTCCGGCAATTTCTTCAACACGCTCTATAAGGCGGGTACGGATTTTATCCTTTGCAAAGTGGATATCCTCTTTTATAATCTCACCGGTACGACTCTCGTCATAAGGATTCTTTTTAAATACACCGGGACGAACTGTACCCATCTGAGGACGATTATCCGGGCACATAATATTTGCCATCAGGTTGCCTCCGAAGGTAGGTCTGGTCCAAACTATAACTCCGGTATCCTCATCAATTGAAATGTCGGTACAATCAGCAGTAAGTCCTGTCTGAAGTCTGCAGGCAACTCTCGGACCTACATCACGTCCGTTATGTGTTGCACCTATCATAAATGCTTCCGGCTTATATTTTTCAACCAGCTCTGTAAGAGCAGCCGCATAAGCATCGGTTGAAAACTCTTCATATTCATCGCCGTCAATTACGATAGCCGAATCAGCTCCATAGCAAATTGCATCCTTTGCAGCCTTTTCAACATTTTTTCCAAGTGCCACTGCAACGAGAGCACATTTTTTTTCATCAGCAAGCTTCCTTGCTACGTTTAAAAGCTCATAGCCTACATTTTTTACCTTACCATGCTCAGATTCGATAAAAACCCAAATATTTTTGTAATCACTAAGATTCGCCATTTCTAGTCCTTCCCTCCTACACTAATTTTGCTTCATGCATAATCTCTGCAAGTTTATCTGCCGATTCTTCAGCTTCAAGTCCTTTGAGTATAACTCCGTCCTTAGTATTCACAGGAGTATAAGTCTTTTTAACCTTTGTAGGAGAACCTTTGATTCCACATCTTGAATAATCAAGCATAGACAAATCTTCTTCTGAAAGCACCTTAATTTCCTTTTTCTTTGCAGCAAGCTTGCTCTTTAAGGTAGGATATCTCGGCTCGTAGGGAAGTCTTACCACTGTAACGAGGGCAGGAAGATTAACACCAATCATATCATAGCCGTTTTCTCCCTCTCTCTTAACATGGATCTCACCGTTTTCCTCTAAAACATCAAGCGCATAGGTTACCTGCGGTATATCAAGACACTCGGCAACCTGCGGTCCTACCTGTGAGGTATCTCCGTCAATAGCCTGTTTTCCGCAAAGTATAAGGTCAAACTTAAGATTTTCCTTTTCTTCAACAAGCTTTATAGCCTCTGAAATGATATAGCCAGTTGCCAGCGTATCCGAGCCTCCGAAGCTTCTTCCTGAAATCAGATAGCCTTCATCGGCACCAACTGCAAGGCAGGTCTTTATAGCCTCTTCAGCCTGCTTTGGTCCCATTGAAAGAACTATAACCTTTCCTCCCAACTTTTCAACAAGCCTTACACCAACTTCAAGTGCATAGGTGTCAAACGGGTTTACAATACTTGGAACTCCGGCACGTACCAGATTATGTGTAACCGGGTCTATCTTTATTTCATTGGTATCCGGTACCTGTTTAATGCAAACACAAATATTCAACTTTCTGTCCTCCTCAAATTATAAGCGATGGCATACTTTGCCTGGATTTAATATCATCTTGGGGTCAAATACCTTTTTAATGCCCTCCATAAGGCTCATATTAACCTCACCTATGGACTCTGCAAGATATTTAATCTTTCCTGAGCCTATTCCGTGCTCACCCGAAACCAGTCCGCCGCAGTCAATAGCCTCTTTATAAATCTTCTCAAAGAAAGCGTCAACTCTCTTTTTAAATTCCTCTTCTTCAAGGTCATTGGAGCACTGATAAATATGAAGATTGCCATCTCCAGCATGTCCGAATGACTTAATTACAAGTCCGCATTCCTCACCTGTCTTATTTACAAATTCGAGGTAATCGGCAATCTTATTTACAGGAAGTACCACGTCACACTCGTCAAGAAGCTTTGTCTCTTCCATAATCGCTTCCAAGAAAGATGAGCGTGCAGCCCAAGCATCCTTAAGCTTTGCAGGTGTATCTGCTACGAGCACATCCATAGCTCCCGCTTCAAGCACCAGCTCACCTGCCTGCTCAACCATGGCATCCAACTCATCAGGAGTATTCGCATCAAAGGTAAGAAGGAGATAAGCACCTATATCCTGACCGTTTAAGCTCTTAGGGAATACTTCCTTGCCCACATATCTTTCTGAAGAAAGTACAATTTCTCTTTCCATAAACTCAATAGCCTGAGGATTCATATGCGAAAGCTTAAACTTAGGCACTGTAGTAAGTGCCGTTCTAAGATCTTCAAAAGGCACTATCAATGAAACCACATTTTTCGGCTTAGGAATAATTTTCATAGTAAGCTCTGTTATAATGCCAAGTGTTCCCTCTGAGCCTATCATAAGATTAAGCAGTGAATAGCCTGATGATGTCTTTGAAACTGTAGCACCGAACCTTGTAATCTCTCCTGTAGGCAGTACCACCGTCATGGCTCTTACATAATCACGTGTAGTTCCATACTTAACTGCTCTCATACCGCCAGCATTTGTTGCCACATTGCCGCCTACGCAGGCGAACTTTTCACCCGGGTCTGGAGGGAAAAGCATTCCCTTCGAAAGACAGTCTTCTGCAAGATCATTAAGCAATACTCCCGCTTCAATCTCAACAACAAAGTTCTCAAGGTCATAGGATTTAATCTTGTTCATCTTTGTAAGATCAATTAAAACTCCGCCATAAAGCGGCACTGCACCGCCTACAAGACCGGTTCCTGCTCCTCTTGGAGTAACAGGAATGTTGTTTTCATAGCAAATTTTCACAATAGCAGCAACTTCTTCTGTAGAAGTAGGAATTGCAGCGAGTTCCGGCAGCCTTGTGCCGTAAATCGGCATCTCATCTTTTGCATAGTCAAGATTTATATCTTCACCGGTATAAACCTTAGCACAAACATTTTTGATCTTTTCGACAATTTCTTCATTCAGTTTATTGTACATCGCTCAAAAACCTCTCTTTCCATGTATATAATCTTATTATAATATAGGCAGGTATTATCATGCAGTCACAATATTTTATAAAAGCCATTCCTAGAATACATAATATCCCGCCTTATATTTCAAAATAATTTTATGCTTTGAATACAAATGCTCCTGCAAGACATATAACCCCGGCAAGCAGTGCATAAAATACAAAGTATCTGAATACAGCTCCTAAAACCTTACTTTCAGAGCCTACTGCATTGATAGCTCCGGTTCCTATTGCTATACCCTGCGGACAGACCATTTTGCCTATACCTGCACCAAAAACATTGGCAGCGGTAATCCAGTAAACATTCAGCCCGAGCTGAAGAGCAGTTTCCTTTTGAAGCTCTCCAAAGAGTACACAGGTTGAAGTACCCGAGCCTGTGATAAATGCCCCTAAAACTCCTATAAGCGGTGCCATAAACGGATATACAGGACCTGTAGAGGTAACCAGCATCTCTGCTATGTCTTTTATCATGCCGCTGTAAGTCATTATTTTTGCTATTGCAAGCACTGCACAGATAGTAACTATAGTTTTCCAGTACTTCTTAAAGGTAGCTCCAAGCACTGCAAATATATCGGCAATCTTTGCTCCCTGTATCAGTCCTCCTATAAAAGCAGAAATGAAAATCATAACTCCGGGAGTATTTACCCATGAAAATGCAAGCGGTTTTCCTCCCTCGCCGGGATAAATCAGGAAAGAGGACTTAATAGGCTTAAGCAGATTGTTGATAGGTGGACATATAGTTGAAGTAGCGGTAAGCAGGACAAATATAAGTATGAAAGGAGCCCAAGCCTTAAGACCTTCTTCCGTACTGATATTAATCCTTTTGTCAGCTGCACCGTCAGATACTTCAATTAAATACTCCTTATCTGAATCTATTTTAAACAGCTTGGAGGCTGCAATCATGCAAAGGATTGAGCATATGGAGCCTATTATATCAGGCAGCTCAGGTCCGAGGTATTTAGCCACAAAAAACCATGGAACTGTAAACGAGAGTGAAGCTACCAACAGCATCGGAATCATTCCTTTAAAAGCCTTTTTGCCGCCGCCGCTTATATAAACCATTATAAACGGTGAAATAAATGTAAGGATGCACTGTATCATTGCTATATAGCCTGCCATTTGAATATGGTCAAGGTCTGTCACGGTTGAAAGCACTGTGGTAGGTACGCCCACCGAGCCAAATGCAGTCGGTGTAGAATTTACTACAAGACAGGCAACAACCGCATTTATCGGGTTAATTCCTATGCCTGCAAGCATTGAAGCCGGGATTGCCACAGCAGTACCGAAACCTGCCATACCCTCCATAAAATTTCCGAAGCCCCAGCCGATTATCAGCATAAGCACTCTTTTATCATCAGAGATGCCTGCCAACATTTTCTTGATTTGCTCCATAGCTCCGGTTTTAAGTGTAAGATTATAAGTAAAAAGTGCCGCCATGATAACAAGGCATATAGGCCAGAGGGCATTTAACGAGCCTTCAAGTGCCGCAGCAGCAGTATTTACAGGCGATAATTTCCAAAAAGACAATGCCAGTACTGCTGTAATCGCCAAAGCGGACAGACATGCTGTATGGCTTGGCATCTTAAGACGGCTCAAAGCTACGATCAGCCAGATTATAGGCAGCAGTGCTAAAAGAAATTTCACAAACATCATAACAAAAAATTCCTCCTTAATTAGACGTGATAGAACAAAGTGTTTTTCTTAAGTTATTTTTTTAACTAAGTTTTTACAGTATAAAGCTCTACTTTGTTTAATTATTATCTATATTGTATGTTTCAATGAAATATGGCCCATAAGTCTTATACACTTTATATATTAAACTCCTTTATTTGTCAATAGTTTTGCGGTATTCAGTATAGGAAAGTACGACAAAAAAAACATATAAAGAAAAAAACAGCGAATACAGTAACGAATTACTAAGCTTTATGTTAAAAATATTTGGGAGGTAAAAAAAAAGTACCGTCTTACTAAAAAACGGCACTTCATTAAAAATTGCTAACTTTTATTTAGTTAATTAATATTTTTCTATAAGTTACTAATAAAAAAATATTTTTAAAGCATTCCAAGCAATTTATTACTTCTTTCTATAAACTTTGTCATCCTTTCCGGCGAAAGCTTGCCCTGGCTAAGACCTGCAAGGTCATAGAGCTGCTCACATATTAGAGCAGTATTTGCTTCTTCAGGATTTTCAAGAAGCTTTTTTACAAGCTCATGTTTGGAATTAAGCAGCAAGGTTTCATCTTCATTTGCAAACATCGAGGGATCCATGCCAAGCATTCCATATTGCTTCATCATTTCCTGCATTCTCCGGCTTTCTTCAGATACAAGCAGCACTGAAGCTACATTTTCATTCTTAAGCGGGCTTATCTCGACCTTAATCTTATCATTGCCAAGTGCTTTCTTAAAGGTCTCGCTCAGTACCTCCTGGGCTTTTTTGGCTTCCTCATCGGCAGCCTGAGCTTCTCTCATATCTTCACTTATATCTGAATCAATTCTTAAAAATTTCAGCCCCTCATTTTTCATTTCAAGCTGAGCTATAAAGGGCATATCAATATTGTGAGGAAGTACTACTGCATCCTTGCCCGCTTCCTTAAATAAGTTGATATACTGGCTCTGGGTATTGACATCATTCACATAATATATTTTAAGCTCTTTTTTAGCAGGCTCTTTGTCATCCCCTTCCTTATTTTCGGCAGATTCCTTTTGATTATCCTGATTTTTGGCTTCTGTACCGTCTTTATCATTTTTTTCATTGATACCAAGCTCTTCAAGGGTAAGATATCTTGAATTAATATCTTTAAAAAGTATTGCAGGCAAAACCTTTTCACCGAATTTATCATCCTTAAGATAGCCGAATTTTATAAACGGAGCTATGTCGTCCCAATATTTTTCATATTTTTCTCTGTCGGTATTGCAAAGACCTGTAAGCTTATCAGCCACCTTTTTAGAGATATAATCCGATATTTTCTTTACAAAGCCGTCATTCTGCAGTGCAGACCTTGAAACGTTAAGCGGTAAATCCGGGCAGTCTATAACTCCTTTAAGGAGCATTAAAAATTCAGGAATCACCTCTTTAATATTGTCTGCTATAAACACCTGATTATTATAAAGCTTTATAGTTCCCTCTATTGATTCATATTCCATGTTTATTTTCGGGAAATAAAGTATACCCTTAAGATTAAACGGATAATCCATATTTAAATGTATCCAGAAAAGCGGCTCCTTATAGTCTTTAAAGACCTTTCTGTAAAAATCTTTATATTCTTCCTCGCTGCACTCATTTGGGTGCTTTGACCAAAGCGGCTTTGTATCATTTATTGCGACAGGACGTGCCTTAATCTTTATTTTTTCCTTTGCAGGTTCAAGCTCTACAGTTTCTTTAGTTCCGTCTTCTTTAGTTTTTTCCTCGGTTTTTGCAGGCTCTACTATGTTCTCAATTACCGTATCGGTTTCAAGCAATTCATCCTTTGCTATCAGCTGAGTTTTTTCTTCAGCATCCACATCTCTCAAGAATATTTCAAACGGCATAAAGGAGCAGTATTTTTGTAAAACCTCTCTGACTCTGTATTCATTTGCAAATTCATAGCTGTTGTCATTTAGATGCAGGGTTATTTCAGTACCGCGCACAGTCTTTTTGCCGTCCTCCATCTCATACTCTGCACCACCCTCACTGCTCCAGTGCACAGCAGCTGCACCCTCTTTATATGAGAGAGTATCAATTTCAACCCTATCTGCCACCATAAAGGCGGAATAAAAGCCAAGTCCGAAATGCCCGATTATCTGGTCTTCATTTGCTTTGTCCTTATATTTTTCAAGAAAATCCCTCGCTCCTGAAAAAGCTATCTGATTTATGTATTCTTCCACCTCTTCATAAGTCATTCCTATGCCGTTGTCTGTAAACTTAATAGTTTTAGCCTTAGGACTTACCTCTACCACTATTTTATAGCTCTCCTCTGCCGACTCATTAAATTCTCCGATTAAAGTAAGCTTTTTCAGCTTTGTGATGGCATCACTTGAATTTGAAATCATTTCTCTTACAAAGATGTCATGGTCCGAATACAGCCATTTCTTTATTATAGGAAATATATTTTCACTATGTATTGAAAGGCTTCCCTTTTTCTTTGTCATATTCATTACCTCTTTTTCTATATAAATCTCTGATAGAATGATTATAAACACCAGCCAATAAGATGTCAAGCAAAAATCAGCACTCATTTTAAATGAGTGCTGATAAAAACTTGCCAAGCCTGATTTTAAAAGGAAATCAGCCCCAACATATTTTGTATGCCAGAGCTGATTATATTTATGCCGCTGAGTTATTAGATATACTGTGTTTTTCAAGGAAAGCTTCAAAATCACTGTTGTCACCGTTAAATCTAATAGTCAAAGCATTCCTTAAATCAAGACTGAGCACACCTATAATAGACTTTCCATCAATAAATTTACTGTTATAATACACATCAATATCAAAGTCACACTTCATTGCTTCGGCAACGAAATCTTTTGCAGCCTGTACTGTCTTAAGTCTGATTTTCTTTTCCTTCATTAAAATTCACCTCTCTCACTTTTAAAAACAAACTCATTACCTCAATGTTACGGTAATGAAACCTCTAAGTAGCGATTATTTTATAACACTAAATTGAATACAAGTCAATATTTTGTATTAAAAACATTGACTTGTATCAAAATATTGTAAGAATGTATTTATAATCCGTCAATATGCATAAGATGGAGGAATTACCACTATATTTATAGCTGCTTCAGAGTGCTTAAATACTCCGCTATCAAGCTTAAGCCTTCGTTTGAATATTCAAAATAGTTTTCTTTAATAAGCTCCTGATTGGTTTTTTCAAAGCTGAAGGGCTCTTTCCATAGACTTAATTTAAGCTGTTCCTCTCCCCTTTTATCATTGGAAGTATGAGAAACATTTATAAGCGGCTCTCTTGCAATTCTATACCTGATTCCCTTATAACTTCCAAAAAACGCCTGTCCATAATCATAATACCTTATATTAAGCAAATCAGAAGCCTTAACCATTTTATTCTCCTTATTATTAGCGGCTGCATTTATATCTCTGGCTTTAAGTTGAAATCAGCCGCTAAAGTTCAATTTATTTATTATTTACATTCATTAAATACCTTTTCAATCGCTTCAAGTGCTTCCTTAGGCAGCTTATCATAGCCCTGCTTTGCAGTATCAAGTCCCTTGATAAACTCGACTCTGTCCTTCATGCGTGCCTTAAGCTGTGAAAGATATTCATTGTCCTTCATATCAGGTACAAAGCCCTCCCATTCAAGAATTTCTATATCTGAAAAAGAAGCCCAGGGCTTAAACTCCGCCTTGCCCTCTATGATTAATTCAATAATTCCAAGAGTATCAGCAGGCTTTACTTTCTTGCCCATAAAATCTCCTGTATTTATTATAAAGCAGTCAACATGCTTTACTTCCACCAGCTTTTTAAACTTCTCATAGTCATTTGCAAGAGGATAAGTCCTAAACGGATTGGCATAAGGCACTACTACAAGCGCATTTGGGTCAACGCCGGGAGCAAGCCTCTCAGCAGTGCTTCTCTTAGTTGCAAGTGTCGCTCCCATAACTGAAGCAAGTGCAGAGCCCTTCAGCTTTACTACCGGAGGGAGGGTCGGATCCTTCATAATCCAGAAAATTGCATTTACCGGCTCTTCCAGCTTATCTACTCTGTTCGAACTCCATAGCTTCGACTTAAGAGCACGTCCGTTCCCATTTCTTATGTCTTCGGTAACTATCTGAACCTTGCCGTCTTCATCAAGAGTAGCAGCTACATTCTGGACAGTTAACAGGTATTTATTATCAGCACAGCCGGTAGGATAATCATTGGTCTTATCAAAATAGGTGGGCTCCATAGCTATTGAGGAGCAGGAATCGGTATTGATTATAAAGGCATCATCATGGAGTACAGTTATATCATACTTACCGCCGTGCTTGGCATGGGTAATTGTTGATTTGCCTGAGCCTGAAAGACCAAATACCGAAGCGACATAGGATTTGTTGGCAGCAAGATTATATCTTTTTTGACCTCCGTGGCAGGAAGCGTAGCCGTTTCTGTCTGCAATAGCCCATGCCATAGTTAGAGTTCCTTTTTTATGCTCGCCAAAATATTTCATTCCAAGAATACAGGCACAGTTTTCATTAGTATTAAAATAGCATAAGGTCTTTTTTTCAGGGTCGCTTAAACAATTAAGATTAATTGTAGGGCTGTCCGAGCCGCACCACTGTGGGTCGGAAAAGATATAAATATCAGGCTCTTTTCCATCTCCTACAAGCTTTGATTCCTTGTACATTTTTACATAGGAATCCGACATATATTGAAAATTAAGCATCCAGTTATACAGAACGTTTTCCTCACCTTCGGGGATTAAAAGATGAGCCTTTACCATAAACTCAGGGTCAAGTCCTACATAAACCTGTGCATGATAAAGAGTTTTCCAGCGAGAAAGATATACAGCATCCATCGCCACCTTATCAAGCTCGCTGCAGTCAACACCGGGCTCTCCCGCAATTCTTCTGGCTGTGGCATAACGCCCTGTTATTGCACCGTCATTAAATAATAGAACTCTCGCATCTGAATCAAGTCCGAACTCCTCACCTCTATAAACAGTCATATCGGTGATTACAGTACCTGGAGAATTTTTTGCAAGCTCGTACGCTTCTTTTAAATTATTAATTTTAATGACATTATTGCCATAAAATGCCGTTTCAATAATACTCCTTGTCCTTGAAAATCCAGTTTTTCCGGCTCCTATCTCGCTGATAGGATAATAAGCTTTTGTTGCCATTTAAATTTCCTCCTGAATATTAACAATATCTTGGCATTCTTAAATATCCACCAAAATTACGTTTTATTATTACATTTTTTATCCGTGTAGTCAATCTGCTATATGTATTTTTTTAATTCAGCACAGTCTTGTTATACCAGGTATTTTATATCCGACGGGGCTTCAATTATCTTATAGGGACTGTAAGCTTCAAGCTCTTTTCTGTCCCTGAAGCCCCATAGTACGCCTACAGCCCTGACCTTTGCATTATTTGCGGCAAGCATATCAGTGGAGGTATCACCAAAATAAAGAATTTCATCCTTATTTACTTCAAGCTCTTGAATCAAGCTATTAAGCATGGCAGGGTCGGGCTTTCTCGGAATCCCCTCCTTCTGTCCGTAAACTCTTTCAAACAAGCCTTCATCAAAAAACTCATTTATATTTTTTCTTGCGGCTTCCTCCGGTTTATTGGATAACACCGCAGCTTTAATTTGTTTTCCATTTAAAAATTTAATTGCTTCAATTATCCCTTCATAGGGCTTAACCTTATACAGGCTGTTTTTATTAAAAATTTCCATATAAAGTCTGCAGGCGGGATCCATATTTCTAAGCTCGGTATCTCCTGAATATATCAGCGCTCTTTTTACCAGCTCCTTATAGCCGTCCCCTACAAAAAGCTTAGTATGAGATATATCAATTTCCCTGCCTCCAAATTCCTTCATTGTAAGGCTGATGCAGTAGGATAATGCATAAACGGTATTTAAAAGTGTGCCGTCAAGGTCAAATATACATGCCTTTACCATTTTTCAACCTCCTTTAATATATCTCTGACTTTTTCATCCTCTGCCACTATAAGTAAATGCTCCTTAGCATTTATAACATAGTCGGCATTGGGAGTAAGCTTGGTTTTATCACCTCTTTTATAACCTATAATATGTATATTATGATTATTTCTTAAATCAAGTTCTCTTAAACTCTTGCCCACCCAGTCCTCAGGGGCAGATATTTCATAGATTGAATAGTCACCAGTAAGCTCTATATAGTCAAATATACGGTTTGAGCTGTGCATTGCTGCGGTTTTTACTGCAATATCCCGGTCGGGATAAATCACCTCATCTGCTCCATTCCTTAATAAGAATTTTGCATGTATATCTCTGTCAGCCTTACTGATGACATATTTTGCCCCCAGCTCTTTGACCAGTGAAGTAGTTTCAAGTGAGCTTTGAAAATTATTGCCTATACATACAAAAACTATATCAAAATTGGACACTCCAAGAGTCTTTAATATATTTTCCTTTGTGCAGTCACCTATTTTAGCGCTCACTGCATAAGAAAGCACCTCGTCAAGTGCCGCCTCATCCTCGTCCACTATCATTATCTGGTTTCCAAATTCTGCAAGATTACGGCATAAATGCCGTCCGAACCTTCCCATTCCTATGATAAGTATTGATTTCATTGTAATTTACACCTCTGTTTAACCTATATTAATCTCCTCCGCAGGCTGCATTATATTCGGCATTTTTTTATTCTGCGTAAACGAAAGTGCGAAGGATAAGCTGCCTACTCTGCCCAGATACATAAGTGCAATCAGCACCATCTTGGAAATATTTCCCAGCTGCCTCGTAATTCCGGTACTCATGCCTGAAGTTCCCATAGCTGAGCATATTTCAAACATTATATCTGTCATATCAAGACTTTCTACGGTGCTGATAATTACTGCGGCAATAAGTACAAGAGACAGGTTAATGCTTAAAATAGTTGCCGCAGTCTTTACAGCATCCTCTGCAAGCCGGCGGTTAAAAACATCAACTCCGCGTTTCTGCTGTATATGAGCACATACATAAGCCCAAAGCACAAATAAGGTAGTGGTTTTAATGCCTCCCGCAGTAGAGCCCGGACAGCCGCCTATAAACATAAGCATCATAGTTATAAGCTTCCCTGAATTGCTTAAAGAAGCCGTATCAACCGAATTAAAGCCTGCAGTTCTCGGAGTAACCGATGAAAAGGCTGCCGCAAGGACTTTAGTATTTAGACTCATGCCCTTAAATACGGTATCCCTTTCAGTAATCAAAAATAATAAAGCTCCGCTTATTATTAAAATAAGAGTCATCATAATTGCTATCTTGCTGTGAAGCCTGTATTTTGAAAATCTGAATTTATATTTTATTACATCTGTCCATACTACAAAGCCTATCCCTCCAATAATAATTAAAAGCATAATCACCAGATTTACCAGCCAGTCCGAGCAGTAAGGAGTAAGGGAGCAGTATTTTCCGTATTTAACGCCTAAAAGGTCAAATCCCGCATTGCAAAAGGCTGAAATTGAGTGAAATATGCCATACCATATCCCCTTTAACAGTCCGAATTCGGGAATAAATCTTATAGCTAATAAGGCGGCTCCGATGCATTCAATTAATACCGTGCCGTAAAGTATTCGCTTGGTCAGTTTTACAACGCCTGCTATCTCAAGCGAGCTTATGCTCTCCTTTAATAATCCTCTCATTCTAAGACCTATTTTGCGCCTTAAAATTATTGCAAAAAATACCCCTATAGAGATAAAGCCAAGTCCTCCGACCTGTATTAAGCAGATAATTATCAAATGCCCGAAAAAAGTCCAATGGCTTCCCGTATCAGTTGAGATTAATCCAGTAACGCAGCTTGCGCTTGTTGAAGTAAAAAGTGCATCTATAAAGCCTATGCTTTCCCCGTTCCTTGATGAGATTGGCAGGTTTAAAAGTACGGCACCTATAAATATCATAATAATAAAACCAAGTGCGATAAACTGAAGCTGAGAAAGGCTTTTAGGTTTAAAATCATATTTTTTCATATTTTAAATAAAGTTTTAAAAACTCCTCTTGCAAATGAAGCTCCCACATTGCCTCCCAGTCTTTTTCCAAACGTACCGCCCACAGAGCTTCCCAGCCCTTTTCCAAGCTCCCTGCCTATGGTACCGGCGGCTGCAGTTCCAACCCCTGCAATATTTCTCGTCATTCTCTTTTTATCTTTTTCTTCCTGCTTTTTTCTAAGTGCCTCTTCCTTTTCATTTAATTTATTTTGCAGCAAGGTCTGCTGCTGTAAAGCTCTCTCGTTTTCCTGTTCATTTTTTAATCTCTGCAAAAACTCATAAGCTGAATCTCTGTCAAAGCTCTCCGCATATTTTTTACTTAAACTGTCAGCCTCAATGATCGCCTTTCTTGTCGAAACAGCTATTGCACCGGCTTTTGACTGAGGAGGAAGTATAAAGGCTCTTGACACCACAGCCGGAGAGCCGTCGGCTTCCATAAAGGATACCAATGCTTCACCTATTGCAAGCTCTGATATTACTTTAAATGTGTCAAATTCAGGATTTGCTCTGTATGAAGCTGCTGCCGCCTTTACAGCCTTCAATTCGGCAGGAGTATAAGCTCTTAAGGAGTGCTGTATTTTATTGCCGAGCTGAGCGAGGATTTCATCCGGTATATCGCTTGGGCTCTGGCTTATAAAATAAATTCCTATGCCCTTTGAACGTATGAGCTTCATTACCTGCTCTATTTTCTGCATTAGGGTTTTGGGAACATCCTTAAACAACAGATGGGCTTCATCAAAGAAAAATACCATCTTGGGTTTTTTCAGATCTCCTGCTTCAGGAAGCTTCTCAAATAATTCGGACAGCAGCCAGAGCATAAAGGTTGAATAGGTGAGGGCATCCTTTATCAGACTGGAAGAATCAAGAATATTTATAACACCTCTTAAATTTTCATCAGTCTTAAACCAGTCATTTATATCAAGTGCAGGTTCTCCAAAAAATATATCGCCGCCTCTGTCTGATAAGGACACCAGTGAACGTACTATGGAATTGACGCTTTGAGGAGCTATATTTCCATATTCCTGTTTATATAATGCGGCATTTTCCGATACATAATTAAGCATAGCTTTTAAATCCTTTATATCAATTAATAAAAGCTTTTCATTATCGGCAATTTTAAAAATAATATTTAAAATATCGCTCTGTATCTGATTTAACCCAAGCAGCCTTGACAGCAGCAGGGGACCGAATTCACTTATAGTAGTTCGAAGTGCAAGCCCTGAATTTGCATAAATATCCCAGAAACGCACAGGAAAATTTTTATATTTAAAATTGTTTTTATTTAATTCGAGTTTTTCTATTTTTTGATTGATGCTTATTGAATCTCCGCCCTTTTCACACATGCCTGCCAAATCACCTTTAACATCTGCAAGCATTACCGGAACTCCCGCATCGGAAAAGGATTCGGCAAGCACCTTCAGGCTGATAGTTTTGCCGCTTCCTGTAGAACCTGTGATAAGCCCGTGACGGTTTGCCATTTCAGGCAAGACATATAAGCTGCTCCGATTTGCATTTTCAGAAACTGCCGCCCATATTTTATTATCAAAATACATATTTTCCTCCTTTTAATTATTTCAAATATAATAAAATAAGTGCTGCAAAACAGTCCTCTTAAAAATATAACCCGGCTTGACCGGCTCTGACAGTTTTGCAACACTGATATAATTAAAGTTCAACTCTGTATGAAGGTGACATATCTCCGTTAATCACGTAGTATGCAGTATTTTCCTCAGGTTTAATATATAAATCCACTTTTTTAATAACAACGCCTCTGTGAGCCTTTTTATATGCCTTAACAGCTCTTGCAAGCACATCCTTTGTTAAAATTGCTCTGCCCTCATACTCAATCGTAACATTCGTTTTAGGCTCCGTATTTTTTGCAGCCTCTTTTAATGACGGTCTGCCAGGCTTTTTTTTGGCTTCACCGGAGGCAGCTTTTTCAGCTTCAGATTTCGGTTTTCTTCCTCTGGCTTTTGTTTCTTTTTCAGTATTTTCGGTTTTAGGCAAATTTTTGCTCCCAGGCTTTCTGCCTCTTTTTTTAGGAGTAGGGGCAACAATTTCTTCAGATTTTTCAGTTGATTCAGTTTCTAATAAAGATTTCTCATCTATCATATTTATCACCTCATTTAATTTTAACCCATAATTAATTTAATATTTATTTTTTGAAATTATAAAACCAATAAATATTTTTGTCAATAAAATAATTATACATTTTAATTATATTAAAATTAAAAGCTTTACTTATAGGATTATTCAATATTTTTTATTATTCCAAGATGCCTGTATGCAATTTCTGTCGCCACTCTCCCTCTTGGAGTTCTGTTAATAAATCCTTGCATCATAAGATAAGGCTCGTAAACTTCTTCAAGGGTTCCCGAATCTTCATTTAATGCAGCGGAAAGAGTTTCAATTCCTACAGGACCGCCTGCAAATTTTTCTATAATCACCGATAAAATCTCTCTGTCATTCTGGTCCAGTCCGGCTTTGTCCACATCAAGTATATCCAGTGCATAGTCGGCAGCTTCTTTTGTAATTACGCCTTCATATTTTATTTGAGCAAAATCTCTTACCCTCTTTAAAAGCCTGTTCGCCAATCTTGGAGTGCCTCTGCTCCTTTTTGCTATTTCAGCAGCTCCTTTTTCATCTATTTCAATGTCAAGCACTGCCGCAGACCTGGTGATTATATTTTTTAATTCATTTTCATTATAAAATTCAAGTTTATTTACAATACCGAATCTATCTCTTAACGGCGCACTCAAAAGTCCCGCTCTGGTGGTAGCTCCTATTAAGGTAAATCTGGGCAATTCAAGCCTTATACTCCTTGTACTTGACTCCTTGCCTAAAATTATATCAATAGCAAAATCTTCCATTGCCGGATAAAGCACTTCCTCAACCTGACGGTTTAATCTATGTATCTCGTCAATAAATAATACATCACCTTCAGAAAGATTGCTTAATATTGCCGCTATTTCACCGGGCTTTTCAATAGCCGGTCCTGAAGTAATCTTTAAATTCACTCCCATTTCACCTGCAATGATTGAACTTAAGGTAGTCTTTCCAAGCCCCGGCGGTCCATAAAAAAGCACATGGTCAAGACTTTCATTTCTTAATTTTGCAGCGTCAATATAGATTTTAATATTTGATTTAATTTTTTCCTGACCTATATATTCATCTAAATATTTAGGTCTTAGATTTTTTTCAAATTGTTTTTCTTCAGAGATTATATCTGTAGTTATGATGTTTCTTTCCATTAAATATTACTTCTTTCCATTTTAAAATACGGCAAGCTTTTTTAATGCAAGCTTTAAAATATTTTCCGCAGTCATATCTTCAGTGATTTCTATTTCTTTAACCGCTTTTGCCGCTTCCGAGGTGCTGTAGCCAAGACTGTAGAGAGCCTCCACCGCTTCCAGTTCTTTTCCGGCTTTATTTGGTGGCAGGCTTGTTGGAGCTGGAGTCGCCTCCTTTAATATTTCGTCAATTCCTATCTTATCCTTTAAGTCAAGTATAAGTCTTTTTGCAGTTTTTACTCCGATTCCGGGAGCCTTTGACACCGTTTTTACATCTTCCATAATTACAGCTGCCCTGAGTTCATCTCCGGAAAGAGTTGACAGTATGGCAAGCGCTCCCTTAGGACCTATACCGTTGACTGAAAGCACCTGTTTAAACAGCTGAAGCTCCTGTCTGTTCTCAAATCCATACAGGCTTAAGCTGTCTTCCGAAACCTTAAAATATGTATATACAATAACTTCCTTTCCTATTTTGGGGAGCTTCTGCATAAAAGTCAGAGGTATATAGATATTGACTCCTATGCTCCCTGCTTCCACCACAATGCTGTCACTGCATATTTCAGCAAGCCTTCCTTTAATATATGAAATCATATTTTAAAAGTTATCCTTTCTATTCTTGAAATAAGCTTGAATTATTTGTATAATAATATTGAGGGGGGATAAAACTTTAAAATCAGATATATTTTAGCATACAATCAAATAAAATAAAATATATTATATAAATATTAACGGGTATTAATTATGAAAACTATTACAAAAAATATCAAATTAAACATCAATTATGATTTAAATCTTATTGAAGTACCTGAAAAAATAGCTTTTTTTGATATTGAAACTACCGGGCTTTCCCCTGAAAATTCAGAGCTTTATATCATAGGCGTGCTTGTGCCTGCTGATAATTCCGCTCTAAATAATACAGTAAATTTTAAGCTCACGCAATTTTTCTCTGAAAGTATTTCAGATGAGCTTGATTTAATAAAAGCCTTTTTTAAAATATTGGAAAAATGCAAAGCTCTGATACATTTTAATGGTGACAGATTTGATATACCCTATATTAAAAAGGTTTGTGCACATTATAATATAGAGCACCCGTTTGACCAAATAAAATCACTTGATATTTATAAAATCGCCAGGCGAAAAAGAATTATTATAAATTCCTTTAAATTTAATCAAAAATCACTCGAGCAGTTTCTGGGAATTAAGCGTGAAGACAGATTCAGCGGCAAGGAGCTGATAGATATTTATAATCAATACCTTATAAATTATAAATACAGCTTCTTTGAGCCTCTTGTGCTTCATAATAAAGAAGACCTCACCGGTCTGGTACAGCTTCTTCCCATATTAAGTTATAAAGATTTTATAGAGGGAGAATTTAAGCTTATTTCTAAAAGCATAAATCAAGACTATCTTGAGGCGGTCTTTGAATCCGAATATTATATTCCAAAACCATTTCGGATAAAAAATAATCTGTATTCCGTAAATGGAAAAGACAATATATTTACCCTCAGGTGCCGCCTTTATACAGGAGAGGCAAAGCTCTTTTTTAACAATTATAAAGATTATTATTATCTTCCGCTTGAAGATATGGCGGTACATAAAAGTATAGGAAATTTTGTAGATAAATCAGTCAGAAAAAATGCAGTCAAATCTACTGCATATATTAAAAAGAACTCCACCTTTCTTCCTGCATGTGCAGGCTGTGCTCTTAAAACCTTCTATAAAAAATATAACGATAAAACCGGATATTTTGAACTTGAAGATTTCGATTTTAATAATAAAGACTTAATTACCTCCTTTATAAAGGGCGTATTTTCTATGCTCAGTCTTATTTAATTATCCTTTATAAATTTTTCCATCATAAACATACTGATGCTTATACAGCCACCTCATATAAGCAAGAGTTTTTTTCAGCCCCTTATCTTTATTCATTAACAAGAGTTTTTCAAGAAGAAGCTTCGTTTCCGGATGGAGATGTATCACCTGTCCCTCTCGCTTGCTGTAATATTCCCAAGGAATTGCCGAATTATACTCTTTGCCGCTATAAACCATTGAAGCGGCAATTCTGTCACAGACCATTTCAAGTACATACTTAAGCGGCATTTTCATGCCGACCAGCCCTTCCTCCGAGTTAAAGGAATAATCAATCCAATATTCAAAGTGATGCTTATTTCTGCCCTTATGATGCAGCCAAGCCTTAGAAAATCCGTTTTTAAGCTTTTCTGCCGCATTTGGACTCCTATTCCCTTGGTAGTATTTAACTCCGGGCAAGAATTCCTCTGGTGAATATTTGCTTAAATCATGCAGCAAACCCTGCTTTATCATTCCCACCTTAAAGCATAAATCCATTACGGTGAGCTTATGTTTAGTTATAGTCATAAAGTGTTTAATAACTCTGTCAAATTGCATAATTATCTACCTCAATATCATAAAATGTTTGACATAATACATAGAGTGTGCTAGAATATAAGTGTTTTATTTTAATATAACTGTTATTTAAGCTGCTTATATTAAAGTAAGGTACAGGTATTGCTTCAAAAGGTAAGCCTGTAGTTTTATTTATATTTTTGGAGGACTATGGTTATGAGTAAGGGTAAAGTTAAGTGGTTTAATAACCAAAAAGGTTATGGTTTTATCTCTGATGAAGGCGGAGAGGACGTTTTTGTACACTTTTCAGGTCTGAATATGGATGGATTTAAAACTCTTTCTGAAGGTGCTGAGGTTGAATACGAAATAATCGAAAGTGGAAAAGGCGCACAGGCAGTTAATGTAAATGTTATACAATAGCTTAAGCTGTCTTTATACCCATAAAGGCTTTTCAAAAGAGTCGCTTTTATACGAATCTTTTGAAAAGTTTTTTATTTATGCCTCATCCAGGAGCTTTTTTAATTCCTCACTTGTGAAAATATATTTTTTATTGCAAAAATGACATAAAAGCTCAGTATCGCCGCTCTCTTTTACAAGCTCTGAAAGCTCTTTTCTTCCTATGCTTATCAGTGCTTTCCTTGTTCTTTCCCGGCTGCAGTCACACCTGAAGCCGGCTTCAATTTTTTCATTAAATTCAAGCCTCATATCATAAAATAATATGTCAAGTATATCCTCAGGAGCCTTGCCTTGACTTAAAAGAGCAGTCACCGGCAAAAGAGCGGCAAGCCTTTTTTCTATTTCAGTTGCCAGCTCAGACATATCCTCTCCCTCTTTTGCGGGCATAAGCTGAATTATAAAGCCTCCCGAAAAGGCCACAGTATTATCCCTGTTCATTAAAACGCCAAGTGCCACAGCTGAAGGCAGCTGCTCGCTGACAGCATAGTAATAGGCTAAGTCTTCGGCTATCTCTCCCGATATAAGCTCAGTCTGACCCACATAGGGCTCTTTAAGCCCTATGTCCGATATAACGCTGAGCACTCCCCTGCCTATGGCTCCGGAAACATCAAGCTTGCCTAGGCTGTTTGCCGGAATTAAAACCGCAGGATTAAAGACATAGCCCTTGGCATGCCCGAAGGCATCGGCACTTACCAGCATTCCACCCAGCGGACCCTCGCCCGCAATCCTTAAAGTAAGCAAATCTTCCCTGCCCTTCATCATGCTTCCCATCATCAGTCCTGCGCTTAGAAGCCTGCCAAGTGCCGCCGTGGCCACAGGGCTAGTGTTATGGAGTCTTCTCGCCTCTTCACAGGTATGCTTTGAGGTACATGCAAAGGCTCTTATCCTGCCTTCTGCAGCAGTAGCCTTAATTATATAATCCTGCATTATTTATCTTTCCCGCTTTCCGTTTTCATAAAGACATATAAGGTATCGTTGAGTATCTTGCTTTACCTCTGCAAAGCTGTCAGCATCATAGACCTCTCCCCATAAAAGTCCTGACATCTCAGCAGCCTTTTTAAGCTCTTCAAGTGAATATGCTCTCTGCAGATGCAGTTCTTCAAACCTTCTGTAAACCGAATCCACTTCATTTAAAGCTTTTAAATCAGTTGATTTCACTTTATCTCTTATAAAAAATGTCAGGCTGGAGCTGTTTATACAGCTTTGCCTATTATAGTCGTTTTCCCATATAAAGCTGCCTTCCTCACGATTTTCAGCAAATACATTATCTGCAAGTATGCTTTCATATTTATAAACAGAATTGCAGTCAAATATAAAAGGAGCTTCAGGGTCAAGATAATTATTTACGAGTTTAAACATCTGTACCAGCTCTTCAAACTTAGTGATATAGTTTAAGGTATCGCATCTGCTGATAATAGCTGCACAGGTTCCATAAAGCTCAAATTCTCTTATATCCTGGCACAGGTACAATATATCTGTACCGGAAAGTACATTTTTGCTAAGTGCAATATCAAGCATATCATACGAATTATCAATACCTATCATATCATAGCCCTCCTTTGAAAGCTGCTGAGTAAGGCTTCCGGTACCGCAGCCTAAATCAGCCACTATGCCTGATTTAATTCCAGCACTAAGAAGCAGAGTTTTAATCTGCCTGCACCATTCGGTATATGGCACCTCATCCATAAATAAATCATAGACAGCCGCAAAATTTTTATAGATTTCCATTATTTTCCACAGCAGTGCTTATATTTTTTGCCGCTGCCGCATGGACAGGGGTCATTTCTGCCTGTTTTTTTCTCTTTTACTACAGTTCCGCTCTTTTTCTGCTCTTTATAAAGCTCCTTTCGCCTTTCCTCTGTAAGAATTGCATCCCATTGCGGCAAGGTATAAAGCCATTCAGCTTTCGCCTCAACCATATTATAATAGAGCTTTTCAGGTACTATTTCTATTCTGATATCAGTAGCTTCGTCCATAGTTTCCAAAGGATTAGGCTCTGTAATTGATTCATTAATGCCGTCAAGAAATCCCGTTATCGTTTCTATGTCTGTATCAAATCTTTTAGCAAGCTCAGCCACACTGCAGCTTATCACAGTTTTATAATCTGCAAGCAGCTTTTCATAGATACCCTTTTCAATTAAAAAATATCTTTTCCAAAGCTCTTCCTTGGCTTTATTATCGGTTCCTTCACCGTAAGCATTTTTTCTCCAGGTTTCAAGTAAAGTCATATTAAAAACCGCCTTTCAATAAATATCATCATATAAATTATTTTATTTATCAAAAAACTTATATAGGCTCCTATAGGAGCCTGTATAAGCTTTAAAATCTGCTATTCAATATTTCACACGTAATTATAGCTTATGGAATATTCTTTGTAAAGTGAACATTCTCAATCCGCTTTGCCGTTGCTGATACAGCAGATAAAAATTCTTCTTATTTCTGGGTATTAACAAATTCCTTATCTTCTTCTTTAATATATTCCAAATTCCAATAGTCCATAGTATCAGCTGAAAGCTCTTTTTTAGACAGCGCTTCATTGGTTTTTCTATTTAAAAGCTTATAAATAACCGCAAGAGTAGGCACGCCTATAATCATTCCTACTACTCCAAATAAACCTCCGAACAGAATAATGGAAAACAGTATCCAAAAGCTTGAAAGCCCCGTGGTCTGACCAAGTATCTTAGGACCTATTATATTTCCGTCAACCTGCTGCAAAATTAATATCCAGACGGAAAACTGCAGGCACTGTATCGGAGATACCAAAAGGATTATAAAAGCACTTGGTATCGCACCAATAAAGGGACCGAAAAACGGTATTACATTTGTAACTCCGACAATAGCACTGATAAGCAGGGCATAAGGCATATTTAAAATACTTATCGCTATATAGTTTACAAGTCCTATTATAATAGAGTCTATTATTTTGCCCACTATAAATTGTGAAAATACTATTTTTATATATCTTACTTCACTTATTAATCTGTTGGCAGCCCTTAAGGGCAAAAAAGCATAAGCTATCTTTTTCCCCTGTGCAGCGAGCGAGGTCTTTATATTGAGCAGATATACCATTACCATAATTCCTATTAAAAAAGAAAATATTATTTTAACTATATTAATTATTCCCGTAGAAAAATTCCAGATATATTTATTGAGATTCGGCAAAAAGGAGCTTTCAAGCCATGAATTAAATCTTTTCACTACAGAATAATAATTGTCCAGAATAAAGCTTTCTAAATTGGGGTTGTCCTTTGCAGCCTTTTCAATCGCAACGTAAAGCTTTTCAAGATTTTTAGGCGTAGTATTTACCATCTCCCTTATGCTTGCAATAAGCTGCGGGATGAGCATCATTATAAGTGAAAACACTATTAAAAGCACAAGCAGTATACAGGCAACAGTAGATATTGTCTTTGCTAAGCTTACAGCAGTTTTTTTATTTGTCATTATTTTTTTAAACAGTACGGACAGCTTTTCATAAAGCTTATTGTAAACCGGCGACATAAGAAAAGCCATAACTGCACCGTAAAGTATAGGGCTAAGTATTGAAATCAATTTTGAAATCAAGGATTGCACTACCGAAAACTCTCTGAATATAAAATATATTATTATTGAGATTCCTATAACACTTACCGCTGTTATACCTGCATACAAATATTTGGCATACCTGCCGTCCCTCATTTGTCCTTCCTCCCTAAAATCCTGAATTAAGATTTTATTTTATTAAAAATTTCCGCATTATTTTGCTGTATATAATTTAATCGTTAATATGAATTATATCAAGTAATTTTTTATTAAAAATTTTAAAAAAATTAAAAAGGCAACAGAATTTTTAATTCTGTTGCCTGAATATTATCCTAGCAGTTTTTACCATTAATGCTGCATGACTGACCGCTATCCTGCGGTCTTGACTTAAGGCCTGCATCCTCAGGTTTTAAGGTCACCGTACCGTCTTCCAATATAAAACAGGGCAGTCCTATATATCCCTTCAGCTTTGCATCGTCAAACACCGGACTTTTATCACGGAGTCTTAAAAATTCCTTTAAGCTTTTTACATGCTCTCCTACATCAATTACTGTAAAGCCGCTGTTTCCTTCAATCTGCTCATCCAGATAGGTACAGTCAGGACAGGTTTTCATTCCATAAATCTTAATCATTTTTTATTCTCCCTCTTTAATATAAAATCTAAGGTATATAATAATCCTTTATAGAGCTTATATTTCCTGTATCAGGATCAAGTTCTAAAGCCATCAGACTACTTGGAGAAAATCCAAAGCCAGTTTCTTCTTTATAGCCGGTATTAGTGTAGCCTGTATAATCAGCTGTACCAAGCTCAGCAGCATTGGTAGTTTTTCCAGTATTTATCATATAGGTTTCAAGGCTTTTTATATCCATATCATAAAGAGCAGCAGAATCTGAATTTATCATACTTTTATAGCCTGCAGAATAAGGAAGCTTGGCAGCATATAAGCTCTTGGCTGTGCTTGCAATTCCCTCGGGCAGAATCTCATAATCATAATTAAAATCTGAAGGAATATATCCGCTGTAACGCTCTCTAAGCTTCGTATCATTTTCCGTAATTACTACTATAGGCATGTAAATCAGCTCCACTCCCTGTGAATCAATATTATCATTTCTCATTTTACAATAAGCAAGCAATGTTAAATTGTCTTTATATACAGTTTCTGCAAGCTTCTGCTTAAGCGGATTATTTAAATCCGCTTTAAAATATTCGCTCTTTAAACAAACAGTGCCGTATCTCCAGCCGATATTTAAATCATTATTATACCTGTAGGTATTTATTATACCATAAACCTCTCCGTCTATTACAGTCAATACATCTATTGAGCGTGAAATGCCGCTTCCCTGAAGATACTTCCCCACAAAATCACAAGCCCTTTCTTCAGCGCTTCCCTCGCCATTTACAGTGTATAATTTATTATCCGAAGCATAGGGATAGTCAGGAAGGTATTTAGCTGAAACCGGATTTCCTTCTTTAGAAATCACAAAGGTAAATTCCTCTTGACGACCTGTGGTATTTTGCTTATTAAGGCTGCTGTCCTTAGTTATATCGGCAGTATAGGCTATCGCCCCCATGTAAAATCCTCCGCTGCCTTCCTTGAACTCACAAATCAAGCATAAATTATTCCCATTGAGAGCAGCTCTTTTAATCTGAGCATAGCTGCCGTAATAGCTGTCATCACCCTCCTGTATATTTTTTTGCAAAGTTCCTAAATATACACTTTGACTATTTTTATAGCTGTAAAAATAAACTTTATCTGCATCATTTTCTTGGCTGCAGTACAAAATTCCTTCAGGAAAAAGATACACCCTTTCATAGCTGACCGCTATCTGAGCAGTATTCGTATCTTTTATCCGGTAATTATCTTGCTTTAAGGCTGCAATATCCGATACCTGAATTTTATTATAAGCGGCAGCATCCATACCGGCACTTATAAGCTTTCCGCCTGATATGCCTATTAAGGCTCCATCTCCAACTTCTTTATAATCACTGCCGTCCTTGTCTACTGAATATATCTTATAAACCGGCGGAATATAGCTGCCGTTCTTATTTGTCATATCCTTTGCTACCAAGGTCGAATAAAATCTGCCCTCATAATATGAAAGCTTTCCGCTGCCCTTATCCTGAAACTCCTCAGCAATCCTACCGGTTTTAATATCTACCGACATAATGCTGGAAGGCTCATCATAATGTAGATACAGAGAACTTACTTTGCCGTCATTTCCTAATATCCTGTACTCTCCAAAAAGCCCGTCTGTATCAATAGCCTTTTCCGATTCTTTTCTAAAATAAACCTTGCCGCCGACTTTTATAAAAAAATTGTTATTATAGGCTGGATTGGCAGAATCCTCATCCGAGGATTCTTTTACTTCTGACAGATTTATAGCCTTTCTATCTGATTTTTTTTCTTTTGAGATGCTTTTTTTATTTTTTTGTTTATCAACTTTTTCAATCTTTGCCTCGCCTCCATCCTTTCCCTTGAGCTGAGCTTTAGCCTGACCTGTATTTGTACAGGCGGTTAAAGCAAAGGAAAGCAACAAACAGTTTAAAAATAAAATAATATCATATTTTTTCATTTTATTAATCCTCCCGTATTTTTTCTTTTTGCCTTACTCAAATAGACAGCAGGGTCCGCTTTTCTTCTTTAGTTAAATTTTACATTTTTTTATGATATAAATCAAGTCCGTGAGCTCTTTTTTAAAGCTAGGCTAGCTGTGAGTCTTTACCGCCGAGGCATCGGAATAGAAATAAATACTCTGTGAACAGCTGCTGAAAGATTGACTTTTAGCAAGTAATGGAGTATATTCCTAAAGGAATCAGCACCGGCTAATATGGCGGCGGCTATATTTGCGTGAAACAATCAACCATGTAAAGCTCCATGCAAAGTCTGCGCAAATAATAAAAAGAACGGAATACTATTATGATCAATAAAAAACTCCTATATCTGTTAGGCGATAGCAGGAAATATATTTTTTATACCTTGGCACTAATGGTGGTGAGTCTGTTTGCAAATATCACCCTTACCGCCTGTATCTGCTACACCCTCGCACTGGCTGCAAAATATAGTCGGCACAGCGATAATGCCGCATTTTTCCTATTGCCAGCGGCTATTGCCACAATCGGCATCACAATAAGATACATTGTTTCCAGGTTAATAGGCAGCTTAAAAGACACCTTAGGCAGAAAGGCAAAAAAAGACTTGCGGCAAAAGCTCTACAATAAAATTGTAAAGCTAGGAGTACGCTCGACAGAGGGCATAAGCATGGCAGGTCTGACTCAGATAGCTATGGAGGGCGTGGAGCAGCTGGATTTATACTATTCTGCCTACATCCCCCAATTTTTCTATGCCATGATTGCCCCGATAATACTGTTTAGTATTACCGTCTGGATAGACTGGCAGGTAGCACTGGTGCTTCTTGTCTGTGTACCCTTAATTCCGGTTTCCATTGCGGCGGTATCCGGATATGCCAAAAAGATTTTTGCTAAATACTGGGGAAAATACACTTCTATGGGGGACAGCTTTCTGGACAGCGTGCAAGGCTTGAAAGAGCTGAAGATTTTTCAGGCGGACAGTGCACAGCATTCCAAAATGAACGCCTCCAGTGAGGAATTTCGCAAGATTACTATGAAGGTTTTGACAATGCAGCTTGTCAGTACCACTATAATGGATTTGGTGGCTTACGGCGGCGCAGGCATCGGCATCGCCTTTACATTATCGGGTGTATTTAAACGGGGATTATCTCCCTTTTCGGCATTATTTCTGATCTTAACAGCTGCAGATTTTTTTCTTCCGCTGCGTGCCTTCGGTGCCGCCTTCCATGTAGCTATGAACGGGGCAAGTGCCGGCAGTAAAATTTTAACTTTGCTTGAGCAGCCTGAGCCTGTCTGGGGAAGTGAGAAAGTGGAAAGCACGGAGCTAAAAATTGAAGCTGTCACTTTTTCTTATGACGGCAAGCGTGAGGCTTTAAAGGAAGTGTCAATGACCTTCCCTGAGACCGGAATGACTGCTATCGCCGGAGAATCCGGCTGTGGAAAATCAACTATTGTAAACATCCTTTCCGGTGCACTTTCACCCAAATCGGGTCGTGTAACTGTCGGAGGTAAGGCTATCAAAAGCCTGAATCGGGAAAGCTACTATTCTCATCTGGCTGTAGTCAGCTACAATACGTATATATTCAATGAAACTCTTCGTGACAATTTTATGCTAGCGAATAAGGCGGCTACCGATGCGAAAATCTGTGCTGCCTTAGAGCAGGTGAATCTTTCGGACTTTGTCCGAAGCAGCGGCGGATTGGACAAAGCTATTACTGAAGATGCCTCCAATATCTCCGGAGGACAAAAGCAGCGTCTGGCTCTGGCAGTAAGTCTAATAGCCGACAAGGATATTTATATTTTTGATGAAGCTACAAGTAATATTGATATTGAAAGTGAAGCCATTATTATGAAAACTATTAAGAGTCTTTCTAAACATAAGTCGGTCATAGTGATTTCTCATCGTCTGGCTAATATAGTCCCTGCCAATCGAATTTACTATATGGAAGCCGGCAAAGTAAAGGAAGTCGGCACTCATTCCGAGCTGATGAATAATCATGGAAACTATGCTAAGCTCTATACCACACAGAAAAAGCTTGAGGAAGGTTATACAGAGGTGCAAGCATGAAAAACGAACAAAAAATCCGCCGAAGCGGTGCAAAAATCATGGCAAGTTTAATTTTGCTGCTGGACAGTCTTGCTTATATTATGGTCATTGCTGTTATTAACGGTGCTGCAGGCTTTCTTTGTGCAATAGGTGTAACTCTGATGGGGGCTGTCGGCATTGCAAAGGTTCTAGGTGAAGCAGTTGCACTATCTTATAATTGTATTATTGCCACTGCGGTATGGTGCGGTATTTTGCGCGGACTGCTGCGCTATTTTGAGCAGTACAGCAACCACTATATCGCATTTCGTCTGCTGGCAGTGCTTCGAGATAATATTTTCGGAGCACTGCGTATACTCTGCCCTGCCAAACTGGAGAATAAGCAAAAAGGCTCTATTATTGCCATGATTACCTCGGATATTGAAACCTTGGAGGTATTCTATGCTCACACTATTTCTCCCATCTGCATTGCAGTTATTGTGTCTGCCTGCGTGATACTGTTTGTAGGTATGGTTTCCAGCTGGTATCTGGCACTTATTGTGATGACAGGCTTTATAACTGTAGGTATTATTCTTCCTGTTATCTCTTCTGCTAAACTCAAAAGCTCCGGTGTCCGCTACCGCTCAGAATTTGCCGCTTTCAACGCCTATTTTCTTGACAGTATCAAGGGCATTAAGGACATAGTTTTCAATAATGCCGGAAAGGAAAGGGAAAGAGAAGTCAATCGCCGCTCTGAACTGCTTCTTACAGAAACAAAAAAAATGAAGCACGACACTGCCAAGGCCTCAGCCGATACGGAATTGTGCGTGTCTGTGTTTATTATCGCAGCACTTGCTGCAGGTATTTTCCTAGTAGTGCATGATATGCTGTCTATTGGCAGAATGATTATCGGAGTAACAGCAGTATTTGGCTCCTTTGGTCCTGTTACTGCGATTTCAGCTTTGCCGGGAAATCTGACACAAACCTTTGCATCGGCGGACAGAGTCTTGGATTTGCTTATAGAAGCTCCTGCAGTTATGCCTGTAAAAGCCGGCAAAATATTTGATTTTAAAAATCTGGCTGTAAGGGAGCTGTCCTTTTATTATGAAAAAGCAGCCCCTGTGCTTTCAGAAATTTGTATGCAGGCTGAAAAGGGCGAAATTGTCGGTATTATAGGCGAGTCAGGCTGTGGTAAATCTACCTTCCTGAAGCTTTTGCTGCGTTTTTGGCAGAAGCGCGGAGGTGAGATTTGCTACAATGATACAGATATTGATAATATTAATACTAACAGTTTGCTTAACAATGTTACTATGGTAAGTCAGGTAACCTATCTTTTTGATGATACTATTGAAAATAACCTCCGGATTGCAAAGCCTGATGCAACACAGAAAGAAATTGAATCTGCCTGCTCCAGGGCAGCTGTCCACGATTTTATTATGACTCTCCCTGAAGGATATCAAACAGAGGTCGGTACCTTTGGAGATAATCTTTCTGCAGGAGAAAAACAGCGCATAGGGCTGGCTCGTGCTTTCCTGCGAGGGAGTGAGCTTATACTGCTGGATGAGCCTACCAGCAATGTGGACAGCATCAATGAAGGGATTATTTTAAAAGCCTTAAAGGAGCAAAAGCATAAAAAGAGCATCATTCTTGTGTCCCACCGAGAATCTACTATGTCGATTGCAGACCGTATCTACCGTATGGAAAATGGGAGAATGTATGAGCAAAATTAATTATAAACAGAGGAATAAGAATGAATAAAATATTATTAAGGCGAAGATCCTTTAGATTTCTTGCAAAATTCGGAGATAACATGAAGGCAAAATTCAACAATATCTGCAGCAAAACCGGCTCATATTCAGTTCCGTTAGAGTTATTTCAAAAGAGGACTCCCAGAAAAAACAGAGTCCTTATTTCTTGGGAAGCCGTAATTGAAAATAGAATTTCTTTAGCACAGCTCAACTCCTTTGAAGGTGGGGTTGCCGTCGAATTTAAAAACAACGATTTCTTTAATCCTAAAAACCATAGTAATCCTTTATTTATTGAACTTTCGCAAAGACTTGGAAGCAATGAAAATGTAGCTTCGATTATTTCAATTAGGTCTGAAGCTGGAAGCTCCTCCTCTGCTTTGCAGCGAGAAGCCTTTAATAAGCTTACCAGTGGAACTAAACTTTCCTATAAAGGTAGTAAAATTGTCTTAACTCAACGAAACTATGCTGATTATGCAATTAAACAAAATATTGGAGGAAAAGGTCAGGGAAATGAAACTTGGAGTGGATTCCTTTTCATCTCCATTAAAGGAGGTCAGCAGGACAAGCTTGAAACTCATTCCGGTCAAGAGCTTACTTTGTTTAATCCCGCCTGTGAATATGCAGCCAGCGATGTTTGTGAAGATATAAATCTTGTTATGGCTTACTTTGCATTAATGAGTATAGATAAAAATGGATTAGAGCAGCTAAAAGACGACGATGCTACTTGGAAAGAATATAAATTTTTGCTGAAAAATATAGAAAGCATGCTAAAAAGCATTGAATATGATTTTAAAGGCTTTAAAGGCAACCTATACAATCATGTTAAAAATCATTACTCAGTTTCTTTAATTCCTAGTCAACTTACTGATCCTATTCAACTCAAACAAATTACAATTGATAAGTTTAATATTTCTAAAATACAGGAAGACAGCATCGACTTTACCCATGAAGAAGCTGTAATTTTTGAGAAATATTACTGGGATAATATCAAAAAATGCATTCTTTCTCCAGCTCGTCCAACTAATGTATTTTGGTCATACCATTTATCAAATATGATGCAGCAAAACTATAACCTTAATGATTATTTCAAATATGAAGAAGAACGTTTCAAAGAGCGTCAGCGACTTATTAATAGCTGTCCATAGCTGCTGTCAAGTGGTGCTGCAAAATAGATGAGTATTCACCTATTTTGCAGCACCACCATTGTATTATGAGTAAGTGCTCCATTAAGTATGAACAGCACATGAAATATAAATTATCAGTTAAACAGAAGGCTGCAGCTTATTAAAATAATTGGATTACTTTACCTGGACATTCTTTCTTAATTCTATCCTTTGATAATTCTGCATATTCTTTTGAAAACTCTATACCTATTCCACAGCATCCATTTTTATTTGCCGCAATCACTGTAGTTCCACTTCCTAAAAATGGATCTAATAGATATTTGTCACGCCGCCCACATAATGAAATTGCCAAATCTGGTATATCTTCTGGATATGGTGCAGTATGCCCTAATATATTTTCTCCATAGCAATTAATCTTATATACTGGAACAAAATTAGTGATATAAGTTTTCCATTTATCAGGAAGGTCAAAATTTATTTTTAATAAATCATCCTTTCTTTTAAAGACGAATATATGCTCATAACAGTTGACAGGTTTTTGATAATGGGGAGTAAAATTGCCATCATTAGTATTCCTTTTGCTTTGAGGCTCCCCCTTATTCCAAATATAATTTTCTACTAATTCATATCCAGCCTTTTCAAAAATAAGAATAGAATATGCCCCCAAAAGCATTCGCTTTATCCCCATGTTTGATTTTGCTACAGTCATTTCATTGCCATTAATATCTCCAATATTATATACAAATATGCCTCCATCATCCAGTACCATTAATGCATTACGCACAATATTAAACATATCAATATAATATAAATACATGTTTTTCCACTGCGAATATTCTCTTGCATTAAAATAGGGGGGAGAGGTTACAGCGGCAGAAGCACAGCCTTTTGGTAAGCCTGCCAGCACATCAAAGGCATCTCCATTTATTACATAACTAATCTCCTTATTATTTTCAATGTTATACTTAGCTGCAATTTCTTTATACTTTTTTAATTGTATAAAACGATTAATATACGTCCCTTCAATAAAATAGCTATGAAATAAGGATTGATTTATCTTAATTCTATCTCTTAAGGAATGGTAAAGACATTCTTCCTTTAATAGAGTAATACAAACAATTTCTCTTTCCATTTCATTTAAAGGTGTAGCCTCAGCCAGATTTACATTGATAAATAATAGCTTTTCACCTACAAACGAAAAATATTTTATAAACATATAGTAAATATCCTCATCGGATACAATACCTGTTATATCTTTTCTCCATTTTGATAATAGCTCTTTATCTATTATATTTTTCAGCTTAGGATTTTGTGCTCCAAACTGCATATAATTAGTTTTAAATGAATATCGTTTTCCTCTATCTGACTTACTTCGACTTGGGCAGATAACATTTTTACATTCCCAGCTTCTATGCCCTACTTCAGGATACGAATTTCCCGATACATTTAATCCCTTACAAACTGGGCAAGGAATCTTTCTTTCATCCATTCGATACTTATAGAAAACAAATAAAATCTTGTTGTCATTTTGTATGTCCTTTGAGAATTGAGCATGCACATCATCTCTGCATTCAATTATATAACAATCATTAAAGGTAAACCCATAATATACATAAGCCCACTCCTCAAGAAATTGCTTTAATTCTTCCAAAGAGTTATCTGTAATTAATAGCTCATAGATTTTATCAATAACATCCTCCTTGCTTCGATAATATCTTTTTAGAAGTGCCAGCACATCATTCTCTGACGAATCCAATATTTTATAACCATAAGCCTTGAACATTTCATTACATATTTTTTCTGGTGAAAAGAATTTACGATGCTCTTTTACTTTGATAAATCTTTCGCTATATACTCCTATATACGCATATAAAAGCCATTTTATATTTCTATTTCCTCTATATATATTATCTATTTCAATTAATAACGCCTTATTGTTCACCAAAAGTCTATATGACTGCTGTAAAGCATCCAATACATAATTTAAAAAGCGGTCATAATTATAAAAGTGATTATATACCGCCTGATTTAATTTTAAATATATGGCATCATACTCTTCTGTCAATAAATAATGTAGATCTCCTCCCCTGTCAAGAATTCTTGATTGCTTTGCCATTTCTATATCATAATCTTCTTGAATCATTGCTGTCTCTAATTTTCCTTCTAAAGAAGCTTTTTGGAGCTCTTTTTTTAATAAACTAACATATTTATCATAAAATGGAGCTGTAGAATTTTCACAGAACTTTTTTAGTTCTTCTATTGCTTCAACTCCTAAATCATCTTTTATAAACGGTTTATTATAAGCAAATAATTCTATATTGCTCATCTCTGATAGATTTAAATAGGCATGTATCTTTGAATACAAACCAAAAAGATAGTCCCGCAATTTCGCTTTATCATCTTCTCTGACTGCCTTTTCCCATAGTTTATTAAAGCAATCAAAGGCTGCCTTACAAGAAACTGGTTCGATCTCAGCTAGTTTTATTTCTAACTCGTCTTTAGGCAGTACAGCATTGTCCTCTTTAAGCTCTCTAAAAAGCTCCTCCTTATCGCTTTCTCGCCGATAATTCAAATATTTAAGAAGTACCTTTTTATGTCGTCTTCCTATTTGCAGTCCTTTTTTTACACAAAAATCTGAAAACCTCTTAAGTGAATTTGCATTCATTTTAAAAGAATCAATAATTGCTGCCGCTATAATATTTTCTGAATATTCTTCATCACTTTTATCTGGATTAGATTTATTTAGAGCATTAATTCTATCCATAACCAGCTTTATATTATCTATTTTCAAATTTTGTGCAAGCATAAATCGCTCCAGGATTTGTAAACAATTCATTAATATAATATATTTTTACCTCATAATGTTTTACTTTCATTTAGCTTGGAAACAGCCCGTCCCAGACGATTTTTCTGTAATTATCACAATCTTTATCTCCCTCTGTAGAAAAGCAGAGAATTCTGGAAGACTTATCAAGCTTTAATCTGCTTCTAATTTCCTTTGACACTCCCCATGCCTAAAGGTAGGGGATTCTTGCTACCTGCCACTACATAGT